>OBLK01000224.1_pt1 | contig 16823 bp, 14 predicted proteins | sample 1518871 | NCBI WGS metagenome assembly OBLK01 (sample SAMEA2464837, study PRJEB22497) | soil metagenome | biome: Grassland; feature: Farmland; material: Clay | place: Australia | collected 2013-02-01 | depth 0.8 m
CGACCGGGGGCGATGCGGTGAAGGCCGGGCAGGCCGGGGTCGGTGACGCGGCCGAAGATCGATTGTTCCGGCCGCAGCGCCGAGTCGGCGAAGACCAGGAAGAACTGGCGGCCGTGGGGGTCCGGTCCGGCGTTGGCCATGGCGACCGTGGCCCGCGGGTAGATCCGCCGCTGGCCGGTCGGGTCGCTCGGGGCCGGCGGCAGGTTGGTCGGCAGCTCGTCGTGGTACCGGTAGCCGGGGCCGCCGGATCCGGTGCCCGACGGGTCACCGCACTGCAGCACCTTCAGGGTGGGATACGTCGTGAGCCGGTGGCAGAACGTGCGGTCGTAGAACTTCTTCGTGGTCAGGTGCACGAAGCTCTGCACCGTGCACGGCGCCTGCGCCCGATCGAGGAGCAGCGTGATGTCGCCGTGGTTGGTGCGCAGGTCCACCCTGACCACGCCGAGGTCCGGCGTGCGATGGGGGTCCGGCGGCAGCGGCACGCGCCTGGCGGCGGGCTCGTCCGGGGTGCTGATGTAGCGGCAGGGCCCGTTGGTCTCGTCCCGCGGTTGGAGCAGGTCCTGGTCGGCGGCTGCGGTGCCCGTCCAGAGCAGGGCGCTCCCGGCCATCGCGATCACCGTTGCGGCCGCGGCCAAACGCCGGATTCGTGCCACCGGAGCCTCCCTGGGTCGGTTCGGTTTCCCGCAGCGTAAGGCGGATCAGGCCGCGCAGATCCGCGCATTCGGATGAAGTGGCGCCTCCGGTTGATCCAGCCGGCTACTGGCCCGGATTGGCCGACACCGCCGCCACCAGACCGATCGATCTCGCCTGATCGTCGAATTCGATCACCAGCGCCGTTATATTCCGGACATGGTCGGTTCCGCAGCGTCACCAGCCCGGCCGCACTGGAGCGAACTGGTGGTCGATGCGGTGCTGGCGGTCGCGCTGGTCCCGGTCGTCGGTATCCAGACCGGCAACGCCTTGGTCGAACGGGGTCTCGACGCGCCGGCGTCGGGCTGGTTGCTGGCGGTCGCGCTGTGCGCCCCCGTGGCCGTGCGACGCCGGTGGCCGGTGGCGGCACTGATCGTGACGACGGCGGCCGTGCTGGCGGCGATAGCCATGGGTCTGGTCTTCGTCGGCGCCAGCGCCATGCTGGTCCTCCCTGCGGTGCTGGTGTTGTACTCGGTGGGGCGCGCCGAGCCGGCCAGGCGAGCGGTCGACGCCGCACTCTGCACGGCCGTGGGCCTGAGCCTGCTGGCAGTCCTGCTCGTGATGGCCGTGCCTGGCACCACGTCGTTCGACCACGTCGGGGCGGGCGGCCTGGTAGTCGCCCAACTCAGCGTGGCCTGGCTGGTCGGTCGCGCGGTCCGGCAGCGGCACGCGCCGCCGCGTCCGTCGCCTGCAGGCGGTTAGGCCGGCGAGTCGCGGCCAGACCGCCATGCGGCCCGGCCACGATCCGAACGTTGCTCAGCTGACGACGATGGTGAACGTGCGTTCGGCGAACGCGCCCAGTGAGTCGGTGACTCGGACGAGGAAGGTGAACGTGCCGGCAGTCGTGGGGGTGCCGGTGATCCGGCCGGGGCTGGCGGACAGCGACAGCCCGGGTGGCAACTGGCCGGACTGCAGCGACCAGGTGTAGTCCGGCACTCCGCCGTCGACGAACAGGTTGCCGCAGCAGTAGAACTCGCCGACGGTGCCTGGTGAGAGCGTGTCGCTCACATTGGTGATGACAACCGGTCGCGGCGGGTTGATCCGAATCGAGAACGACTCGGTGTCGGTGGTGCCGGTGGCGTCCCTCACTTGGATCGTGAACACGAAAAGGCCCTCGGTCGTCGGGGTGCCGGTGATGCCGCCTGAGCTCACACCCTGGGTGAACAGGCGGGTTCCTGGCGGAATCCGGCCGTCGGTGACCTTGAACCGCACCGGCTTCAGCGAGGTCTCGCAACCTGTGGTGGAGAAGAACCAGGTGTTCAGCGTGCCGACGTTCCCGTCGGCAAAGGTCTCCGGCACGATCGTGCACGCGCTGGCCGGCGGCTTCACCTCGGCGCCAGCGACAGAAGCCGCGACGGACGCCGCGACGGCCCGGTCGTCGTGCACGTACACGTCGACCGGGAAACCAGTACCCGGAGTTACGAGCACCGCTTCCGAGTCGAACGCGACCACCAGACCGTCGGCGCTCAACGACGGGTTGAGGCTGCCGAGCCCGATGTCGCCCTCGGCTCCGCCCGTGGTGACGCTCGCGCGCACCGTGGTGTGCAGGGCGCGGTCGTGCACGAAGACGTCGTAGTCGAAGTTCCCGTCGCCGGTGACGAGGTTGCCGGCGAACGAATGGAAGGCCACGTAGCGGCCGTCTGCGCTGATCGACGGGCTCAGGCTCCAGTCGTCGCCCTGCACCCCGGCGCTGTCGACGCTGACCCGCTCCAGCGCACCGGTGGACCGGTCCCGCACGAACACGTCGAAGCTGTTGTTGGTGTCGCCTGGCACGAGGTCGGACTCCCACGACTCGAACGCCACGAACCTGCCGTCTGCGCTGATCGCGGGCGAGCCGCTGTGGTTGCCGAACTCGACGCCGGGGTTGACGCTGACACCCTCGGTCGTGCCGGCCGATCGGTCGCGAACGAACACGTCGGAGATCCCGTCGACGTCGCCCGGGACCAGGTTGGACGCGCTGGAGGCGGACGCGACGAAGCGCCCGTCCGCGCTGATCGCGGGGCTGTCGCTGCTGTTGTCGGCCTGCAGTTGGGCGCTGGTCACGCTGACCCGCTCGAGGGTCCCGGCCTGCCGGTCGCGCACGAACACGTCGCTGGCGACGTTCGTGTCGCCGGCCACCAGGTTGTCGGCGAACGAGCCGAACGCCACGAACCGCCCATCCGGGCTCAGCGCCGGCCGGAAGCTCTCACCGTTGGCCTCGATCTTGCGGCTCGCCATGGTCACCCGCTCGGTGCTGCCGCTCGCGCGGTCGCGCAGGAACACGTCGACGGCATCGTTGCGGTCGCCCTTGACCAGATTGGTCGCCGACGTCGCGAACGCCACGAACCGCCCGTCGCCGCTGATCACGGGCCGCCCGAAGTTGGTGTCGAGCACGCCGTCGCGGTCCCCGCCGACCGACTGGCGCCCGCGACTGTCCACGCTCACCCGCTCGACCACGCCGGTCGACCGATCGCGCACGAAGACGTCGTTGGTGCCGTTCGTGTCGCCCGTGACCAAGGTCGACGCCAGCGACCAGAACGCGATGAACCGGCCGTCCGCGCTCACCGACGCCAGTTGCGAGTCGGCGTCCCCGGTCGTGCCGGTGGCGTTCACGCTGATGAGCTCCGTCGTGCCGGGTGGATGAGCCGACCCGGCCGGAGCGACCACCGCCAGCCCTGCCACTGCCAGACCGGCAACTGCTGTTGTCCGAAGCCGACGTGTCACCATCGGAACTCCCCTGGGTAGGCGGACCGCCCGGTCGTGTACGACTCCGCCCCAGGCTTGGTTCAACCCGCTTGGACGCTGGTCAAGGCGCGATGGGATGAATCTGGGTTCGGCGACCGCTACCAATAGTGGGCACAAGAAAACCCGCAGGTCCCGGAACTAGCATCCGACCTGCGGGTTGGAAGTGGGCGATACTGGGATCGAACCAGTGACCTCTCCGGTGTGAACGGAGCGCTCTCCCGCTGAGCTAATCACCCCTCGCGGCTGCCCAACCTTACACGTCAGAACAGCGGGCTGGACAACCACTCCCAGTCGATGCCGAGCATGCCCCCGACCGTGCCGAACACGTCCAGCAACCACACGGTGGTGACGACCACGACGGCGGTGAAGAGGAGAACAAGCGCCCGGATCACCAAGTGCTGGCGGGACAACCAGGCCAGCCATCCGTCGTAGTAACGCCTGGCGAACTTCAACACCCGTTCGGCCCAGGTGAACTCGTTGGCCAGGATGGCCAGTCCGGCGAAGACGACCACCCAACCCGGCCCGGGGTAGGGGATCATCACGATGCCGGCGACGAGCACGATGCCGCCGAGCACCCCGACGAGCACCCGCTTGGCCAGGGTCGATCCCGGTTGCGGCTGCTCCTGGGTCTGTTCCTCGACTGCCCTGCTCAGCTCTCTGCCCACCTGATTCGTCGACTCTCGGGCCCCACCGCACCCGAGCCTAATCATGCTGGCACTGCAACCGTCATCGGAACGCCGTTGCGACAGGTGGCGGAACCTCGTCCTGCCACAGTGTGAGATCCGGCCGACCTGTGTGCACGAACAGCCTGTGGTGGTCCACGCTTACACGGAGACCGAACCGCACGACACGCTTGGCAACGATCGGACGGCAAGGTGTCATGGCTTGCTGACCCACATGAGTGATCTCTGGCCATTCACCGTGCTTCTAGCCGGACGAGGCCGTGACATCTACGTAGGCCCGCTCGATTCTGGGGCGAAGGGAGCAGGAAGGGCGAGGACCATGGGCAACGACCACGTAACGCTGCGCTCATCCGCGGTGTTCGATCTCCTTGCACCACATGCGCCTGCCGTGCCGGTGCACGTGGAACTGCGTTACGACACCCGTGATCCGTACGCCGTGGTGGCCGCCTTCCGAACTGGACGCGCGGGCTGGGTCGAATGGGTGTTCTCCCGGGATCTGCTCGCCGACGGCCTGCTCGCAGAGGCCGGTGACGGCGATGTCCGGATCCGCCCGGCCGCCGACGACCCTGAGATCGTCTACTTCGAGCTCAGCTCGCCCTCCGGGCACGCCGTCTTCGAGACGAGCGCCCACCGGCTGGCCGACTTCCTCGACCGCAGCTACGACATCGTCGTGCCGGGCGCCGAGATCCTTTGGCTCGACTTCGACAGCGCCGTCGAGCATCTGCTCTCCACTGACCTGACAGAGCCGTGACCGAGCGTGCGGGAGCCCGTTTGATCCGGGCTCCCGCCGTCAGATAGAGTCTGCGACCAGCACCACGCGTTGTGCGGCGGTGCTCTTCTTGCGGACGTAGCGCAGTTGGTAGCGCATCACCTTGCCAAGGTGAGGGTCGCGGGTTCGAGTCCCGTCGTCCGCTCGGCAGCGGCCCCTTTCGTCCGGGCCGGACCTATCCAGGTCACGGCGGAGTGGCCGAGTGGCTTAGGCAAGGGCCTGCAAAGCCCTGTACGCGGGTTCGATTCCCGCCTCCGCCTCGGGCGCTTAGCTCAGTGGGAGAGCGCTACCTTGACACGGTAGAGGTCACTGGTTCAATCCCAGTAGCGCCCACCAGGAACGTCATCCCTGGTCACAGCCCCCGCAAGGGGGCTTCGCCATCTTCTGCCATCTCTGAGGAATGCGTGGTGGCACTCCTGCCATCGGGCTGCCATCGGATTGTCATCGCTGTGCCATCGGCGTCACGGAGAGTGCCTGTGCGGTGCGCGCGGCGTGCCGCACCCGGATCCCCGAGCCGTGGTGGAGGACGACGATGAGAACACGTTGGCGGTTGGCCGTGCTGGTGGCGTTGATCGGCGCGGTGCTGCCGTTGTTGCAGGCGCCGGCGTCGGCGGCGGGTCCCGACCCGGCGGTGGCCGCGGCGCTGAAGCGGATCGCGGCGAACGTACACACCGAAGCCGACAAGGCGCTGATCTTGGCCGACAAGGAACTGGCGGCCAAGGTGATCGACCCGGACCGCACCAAGGTGGACGTCGAGCCGGCCACGCCGCTGGGCATCCAGCCGTCCGACGCGACGATGGCCGAGTGCTGCTACTGGGCGCGAGTGACGGTCACGGCCAAGTCGCTGCTCGGGTTCGACCTGTTCAGGTGGTCGCACTACGTGGAGTTCTGCATCGCAAACGGTGTGGTGACCCGCTGGCTCACGCGGTACGACCAGATGCTGTACGCGGATGCGACCGTCTACGTGCGCGACCTGGTCGTCAACTCCGTCACCCCGACGCCGGCGTTCTCCTCGACCTCGACGATGCAGCGGCACCTCGAGCAGTGCGTCATCCGGTACGGCTGCTACACCAACCATTACCCGTGGGCGTGGATGCGGCCCAGGGGCGACTTCATCCTCGAGTGGAATGGTGCCAACGCCTGACCCGCTTCGCCCGCCGGCCCTGGTCGCAGATCCTCGCGACCGGGGCCGTTCGGGTTGAACCCGGCGACCGATTGCTGTAGTCGACGTCCGGGGCCAGCACGCCGACGGGCTGACGGCGAGCCCGTTGTAGGGTTGTCGGGCCCTCGGCCGGTCGGCGCGATCACCAGCGAGGGCATTTCCATGCCGGACCAGGGACGGGCGCCGGCCGGGCCGAGGGGAGTTGCGCCGCGGTGGGGGGAGCAGGGTCGCGGCCGCTGCGCGGGTGGCAGCGCCGCGCGCTGTCGAAGTACCTGAGCCTGCGGCCGCGGGACTTCCTGGCCGTGGCGACGCCCGGCGCGGGCAAGACGACGTTCGGGCTGCGGGCCGCGACCGAACTTCTGCGCGACCGGGTGATCGACTCGGTGACCGTCGTCACGCCGACCGAGCACCTCAAGCACCAGTGGGCGGTGGCGGCCGCCGAGGTCGGCATCCCGATCGACCCGCAGTTCCGCAACACCGCGGGCGCCACGTCGTCGGACTATCGCGGCGTCGCCGTGACGTACGCGCAGGTGGCAGCGCATCCCGCGCTGCACAGGGTGCGCACGCAGGCGCGCCGGACGCTCGTGGTGCTCGACGAGATCCACCACGCCGGCGACGCCCGCTCGTGGGGCGAGGCGATCCGCGAGGCGTTCGACCCGGCGGTCCGGCGGCTGGCGCTCACCGGCACCCCGTTTCGCAGCGACGACTCGCCGATCCCGTTCGTGGTGTACGAGCCGGAGCCCGGCGGCACGGCCAGGTCCAGGGCCGACCACACCTACGGCTACGCCGACGCGCTGCGCGACGGCGTGGTCCGACCGGTGATCTTCATGGCCTATTCGGGCGAGGCCAGCTGGCGCGACAGCGCGGGGGAGGAGTTCACCGCGCGGCTCGGCGAGCCGCTCACGGCCGAGCAGACCGCACGTGCCTGGCGCACCGCGCTCGACCCCGGTGGTGACTGGATGCCGGCCGTGCTCGCCGCGGCCGACACCCGGCTGACCCGCAAGCGCGCAGGCGGCATGCCGGACGCCGGCGGCCTGGTGATCGCCTCGGACCACGAGACGGCCAGGGCCTACGCCAAGATCCTGCGCCGGGTCACCGGCGTCGAACCCGCGCTGGTGCTCTCCGACGACCCGCGGGCGTCGTCGCGTATCGAGCGGTTCGCCCGCTCCGACGAGCGCTGGCTGGTCGCCGTGCGGATGGTGTCCGAGGGGGTCGACGTGCCTCGGCTGGCCGTCGGCGTGTACGCCACGTCGGCGTCGACGCCGCTGTACTTCGCCCAGGCGGTCGGACGGTTCGTTCGGGCGCGGCGGCCTGGGGAGACGGCCAGCGTGTTCCTGCCGAGCGTGCCGGTGCTGCTCGAGCTGGCCAGCCAGTTGGAGGCCGAACGTGACCACGTCCTCGGCCGGCCGCACCGGACGACCGAGGGCTGGGACGACCAGCTCGTCGCCGCCGCCAACGCCCGGCGCGACGAGCCCGGCGAGGCGGAGCGGGCGTTCACCGCGCTGGGCGCCTCCGCCGAGCTCGACCAGGTCATCTTCGACGGCTCGTCGTTCGGCACCGCGGCGCTGGCCGCCAGCGACGAGGAGCAGGAGTACCTCGGCCTACCCGGGTTGCTCGAGCCGGACCAGATGCGCACGCTGCTGCGGCAGCGCCAGGAGCGCCAGTTGGCCAAGGCATCCGCGCCGCGCGACCCGGCACCGGCCGCGCCAGATGCGCCGCCGGCCACTGTCGGGGTCCGGGAACGGCTGACCGCCCTGCGCAAGGAGCTCAACGGCCTCGTCGCGCTCTACCACCACCGCACCGGCAAGAGCCACGGCGCGATCCACGGCGAGCTGCGACGCGTCTGCGGCGGCCCGCCGACCGCCATGGCCAGCGCCACCGAGCTCGAGGACCGAATCGCGACTCTTCGGTCCTGGTAACCACAAGGGATAGACCACGAAACCGCGGCCTGCCCGGCGACCTAGCCGTGCAGGCCGCGCCGGATCTCGTCGAGCTTGGCCTTGGCGGCCTGCTCGCGCTCGGCCTCCTGCTGCTCGATCGACCGGGCCGCGGCGCTGCCCTCGGCCAGCTCGGTGCTGCCGAGCGATGTCGCGTACCGGCCCTCGATCTTGTCGCGGACGTAGTCCAGCGTCGGCACGCCGTGCTCGTCGTAGTCGGGGGCCGGCGCCTGCGGCGGCGCGGGTTCGACGATCTCGGCGTCGATCGGCTCCGGTGGCCTGGCGGACGAATCGCTCACCTGCGCAACGGTACTCGCCAGGTCAGGAGCGTCCGGCTACCGTCGGCTAGCGTCGGTCATCGAAAGGTGGGTGACCGGATGCGGGTGGCGCTGTTCGTCACGTGCCTGGTCGACGCGATGTTCCCCGCGGCCGGGAAGGCGACGGTGCAGCTGCTGGAGCGGCTCGGGCACCGCGTCGAGTTCCCGCCGCGGCAGACGTGCTGCGGCCAGATGCACATCAACACCGGCTACCAGCGCCAGGCCCTGCCGCTGATCCGCAACCACGTCGAGGCGTTCGCCGGCTACGACGCGATCGTCGCGCCGTCCGGCTCGTGCGTCGGTTCGGTGCGCCACCAGCACGCCATGGTCGCCCGCCGGGCCGGCGACGGCGAGCTGGCCGACCGGGCGGCGGCGGTGGCCGATCGCACGTACGAGCTGTCGCAGTTCCTGGTCGACGTGCTCGGCGTGGAAGACGTCGGGGCGCACTTCCCGCACCGGGTGACCTACCACCCGACGTGCCACTCGCTGCGGCTGCTGGGCGTGGGGGAGCGGCCGGTCCGGTTGCTGCGCGCGGTGCGCGGGATCGACCTGGTCGAGCTGCCGGACGCGCAGTCCTGCTGCGGGTTCGGCGGGACGTTCGCGCTGAAGAACGCAGAGGTGTCCACGGCGATGCTGGCCGACAAGATGCGGCATGTGCTCGACACCGGCGCCGAGTACGTCGCCGCCGGTGACAGCAGCTGCCTGATGCACATCGGCGGCGGCTTGTCCCGGCTGCGCACCGGGGTGCGGACGGTGCACCTGGCCGAGATCCTGGCTGCGGGGTGAGCGGCCGGTGAGCACGTTCCTGGGAATGCCGGCGCACGCGCCGCGCGGCGTCGGTTCGCTGCACCCCGACCGGCCGTTCCCGCAGGCCCCCGCCGAGGCGCTCGCCGACTCGCAGCTTCGCCGAAACCTCCGCCACGCGACCGCCACGATCCGGGCCAAGCGCGCCGCCGTGGTCGCCGAGCTGCCCGACTGGGAGCAGCTGCGGCTGGCCGGTGAGGCGATCAAGGCGGCCACCATGGCCAACCTGGACGAGCACCTCGAGCGGCTCGAACGCGAGGTCACCGCGCGCGGCGGCGTCGTGCACTGGGCGCGCGACGCCCGGCAGGCCAACGAGATCGTCACAGCGCTGGTTCGCGCGACCGGCGCCGACGAGGTCGTCAAGGTCAAGTCGATGGCCACCCAGGAGATCGGGCTCAACGAGGCGCTCGAGGCGGCCGGCGTGATCGCCTGGGAGACCGACCTCGCCGAGCTGATCGTCCAGCTCGGCCACGACAAGCCCTCGCACATCCTGGTCCCGGCGATCCACCGCAACCGCGCCGAGATCCGCGAGATCTTCCTGCGCGAGATGCCCGGCGTCGACGCCGACCTCACCGACGAGCCACGGCGCCTGGCCATGGCCGCCAGGGCATACCTTCGGCGCAAGTTCCTCTCGGCGAAGGTGGCCATCTCCGGGGCCAACTTCGCGGTCGCCGAGACCGGCACGCTCACCGTGGTCGAGTCCGAGGGCAACGGGCGGATGTGCCTGACCCTGCCGCAGACGTTGATCACCGTGATGGGTATCGAGAAGCTCGTGCCCACGTGGACCGACCTGGAGGTGTTCCTGCAGCTGCTGCCGCGCTCGTCGACCGGGGAGCGGATGAACCCGTACACCTCGATGTGGACCGGGGTGACGCCCGGCGACGGACCTCAGCAGTTCCACCTCGTGCTGCTGGACAACGGGCGGACCGCCGCCCTCGCCGACGAGGTGGGCCGGCAGGCGTTGCACTGCATCCGGTGCAGCGCGTGCCTCAACGTCTGCCCGGTGTACGAGCGCACCGGCGGGCACGCCTACGGCTCGGTGTACCCGGGGCCGATCGGCGCCGTGCTCACGCCGCTGCTGACCGGCGACGACTCGTCGTTGCCGTTCGCGTCGAGCCTGTGCGGCGCGTGCCTGGAGGCCTGCCCGGTGCGCATCGACATCCCGGCGCTGCTGGTGCACCTGCGGGCCAGGTACGCCGAGTCGCGCCGGGCGCCGACGCCCGAGGCGGTCGCCATGGCCGCGGCGTCGTGGGTGATGGCCTCACCCAGGCGGTTCGCCGCGGCCGAGCGGGTGTCCAGGGTTGCCCGGGCCGGTGGCCGGCGCCGACTTCGGTCCCTGCCGCCACCGCTCTCGGCGTGGACGGCCAGCCGGGACGCCCCGGTGCCGCCCGAGGAGACCTTCCGGCAGTGGTGGCGGCGGACGAGGACCGGCCGTGACTGACGGGCGTGAGACCGACGGGCGTGAGACTGACCGGCGCGAGACTGACCGGCGCGAGACTGACGGGCGCGGGCAGGTGCTGGCCTGGGTGCGGGCGGCGCTCGGCGGGCAGGGCCGCCTGGGCCGCGCGGCCGTATCGGTGCCGCGCGACTACCGCCGGGCCGGCGAGCACCCGCCTGGCCACCCGGCGCTGCTTGACCTGCTCACCGAGCGGCTCGTCGACTACCGCGCCACGGTCGTGCAGGCGACGCGCGCACCGGACACCATCGCCGAGGCCATCGCCGGCGCGGTGGTGGACACCCTGCCGCCCGGGGGCCGGCTCCTCGTGCCGCCCGGGCTGCCGGCCGGTTGGGCACCACCGGGCACGACGGTCGACGACGGGCTGACGATCGCCGAGGTGGAGGCCTTCGACGCCGTGCTGACCGGCTGCGCGGCGGCCGTGGCGGAGACCGGCACGATCGTGCTGGACGCCTCGGCAGGGCAGGGACGGCGGCTGCTCACGCTGCTGCCCGACCGGCACATCTGCGTCGTGCACGCCACCCAGGTCGTACACGGTGTGCCGGAGCTGCTTGGCCGGCTCGACCCGCGACGGCCGCTCACGTTCGTCAGCGGGCCGTCGGCCACCAGCGACATCGAGCTCAACAGGGTCGAGGGCGTACACGGACCGCGAACACTTGTCGTGGTCCTCGTCCGGCAGACAAGCGCCGGACCCGGCTAATCTCCGTGCATGTCATCGTCGGCCGGACCGACCGTCAATGAGCGGTTGCGGCGCATCGAGTCGATCACTGACCAGGCGCTGGCGCACCTTGACGTCGAGGATCTGCTCGAAGAGCTGCTCGACCGGGTGTGCGAGCTGCTCACGGTCGACACCGCCGCCGTGCTGCTGGTCGACGACTCCGCGCAGTATCTGGTGCCGACAGCCACCAAGGGCCTCGAGGAGGAGGTGCGGCAGGCCATCCGGATACCGATCGGCAAGGGCTTCGCCGGCCGGATCGCCGCCGAGCGCCTGCCGGTCGTCCTCGACGAGGTCAACGAGACCACCGTTGTGAACCCGATCCTGATCGAACGTGGGCTCAAGTCGATGCTCGGCGTGCCGCTGCTGGCCGGACGTTCGCTGCTCGGCGTGCTGCACGTCGGCTCGCAGGTGCCACGCGAGTTCTTCGGCGAGGACATCAGGCTGCTGCAGCTGGCCGCGGACCGCATCGCCTTGGCCACCCAGGCGCGCCTGTCCGAGGTCGAGCGCACCACTGCCGAGGCCCTGCAGCGCAGCCTGGTGCCGACCCGGCTGCCGGCCCTGCCCGGGCTGGATCTGGCGGCCCGTTACGTCCCCGGTGAGGGCGGCGGCGTGGGCGGCGACTGGTACGACCTCTTCGTGCTGCCGACCGGGTGGCCCTGCCTGGTGATCGGCGACGTGGTCGGGCACGGGCTGCACGCGGCGGTGGTGATGGGCCGGCTGCGCAGCGCGCTGCGCGCCTACGCGTTGGAGGGCGGCGATCCGGCCGCGGTGCTGACCAAGCTCGACCAGAAGGTGCTGCACTTCGAGCCGGGGGCGATGGCGACAGTGCTATACGCCAAGTTCGAGCCGGGGCTGGAGCGCCTGCACGTGTCCTCGGCAGGGCACCTGCCGCCGCTGCTGATGCTGCCGGGCGCCAAGGCCGACCTGCTCGACCTGCCGATCGACCCGCCGCTGGGCGTCCGGCTCGGGCAGCGCCGGCGGACCACCACGGTGCAGGTACCGTCAGGGGCGCTGCTCTGCTGCTACACCGACGGGCTGGTCGAACGCCGCGGCTCCCACATCGACCACGGCATTCGCCAGCTGCGCGAGGCCATCCGCCCCGGTGCCGCCGACGCGGTGTGCGCGGCGGTGATGGCCGAGCTGATCGGCAGCGATCCGACCGACGACGACGCCGCGATCCTCGTCGTCCGGCGCGAGGTTCGCAGCGACCTGGCGCCTCTCGAGCTCGTGGTGGCTGCGGTGGCGACCTCGGTGCGGGACGTCCGGCAGGCCACCAGGCAGTGGCTGGCCGCGACCCCGGCGACCAAGGAGGAGACGGTCGACCTGCTGCTCGTGCTCGGGGAGGCGGTTTCCAACGCCGTCGAGCACGCCTACGGCCCCCGCGGTGGCCCCGTCTTCGTCCGGCTGGAATACGCACCACCGAACATCATCGTCACGGTCCGCGATCACGGCCACTGGCGGCCGTCGAGGGGTGTCGGCCGCGGCCACGGGACGGTCCTCATCCGGCAGTGCAGCGACGACGTCGACATCGAGCGGAGCCCGGCCGGCACCACGGTCCGGTGCCGCCTGCGGCTCGACAGTCAGGACTCGTGATGACGCAGGCAACGGTGGCCGTGCAGACGGAGACGACGTCGGTGCGCATCGCCATCTCCGGTGAGATCGACATCGAGAACGCGGCCGAAGTCGAGCGGCAGATCGTCGACGCGATCGGGAACCTGGCCGACGAGGTCCTGATCGACCTGACCCACCTGCTGTACATGGACAGCTCCGGGCTGCGAATCCTGTTCGGGCTCGCGGCCCGGCTGGACATGCTGCAGATCAAGCTCCAGGTCATCGCGCCGCCGGGCACCCCTACCCGCCGGGTGCTCGAACTCGCCGGCTTCGAGGCGATGTGAATTCGAGACTGTGAACCGTCCCGGTTCAACCCCGGAACGCCTGCAGGCCGGTGAGCGCTGCGCCGATCACCAGCGCGTGCACGTCCGCGGTGCCCTCGTAGGTGACCACCGACTCGAGGTTGTTCAGGTGCCGGATCACCGGGTAGTCGAGCGTGATGCCGCTCGCACCGAGCACCTGGCGTGCCGTCCGCGCGACGTCGAGTGCGGCGTTGACGTTGCCGAGCTTGCCCATGCTGACCTGTTCGGGCCGCAGCAGCCCGGCGTCCTTGAGCCGGCCGAGGTGCAACGCCAGCAGCGTCGCGCGGTTGACCTCGAGCGCCATCGTGGCCAGCTTCTGCTGCTGAAGCTGGAACGACGCGATCGGCCGGCCGAACTGGACGCGGGTCGTGGCGTAGCCCAGCGCCGACTCGAAGCACGCCCTGGCCGCCCCGGCGGCTCCCCAGACGATGCCGTACCTGGCCTCGTTCAGGCACGACAGCGGCCCCTTCAACGACGTCGCGTCCGGCAGCCGTGCGGCGTCCGGCAGCCGCACCTGGTCGAGGATCAGCTCCGAGGTGACCGAGGCGCGCAGTGACAGCTTGCGGCGGATGTCGTTGCTGCTCAAGCCGCTGGCGCCCTTCGGCACCAGGAAGCCGCGGATGCCCTCGTCGGTGTTCGCCCACACCACGGCGACGTCCGCGATCGAGCCGTTGGTGATCCACATCTTCCGCCCGGTCAGCACCCAGTCGGTGCCGTCACGGCGGGCGTGGGTGCGCATCGAGCCGGGGTCGGAGCCGGAGTCGGGCTCGGTCAACCCGAAGCACCCGATCGCCTCACCGGCGGCCATCCGCGGCAGCCACTCCTGCCGTTGCGCCTCGGAACCCCAGCGGTGGATGGCGTACATGGCCAGCGAGCCCTGCACCGACACCAGGCTGCGCACGCCGCTGTCGCCGGCCTCCAGCTCCAGGCACGCCAGGCCGTAGGCGGTCGCGCTGGTGCCGGCGCAGCCGTACCCCTGCAGGTGCATCCCGAGCAGGCCGAGCCGCCCAAGTTCGGGCGCCAGCTCGCGCGGGATGTGGCCCGCGTCGAACCAGTCGCCGATCTCGGGCAGTACGCGGTCGCGGACGAACGCCCGCACGGTGTCCCGGATGTCGCGCTCCTCGTCGGAGAGCACGTGGTCGATCGCCAGGAAGTCGTCCGGCCGCACCGCCGTGCTGGTCGCGGTGGAGATCGTGGTCGAGGCCATGGCCCAAGGCTCACACGCGGTGTCCGGCCCGAACAAGCCGACCGGCACACTCGCGGCGTGGACGAGGTGCTGCACCTGCCGTCGCCGGCCGTGATCGTGCTGGTCGGGCCGGGCGCGTCCGGCAAGTCCACGTGGGCGCAGGCGCACTTCCCGCCAGAGGCCATCGTGTCCAGCGATCACCTCCGCGCCGTCGTCGGCGCCGGCGAGGACGACGTCGCCGCCAGCGAGGACGCCTTCGAGCTGCTCGACCGGATCGTGGCCAGGAGGATGGCCAGGCGGCTCACCACGGTGATCGACACGCTCGGTCTGGATCGGGCGCGGCGGCTCGGCTGGCTGGAGGCGGCGCGGGCACACCGGCTGCCGTGCGTCGTGGTCGGGTTCGACACCCCGGCGCAGCAGTGCCGCGAGCGCAACCGCGGGCGGGCCAAGCGGATCCCGGCCAGCGTGCTCGCCGGCCAGCTGCGGTCCTGGTCGGCCACCAGGGACCTACTCGACGGCGAAGGCTTCGACCTGGTGCTGCGGCCGCTCGCGGTCCGGGTCGTGCCGGCCGCGTTCGTCTCGGCCGGCTCAGCCGCGCTGCGCCAGCAGGACCGGCCGGCGGGGCTGCGGTTCGGCCTGCACCTGTCCAGCTACACCTGGCCGGGCGGGGCCGGCGCGTCCAGGGACCGGCTGCGCCGCATCGCCGCCGCCGCGGAGCAGGCCGGCTTCGACGCGCTGTACGTCATGGACCACTTCCGGCAGATCCCCCAGGTCGGGCGCGCCTGGGAGGACTTCCTGGACAGCTACACCACGCTCGGCTACCTCGCGGCGTGCACCGAGCGGGTGCGGCTCGGCACGCTGGTCACCGGCATCACCTATCGCAACGTCGGGCACCTCGGCAAGATCGTCGCGACCCTCGACGTGCTCAGCGGCGGGCGCGCGATATGCGGCGTGGGCCTGGCCTGGCACCGCGAGGAGCATGAGGCCTACGGCTGGGAGTTCCCGCCGGTCGGGCGGCGCTACACACTGCTGGAGGATGCGCTGCGGGTGCTGCCGATGCTGTGGGGGCGTGGCACCCCTGCCTTCGAGGGCGAGGCGATCCGGCTACCCGAGACGTTGTGCTACCCGAGGCCGCTGCAGGAACACGTGCCGCTGCTGGTCGGCGGCGGCGGTGAGCGGCGCACGCTTCGGCTCGCGGCCCGGTACGCCGACGGGTGCAATGTGATGGGCGACCTGGCCACCGTGCGGCGCAAGGCCGCGGTGCTGCGCGCGCACTGCGCCGAGCTGGACCGGGACCCGACGCAGGTCGACCTGACCCACCTGTCGACGGTGCTGGTCGCCGAGCACGACGCGCAACTCGGCGCGCTGGTCGAGCGGCTGCGGCCGCGGCGGCAGAGCGCCGCCCAGTTCGCCGCGGCGGTCAACGCCGGCACGGTGGCCGACCACGTCGGCCGGTTCCGTGAGCTGGCCGAGGCCGGCGTGGCCGAGGTGATGGTGCGGTTGGTCGACCTCGGCGAGGGTGGGGGCGAGGGTGAGGGAGAGGCCGAGTCGGCCGTCGAGCGCATGGCGGCGGTGATCCGGGCGTTCCGCTGACGGCGGAAACCGGCAGGAAGCGCCGGTGGCACGCTCGATAGCATCGGATGTCTGCACGACCGAACCACGATCGGAGGCCCACGGTGTCCCGTCCCGCCCAGACCGCAGCCGTCCAGCACGTCCCCGTGCCGGCCGGCACTACCGCGGGGCAGGCGGTCCGCGACGCGGGGCTGCCCGGCAAGGGACCGCAGGCGGTCGTGGTGGTCCGGGACGCCGAAGGCAGGCTGCGCGACCTGGCCTGGGCGCCCGAGACCGACATCGTGGTCGAACCGGTGGCCGCGGACAGCGCCGATGGCCGCAGCGTGATCAGGCACTCCTGCGCCCACGTGCTCGCGCAGGCGGTGCAGGAGCTGTTTCCGCAGGCCAAGCTCGGGATCGGGCCGCCGATCACCGACGGCTTCTACTACGACTTCGACGTGGAGCGGCCGTTCCTGCCCGACGACCTCGCCAAGCTCGAGCAGCGGATGAAGGTGATCGTCAAGGACGCCCAGCGGTTCTCCCGCCGGGTCGTCGGCTCGGTCGAGGCCGCCCGCGAGGAGCTGGCGGCCGAGCCGTACAAGCTCGAGCTCGTCGATCTGAAATCTGACCGGGCCGACACCGACTTCGACTCAGACGAGGTCATGGAGGTCGGCGCCGGCGAGCTGACGATCTACGACAACCTCAATCCGCGCAGCGGCGAGCGGGTGTGGGGCGACCTGTGCCGCGGCCCGCACGTGCCCACGACCAGGCACATTCCGGCGTTCAAGCTGATGCGCACGGCCGCGGCCTACTGGCGCGGCAGCGAACGGAACCCGCAGCTGCAGCGCATCTACGGCACCGCGTGGGAGTCGGCAGAGGCGCTCGACGCGCACCTGGAGCGGCTGGCCGAGGC
>OBLK01000225.1_pt1 | contig 16696 bp, 16 predicted proteins | sample 1518871 | NCBI WGS metagenome assembly OBLK01 (sample SAMEA2464837, study PRJEB22497) | soil metagenome | biome: Grassland; feature: Farmland; material: Clay | place: Australia | collected 2013-02-01 | depth 0.8 m
CCCCAGCACCGCGGCCGCCCGCACGCCGACCTCGATGACCGCCCGCCGGCGCGACCGCTCCGGCTCGAGCCCGCGTTCCGCCCACAGTCGCAACCGATCGAACGACCACGCCGTCGCCCAACCCATCACCGGCCGGAACACGGCGTCCACGATCGCGCCCGACCTGCCCCAACGTGTCCGGTAGTCATAGCCGGTCAGGAACCGGACCCCGCCATCCTCAGGCGTGTACCGCCAGTACCCCGAACCCGCCAGGATCGGCGACAGTGGGTGCTCCGACCCGAAGCACAGCACCGACGTACACGAACCGTCCGCCCGCCAGCGCTCCCCGACGCTCGTGCCGACCCCGTGCACCCACAACCCGGGCAGCACCGCGGTCGCGTACCGGAACCGCTGCGGCTCACCCGCCGACCGCGGCAGGTACTCGATCCGCCCGAACCGCGCGTCCCACCTCGCATGCAGCGACGGATCCTGGGTCAGTCGCCACACCGTGTCCAGGTCCGACCTGATCATGGTCTCCACGTAGAGCGACCGCCTGCCGGCCATGCGCCTCTCCCGCCGTCCCACGCCGCCACGGTGTTGAGCAGTCGCTCAACACCGTCACCATACGACTTCGTTGAGCAGTCGCTCAAGACGCAATTTTGAAGATTGTTGAAAATGCGACGCGGCCGGCGCTGTGGGTTGATCTACGCCCTTTCGGCGGATCACACCACAGCGCCGGCCGCGGACACGCAACACAGGCGCGCGGCAGGCGCTACCTATTCATCGGGCGCTCCAGGACAGCGCCTCGGGCTGCCCCGGCGACCTCGCCGCGTTGCGTGTCGCGTTGGCGAGCACCGCCGTGCCCGCCTCGGTGAGCCGCTGGTTGTGCAGCGCGTCGACGACCGCTTGCTGCACATCCGACGAGCGCGGCACATGCCAGCCGGAAACCTCCGGCTTCACTCGCCAGTGCACGACACCATGCACGAATGGCGAGGGTGGCAGCGGGACCCAGCTGCCACGCCCGTGCAGCTCAACCTCAGGATGACGCTCCAGCTCAGCGCACAGCGGATCACCGGTGACGACCGGGAAAAGCCAGCGACCACTAGGGGTCGCCGCGATCGGCGCTACCAGGCCGATCGCCCGCAGTTCGGTCGCCGTGAACCGCCCGAGGTCGGCGGAGACCTCGAGCACATCCAGCGCGATTCCGGTGGCCAGCAGGAGTGAGAACGGGCTACCCGTCCACAACGAGGCCACCTCTTTCGGGGCGGCGCCGGCGAGCTCCTGCCAGTCGTCGTGGAGCGGAGTCGGACCGTGCTGCGGCGCGCCTGACCGACCGATCCATCGTGATCCGTCAGGGTACGTACCCGGTACGACGGGCCACCCGTGCCAGGCCAAGCCGATCGCTTCGGCCCGCAGCTCGGTGCGGAACGCGTCGCGCCAGGTTTCCGTCCAGTCCATCCTCAACTCCATGCTTGCTGTGTCGCTGCCATTAAGGAATAACTGACCGAAACCCGGCATGGAACCATTCCACCGGGGATATCGGTGGTCGGCCGTTCAGGTACGACGAGCGAGCCCGCGGCTGAGCGGACGAGCCGAACGCCTGGTCCGCTCGGGTTACAAATTCACGGATTCGGTCACAGCCAGGTTTCGGTTCCGTCGCTCACCGACGAGCGCCGACCGTTCGTCGTTGGTTTCGCCGAGCACCGCCACTGACGGGCTGATCAACTCACCACCGGCCCAGCACGGGCGGTGGCGTGAACGACGCCGAAGCGCTCGATCAGCCCAGGTGGCCGGGCCGAGACGCGCACGATGGCGTTCCAGCCCTGCAGTTCACAACCGGTCAGCTCGGCCGACATCCGTTCGGCGACGCGGCGAGCCTGCCCGCAGGCGGCCTCCGGCCCGGTGAGCACGCCGGCCGCCGTGGCCAACGCCGCCAGGTCGGCCGCCGCCTGCGCCTGATGTCTGGTGGCCACAGCCGCGCCCAGCTGAAGCCCGACGGTGAACACGCCGAGCAGCACCGCCAACAGCCACGCCCCGAGGATGGTTGCCGACCCACGCTCGCCGTCCGGGTCGACGCCGCGACCTGCCGAACGCGCCCGGCCGAGCGGGGAGGCCCTGAGCCCGATGGTCACGGTGCACCCGCTACGCCGGGCTCGAGCACCGACATCGCCTCGGCCCGCACGACCAGCCCCGGAAGTAGGCCGGCAACGGGCTCGGCGCTCACCTCGACGATCACCTCGTCGCCGGCAACGTTCACCGCGATCATCGCGCCGCTCGGCGCCAGCTCGTGAGCCGCCGATTCGGCCCGGGCCGGATCACCGCGGGCGACCAGCCGGGCGGCCTCCCGCGCGGCGTCGATGCAACGCACCTGAGCCACGACGACGCCTACGCCCCCGAGCAGGATCGCCGATGCCACCGCGATCACGCCCATGACCAGAGCCGCTTCGACGCTGACCGAACCGCTGTCACCCCGCAGGCCGGCCACCGCCCGACGCAGCCGGCGACGACCGACGCCATGCCGCCTCGAATCACTCATCGGGGCGCCCCTCCCTGGTCCGCGTGATCGCTGCGGCTCGACGGACCAGACGGGCCCGGCGGGCCACACCCATGCCGCCTGGCGACGAGCGGCGAAACGGACACCCCGGGTGCCGCCCGCACTGCGGCATCGGCCCGACGGTGGCGCAGAACGGCAAGGCGGACGATCGGCGCGCCCATCAGAAGCCCGCCGTGAGTGCGCGTTGGATCAGCGCAGTGAGCGCGGCCCGGACCGTGCCGCTCGACACGATCGCGAACAGGATGCCCCCGAACGCCGCGGCGGTCAGCGCGACCATCGCGTACTCGGCCGTGACGAGGCCGCAGTCCTTGATGGCCAGGTCGGCCAGCCGCCGCCGGCACCAACGGATTCGATTGCGTGCCATGGTTTCCTCCTCCCTACGCCACCGGACCGTCCGGCGACGCCCCAAAACTTTCGTCCACTGTGGACGGACCTACCACCGGCCGAGCAGCTGTTCGGCCAGGCCGATCACCACCGGCAACACACCGAGGCAGAAGAACGCCGGCAGGAAGCACAGGCCGAGCGGGCCGGTGATCAGCACGCCGGCTCGCTGAGCCCTCGCCTCGGCGCGATCGAGGGCGTCGGCGCGCAGCCCGGCGGCAAGCTCGTCGACAGCCTCAGCCATGGCGGCACCGCTTCGCGCCGTCCGGATCGCCGCCGCCGCCAGCCCGGCGGTTGCCGGCAGACCAAATGCTGGCCGCCAGGCAGCCTGCGGATCGGCACCGAGCGCCAGCAGCTGCGCGACGCGGTCCAGCACCGCACCCGGTCCGCGGCACTGCTGGCCCGGCAGACCCACCTTGCCGGCACCGGGACCGTTCGCGCCAGACAGCTGCCCGGCCACCACCCGGACCGCCGTGGCAACCGGTAGACCGCAGCGCAGGCTCGCCGCCAGCAGATCCCACGCGCCGGCCAGCAAGGTCGGCTCCACCGGCGGAACCATCGGGCCGTCTCGCACGACCCGCCGCGCCGCCAGCGGCGAGCTGACGCCGGCCATCACACCGGCGCCAACGCCAACCGGGCCGCCGAGCAGCACCGCCAGCAGCAGACCGACGGCCGCCCCGAGCACCACCGGCAGCGCCGCCGGATCCCACAACCGCGATCGCAACCGGCGGCTACCACCCGCCCGGGACCGGCCCGGCGAGCCGAACGACGTTCCAGGAAGCCCAGCCGAGGTTCCTGGCGGGCCAGCCGGAAGGTTCGACGAATCACGGGGCGCGCCAGCCGACGACGCCGGCCGGCCGGGGGTGATCCACGCGGCCAGTCGCGCTCGCGCGACCCGATGGCCTGGCGCCATGACCACCGCGCAAGCCAGCGCGAGCGCGGCCAGCGCCAACCGATCGTTCACGGCGCCGCCGCCTTACCCACTATGCGAGCACTCCACGCCAGGCCGGCACACACCAACCCGCTGCCGGCAACCAGCAACAGCTGGCCGGCGACCGTTCCGGCCAGTACCCGCATCGGGGCCGCACCGACGGCCTGGCCGAGCAGCAGCCCGATCAGCGGCAGCACCGCCAGCACCACCGAGGTCGCCCTCGCTCCGGCAAGCGCCGCCGCGAGCCGCCGCGTCGCCTTCACCCGATGGTCGAGGTCACGCCGGAGGGCGTCGAGCACGTCCGCCAGACCGATGCCGTGCTGCTCGGCGAGCTGCCAGGCCGCGGCGATCCGGCCGAGCGCCTCGGCCAGCGCAGGCGCCCCGCCGGCCGCTCGGCGCAGGGCCCCCGGCACGTCACCGGAGAGCCGCGCAGCACCCGCGATCGACTCGAACACCTCGCCGACTGCCGGCGTCGCGTCCCCGGCGACGCGCTCGGCGGCCACCGCTGGATGCACACCGGCCCGCAGCTCGGCAGTGAGCAGACCGAGCGCCGCGACTAGGTCAGCGGACGCGGCCAGCCGCGCGGCCGAGCCGCGATGCGAGCGAAGTAGAACACCGACCGTCGCGGCGGCGAGTCCGAGAGCCGCTGCGCCGCCAGCTCCGGCGACCAGCCAGCCGAACACTGCGCCAGCCGAGACGATCACGGCGAGGCCCGGGCGGCGAAGGGCCTTGGGATGCCACCGCGTCCCGCCGGCCGGAGTTAGCCGCCGGAGCCGCGGCCGCGCGCTCCTTGCCGGCCAGCACAGCAGCGCCGACGCCGCGAGGAGACAGCACAACGAGTTCAGCACGGCCAACTCATCCCTCGGGCGGCGAGCAGGCCGGCCAACCGGGCTCGACCGTCGAGCCACCCGACGCCATGCCGCCACACCGGCTTGACCGTGACCAGCTCCCCGGACCTGTCGATCACGCCGATCCCACTCAACCTTCGGCGGCCGTCGGTGCCGCGCCGGACTTCGAGCACGACCTGCACCGCCGCGGCGAGCTGGCTGTGCAACGCCGGCCGGCTCAGGCCACCGAGCGCGGCGAGCGCCTCCAGCCGTGCCGGTACCTCGGCTGCCGAGTTCGCGTGCAAGGTGCCCGCGCCGCCGTCGTGACCGGTGTTGAGCGCCGCGAGGAGCTCGCACACCTCCGCGCCGCGGACCTCACCGACGACGAGCCGGTCCGGTCGCATGCGCAAGGCCTGCCGGACGAGCTCCCGCAGGGTGATCTCGCCGGCGCCCTCGATGTTCGGCGGCCGCGACACCAGCCGGATCACGTGCGGGTGGCTCGGCCGCAGCTCGCTGGCGTCCTCGACGCACAAGATCCGTTCCGACGGCGCGACGCAGCCGAGCAGCGCAGCGAGCAGGGTCGTCTTCCCGCTGCCGGCACCGCCGATCACCAGGAACGCCAGCCGGGCCTGCACCACCGCCCGCAGCACGGTCTCCAGCACGCCGTCGAACGCGCCGAGCCGGCGCAGTGCCGGCAGGTCGTGGGCGGCTGGGCGGTGCGCCCGCAGGGACAGGCACACGCCGTCGTAGGCCAGCGGCGGCAGCGCCGCGTGCAGCCGGGTACCGTCCGGCAGCCGACCGTCCACGAACGGGGAGGCCTCATCGAGGCGCCGGCCGGCCGCCATGGCCAGCCGCTGGGCCAGGCGCCACACCGCACCGCTGTCGGGAAAGCGCACGTCGCAGCGCTCCAGCCCGCGGCCGCGGTCGATCCAGACCTCACCAGGCCCGGTCACCAGCACGTCGGTCACCGACGGGTCGTCCAGCAGCGGCTGCAGCACCCCGGCGCCGGCGAACTCGGAGTCCAGCATTCGAAGTGCTGCCAGCAGGTCCGCATCGCCGAGCACGCCGCCGGACTCGGCCCGGACGGCAGCCGCCACCACGGCCGGCGTGATCGGCCCGCCGGTGGACACGAGCCGCTCGCGCACCCGATTGATCACTCCGGCCGGCAGCTCGGGTGCTCGAGCCAGGGTGCCCATCAGCGAACCCCGGCCGCGTCGAGCACCGCCCTGGCTGCCCTGGCCAGCGGGCCACGTGCGGATCGAAGTGGCAGCTTGCCGGCATCCAGCGCCGAGGTCAGCCGTGGCGCCGGTCGCATCGCAGCCAGCAGCGGCACCGCCAGCGCTCTGGCCACGTCGGCCGGTACGAGCCCGCCAGGGGCCGGGCCGCGAACGACGGCGCGCACGGGGCAACCGCGGTCGCGAAGCCTGGCCGCAACCGGCCGCGCGGCGGCGCACGCGCGGACCTCTGCCGGTACCACCAGCACGACCAGGTCGGAGCGGTCGAGCACGGCGCTGGCCTCGACAGGCAGCTGCCGGGGCACGTCGCACACGACGGTGTCGCCGGCGCGCCGGCCGGCGTCGAGCACCGACCCCACCGCGCCCGGCGCCGGTGGATCGCCGCCCTGGCCATAGGAGAGCACGGTGAGCCCGCCACCGGTCGGTAAGACGACGGACGGCAACGCGGCGTGCAACGCAGCGGCCGGGACCCGCCCACCGGCGACCGACAGCTCCGGCCAGCGCAGCCCGTCGGCCTGCTCGATGCCGAGCAGCAGGTCGAGCCCGCCACCGAGCGGGTCACAGTCGACCAGCAGGACCCGCTCGCCCCACCGGGCGGCCAGCAGGCCCACGGCGGCGGCGAAGACCGAAGCACCCGCGCCACCACGGCCGCCGACCACCGCGATCACCCGGCCGTCGCCGGTCGCACCCTCGGCGGCATCGGCGAGCGCGGCGACCACCGAGCGCTCCGCGTCAGGCAGGACCAGAACCCGGTCCGCACCGGCGTCCATCGCCCGGCGCCACACGGCCGCCGGCGGCTCGCCGCGGCACAGCACCAGGACGCCCGGCCGCCGGGTGAGGCCGGCGGAACCGAGCCCGGCCAGCGCAACGTCGTCGATCAGCACCAGGGGCGAGTCCGACCAGAACTGGCGGGCCGCGTCCAGGTCGCCGACCCGGTGCAACTCGCAACCCGCTGCGGCGGCGAGGCGGTCCACGTCCGCGGCCAGCCCGCGGTCCTGGATGATCGACAAGGTCCTCACGACGCCTCCCCTTCGCTGACCGCCGACCGGTCGAAATCCGGTGGCCACGCCATGTTCGACCCCCGTCGGCCACCAGCGGGCCGGCGAGTGATCCACTTGTGGACAACCGGTCCGATGTGGACAACTCGCCTTCGGCGGCGCCGAATCGCCGCTCGACGTCGGACCCGTCTGCAAGACTCCGAGCGGAGCGCCATGACCACGACGAGGCGAAGCACCTGGAGCCGTCCTGCACGGCTCGTCGTCGTCGGTTTCGGCGCCGTCGTCCTGGCCGGCACCGGGCTGCTGATGCTGCCGGCCGCGACCGCCGAGGGCGTCTCGACGACGCCACTGCAGGCGCTGTTCACCGCGACCGGCGCGCTCAGCGGCGCGCTGGCCGTCGTCGACACCCCGGCCCACTGGTCGACCTTCGGCGAGCTCGTCCTGCTGGGCCTGATCCAGGTCGGCGGGATCGGGATCATGACGCTGGCCTCGCTGCTGGCGTTGCTGGTAGCCAGCAGGCTGGGGCTGCGCATGCAGCTGACGGCGCAGACCGAATCCAGGGCGCGGGGCCTGGGTGAGGTGCGCGGTGTGCTCGCCGGCGTGGTCGCCGTGAGCCTGCTGATCGAGGCGGTGATCAGCGTGCCGTTGGCGATCCGGTTGGCCACGACCTACGGCGAGAGCCCGGGCAGGGCGGCCTACCTCGGGATCTTCCACTCGGTGTCGGCGTTCAACAACGCCGGCTACGCGCTCTGGAGCGACAACCTGACCCGGTTCGCCGCCGACCAGCTGTTCTGTGTGCCGGTCATGATCGCGATGGTGGCCGGCAGCGTCGGCTTCCCGGTGCTGTTCGAAGTGTCCCGGCGACTCCGCCGGCCCGGGCACCGGCACCGCTGGACGTTGCACACCAAGATCACGCTGGTCACCTACGGGGCGTTGCTGGTAGCCGGGGCGATCACGATCACCGCTCTGGAGTGGCGCAACACGCTGCGCTCGCTCCCGTTGTCGGACAAGTTGCTCGGCGGCCTGTTCCATGCGATCACGCCGCGCACCACTGGGTTCAACACGCTCGACGTGAGCCAGTTCCACCCGGCGACGCTGCTTGTCAACGACGTCCTGATGTTCATAGGCGGTGGCAGCGCGAGCACGGCCGGCGGGATCAAGGTGACCACGTTCGCGTTGCTGGCATACGTGATGTTGGCCGAGATCAGGGGCGAACCGACGGTGCACGTGATGGGCCGGCGGCTCTCCGCCGAGGTCCAGCGGCAGGCGCTGACCGTCACGGTGCTCGGTGTAGGCCTGGTGGTCTCCGCGACCACCGCCCTGCTGGTGTTGACCGATCATCCGCTCGACGACGTGCTGTTCGAGTCGGTGTCGGCGTTCGGCACGGTCGGGCTGTCCACCGGCATCACCGCGGAGCTGCCGGCCGCGGGCCAGCTGATCCTGGTCGCGCTGATGTTCATCGGCCGGATCGGACCGATCACCCTGGCCGCCGGGCTCGCGCTGCGCGAGCGGCAGCGGCGCTACGAACTACCAGAGGAGCGACCCGTCGTTGGCTAGGAACGAACGCACAGGACACGGCCGAGTGGTCGTGATCGGACTCGGCCGGTTCGGAAGCTCACTCGCGCTGGCTCTGACCCGGCGCGGCACGGATGTGCTGGCGATCGACTCGGACGCGCGCATCGTCCAGCGCTACGCCGACGATCTCACTCACGCCGCGGTCGCCGACAGCACCGACGCCGAGGCGCTGCGCCAGCTCGGCGTCGACCAGTTCGAGCATGCGGTGGTCGGTATGGGGACGCAGATCGAGGCCAGCATCCTGACCACCGCGGTGCTGCTCGATTTCAAGATCCCCGACATCTGGGCGAAGGCGATCAGCCGCGAGCACGGCCGGATCCTCGAGCGGCTCGGCGCACACCACGTCGTGCTGCCCGAGTACGACATGGGTGAGCGCGTCGCGCACATGGTGACCGGGCGGATGCTCGACTACATCGCCTTCGACGAGGACTACGCGATCGCCAAGACCGCCCCGCCGGACGATGCGATCGGCGTGCCGCTGGGCGAGAGCCGGCTCCGCAGCCGGTACGACGTGACCGTGGTCGGGGTCAAGCGCCCCGGCGAGGAGTTCACCTTTGCCAGCCCGGAAACGATGCTGCGCCAGGGCGATGTGATCCTCGTCGCTGGCCATGTCGCAGACGTCGAACGGATCGCCAACCGGCACTCGGTCTGAGGACGGCGACGTGCTTCGGATAAGGGACGACCCCCGCCAGGGGGGAGGGACGGGGGTCGCCAGGAGTTCAGCCCCGGGGGGTCGAGCTGAACCCGTCCGACTCGCGGTCGGACCACACCACTGTAGCGGCCCCAAGCAAGCACGCGCTGCACTTACCGTCCGGTCCGTGCCAGCAAAGCGCCAAACGGCGCATATGCTGCGCACGTGACCACCGGCGACGGTGAACCGGCGCCCGGCGCGCGGGTTGCCGCGTTCTTCGACCTCGACAAGACGATCATCGCCAAGTCGAGCACGCTCGCGTTCAGCAAGCCGTTCTTCCGCGAGGGCCTGATCAACCGTCGCGCCGTGCTCAAGAGCAGCTACGCGCAGTTCATGTACCTGTTGGCCGGTGCCGACGAGGACCAGATGGACCGGATGCGCGCGCACATCACGGCGCTGTGCGCCGGCTGGCAGGTCGACCAGGTCAAGGCGATCGTCGACGAGACGCTGCACGACATCGTCAATCCGCTGGTCTACAAGGAGGCCACCGAACTGATCGGTGAGCACCGCGCGAACGGCCACGACATCGTGGTGGTCTCCGCGTCCGGGCAGGAGCTGGTCGAGCCGATCGGCGAGCTGATCGGTGCGACGCACGTCGTCGGCACCCGGTCGACGGTCGTCGACGGGCGGTACACCGGCGAGATCGAGTTCTACTGCGCCGGCCGGAACAAGGCCGCCGCGGCGCGCGAGCTGGCCGCGTCGCACGGGTACCAGCTGGAGAACTGCCACGCCTACTCGGACTCGGTTGCGGACCTGCCGTTGCTCGAGGCCGTCGGCCACCCGACCGCGGTCAATCCGGACCGGGCGTTGCGCCGGGAGGCCGCACATCGCGGCTGGCCGGTGCTGACGTTCGTCGAGCCGACCACGTTGCGCTCGCGCATTCCGACGCCGTCCGGAACCGCCGTCGCGGCCGCCGCGGTCGGGCTCGGCGCGGTCGCCGCCGCCGGGGTCGCCTGGTACGGAATTCGCCGTCGCAGACGGTCGTGATCTCGGTCAAGATCGACACATAGCGTGCCTGTACCGGTGCACCCCATCGGCGGTCTTGCTAGCCGCGTCAGGAACGATTACAAAGGAGTCACGGACATCTGAATGGCCAGGGACACGCGGAAGAGAAGCGCTGTTCACCCCGTTCAGTCCTCCGTGCGCGGACGCTCAGACACCCACGCGCAGCACGCCGCGGGAGGCTGGTCGTCAAGGGCCTGCGTTACGGGACGCCGGACGCCGAGGCCCAGCAGGTACGACATGAGTGCACGCTTGGTAATCAGAGCGTCCGCGCTGGCGGGAGGCGCCCCATCGGGGCGCCTCCCCCGCATTTGTGGGCTGTTTGTGTCACTGTCGAGCCAAGAGCGCCGCGAGTTCAGTCGAGAGGGAACGCCGGAGACACCGAGAGGATGGCTGCCGCGGGTGCCGCAGCACGTGCGGACAGGCCGGAGAACGGATGCCGATAGCTGACCGCCTTGCCAGACCAACGGCCGCGTTGCTCGCCATGCTCATGGTGCCGGCCGTGCTCACGGCGTGCGCCGTACTGCTGGCCGCCACGATGTCACCGGTGACCGGCCGGCCCAGACCAGTGCCCGCGCAGACGGCGGCCCCGGCCGTGGCGGCGCCCAAGCCCGCCGCTGTCCGGCCGGAACGCGCCTGGGCCAACGAGACGCTCGCCGCAATGACACTGGAGCAGAAGGTCGGCCAGCTGTTCATCGCGTTTCCCTATGGCACGACCGCGACCACGGCCGACGCCAACAACCGCAAGCTCTACGGCGTCGACACCGCGGCCGAGGTGGTCTCGCGCTACCACGTCGGTGGCGTCATCTACTTCGAGTGGTCGAACGGCCTGCGCTCGCCCAAGCAGGTCGCCAAGCTGTCCAACGGCCTGCAGTCGGCCGCGCTGACCTCCGGCGCGGGTCTGCCGCTGATCGTCTGCACCGACCAGGAGAACGGCACGGTCAACCGGATCGGGCCGCCGTTCACCAGGTTGCCTGGCGGCAGCCAGCTCGGCCGGTCCGGGTCGCCAGAGGATGCCAGGGCCGCCGCCAGCGTCGCCGGCACCGAGCTGCGCGCGATGGGGATCAACACCGACCTCGCCCCGGTGGCCGACGTCAACGTCAACCCGCAGAACCCGGTGATCGGGCCGCGCTCGTTCTCCGCAGACCCTGCAGTGGCGGCCACGCTCACCGGCGCCCAGGTCACGGGCTACCAGGAGTCCGTCGCCGCCACCGCCAAGCACTTTCCCGGCCACGGTGACACCGCCGTGGACAGCCACACCGGCCTGCCGGTGATCACCCACGACCGCGAGGAATGGTCCCGGCTGGACGCGCCGCCGTTCCGGTCGGCGATCGCCGCCGGCGTCGACGTGATCATGACGGGGCACCTCGTACTGCCGAAGCTGGATCGAACGGGCGACCCAGCGACGCTGTCACCCGAGATCATCACCGGCCTGTTGCGGACGGAGCTGAACTTCCGCGGCGTGATCATGACCGACTCCCTGCGCATGCGAGGCGTGCGGGCCAAGCACGCGGACGACCGGATCCCGGTGCTCGCACTCAAGGCGGGCGTGGACGTGCTGCTGATGCCGCCGAACCTGGACCTGGCCTACAACAGCGTGCTGGCGGCCGTGCGGTCCGGCGAGCTGAGCGAGTGGCGCATCGACCAGAGCGTGCGCCGGATCCTCGAGCTCAAGTTCCGCCGCGGGATGGTGGATCGTCCGCTGACCGATGAGGCCGCTGTGGACACCATCGTCGGCAGCCCTGCGCATCGCGAGATCGCGGCGAGGCTCACCAGCAACGCGGATCGGGCCGGACGCTGAAGGTTGCCAGAATCTGTCACCGTTCGTATCAGCGCGACAACTGGATCGGCCGATTGCACCGCCGGTAATCCACTCGCACCATCCATCCCGGTGACGGCGCTGCTCCATCAGCCTGACCTGGTCGTGCTGCAAGCGGGTGAGCCGCGTAACTTGTGAACATGACCTCGTTACTGCCTAACATCGCCGGCTCGGGAGATGAATCTAGTCCACTAGTCCGGATCCGGTCGCTGTTGCCTGGTCTGGCCCGCGCCGAGCAGCGGGTCGCTCAGGTCGTGCTGGAGGACCCGGCGGCGGTCGCGCACCGCAGCATCACCGAGGTGGCCGAGGCGGCTGGCACAAGCGAGACCACGGTCACCCGGTTCTGCAAGGCGATCGGCGTCGGCGGCTACCCGGAGCTGCGGCTCGCCCTGGCGGCGGCGACGGCTCGCACCTCGGCGTTGCACGTTCAGGACTTCGGCGGTGACATCGACCCGGGCGACGATCTCGAGCAGATCGTGGCCAAGGTGGCCTTCGCCGACGCTCGAGCGGTCGAGGAGACAGCCGACCAGTTGGCCATCGAGCCGCTCGGCGATGTCGTCGACGCGCTGGCGACGGCCGGGCGGATCGACGTCTACGGCGTCGGCGCCTCCGGCTTCGTCGCGGCCGACTTCCAGCAGAAGCTGCACCGGATCGGCCGCACCTCGTTCGCCTGGACCGACCCGCACAAGGCGCTCACCTCGGCGTCGCTGCTGTCCAAGGGCGACGTGGCGATGGGCATCTCGCACACCGGCTCGACCGTTGAGACGATCGACTTCCTGTCGGTTGCCCGCCAGCGCGGAGCGACGACGGTGGCGCTGACCAACTTCCCGCGATCGGCGATCACCCAGCTGGCCGACCACGTGATCACCACAGCGGCCCGCGAGACGACGTTCCGCAGTGGTGCGATGGCCAGCCGGATCGCCCAGCTCACCGTGCTCGACTGCGTCTACGTCGCGCTCGCGCAGCGGTTGGCGGACAAGGCGCAGGCGGCGCTGGACGCCGGCGAGGGCGCGGTGCGTGGTCGCCGGCTCGGCAGCCGGCCCGACGGCCGCCGCAAGCCGCCGAACGGCGCCTGACACGTTCGGCGCCTGACGCGTTCGACCCGGGCGCCTAACGGGCGAGGACCGACTCGGCGATGGTCCGCGCCTCTCGGGCGCCGAGCAGCCACGCGTCGCAGCAGTGCAGCAGCCAGCGGGTGACACCGTCCGGCTCACCGGTGGCGTAGCCGGCGAGGGCCTCGACGTACTGGTCACGCCTGCGAAGGTGGCCGACCTCTGGCACGGCGAGGCCCTTGGTGTCCAGGCCGGTGGCGACGGCGGTCAGCCGGGCGGCGGCCCTGGCGACGACTCCGTCGGCGGTGCCGAACGGGGCGAGCGCGAGCAGTTCACCGTGCACGACGCAGGACAGGACGACGGCCGGCACCTTCGGCTGTGAGGCGACGGTCCTGGCCAGCAGGTTCAGCCGCACCGACACCTCGTCGTCCGGACGCGGGCGGCCGAGCGCGTCGTCGTCGGCCACCAGGTCGGCGGCTGCGAGCACGTGCATCCTGGCCAGCGCCTGCAGCGGCGCGCGCTGCCAGGTGCCGAGCAGCAGCCCGATGGACTCGGCGATGCGCACCGCACCGGCAAGGATCGGGTCCGACACGGTGCCGTCGAGCGAGTCAGGGTCAAGCCGTGGGTCGGCGCCGTCGAGCGCCGCCGACGCGCGCGCGGCGCGCATCGAGGCCTCGGCGGCGGTTGCGGGCCAGCCCCGGCGGTTGGCCTGGTGCAGGTGCACGTCGTCGACCGCGTTGCGTACCTGCTCGGACGCCTCACGCACGCCGGGCAGATCGGACAGCGGTGCCAGCGGTTCGGTCGGCACGCCGGGCAGCGTATCCGGGTCGCCGGCCGGATCGGGCGCAGTCAGCCCCAGTCGGCGCCGGTCAGCCGAACACGGCCGGTAGCAGCGAGTCCAGGTCGACCCGCAGCGGGCACGGCTCTGCGGTGGTCAGCGCGTGCTCGGCGCGCTGCGACTCCTCGAACTCGCCGTCGACGAGGGTGAAGGTGCTGACGGTGACCGGCGGCTTCGGGTCGACGAGCCACAGGTTCGGGATGCCGGCGTCGGCATACTCGAGTGGCTTGACGACGGTGTCGATCTTGAGCGAGCCAGGCGAGAGCACCTCCACGGCGAGCACGACGTCCTCGGCGGTGACCAGGCGCTGCCGGTTGACGGCCCTGGCGTGGAGGACAACGAGGTCGGGAATCCGCACGATGGGTGGGTCGAGCAGCAGCATGACGTCGATCTCCTGGACCGCCAGCAGGTGGTTGGGCAACTGCCGGTCGAGCTGCGCGCACAGCCGGCCCGCGACGATCATGTGGTTCAGGTGTGGCCGCGGGCTCGCCACCAGGTAGCCGCTGTCCAGCTCGTACCGCATCGAGTTGTCCTCGGGCAGTGCGGCGAACTGCTCGACTGTGTAGAAAGATCCGCGACCGAACTGGCCGATGCTCACGGCGTACCCCCTCAGCACGTTACAACGGGCTGAAGTCTAGCGGGCCTGGCTGACAAGATCGGCCGGGCGACGCTCCCGGCTGGTCGTGGATTGCCGGCGGCACTACGGTCGCAGGGGGCAACAGATCGAACGACAGATCGCACGATCGGCACGGGAGGTCGCCTCCGATGACCCCGAAGACCACGCAGTCCGAGCAGTCCGAGCAGTCCACAGCCGCACTGGACAACCTGCTGGCCGAGGACCGCACGTTCCCGCCAAGCGCTGAGTTCGCGGCCAACGCCAACGCCAAGGCCGACCTGTACGACGAGGCGGCGGCCGACCGCGAGGGCTTCTGGGCGAGGCAGGCCGAGTGCCTGCACTGGGACACGGCCTGGACGCAGGTGCTCGACTGGTCGAACGCGCCGTTCGCGAAGTGGTATGTCGGCGGCAAGCTCAACGTCGCCTACAACTGCGTCGACCGGCACGTCGAGGCGGGCCACGGCGACCAGGTCGCCTACCACTGGGAGGGTGAGCCAGGCGACACCAGGACGATCACCTACGCCGAGCTGCAGCGCGAGGTGTGCAGGGCCACCAACGCGCTCATCGAGCTCGGCGTGCAGAAGGGCGACCGGGTCGCGATCTACCTCCCGATGATCCCCGAGCTGCCGGTTGCGCTGCTGGCCTGCGCTCGGCTCGGCGCACCGCACTCGGTCGTGTTCGGCGGATTCTCGGCCGACTCGCTCGGGGGCCGGATCAAGGACGCCGAGGCCAAGCTCGTGATCACCGCCGACGGCGGCTACCGCCGCAACGCCCCGAGCGGGCTCAAGCCGATCGTCGACGAGGCCGTCGCCGACAGCCCGAGCGTGCAGAAGGTGCTCGTGGTCCGCCGCACCGGCCAGGACGTCGACTGGGACGAGCGCCGTGACCTCTGGTGGCACGACGTGGTCGACCGGCAGAGCGACCAGCACACGCCAGAGCCGCACGACTCCGAGCACCCGCTGTTCATCCTGTACACCTCGGGCACCACGGCCAAGCCCAAGGGGATCCTGCACACCACGGGCGGCTACCTGACTCAGGTGGCCTACACCCACAACACCGTCTTCGACCTCAAGCCCGACACCGACATCTACTGGTGCACCGCCGACATCGGCTGGGTCACCGGCCACTCGTACATCGTGTACGGCCCGCTGGCCAACCGGGCCACGTCGGTGCTGTACGAGGGCACCCCGAACACCCCGAACGAGGGCCGGCACTGGGAGATCGTCGACAAGTACAAGGTGTCGCTCTACTACACGGCGCCGACGCTGATCCGCACGTTCATGAAGTGGGGCAACGAAATCCCGGCCCGCTACGACCGGTCCTCGCTGCGGCTGCTCGGCACGGTCGGCGAGCCGATCAACCCCGAGGCCTGGATGTGGTACCGCGAGCACATCGGCGACGAGCGCTGCCCGATCGTGGACACCTGGTGGCAGACCGAAACCGGCGCGATCATGGTCGCGCCGCTGCCCGGGGTGACCGCGAGCAAGCCCGGCTCGGCGATGGCCCCGCTGCCCGGAGTGAGCGCGAAGGTCGTCGACGATCGAGGCAACGAGGTCGGCAAGGGCGGCGGTGGGTACCTCGTGATCGACGAGCCGTGGCCGTCGATGCTGCGGACGGTGTGGGGCGACGACGACCGCTTCCGCGAGACCTACTGGGCCCGCTTCGCCGACCAGGGTTACTACTTCGCCGGCGACGGCGCCAAGTACGACAGCGACGGCGCGATCTGGCTGCTCGGCCGGGTCGACGACGTCATGCTGGTGTCCGGACACAACATCTCCACGACCGAGGTGGAGTCGGCGCTGGTCTCGCACCCCAAGGTGGCCGAGGCCGCGGTGGTCGGCGCCACCGACCCGACCACCGGGCAGGGCATCGTCGCCTTCGTCATCCTGCGTGGGGCCGCCGACGAAGGCGACGGTCTGGCAGCGCTGCCTTCGGAGCTGCGTGACCACGTCGCCAGGCAGATCGGCCCGATCGCCAAGCCACGGCAGATCCTGGTCGTGCCCGAGCTGCCGAAGACCCGCTCCGGCAAGATCATGCGCCGGCTGCTGCGCGATGTCGCGGAGAACCGCTCGCTCGGCGACGTCACGTCGTTGCAGGACTCGTCGGTGATGGACCTGATCAGCGCCGGCCTCACCAAGAGCAAGGGCGACGAGGACTAAAACGAGGACTACGGCGCCTGGCGCCGCCAGTTGCGCAGG
>OBLK01000227.1_pt1 | contig 16378 bp, 18 predicted proteins | sample 1518871 | NCBI WGS metagenome assembly OBLK01 (sample SAMEA2464837, study PRJEB22497) | soil metagenome | biome: Grassland; feature: Farmland; material: Clay | place: Australia | collected 2013-02-01 | depth 0.8 m
CTCGCGGCTGGCCAGCGCCCAGTACTGCCGCTCGCGGCCGTTGTTGGCGCCCTCCTGGTCGAAACGCAGCACGTGCCCTGGCCGGACCTCGTGCATGCCGCGCAGGGGCGTCTCTCCCGGCATCGCAAGGCGCGCGTTGAGCAGCAGCGGCAGCGCCTCCTCGCCGACCCGAGGGGTGAACCGGGGGTGCGCGATGAGCCCTTTGGGCTCGGAGGCGAACACGACGCCGCCGGGCAGCGGCGCGTAGTACAGCGGCTTGACCCCGAGCCGGTCGCGCGCCAGCAGCAGCGTCCGGCGATCGGCGTCCCAGACAGCGAAGGCGAACATGCCGTTGAACCGCTCCACGCAGCGCTCGCCCCACTCCAGGTAGGAGCGCAGCACCACCTCGGTGTCCGAGCGCGACTGGAACCGGTGCCCGCGCGAGCACAGCACCGCGCGCAGTTCCGCGAAGTTGTAGACCTCGCCGCTGTAGACCAGCACCACCGGCTCGCCGTCCGGCCCGCGCTCGGCGATCATCGGCTGCCGGCCACCCTCGATGTCGATCACCGCGAGCCTGCGGTGGCCGAGCGCCGCGTCCGCGCCGGCCCAGATGCCGGAGTCGTCGGGCCCGCGCCGCCGCATCGTGTCGGTCATCCGCTGCAGGGTGTCCTTGTGCCGCGACAGGTCCCGGCCGAACTCAACCCATCCGGCGATGCCGCACAACTTCGGCCTCCCGTTCAATGGATTCGGCGATCTCGGTCAGGCTGCTCGCCCGGCGCACCGGCGAGAAGATCAGCCACAGGCACGTGCTGAGCAACCCGACGACGGCCAGCAGCAGCGTCGGTCGCAGCCCGAGATGCTGGCCGAGCACGCCGCCGGCGAGCGCCCCGATCGGGATCACGCCGTAGCCGACGAGCTGGTACGCGGCGACCGTGCGCCCCAGCAACCGGTGCGGGGTGACGGTCTGGCGGATCGCCATGACGTGCACGTTGCAGCCGGTGATGCCGATCCCCCGGACGAAGAACGCGGCGCCGAGCACCACAGCGGCAGCCGGACCCGGGCCCACGAACGGCAGCACGAGCGGCGCGGCGTCGCCGACCACGGCCGCCGCAACCACGGTCCGGCCGAGCCCGATGCGGCTCGCCAGCGGGCCGGCCAGCACGGCGCCGAGCAGCGCGCCGGCGCTGCCGACCGCCAGCACGAGCCCGAGCGCGGCCGGCGAGAGCCCAAGCGTCTGGACCGCGTAGAGCGTGAGCAGCGTCTGGACGATCTGCCAGAACAGGTTGTAGGTCGCGGCCTCGCCGAGGAACGCCCGCAGGTACGGGCTGGCGAAGGTGAACCGGAAACTGTCGGCGAGCTCGGCCCGGACCCCGCGCGCTGGTTGGGCCGGCCGTCCTGGTTGCGGTTCGGCGGCGTCGATCCGGCCCAGCGTCACCGTGGACACCACGAACGACACCGCGTCGACCAGCAGCGCGAACGGCGCACCCAACGCCGAGACCAACCAGCCGCCGGCAGCCGGGCCACCCACCTCGGCCAGCGACTCGCTCGAGGACAGCCGGGCGTTGGCCGCGGTGAGCTGCCCGGTCGGCACCAGCGAGGGCAGGTAGGAGCGGTACGCCAGCTCGAAGAACACCCGCCCGGCGCCGGCCGCGAACGCCGCGGCGAGCAGCCGGTCGAGAGTGAGCTCGCCGAGCACTACCAGCAGCGGGATCAGCCCGATGGCCGCCGCCTGGACCAGGTTGGCCGCGATCATCAGTGGCCGCCGCCGGCAGCGGTCGGTGACGATCCCGGCCGGCAGCGCCAGGATCAGGAACGGCAGGTAGCTCGTCATGCCGAGCAGGCCCAGCTCGAACGCGCCCGCGTCGAGCACCGAGATGGCGGCCAGCGGTAGCGCCAGCACCGTGATCTGAGAACCGAAGAGGGACACGGTCTCGCCGGCCCAGAACAGCCGGAAGTTCCTGCCCATCGAGCCCGGTCTAGCACATCGCGCGGGCCGCCCGCCGGCGCTGTCCGCTACCGGACACGGCCGCCATGGCAGGTTGGTGCGGCCCCAGTTGACCGGGTCCGACCCTGCCGTGACGTTGGTTTGTGCCGCGAATTCGAGGGGAAGGACCTGGGGACTCGATGTCGAGCAGCGCCACCGACGCGCCCGCCGCCCATCCCTGGCTGGGGACGTTCCAGCCGACGGAACACCCGGCTGACCCCACCGCGAGCGGCTCCGCCGAACGCGCGACGGCCGAGCTGATCGAGCAGGAGACCCGCGACCTGGGATTCCCGGCGGGCCCGCGCCCGCTGCACCCGTTCGTGCTGCCGGCCGACTCGTACCGCGAGCTCACCACGGCGGCGGTGGCACTGCTCGACGTGCTGCGCCGCACGCTGCTCGGCGCGGCGCCGGACACCGCCGGCCGGCTGGCCGCGCTCGGCACCGAGCCGGACGAGCACGACCTGTTCCTGGCCGACCAACCGACCGAGGACCGGCACTGCGCGCCGATGGCCCGGCCGGACGTGGTGATCGGCGCGGACGGGCCGAAGTTCGTCGAGTTCAACGTCAGCTCCGCGGTCGGCGGGATCGTCGAGACCCACGTCGTGGGCCGCGAGCTGCAGCGGCGGTGGGGCGGCCAGGCCGCGCCGTTTCGCTGCGACCTGCCCTTCGACGGCATCGGCCGGATGTTCCAGGCCCTGCGCGCCGGCTCGCTCGCGGTGGTCGGGCTGCTCGCCGACGCGACCTACGACAGCGCGAGCACCCGCTACTTCGACCTGATCGTTGACCACCTGCGGCGCGCCGGCCTGGCCGCCGAGTACTTCGAACCCGACCAGCTGCCGGCCGGGCGCTTCGGGTTCGGGCTGCGGCACTTCACGCTCACCGATGCCAGGAGGCTCGGCGTCGACGTGGAGCCCGTGCGCGCCGCGATCGACGCCGGCTGCCTGCTGGTGGGGACCGAGACCGGCGAGCTGATCGCGAACAAGAAGGTGCTCGCGTGGGCGTCCGAGGGCAGGCCGTGGCTCACCAGCGCCGACCTGCGGCTCGTCGACCGTTACGTGCCGTGGACGCGGGAAGTGCGCGACGGCCAGGTCCACTGGCGCGGCAACCGGCACGACCTGCGCGAGCTGCTCCTGTCACGCCAGGCCGACCTGGTGCTCAAGCGCGGCCACGGCCAGTGCGGGCTGCAGGTGCGGATCGGCCGCGACACCGGGCAGGCGGCGTGGGCGCAAGCCGTCGACGCCGCGCTCTCCACCGGCGACAGCGTCGTGCAGGAGTTCGTGTCGGCCGGGCGCTGCCGGCAGCGGCTGTTCGACCTGGCCAGCGGCGAGGCGTTCGAAGCCACGGTGGCCCCTGTGCTCAGCCCGTACCTGTTCAACGGCAGGGCCAGCGGCTGCATGGTGCGCTACTTCCCGACCGGCCGGTACGGGATCGTCGGCTGCGACGGGTTCGGGGCGCTGCTCAACGTCGCCGCCCCGGCCACCTAGTCCGCGATGCGCCGGACGCTGCGACGACTCGGGTACGCCTGGAACCACTCGACGGACCCCGCGGTGGCCTGGTCGCGGGCCGCCTGGGACGGCGCGCCGTGGTGGCCAGCCGAGCGGCTCCTGTCGCTGCCGGCCGGCAACGGGGTGACGTTCGGCCTGGCCGGGCGTCGCGGCGGCACGGCCGGCGCGCTGCAGATCCTCGAGGAGCACCGCGAGCGTTCCGGCTGCGGCACCGCCGGGCACGTGCGGCATCCGTCGCGGTGGCCCTACGTCCGGTCGGCGGCCGCATCGCTGGCCGGGTCCGATCTGGTGGTCGCCTGCTGCGGGCGCAGGCAGGCGCACGGGCTGCCCCGGTTTGCCTCGGTCGTGCTGCCCAGCCGCGTGCACTTCGTGCTGGACACCACGCGTGGCTACGAGGCCGCCCGGCTGCTGGTGTCGAGGAAGGAGCGGCACGCGTACGCGGCCGGGCGGCGCACTCACGACTGGAAGCTCGTACCGGCGTCGACCGGCGAGGACTTCGCGTTCTTCTACGACCGGATGCACGTGCCGACCATGCGACGCCGGCACGGCGACCGGGCTCGCAGCGAGCACCGCGCGGTCGCGTTCGACTGCGTGTTCCGCCGCGGGCTGCTCGCGTTCGTCGTCGCGTCCGGCCGGCGCGTGGCCGGTGGCCTGTGCCGGTGGGACAGCCGCCAGCGCATGCTCACGCTGCGCCTGGTCGGGGTGCTCGACGGCGCCGGCGAGCACTACCGTGCCGGAGCGATGCGGGCGCTGTACCACGGCCTGCTCGAGTGGGCGTGCGACCACGAGCGGGTCGATCGCCTCGACCTGCAGGGCACCGAGCCGTTCGTCAGCCGCGGGATCTTCCAGTGGAAGCGCAAGTTCCACCCGCGAATCGAGATACCGGCGAACCACTTCCGGCACCGGCGGCTCTGGCTGCACGTGCCCGTGGACTCGTCGAGAGCCCGGGACTTCCTGGTCGCGAACCCGGTCGTCGCCGAGACAAGCAACGGCGACCTGGAGGCCCTGTACTTCTACGACAGCGAGCGCGCAGTGCGCGCCGACGCGCCGTGCGGCTGCCCCGGCGTTCGGCGGGAGCGGGCCGTCGACCTTGATCAGTTCCTGTCCGGGGCGGCCGCGCCACGTGGCCTCGGTGACCGATTTGTCCGAGCAGATCGCCGAGGCGGCCGGCTGATCCTTTAGCACACGAGCGGGCGGCGCGGCGGGCCTTGACCGCAACCGGACACGGGCGTCTTGGCAGCTTGATGAGTTCCGGCTTGCCGCCGCCCCGGCGCCGGGTGAGGTTTGGCCGGCGTCGACAGTCACGCGACATTGCGCTGCGTGTCCGGGCGCGGCACTCCTGAGGCGAAAGGACGCGATGGCGAGGAATCCCCGGAGTGCCGTGATCGGCGGGATCGGCGCCGGGACGACGGCCGGCCTGATCTGGGGGCTGTCGTTCCCCATCCCGGAGATGCTCGACGGCTGGAGCCCGGTCGCGATCACGGCCGGGCGGTACCTGGTCTACGGCGGCCTGTCGTTCGTGCTGTTCCTGCTCGGGGGCCGCGCGCTGCGCCGACTCGGGCGGCGGTACTGGCGGTTGGCGCTGGTGTACGCGGTGGCCGGCAACGTCGGCTACTACCTGATGCTCGTGCTGGGCATCGACCTGGTCGGCGCCCCGATCACCGACATCATCATCGGCTGCACACCGGTCTTCATGGCGATCGCCGGCAACCTCATCTCGCCGGCGTACTCATGGCGCTCGCTGGCGCTGCCGCTGCTGCTGGTCAGCGTCGGGCTGGCCGTCGTCAACATCCTGGAGATCGGCGGCGCCGACCCCACCGAGCAGACCTCGACCACGCTGAAGGTGCTCGGCGTGCTGGCCGCGTCGACCGGTGCGCTCGTGTGGACCTGGTACGGCCTGGCCAACGCCAAGTTCCTCAGCAGCCACCCGGAGATCTCACCGGTCACCTGGGCCACCGTGGTCGGCCTGAGCACCGGCATGGTCACGCTGGTCGCGCTGCCGCTGGCGGCGGCGACCGGCCACCTGAGCCCGACCACGCCACCAGGTGGACATCCGCCCAGCCTGGCCGGGCTCGTACTGGCCTCGCTGGTGCTCGGCGTCCTGTTGTCGTGGGTGGGCGCCGGCCTGTGGAACCTCGCCTCCGCCCGGATCTCCCCGACCGCCGTCGGCATGCTGCTCAACGTCGAGACGGCCGCCGGCTTCACCTACGTCTACCTGGCCAGGGCCGAATGGCCGCCTCTCGGCCAGGTCGCCGCGCTGGTGCTGGTGCTGATCGGCGTGATGCTCGTCGTGCGGCAGACGACCGCGGCAGCACCGGAGGCGGAGCTCACCCCGGTCGGCGCAACCGCGCGCCAAACGAGTTCGCACACCTAGACCCACAACTGCACCCGTCGCCGGCCGCCGAGAGGAAGGGCATACATGAATCCGGTGAATTCGTACACGGAATGGGAGCCGCTCGAAGAGGTCATCGTCGGCCGGCTCCTCGGCGGGGTGTTCCCCACCTGGCAGCCGTCGATGGCCGGCACCGTGCCTGCCGAGTACTGGTCGCTCATCCGGGAACGCGGCGGCACGCCGTTCGACGAGGACGAGGTGCTGGCCGCCGAGCAGGAGCTGACCGGGTTCGTCGACGCGCTCACCGCCGAGGGCGTCACGGTCGTCCGGCCGGACCCGGTCGACCACACGCGCCCGTTCTCGACACCGGACTGGCAGTGCGAGGGCGGGTTCTACTCGGCGATGCCGCGCGACATCCTGCTCGTCCTCGGCGACACGCTGGTCGAGGCTCCGCTGTCCTGGCGCTGCCGCCAGCACGAGTTCGCCGGGTACCGGTCGCTGATCAAGTCGTACTTCCGGCGGGGCGCCGGCTGGCTCAAGGGCCCGACCCCGCAGGCCACCGACGAGCTGTGGAACGCCGACTACGAGCCCGACGCCGACGCCTACGCCATCACCGAGTTCGAGCCGGTGTTCGACGCGGCCGACTTCGTCCGGTTCGGCCGCGACGTGCTCGTGCAGCGCAGCCACGTCACCAACGAGTTCGGCATCCAGTGGCTGCAACGCGCGGTCGGCGACCGGTTCACGGTGCGCACGATCGACGTCGACGACCGGCACGCCATGCACATCGACGCGACCATCGTCCCGCTGGCGCCGGGCAAGCTGCTGGTCAACGCCGAGCGCTACATCCCGAGCCCGCTGTTCCGGGACTGGGAGATCCTGGAGGCGCCCAAGCCGACGCTGCCGGCAGACTGGCCGCTGTACCTGTGCAGCCCGTGGCTGAGCATGAACATCCTCTCGCTCGACGAGCAAACCGTGTTCGTCGAGCGGCAGGAGGAGCCGCTGGCCGAGGCGCTGACCGACTGGGGCTTCCGGTGCATCCCGGTCGACTTCCGCAGCGTGTACCCCTTCGGCGGATCGTTTCACTGCGTGACCGCCGACGTGCGGCGCCGCGGCGGACCCGCGACCTACCTCAACGTCTAGGACGCGGTGCGGGCCGTGCGCTTGCGGTGGGCCAGCGCGGCCAGCACCTCGAGGATCACCCGGTGCGCGTTGTTGACGGTGATGTCGGCGTGGTCGTAGGGCGGGGAGACCTCGACCACGTCGAGCGCCACGATCGGGGTCTCCAGCGCGACCATTCGGACGGCCCGCAGCAGGTCGGCCGCGGACATGCCGCCAGGCTCGGGAGTGCCGGTGCCTGGCGCGGTGCCGGGGTCGAGCACGTCGATGTCCACGGACAGGTAGATCGCCTCGCACCCGTCGGAGGCCTTCGCGACCGCGTCGGCGAGAACGGGACCGACGCCGCGCTCCCACAGCTCGTGCATCAGGTGCCAGGTCATCTGCTGCTCGCGCATCCAGGCGAACACGTCGGCCGGTGGCCAGTAGCCACGCAGCCCGATCTGGACGAAGTTGCGACCCCGCACGGCGCCGGACTCGATGAGCCGCCGCATCGGTGTGCCGTGCGAGGCCAGGTTCCCTTCGAGGGTGTCGGCGGTGTCGGCGTGCGCGTCGAAGTGCACGAGCCCGACCTGACCCCAGCCGTGCCGGCGGGCGACCGCGGTCGCGGCCGGCCAGGTGATCGAGTGGTCGCCCCCGATCACCACCGGAAAGATGCCGCGACCGACCACGTCGCCGACCTTGGCCTCGATGTTGCGATGCGACCGCTCGGTCTGTCCGTGCGGGCACTCGGCGTCTCCGGCATCGACCAGGTCGATCCAGTCGAAGATCTCGACGCCAAGATCCAGGTGGTACGTCCCCGGGTTGTAGGCCAGCGCGCGCAGCGCCCGCGGCCCGAACCGCGCGCCTGGCCGGTACGTCGTCGAGATGTCGAACGGTGCCCCGACCACGGCGACGTCGGGCTCGCGCTCCCCCAGCGTGTCCAGGTCAGGCACCCAGTCGCGGCCCATGAACGTCGCCAACCCGTCGTTCGGCATGGGTCCGAGCCTAGGTGGCCTGCCGCTCCAGCCCGGCCGCGCCGACGAACTGCCTGGTCACCAGCAGCAACGCGTAGCCGATGACGATCACGAGGACGCCCATGGCCGCCGCCATGGCCGCGACGCCGAACGAGACGACCGACGTGAACAGCGAGGCTCGCAGGAACGAGGCCGTCATGACCGTGCTCCGGGTCGGATCCTCCCGGTCCAGCTCCGCGTAGGTCTTGCCGCCGCTGGCCTCCAGCGCGTGCTTCTCGATGACGCTGGCTTCCTCGTAGGCGGTGAACGGGCCGTCGACGGCCTCGCCGGCGAACCGCTCGGCGTCCTCGGAAACGGTGATGTTCTCGTCGGCCAGTTGGCTCTGCACCGCGAACCAGGTCACGGCCCCGGCGGCCACCATGACCCCGCCGGCGATCATGAGCAAGACCGCCAGGACGCGCACCGTGCGCGCGGGCTTGGCGATGCGGGTACCGGTGACTGATTCCGTACTCATCTGGACCTCCCGGGTCGATTGCGTTAGTCGCAGGCGGCTTCGGCCCGCCGTACGGAAACGGTGCCGTGGCAGCAGCACCGGCGGGCAGGGCCGGTCGGCAGGCTCCGGCGAGACGTTGGACCCCATCGAGGTGGGTCCTTTGCCTCGGCGACCTTCGGCCAGGCCACGCGGGTCGCCGGTGGCGTCCCGCGGTCGGCCGGAACAATCGGTCAGCGCGTCCAGAGGACTGCGTGGGCGTTGGTCCCGTCGGCGTTCGTGGCGCTGTAGCCGACGACCCGGCCCAAGCCGTTGATGTCGGTGGCGACCGTCGTGCTGCCGGCAAGCCGCGGCAGCGCGGTCATCACACCGCTGCGCCAGCGGAACGCGTCCAGGCCGCTGGAGCCGACCACGTCGCCCCGGTTGTTGATGCCGAGTGCCTGGGTGAACGTCGATCCGCCCAGCGAACCGAGGTCGACGAGCTGGCCGTGCGACCACAGGAACGATCCGTTGCCGCCGAAGTAGTAGCCGGCGACCTGGCCCCGGTCGTTGATCGCCGAACCCTGACCGAAGCCGGTGGCGAGTGCCGCCACCGTGCCATGCCGCCAGCGGACCGGGACGCTGTTCATGCCGTCCACCGAGCTGTCGCCGACGATCCGGCCCTGGCCGTCGACGTCGTTGGCCCTGGCGAACCCGCCGTCGAGGCTCGCGAGCTCGGTCATCGCCCCGTCGCGCCAGGAGAACGCCCGCGCGAACCCGTCCCCGGCCGTGCTGTACCCGACGACCTGGCCCGAATCGCTGATCGCCGTGGCGAAGCTGAAAGCCCCACCCAGCGTGCCGAGATCCGTCGCCTGGCCATTGCGCCACAGCACCGCGTGCGTCGGCCCGTCCGCCAGCGCGGCGGCACCCACGATCTCGCCGCGGTTGTTGATGTCCGTGGCCGTGCTGCTGAACCCACCGAGCGTGCCAAGGTCGACCATGACACCGCGCCGCCACAGGAACGCGTGCGAGGGCCCGGTGCCCGGCTCGACGATGCTGTCGCCGACGATCTCGCCGCGGTCGTTGATCGCCGCCGCCTGGCTGCAACACCCGCCCAACGTGCCCAGGTCGACCACGCGGAAGTCCTGGCGGAGCGACTTGCGCAGGTCCGGCTGCAGGTCCTGCCGAAGTCCCGCCGAGCCCGCCGCCGGCCCCGCCAGCCCCGCCAGGCCCGTCGCCAAGGTCGCCACCGTCACCGCGAGCAGGCCGAGCCTGCCCATCCTGATCCCGCGCTGCGCCATGTCCGCCGTCCCTCCCGTGCCCGCCGCCACCAACAGGCGGTGCCGGCATGACGCGCGGCTGCGCGGCAGGTTGCCCGCCGTTCACCCGATGGAGTAGGCCCAGGAGCGCCATGCCGGCGTCCGATGAGCGGATAGACCCGTCATGCGATTGACGGGACAATCGCGTCCTGTAAGGAATCAGCATGTGCACATCGGCCCGGCACGACGATATGAACGCTCATCAAATTCCAGGTAGATGAGGCCTGCTTCGGTACCTACAACTGGAGGCCAAGCCGTGACCACGCACACGATGCCGATGCTCGAAACCTACCCGGCGCAGATCAACCTCGACCGGATGAAGCTGGCGGCCACGATCGACGCTCTCGTCGAGTGCAGTGAGACCTGTACGGCCTGCGCGGACGCATGCCTGAGCGAGGGCATGGTCGCTGGTCTGACCAAGTGCATCCGCATGAACATGGACTGCGCGGACATCTGCGCCGCCACTGCCCGGGTGCTGTCCCGGCACACCGGCTACGACGCCAACATCAGCCGCATGCTCCTCGAGGTCTGCGCCATGGCCTGCAAGGCTTGCGCCGACGAGTGCGCCAGCCACGGCGACATGCACGAGCACTGCCGCATCTGCGCCGAGTCCTGCCGCATGTGCGAGATGGCCTGCCGCGAGCTGCTGGACAGCATGGCCTGAGCGGTCACTTTCTACACGGTCACTTCGACACGCGAAGCGCGGCGGTGGGCCAGGACGGCCCCCGCCGCGCGGTGTTTCGAGGATCAGGTCACTGCTGCTGCTCGGTCGGCCTGATCAGGACCTCATTGATCGCGACGTGTCGCGGGCGGGTGACGATGTAGGTGATGGCGTCGGCGATGTCCGGCGCCTCCAGCCGCTCCATCTGCCGGAACCGCTCGGCGAGCGTCTGCTGGATCTCGGGCCGGTTGTGGCTGGCCAGCTCGGTGGTCACGGCGCCGGGCTCCACGAGCGACACGCGAACGTGGTGCCTGGTGACCTCTTGGCGCAGCGACTCGCTGAACGCGCCGACCGCGTGCTTGGTGGCGTTGTAGACACCGCTGCCCACCCGCACCTGGCGCCCGGCCACCGAGCTGACGTTCACCAGGTCGGCCACCTGGCGCGGCCCCTGCTCGGCCGAGGCCAGCAGGTGCGGGATCGCCGCCTTGGCGCAGTAGAACAGACCGAGCACGTTCAGGTTGACCATGCGCTCCCACTCGTCGACCGGAGCGTCCAGGATCGGCCCCAGCAGCATGACCCCGGCGTTGTTGATCAGAATGTCCAGCCCGCCGAGTTCCTGCGCGGTGCGGGCCACCGCCGCCTCAGCCTCCCGCCGGTTGGTGACGTCGGCCTCCAGCGGCAGCGCGATCCCGCCGTCGTCGCTGATCCGTTTCGCCAGCTCCTCGAGCCGGTCGACCCGTCGCGCCGCCAGCGCGACAGCGGCGCCCTCCTGCGCCAGCGCCAGCGCCGTCGCCTCGCCGATCCCGCTCGATGCCCCCGTCACCAGCGCCACGCATCCGCTCAACCTCGAATTGGTCACGGAGATCACCCTAATCAGCCGGCGCGCTCGCCACCTGCCGTCGCGGCTCACGGCGTCCATGACACGCCGTTAGGCTCAGCCGTGATCGACGGCCTACGCCCTTGACACCGAGGAAGCGATGACTGAAACCCACCGCCACGGTGATCGCAGGCCGGGCGTGCTGTTCCTGTGCGTGCACAACGCCGGCCGTAGTCAGATGGCCCTCGGGTTCTTCCGGCACCTGGCCGGGGACCGGGCGGTGGCCTGGTCGGGCGGGTCCGAACCCGGCGCCGCGGTCAACCCGTCCGCGGTCGCAGTCATGGCCGAACGCGGCATCGACATCGCGGGCGAATATCCCAAGCCGTGGACCGAGGAGATCCTCCGCGACGCCGACGTCGTGATCACAATGGGCTGCGGCGACGCCTGCCCGGTGTTTCCCGGCAAGCGGTACCTCGACTGGGAGCTGGACGACCCCGCCGGCAGGAGCATCGAGGACGTGCGCCCGATCCGCGACGAGATCGAACGCCGGGTCCGCGGCCTGCTCACCGACCTCGGCGTCGCCCCGCGATGAGCGACGGTCCGCCCGGATCGTCGCCGTTGACCCGCAGGCTCGCCGCCGAGTTCCTGGGCAGCGCGCTGCTGGCGGCCGTCGTGGTCGGCTCGGGAATCGCGGCCCAGCGGCTCTCGCCCACCGACACCGGGCTGCAACTGCTGGAGAACGCCGCCGCCACTGCCGGCGGGCTTTACGCGATCATCCTGATGTTCGGCCCGGTCAGCGGCGGTCACTTCAACCCGGTCGTATCGCTGGTCGATGCCGCGTTCGGCGGGCTGCGCTGGCCCGACGCGCTCGCCTACCTGCCCGCCCAGGTCATCGGGTGCGTCGCCGGCGCCGTGCTCGCCAACGTCATGTTCGCCACCGACCCGGTCAGCATCAGCACCACCCACCGGGCCACCGTGGCCCACGTGGTCGCCGAGGTCGTCGCCACGGCCGGGTTGCTGCTCGTGATCTTCGCTCTGGTCCGTTCCGGCCGGGCGGACCGGGCTCCGGCGGCGGTCGGCGCCTACATCGGCGCGGCCTACTTCTTCACCAGCTCGACCAGCTTCGCCAACCCCGCGATCACGGTCGGCCGCCTGTTCAGTGACACCTTCGCCGGCATCGCGCCCTCGTCGGTGCCCGCCTTCGTCCTCGCGCAGCTCGCCGGCGCGGTCGTGGCCGTGGGCCTGATCCGCGGCCTCTACCCGCACCGTTGGGGAGAGGGGAGGATGTCCGGATGATGGTGCTGGCCCACCTCAGCGACACGCACCTGGACGGGTTCGACCGCAGCATCGAGCGCACCGCGCGGGTGATGCGCTACCTGAACGGCCTGGCGCAGCCGGTCGACGCCGTGCTCGTCACCGGCGACCTCGCCGACCACGGGTCGGCGCAGGAGTACCTGGACGCGCGCAAGCTGCTGTCGTCACCGAGCCCGGTGCTCACCTGTCCCGGCAACCACGACGTGCGGCGCACCTACCGTGAGGTGCTGCTCGACGCGCCAGGCGAGGACGGCCCGATCAACCAGCTGCACCGCATCGGCGGCGCGACGTTCGCCATGTGCGACTCGACCATCCCGGGGCGCAACGAGGGCGTCCTCGACGACGAGACCATCGCCTGGCTCGACGCCCAGCTCACCGCGGCGCCCGACGCGCCAGCGTTCGTGTGCTTCCACCATCCACCGGTCGACCTTCACCATCCGGTCATCGACACCATCCGCCAGCACCGCGAGGACCGGCTCGCCGCCGTGATCGCCCGCCATCCCCAGGTCGTCGCCGTCCTGTGCGGCCACGCGCACACCGCAGCGGCCAGCACCTTCGCCGGACGACCCGTGCTCGTCGCGCCCGGCGTCGTCTCGACCATGCGACTGCCGTGGGAGCACGGCCACGACCCCGACCTGCTCGCCCCACCGGCGCTGGCCTTCCACGTGCTCGGCGACGACCGCCGCCTCACCACGCACTACCGCGCCATCACCTGAGCCTGAGCCGCCGGGCCTTTGGCGCCGTTGCGACGCCACGCATGCTGACGCACTGGTGGGGGCGGCGCTGCTGGCGGGTGCGGTGCTCGCGGCGTTGGCGCTGCCGGCTCAGCCGGCGGCGGGCGTGCCGCTGGAGGTGTCGGCGGACCGCGTCCTGCGGGTCTACAACAACATCGAGAACCTCGTGCGCAACAACGCCGACGGCACGTGCACCCGGATCTCGGGTCCGGATCATCTGGCCTCGATGCCGGTCGACGACATCGGGCGGACCGGCACGCCGGCCGTGCAGGCGCCGGACCTGCTGATCGTGCAACAGGTGCGCGGCACCGGGCAGGCGCAGGCCTACGCCGACCAATTGTCGGCGATGTTCGGGTATCCGGCCGGGACCTACCGCGCGATCGTGGCCTGGGCCGACCCCGAGGAGTGGGGCGGCAGCCACCGGTGCAGCTCCCAGGCGCTCGGCGACCTGAAGAAGAAGCAGACCAACAGGCTGATCTACAACACCAGGCGGCTCAGCCTGGCGGCCGGCGACATCTCGAAGTACTGGAGCGCCGGCTGGCTCAAGAGAACCGGCAGTACGCGTGCGCCGGGGACGGCTACAAGGGCATCGCCAGCACTGGCATCCACATCGGCGCGGACGCGACGAGCCTGATGAACGCCTCGACCATTCGCATCGTCGGGATCGATGCGAACCGCACGGGCATCGCGGCCAGCACCCTGAGCGGCTTCGGCATGACGGGCTACGGAACGTCGCCGACCAGCGGTTCGAGCAAGATCGACTACATCTTCGTCCGGGGGCTCGGTGCGGCCGTCGAGCGTCGGGTACACGGTGGCCAGCACGAAGTCGAACCACCTTGCCCTGTACGGGTTCATCGACTTCTAGCGGGTCAGGGGGCGTCGGCTGCGCCCGGCTCGATGGTCCTGAGCACCTTGGCCGGGCGGCCGGCCACGACGGTGTACGGCGCGACGTCGCCGAGCACCAGGGAGCCGCCGGCGACGACGGCGTGCTCGCCGATGTGGCACGGGCCGAACACGAGGGCGTGGCTGGCGATCCAGACGCCCTCGCCGATGGTGATGTCGCGACCGTGGCGCGGGATGTCGGTCTGCCGCTCCCGGCCGAACTTGGTGATGTCGTGGGTGCCGGTCAGCACGGCGACGCTGTGGCCGAAGAACGCGTGCCGGCCGATCCGGATGTCCCCGGAGGAGACGTTGAACAGCGCGTCGTTGACGACCGCGGTCGGGTCGATGTGCAATCGCGCCAGGTCGCCGTGCACCCGGTACCGGTACAGCGGATCGGGACCGTCGCCGTGGCTGAAGCGGGCCAGCTCCTCCTCGACGAGCCGCCGTACCGGATCACGCAACACCCGTAGCAGCACGCGTTCGAGAATCGCCACCGAGGCAGCCTAAACCGGTGCAGGACCGCGGTCAGGGTACCGCGCCGGCGGGGATCTGCTCGTCGAGCCGTTCGGTCTTGGCCCAGTCGTCCCGGCCGAGCAGGTGCCTGGCCAGGCCCCGCCAGGTGCCGAGGACGCCGATCAGCAGGAATACGGGGTAGCACAGCCCAGCGGCCAGGCAGCGCCACAGCGGTTCGTCACGCAGGTGCAGCCGGTGCCACAGCGCCCAGACGACACCGGGCAGGAAGATCATGGTGATCCACAGGGCGACCGCCTGCGGCACGGACTGACCGGCCGCGATCAAGCCGCCGAAGGAGCTGCCGGTCACCAGGCCGCCCACCACGACGGCCACGATGCCGAGGAACAGGATCGACACCGGCACGGTCAGCCAGGGCGCGACCAGGTAGGCGAGATAGTCGAGCAGGCCGACGCTGCCGACCTCGCGGGACCGGAGCAGGTGGCGCAGGTAGACCGAGCACTGCAGGTTGCCCTGGGCCCACCTGGCGCGCTGCCGCACGAGCGGAGCGACGCCGACGACGGCCTGCTGGCTGATGACGGCGTTCGGGCTGTACCGGATGCGGACGCCGTCAAGGTGCAGGCGCAGGCCGAGCTCCAGGTCGTCGACCAGGCACGCGGACCAGGGCGCGTCGCCGTAGCGCATGAGGTGCGCGAGCCGGACGAACTGACCGTTGCCGCCCATGCCGACCGAGTCGACCAGGTCCCGGAACGACTGGGAGGCGTTGGCCACGCAGCTGAACTCGATGTCCTGCAGCAATCCGAGCAGGCGTTGCCGGTTGTGGATGCGGACCCGGCACTGCAGGGCGCCGATCTCCGGCCGGGAGAAGTACGGGTCGACGATGTTCTCGATCATGCCGGGGTCACCGCGGCCGTCGCCGTCGATCACTCCGACGACGGTCGTGTCCACCGTGCCTTCGGCGCAGGCAATGTCACGAATCGCCTGGTAGGCGGCGTTGAGGGCGGCGCCCTTGCCCTGCCGCGCTTCCGGCCGTTCCCGCCGGACGACCAACAGCCGGGGATCCTCGTCGAACAGGCGAAGCAGTTCGGGCGTGTCGTCGTCGGAGGCATCGTCGACCACCAGCACGCGCACCGGGGCCCATTCGGAGTGCAGGGCGAGCGCGGCGGCAACGGTTCTGACGATGACCTTGCCCTCGTTGCAGGCCGGGATGACGATCCAGTAGCAGCGGCGCGGCCCACTGATCAACTGCGGCGTGCGCCGCGGCACCGAGGCCAGCAGCGCCATGAGCACGTTGAACGCCGGCCAGCTCACCAGCAGCACCAGCATCAGGAGTGGGACGGCATCGAATCCGATCATGCGCGGTGCCTCCCGGTTGCCCGGTCGGACGCGACCGCGTGGTTGCGGAGCCTGAGCGAGCGGACCGCGAGTACCAGGACCAGCAGCCCGAGCACCGAGGCGACGGCGGCGGGCCAGTGGCCGAACGCCGACACGCCGGCCACGACAGGCACGGCCATCGGAAACAATCGGGTCGGGTACATCGTGCTCCTAACGTTCTACGGTGAGATCGGCGTTTCGCAGGCTGACGTACAGCGGGCTGTTCGAGGTGAAGTCCGGTTCGCTCTCCTCCCCGATGTAGAGATCGATGTGCTGGGGCCCGCCCAGACCAGGTGTGAAGGCGTCCTGGATCTGCCATTGGCCGGCCTGCAAAGCGCCGCACACCTCGGCCGGAACGTCGCCGCCAGAGTCGTGTTCACCGCAGTCGACGAGCCGCAGCCGCGTGCCGTCGGGCACCCCGTCCGCGGCCGCGCTGCGGAACGGTTCGAGCGACCCGCCGTTGGCATT
>OBLK01000228.1_pt1 | contig 16356 bp, 15 predicted proteins | sample 1518871 | NCBI WGS metagenome assembly OBLK01 (sample SAMEA2464837, study PRJEB22497) | soil metagenome | biome: Grassland; feature: Farmland; material: Clay | place: Australia | collected 2013-02-01 | depth 0.8 m
CCCCCACCACCGTCCCCTCCCTAGCCGGCTCGAACGCCTGACCTGCCACGCTCTAGAGGGGCAGCGCGCGCAGGTGGGACTTCCAGTAGGCCTTCCAGGTGGTGGAGGCCTCGTGGGTGGCGAGCCTGCGATGGGAGACGGACAGGGAGACCTCGCCCTTGGGGCTGTCGTAGACGTTGACGTCGAGCCGGCTGCCGTCGGCGAGGGTGGCGCGCCAGTAGTGGAAGCGCTGGGTGACGTTGACCCTGGGTTCGTCGGCGACCGGGACGCCGTTGAACGACGACTCGCCGTCGACGGACCGGCACCACAGCTCGAACGCGGCCTCCGGGGAACAGGTGACGACCCGCCGGACGCCGGCGTTCCAGTCGCCGTCGCACGTCTGGCCGACCTGACGGCGGCCGATCTCCTGTTCGTACGTGGTGACGACGGCCTGGCACCACATTCCGGCGAGGTGGCCGTTGTCGGAAAGCCAGCTCGTGATCTGTTTGTGCGACATTTGCTGCGCACCGGCGGCGTCGAGCAGCTCGAACCATTCCGACCAGTCCTTGCCGGTCGCCGCCCGCACCGCCTCGGACGATTGGTAGCGCACTACAGCGCGTCCTTGACCAGCTTGCGCCAGTAGGTTTTCCAGGATTCGACGTCGTCCTGGCTGGCGAGCTTGTCGTGGGACAGGCCGAATGAGGTCTTTCCGCTGGGCGCCGCGGTGATACTGACCGTCACGCGACCGCCGTCGGCCAGCTTCGCGCGCCAGTACCGCCAGCGCCCGGTCTCGGCCGCCGTCGGCGGCTCCTCCAGCGGCACGCCGTTGAACTCGGTCCACCCGGAAACCTGGTCACACCAGCGCTGCAGCACCTCGTCGAGGCTGGCGTCGAGGGTCTTGCTTGCCGAGGTCTTGAAGTCGCCGTCGCAGGTCTGGCCGGCCACCCGGCGGCCGATGTGCCGCTCGTAGGAGCCGGCGATCGACTGGCACCACCAGCCGCTGTCAATTCCCTTGGCGTCGAGCCAGCGCGCGATTTCCTGATGGCTCAGGTCTCGCCCACCGGCCTGGTCGAGCAGTTCGTACCACTGCTCATAGGTGCGGCCGGTGCTTTTCTGGGCAGACGCTGCCGATGTGTACTCTGCCGACACGTTCTCCGCCGACACGTTCTCCGCCGTCATGCGGTCATCCTACTCAAGAATACCGATTATTCGTCCACATACGGCGTACCGCTCGGCTGGCACGCCAATTCCGCGGCGAGCAGCAATGGCAGGGCGAGCACCAGCGGCGGGTCGATCGGGCGCCGCGGCCGGAGCTGGATCCGGAACGGTCCCGCCGTCACCGACTGCCCGTCGGCGATGCGCACCAGCGTCGAACTGGCGCCGACGAAGCACAGGTCCGCGTCCTCGCACACCAGGGCGTCGACCACTGTCGCCGTCGGCGCGAAGCTCATGGCCAGCGCGTGGTACTCGCCGTCGGGCAGGTTGCCGAAGCTGGCGATGCTCGGCGAACGGACGATCGCGCAGGCGGCCGGCCGCTCCTGCGGGATGCCTGAGGCGAACAGGCCCATCACCGCGGGCGCGCCGTCACCGGGGCCGCCGGTCACCACGCCGGTCACCTGGACCACCACTGGCACGGGTAGCGCCGGCTGGATCTGGGCGAGGATGTCGGCGAACCGCTGGTCGGCGAACGGCGCGATGAGCTGGCGGAACCGCCGGGGCGGCACCCCGACCAGCCGCGTGAACTGCGTGGTGAACGTGCCGAGGCTGGAGTAGCCGACCTGCATGCAGATGTCGGTGACGCTCATCGGGGTGTAGACCAGCAGCCGCTTGGCCTCGGCCATCCGCAGCGCCGCCAGGAACCGCGCCGGGGTGGCTGCGGTGAGCTGGCGGAACACCCGGTGGAAGTGGAACGGGCTCAGCAGCGCCGAGCGCGCCAGCTTCGGCAGCGAGTGCTCGTCGCTGATGTTGCCGCGCATGCGGCGCACCGAGCGGGCGACCGCCGCGATCCGGTCACGCGCCGTGTGGTCGGGCAGGGTGGTATCCGGTTCGGCGACCCAGGGCACCGGCTCTCCAGTCACGACGCGCCTCCGTTGGACACGGCGCCGGCCATCGCCCGCGCCTGCTCCAGGGCGGCGATCCACGCCGCCGCGAACCTGCTGCGCAGCACCCGGCTGCGGTGCTCGGAAAGCCCGAGCGCGCGCCAGCCCGTGTGCGAGAAGCGCAGTCGCCGACCCTCGAACGCGATCGTGCACAGGGTCGGGACGGTGGCCTCGGGGATCTCCACGGTGAACGCGACCTCGAACGGTGAGTGGTAGGTCCAGCCGTCCACCCGGAAGCGCCGCGGCCCCTCGTCGTCGACGACGAAGAACCAGCGCGGCGCGAAGCCGTCGGTTGCGATCGGCAGCCACCGGTAGACCATCTCGGCAGCCAGCGGGTCGTAGTCACCCGCCGGCAGCTCCACGCCGCCGTCGATGTCCTCGCGCCAGTCGTAGCGACTGGTCCGGCCGGTGCCCAGGTACCGAGCGAGCCGGCCGAAGAAGTCCGTCCAGCCGGTGACCATCTGGTCGGTCTCGGCCGGCGTCCGCGCCGGGTCGTGGTCCTCCACGACCAGTTGCGAGCCGTACAGCGGCTTGGCCTTGACGCTCCAACGGATCCGTTGCAGCGGGCCGACGCCTAGGAAGCTCCACTCGAACTCGACGTGGCGGCCCTCGACGATCTCGGTGGCGGTGGCGACGAAGAAGTCGCCGTCGCCGAAGTCGATCCGGCTGGCCCGGCCGACGAACCACGGCAGGTCCATCTCGCCGAACCACTTGCCGACCTGTACCGGGTCGGTCAACGCCAGCCACGACGCGGCCATCGACCGGTCCACTTCGATGCTGACCCGTACGGTGCCGGCGTCAACGGTCGCCGTCGGCACGCGGACCGAGCCGGAGTCCCCAACTTGGCGGTCCACACTAGCCTCCTACGCCAGTCCCGCGTTTCTCCATTTTACTCCCTGATTCTTAAGTAATCTAGGTCGCGGTTAACGCACGGTTAGTCACCGTCGCGCCAGCGCGTACAGGCCGGGCAGCGGCAGCCGGCGGGACTGCCGCATCAGGTCCGTGGCGGCCGCCGCGAGGATCTGGATCGCCTCGACCAGGCTCGACCGTGGCTGCGTGGCGTAGCCGACGACGAGCGCCGGCGGCCGCGGTCGAGCCTGGTCGAGCCGGAAGTGCGCGGCGCCGTGCACCAGGATCCGCCGTCGAAGCGCCGCCTCGACCAGCGACCGCTCGTCCAGGTAGGCGGGCAGCTGCAGGTAGGCGTGCATGCCGGCGGCCGAGCCGCCGACCCGGACGTCGGGCAGGTGCTCGTCCAGCACGGCGGTCATGGTGCGCAGCCGCGAGCCGTACCTGGCCCGCATCCGGCGCAGGTGCCGGTCGAGCCGGCCGGTGCGCACGAAGTCGGCGTAGGCGAGCTGGTCGATGCTGCCGGCGCCGAGGTCGTAGCGTTCCCTGGTCTGCCCGAGCTCGGCGACCAGCCCGGCCGGCACGCACAGCCAGCCCAGGCGCAGCCCTGGCGCGAGCGTCTTGGACGCGGTCCCGCCGTACACCACGCGCGCCGGCCGCATGCCCTGCAGGCTCGGCAGGCTCTGGTCGGTGTCGTGCCAGAACTCACCGTCGTAGTCGTTCTCGATCACCAGGCCGTCCACCCGGTCCGCCCAGTCCAGCAGCGCCTCGCGGCGGTGCGGGGCGAGCGGCGCGCCGGTCGGAAACTGGTGCGCGGGCGTGACCAGCACCGCTCGCGCACCACTTCGAGAAAGTGAAGCGACATCGATGCCGTCCTCGTCGACGGGGATGGCGACTGTGCGCAGCCCGATGTTCTCGACGAACGCGCGGTGCCCCGGCTGACCCGGATCCTCCAGCCCGATCGTGGTGATGCCGAGCCGGCGCAGCAGGTGGCACAGCAGCGACAGGCCCTGGGCGAACCCGGCGGTCACCATCAGCTGGTCCTTGGCTCCCCGCACGCCCCGCACCCGGCCCAGGTAACGCACGAGCTCGTCACGCAGCACCGGGTGCCCGGCGACCGGCGGGTAGTCCAGGTCCTGCCGGCCGGCCCTGCGCAGGGTGGTCTGCAGGCTCGCCAGCCACTCCCGCCTGGGGAACCCGGTCACGTCGGCACCGCCGATCCGCAGGTCCCAGCGCACGATCGACGGCGCGGGCGCGATCGGCCGGCCGACGGTCCCGGGCGCGGCGACCAGCTCGGGGGCCAGCCGGTGCGATACCCAGGTGCCCGACCGCTGCGAGGAGGCGAGCCAGCCCTCGGCGACCAGTTGCTGGTAGGCCTCGACGACGACCGAGCGGGAGACGCCGAGGTCGTCGGCCAGCTGCCGGCTCGACGGCAGCCGGATGCCTGGCCGCAGCACGTCGTCGCGGATGAGCTGCTTGACCTGACCGACCACCTGTTCAGCCAGCGCGTCCGGGGAATCGCGGTCAACCGAGATCCGCAGGTACCACGACACTTCGGCCGCACCCCCTTCCGGCCAGAGGAGGCAGGATGCTCCGACAAGTCAATTCTGCTAGCTGGATAATTTTCTAGCAATCCAGAGCTCACAGTTGCTCGCGCCTACCGCGCGGGAACGAACCGCACCAGGTCACCGGGCCGCAGGTCGACGTCGCCCGCGGTCAGCAACCGGTCGGTGTCAATCAGGATGTTGTAGTGGTTCGGCGCGTGGCACTCGTCGAACCCGGCGACCACGCCGAGTCGCAGCCGCTCCCCCAGCCACACCTCGTCGCCACGCTCCACGACCGCCGGCGCGCGGAACTCGGTGAACCCGAGGAAGCCGACGCGGTCGACCCGGTCGCCGGGCCGCGACGGCCGGTCGGTCGTGGTGACCAGTTCGTGGATCTGCCCGGCCGGCACGCACCGCGAAAGCCACGGCGAGAACGCCATGCCGCGGTCGGTGCGGGCGTGGAACAGCAGCTTGACGATCGTGGTGTCGACCGGTGACTTCGCCGTCATGCGCAGCCGCCGCTCCTTGGCCCTGGCGATCGAGTAGGCATCGGCGACGATCCTGACCAGGTCGGGACCGGCGTCCACATAGGACGGACCGGCCGACTTGAACTCGTCGAGGATGCCCCGGTACTCGTGGTCCAGCGACGCCTTGAAGCTGTCGTAGCCGGCCAGCATGTCGGCCCGCAGCAGGCGGCCGTCGCCCAGTTCGACCTCGACGTCCTTGACCTCCCCTGTCGGCAGCGCCCAGTCGAGCTCGACCCGCACCGGCACGCCGCCGGCGGCGACCAGGTCGACCTCGGCGTAGAACTCGGTGCCGGAGCGGACGTCGCCGATCGTCGCGTCGACCACCGAGAGCTCACCGACCAGCAGCCGCACCGCGTCCAGCGCGTTCGGCCCGTTGTCGATCAGGCAGCCGCCGCCGCAGCGCGACGCGTCGAGGTACCAGCGGTCGCCTCCGGTGTGCTCGGCGATGTTCTCGTGGTAGCGCGCCACCACCCGGCGCAGCTGCCCGCGGTCGGCCGGCAGCTGCCGGGCCAGCCGCAGCAGGTTCGAGTTGTAACGGCGGTGGAACGCGGTGAACAGCGCCGCTCCCCCACGCCGCGCCGCCTCGACCATGGCGTCCGCGTCGGCCGGGTCGATCGTGAGCGGCTTCTCGCAGCACACCGCGACGCCCCGCTCCAGGGCGTCGATGGCCACCGGCGCGTGCAGGTCGTTGGGCAGCGTGACGATCACGCCGTCGACCAGCCCGGACTGCAGCAGCGCCTTGTAGTCGCCGAACGTCGGCACACCTCGCTCGGCGAGCGGGCGCAGCTTGGCCTCGTCCAGGTCGCAGGCGGCGCTGAGCGTCAGGTCCGGGTCGGCGTCGACCGCGCGCAGGAAGAACGGCGCGATGGCGCCGAGGCCGATGATGCCGAGCCTCACGGGACCAGCACCTCCTGCCCAGCGAGCGCGGCCGGCAGCGGCACGCCGACCGCGGCGCTCAGCTCGGCCAGCTTGGCCCCCGCCGGGGCCGGCAGGGCGACACCGAGCGCGACCGCCTCGCCGGCCATCCGCGCCTACGGGGCACCGGGGTAGGTCACCGCGCGGTCGCCGGCGGGCGGGCAAGCCTCGACCGTGCCGAGCAGGTCGTCCACGGCGGTGCGGAACGACTCGACCGGCCCGAACGCGGCCGGGTTGATCGCCAACGCCAGGTGCCCGATGTCGCGGTCCTCGACCGGCTGGCCGTCCAGCGCGCCGGCGTGCGGGCCGTAGGCGGCCCCGGCCAGCGGCCCGCACAGCAGGTCGACCAGCAGGGCCAGGCCGTAGCCCTTGGCGCCGCCGGTCGGCAGCCGGCCGCCGAGCCAGGCGACGTCGGCGGTGCGGTCGAAGTAGGCGTCCGGGTCGGTCACGTCGGAGCCGTCGCGGCCGATCAGCCAGCCGGCCGGCACCTGCTCGCCGGCGGCCCTTGCGGCGGCCAGCTTGCCGGTGGCGACCACGGTCGCGCTCATGTCCAGCACGAACGGCGCGCGCTCGCCCGCCGGCACGGCCGCCGACAGCGGGTTCGTGCCGAGCATCCGCACCGTGCCACCCAGCGGCGGCACGACGCCCTGCGGGCCGCAGTTGGTCATCACCACGCCGATCAGCCCGGCCCCGGCCAGCCGGACCGAGTAGTAGCCGGCGCTGCCGAAGTGGTTGCTGTTGCGCACCAGCACCAGGCCCACGCCGTGCTCGCGGGCCTTGCGCCCGGCCAGGTCCGCGGCCGCGGTCATGGCCAGCAGGCCGAGGCCCCCGTTGCCGTCGATCACGGCCCCTGCGGTCGACTCGACGACCACCTCGGGCCGCGCGGCCGGGTCGATCCGGCCGTCCCGCAGCCTCGGCGCGTAGATGTTGGCCAGGGCGTTGCAGCCGTGCGTGGTGAAGCCGTGCTCGTCGGCGTAACAGACGACCTTGGCCGCGGCGAGCGCCGCGGTGGCGTCCAGGCCGCACCGCAGGAACACCTCGGTGACGAACTCCCTGAGCTGGTTGCGACCGACCCGCGTGGTCATGAGCTCTCCTCGATGTGGGCAGCAGTGTGGGCTGCAGTGTGAGCCCCGAACCCGAGCACGAGATCCCTGACGTGGGTGGCGTAGCGGTCCAGGTCGTCCAGGTCCACGTGCTCGTCGGGGGTGTGGGCGCCGTTGCGGTCCAGCTGACCGGGGCCGCAGACGGCCACGTAGCGGTCGGGCCCGGCGGCCCAGATGGCGTCGCAGGTGAACCCGGAGCCGTCGGCGATGCCGTCGTGCCTGGGCAGCCCGGCGGCGGCCAGCACGGCCTCCAGCGCCGGGTCGCGGTTGGCCAGCGGCGGCAGCCCGCGCTTGAGCCAACGCAGGCGCACCACGCGCGACCAGTCCGCGGCCAGCCGGGCGGCGACCGGGCTGCCGGCGAACCGGGACGCCAGCTCGGCGCCGGCATCGGCGAAGAACAAGGGCACCGCCTCGGCCAGCACCGAGGCGGCGTGCGTGGCGAAGTAGGCGATGTGGCAGGGCAGCTCGCCGGTGCCGTAGACGCGGTTGTGCGCCTCGCCGGTGTGCAGTCCGGCGACGCACAGCTTGGCGCCGACGGACTCGGCGAGCGGTCCGAGGCGCTCGGCCAGCCGTACCGCGAGCCAACCGAGCGCGAGGGTGGCGTTGTGGCCGTCGTAGGGGTGGTCGTCGGTCGAGTCGTCGCCGTGCACGGACAGCAGCGGCGTCATGGCTGCGCTGCACGCGTCGAGCACCCGGCAGCCGGTCGGCTCGGCGAACACCATCAGCCGCCCGACGCAGCCGGTCTCGACCAGCCAGCGGGTGCCGTAGACGCCCATCGCCCCGCCCTCCTCGCCGGGCACGCTGGCGATCTGCACCTCGACCTGGCTCGACAGCGATGGGCGGGCCGCGAAGGCGGCGGCGACCCCGGCGACCGCGGCCACCCCCGGGCCCTTGTCGTCCACGGCGCCGCGGCCGTGCAGCACGCGGCCGGACAGCGTCGGCGGCACGTGCGGCCCGACGGTGTCGGTGTGGAAGTTGATGACCAGCCGCCGGGCGGGTGGCTGGGCCGAGCCCAGGGAGACCACGACCGACGGCTGGCGGGTCAGGAACCGCGCCGACCCGGCGGCGGCGCGGCGGACCTGCTCGGGAACGCCCGGCCGGTCCAGGAAGTCGAGGTCGGGGCGGTCCCAGCGAAGGGGCGTGAAGCCGCGCCGCACGGCGCCGTCGCGGAAGCACCGCTGCGCCAGGACGGTCGCGTCCAGGTCGCCACCCTCGAACGGGGACACGCTCGGCAGCGCCATCAGCTCGCACAGCCACGCGACGTCGGCATCGGCGAGCCGCACCGGCGCCAGCGGGGACGGCGGCAGGGATGGCGGCTGGGAGGGCGGCAGGGACGGCGGCAGGGACAGCGGCGCTGCGACGGTCATGGCCCGACCCTGCTCGCCTCCACCCGGCCGGCCAGCCGGACGAACTCCTCGACGTAGCTGCGGTAGTCGGCGGCCTGGCGGTCCGGGTCATCGGGCGAGAGACCGAGGTGCGGGATGAGTGCCAGGTGCGGCTCTACGCTGTACCAGCCGGTGTAGCCGGCCTCCTCCAGCAGCCGCACGCACGCCTCGACCTGGGCCGTGCCGTGGCCGGGCATGCCGAACACGGCGTCCTGGCCTGGGTCGCGGCGGCCGTCCTTGACGTGCACGTGCTCGACCCACGGCAGCACGGCGGCCAGGAACGGCAGCGACCGGTAGCCGTAGGCGACGCCGTTGCCGATGTCGAACAGCAGCCGCAGGTGCGGGCTGTCCACTTCGGACAGCAGCGCCGAGGTGTGCTCGACGCTCTGGCTCGCCCAGCCGTGGCAGTTCTCGTGCAGCAGCACCACGTCCAGGTCGGCGGCCACGTTGGCGAGCACCCGCATGCGCCGGATCGACTCGGCGCGCCAGGCCGCGGCCGGCCGGCCGTCGTTGGGGTAGGACATCACCCGCAGCCGCCGGCAGCCGAACAGCTCGGCCCGCTGCGCGCACCGCACCAGCAGCCCGATCTCGTCGTCGAGGTCGATCGCCACGCTCACCGACCAACCACCGATCGGGGTGTCCACGACCGGCACGACCAGCCGCACCGAGGCGATCCACTCGGCGAGCACGTTGGCGGCCCGCCCTGGCAGCTCGTGCAGCCCGAACCCGTCGACCGTGCGCAGCTCCAGGCCGCGCAGACCGAGCTGGGCGTGCAGGCGGATCTGCTCGAGCGCCCCTGGCGCCGCCTCGTCGCCGATGCCGCACACCCTGGCCGCGATCGGCGTGACCGGCGCGGTGGCGGTCATCGTGGCCCCCGGTTGGATCCCCGGTAGAACTCGAAGATCGCCGCGCACACCCGGTCGATCTCGTCGTCGCGCAACCCCGGGTACAGCGGCAGTGCCAGGCAGGTCTCGGCGAGCCGCTCGGCGACCGGGAAGTCGCCGGCCGAGTAGCCGAGCTTGGCGAACACCGGCTGCAGGTGCAGCGGCCGCGGGTAGTAGACCGCCGTCTCGATGCCGCGGCGGGACAGGTATCCGCGCAGCTTGTCGCGGTCGGCGGCCTGCACCACGTAGGTGTAGACCGAGCGGCCCGCGAACCCGGGCGGTGGCGGCGTGAGCTCGGGCGCCAGCGGCCACAGCCGGTCCGAGTACCGCTGGGCGAGCCGACGCCGCTGCTCGAGCACGTCGTCCAGCCCGGGCAGCTGGCGAAGCAGGTAGCCGGCGGTGATCTCGTCCATCCGGCAGTTGAAGCCGACCTCGTGGTGCAGGAACCGCACCTGCAGGTCCTGGCCGTGGTTTCGCAGCATCCGCACGGCCTTGGCCAGCTTGTCGTTGTCGGTGATCACCATGCCGGCGTCGCCGATCCCGCCGAGCGGCTTGCCCGGGAAGAACGAGAACACGCCCGCGTCGCCGTGCCGCCCGGCCGGACGCCCGTCGACCTGCGCGCCGAGGCTGATCGCGCTGTCCTCGATCAGGTACAGCGCGTACGCGTCGGCCAGCGACTGCAGCGGGTTCATCGCCGCCGCGCACGAGAACAGGTGCGCCGGCAGCAGCGCCTTGGTGTACGGGGTGATCGCCGACTCGGCCGAGCCGGGGTCGAGCGTCGCCGTCGCCGCGTCGACGTCGGCGAACACCGGCGTCGCGCCGGCCAGGGCGATCGCCGAGGCCGAGGCGATGAACGAGAACGCCGGCGTGATCACCTCGTCGCCGCGGCCGATGCCAAGGCCCGTCAGCGCCAGGGTCAGGGCACCGGTTCCGTTGGCGCAGGCGATCGCGTGCTTGGCGCCGGTGCGCTCGGCGATCGCGGTCTCCAGCCCCGCGGCCCGCGACTTGAGGATGAACTCGTCGGACTCACCGACCTCACGCACGACGGCGAGCACCTCGTCGACCTGCTCGGCGTAGCGGCGGTCCCAGCCGTGGTAGGTCAGCTTCTGCGGACTGTGCTGGGGTTGGGCCACCGTTTCGACTGTGGCGGTCACCGCACACCTCCATGGAACTCGTGCACGAGGTCGCAGACCTGGTCGACCTGAGCGTCGGTGAGGTCGGCGTACAGCGGCAGCGCGACGGCGCGTCGGCTCGCCCGCTTGGCCACCGGGACCGGATGGCAGGCGCCGGGCAGGTCCCGCAGGCACGGCTGCTCGGTCAGCGGGCGCGGGTAGTAGACCTCCGTGCCGACGCCGCGCTCGGTCAGGAACGTCACCAGCTCGTCGCGGCGGTCGGTCTCGACCAGGTAGACGTACCAGACCAGGTTGCTCGGCCGCTTGGCCGGCGCCTGCCACGGCGTGGTCAGCATCGGCGCCAGCGGGGCCAGCCGCTCGGTGTACCGCTCGACCAGCTCGGCGCGCCTGGCGATGTCGGCGTCGAGGTGCTCGAGGCGGGTCAGCAGGATCGCGGCCTGCAACTCGTCGCAGCGGCTGTTCCAGCCCAACTGGATGTGCTGGTAGCTGCCGTCGATGCGCTGGCCGTGGGCGCGCTGCCGGCGCACCGAGGCGCCCAGCTCGGCGTCGTCGGTGATCACCATGCCGGCGTCGCCGAGCCCGCCGAGCGTCTTGGTCGGGAAGAACGACAGCACGCCGGCCCGGCCCCAGAGCCCGGCATGGCGGCCGTCGACCCGCATGCCGATCGCCTCGGCGCTGTCCTCGATGATCTGCAGGCTGTACTCCTGGGCCAGCTCGCGCAGCGCCACCAGGTCGGCGGTCTGGCTGAACAGGTGCACCGGCATGATCGCCTTGGTGTTCTGGGTGATCGCGGCCGCGGCGCGCTCGACGTCGATCGCATAAGAGCCGGGCACGATGTCGACCATCACCGGCCGGGCGCCGACGTGGATGACCGAGGACACCGAGGCGAAGAACGTGTACGCCGGCACGATGACCTCGTCGCCTGGGCCGATCCCGGCGGCGCGCAACGTCATGATCAGCGCGTCGGTGCCGCTGTTGCAGGCCACGGCGTGCCTGGCGCCGGTGTACCGCTTGACCGCTTCCTCCAGCCGGGCGACCGTCGCTCCCGAGGTGAACACCCCGCGCTGAACTAGCTCCGCTATCCGGCTGGCAAGCACTTCCCAGTCACGCCGGATGGACGCCGCGCCGGAGAAGAACGGCACGGGTTGCGTGGTCAGCACTGCAGCACCTCCTCTTCGACTCGCCCGGCGGTCGTTTCGTACTGGCCGTCGATGCCCGCGCTGTCCGCGCTGTCCGCGCTGTCCGCGCGGTCCCGCGCCCGGCCGGTGCGCGCGGCCAGCCGGACGGCCTGTTCGAGCAGCTCGATGGCGGCGATGTGGCTGTCCATCCCGGCGTTCGGCGCCGGACCGGTGCCGGCCAGGTAGGCGTAGGCCTGCTCGAGGAACCGCGACAGCGGCCCGTCCGGCAGCACGTGCCGGTCCCGCTCGCCGCTGATCCACACCTGGCCGAAGTCGTCCTCGCCGCTGATCGGGTAGTCGGCCACGATCGCGCCGGCGGTCCCGGTGACCGTGAGCCGGCGCTGCCGCATCGGCGAGGTCAGGTCCGTGGACAGCTTGCTGACGAAGCCTCCGCCGTGCTGCAGCCGCACCCGGGCACCGCCCATGCCGGGCAGCGACCGGTCCGGCAGCCGCATGTCCCAGCTGGCGGCGTCGATCACGTCGTCGGCCGGCCCGCCGAGGTGCAGCGCGAGCAACACCTGGTGCGGCAGCTCGACCTCGAACGCCGAGCGGTGCCCGGCCTCGTGCGAGGTGTCGGCGGCGCTGCGCCGGAAGCGGGGCTTGTTCTGCGCCATGTTCAGCCCGATCGGGGTGCCGATCCGGCCGGCGATGATCAGGTCCACGACCCGCCTGGTGACGAAGCTCGACGGCCACACGCTCACCGGGATGATCGACGCACCGGCCGCGCTGGCCTCGGCGGCGAGCCGCCTGGCCTCGGCGCTGGTGCGGGTGACCGGCTTCTCCAGCACGATCCGCTTGGCGCCGGCCGCCAGCAGTGTCTCGACCGCCGGCACGTGCGCCCCGACCGGGGTGGTCACGTGGAAGACCCCGTCCTCCACGTGCGACAGCACGTCGAGCGCGTCCTGCAGGGTCGGCAGCCAGCACGTCGCCGGCGGCAGGCTGGCCGGCGGCCTCGGGTCCACCACGAGCACCTCGCCGCGCGGCGCGAGCCCGCGCTCGGCCAGGTCGAGCAGGCACCGGTGGTGCAGGTCGCGTCCGGCGTGGCCGTAGCCGACGATCACCGGTCGCAGCTTGGCCAGATCGCTCATAGGTGGGCCACCCCCTCGCCGGGGCGCAGCTGGTTCCAGGTGTCCAGCAGCAGCGGGGCCGAGGTCCACAGCGGCCGCTTCATGATCGACTCGTGCGGGGTGACGAGCACCAGGCAGTCGTGCGCGGCCACCGCCGGCCGCTCCCACTCCACCCGCGGCACCGCCTCCCCGTCGATCACCAGCTCCTCGACCAGCGGGTCGCTGTAGGACGGCTTGGCGTCGCGGCGGCGCAGCTCCCGGATGACCTCGATCGCCGGCGCGTTGCGGATGTCGGCGACCTCGGGCTTGTACGACACGCCGACGACCAGCACCCGGCTGCCGGCCAGGTCGTTGCCCAGCTGCCGCAGCACCTGCTCGAGCCGGTCGACGACCCGACCCGGCCGGCCGAGCAGTCGCAGGTAGGCCGCGTCCAGCACCGGCAGGTTGGCCTCGGCGCGCTTGGCGACCGCGCGCAGGAACAGCGGGTCGACCGCGATGCACTCGCCGCCGACTCCTGGTCCGGGGTAGTGCGCGAGGAACCCGTACGGCTTGGTCGACGCCGCCTTGATCACCTCGCGGACCGGGATGTCCAGGCCGGCGCACAGGTCCGACAGCTCGTAGGTGAGCGCGATGTTGACCATGCGGAAGGTGTTCTCGAAGACCTTGGCGGTCTCGGCGACCTCGGCGCTGGACACCGGCACCACCTGGTCACACACCAGTTCGAACAGCGCCTTGGCCGCGTCGGTGCTGGCCTGGTCGATCCCGCCGACCAGCTTGGGGGTGTTGCGAAGCGTCCAGCCGCCCTTGTTGGCCGGGTCGATGCGCTCCGGCGCGTTGGCGACCAGCATGTCGATGCCGGCCCGCAGACCGCTGCGCCTGGCCAGCCGGCGGGCCACCGCGCTGGTGGTGCCGGGCGGCACGGTCGACTGCAGGACCACGAGCATGCCCGGCCGCAGCCTGGTGGCCAGCGAGTCGACCGCGGAGTGCACGAAGCGAAGGTCGGGCTCGCCCTCGACGGTGGCCGGCGTCGGCACGCAGATCACCACGGCGTCGACGGTGGCCAGCGCCTGCGGGTTGGTCGTCGCGGTGAGCCGGTCGGCGACCGCGGCCAGGTCGGCGTCGCTGACGTCCTCCAGGTAGGACTCGGCGCGGTTGACCGAGTCGACCTTGGCCCGGTCGACGTCGTGGCAGACGACGGTGGCGCCGGCGGCCGCGAAGCCGACGGCCAGCGGTAGTCCGGTGTATCCGATGCCGATGATGCCCACTCGAGTGCCCGCCCGATCGCTCGTCGCGGGTGGACGCGAGGCGTTGGCAGCGTCGGCTCGGGCAGGGATGACAGGTTCGTTGCTGGTCACCGGGATCTCCTACGCAGCAGGCGAGGCGTCATGACCAAGAATCGGCCGGTCAGCAGGGGCGTCGCCAGACCAGGTGATCCGGGATGCGGCGTACCAATGACCGTACCGGGCGTTAACCGTTCGCTTACCGAAAGCTAACTGGGGCTCACTGGTAGTGGCGATCTCAGCGCACGCTCGATGACGGCCGCGACCGAGTCGATCGAACCGTCGGACAGGGACGCGAACCCGATCACGGCGCCGTTGACGAAACCGTTCACGGGACTGTGCACCGGGCCGCTGGCCGGGCCGTTCTGGCTGCCCGGTCCGGCCGGCACGCCGACCGCCGCGTGGCACTCGGCCAGGCCCTGCACGTCGAACCCGGCGTCGCGCAGCGCCCCGATCACGGCGGCCTCACTCGCCGCGCCCGGCACCTCGACCACCAGGTGCAACCCGCTCGCCGCGCCGCGCACGGTCGCCGACGGCACGCCGCGCAGCGCCGCGATCAGCCGCTGCCGCCTGGACAGGTAGAGCCGGCGCATGTGGCGCACGTGCCGGTCGTACGAGCCCGACTCCAGCAGCTGCGCGAACGCCAGCTGGTCCAGCGTCGGGCCGGCCAGGTCGGTGACCCGGCGGCGCTCCATCAGCGGTCCGACCCAGCGGCCGGGGGCGATCAGCCAACCCATCCGCAACGCCGGCGCGAGCGTCTTGCTCACCGAACCGAGCAGCACGGTCACGTCCGGGGCCAGGCCCTGCAGGCAACCGACGGCGCTGCGGCCGTAGTGGAACGACCCGTCGTAGTCGTCCTCGATGATCATCATGTCCAGCTGCCTGGCCATCGAGATCACCGCGCGGCGGCGGTCGGCGGACAGCTGCGCCCCGGTCGGGTACTGGTGAGCGGCGGTCAGCACGACGGCCGGCACGCCGGCCGAGGCCAGCGGCCCTGGCAGGATGCCCGACTCGTCGACCGGGATCGGCACCAGCTCCAGTCCGCGCCTGCGCAGCAGGTCGCACGTCCCCGGGCTGGCCGGGCACTCCACGGCGATCCGCCGCTCGCCGGCGGCCAGCAGCATGTCCGACAGCAGGGTCAGCGCGAACGCCACGCCGCCGACCAGCAGCACGTTGTCCGGCTCGACCACGGCCGCCCTGGTGCGCACCAGGTGCGCGGCGAGCTCGGCGCGCAGCTTCGGGTGGCCGCGCGGGTCGCCGTAGCCGATGTCGGCGGTCGAGGCCTCGGTCAGCGCCGCACGGTAGGCGGCCAGCCAGCGGCTCCTGGGGAATGCGCCGAGGTCGGGCAGTCCCGGCCGGGCGTGCGGCGGCGGCAACGACGGCGGCGTGTCGGCCGGCAGCATCCGCTGGGTCGCCGCGACGTAGGTGCCCGAACCCTGCTGGGCGACCAGGAACCCCTCCGCGAGCAGCTGCTCGTAGGCGGCGACGACCACGCCCCTCGAGAAGTTCAGCGCATTGGCCATCGCCCGGCTCGCCGGCAACCGCGCGCCGTAGCCGAGCACGCCCTCGCGGACCAGGTCACGCACGCGCTCGGCCAGCCAGTACGACAGCCGGCGGGCGTGCGGCGGCGCCGACGCCCCGCCCAGCGCGAGCGCCAAGTCCTCAGCTGACCATCGCTGCCGCGGTTTGCGCAGGTAGCCGGCTGGCGTCTCAGCAGCCACCACGAGGCGACTCTACGACCTTGAAGCGACTTCGCGACATCGTGCAGGTTGCTTTTCAGCATGCGTGTGTGGCACGCGGTGCCGGTGTGCCGGTGCTGGGCGCGGGTCGCACCAGCACACCGGACCGCGTGCCACACGGTTTCACCGTGGGCGAGACCGCGGGAGCCGCACGGTGAAGCTCGGTTCTACAGCTGCCCCGGGATCTCCGGCAGGGAGGTCAGGGCTCGCTCGATGTCGTTCTCCGGCGGCTCGTAGTCCTCGAGCTTGCCGGACAGGTACTGCTCGAACGCGTACATGTCGAAGTGGCCGACGCCGGAGAGGTTGAACAGGATCGTCCTGGCCTCGCCGGCCTCACGGGCGGCGATCGCCTCGTCGACCGCGGCACGCAGCGCGTGCGACGACTCCGGCGCGATGATGAAGCCCTCGCTGCGGGCGAACCGCACGGCCTCGCTGAACACCTGGCTCTGGCTGTAGGCCCTGGCCTCGATGTGGCCGTGGTCTGCCAGCAGGCACAGCGACGGGGCGTCGGCGTGGTGGCGCAGGCCACCGGCGTGGATGGGCGGCGGCATGAACGTGTTGCCGACCGTGTGCATCAGCATGAACGGCGAGGGGCGCGCCGGGTCCGGGTAGTCGTAGGCGGAGTTGCCGCGGGGCAGCGTCAGGCACGCGGTCGGCCCGGCGGGCTCGAACGGCGG
>OBLK01000229.1_pt1 | contig 16323 bp, 14 predicted proteins | sample 1518871 | NCBI WGS metagenome assembly OBLK01 (sample SAMEA2464837, study PRJEB22497) | soil metagenome | biome: Grassland; feature: Farmland; material: Clay | place: Australia | collected 2013-02-01 | depth 0.8 m
GGGCTGGATCTGACGGCCGCCACCGTGCGGACGAGGCGTACCCGACGGCGGCGAGCAGCGCCACGCAGCCGACCGCCTGTGGCGCGGTGAGCCGCTCTCCGAGCACGGCCGCCGCCAGCAGGACCGCGGCCATCGGTTGCACCACGAGCGTGAGCGAAGTGAGCATCGCCGGCAGCCTGGGCAGCGACACGGCGATCAGCAGCCACCCGGCGACCTGCCCGGACAGTGCGACGAGCACGAGCCAGCCGTGCGCCGGCCAGCTCGGCGCTTCGAGACCGCCGGCCAGCGGCGCCACCGCCGCCGAGATCACGGTGGCGCTCGCCGTCGCCCAGAACAGCGGCGCGACGACCACACCACGGCGCGGGGTCGCCCGCCGGAGGGTGAGCAGGAACGCCGCGTAGGCCATGGCGGCGGCGACTGCGAGCGCGGCGCCGCGCACCGGGTCGGCGCCGGACGCGCCGGACGCTGCAGACATCAGCGCCAGCCCGCCGAAGGCGACCGGCAGCGCCAGCACGACGCGCCGGGGCGGTCGCTCACCCACCAGCCAGCCAGCCAGCCCGACGAACACCACCTGCACGTGCACCACGACGGTGGCGATCCCGGCGCCGGCCGCGGCGATAGCGGCGTGCCACAGCACGAGGTCGATCGCGAAGAACACGCCGGCCAGCAGCGCCACCCGCGCGTCACCCGCCGGCTGCGGCCCGTGCCGGCGTCGCTCCCACAGCAGCAGCGCGCCGAGCACCGGCAACGCGTACCCGCACCGGTAGGCGGCAGCGGCGGCCGGCGCGATCCCGGACAGCTTGACCAGCATCGCCGAGCACGCAAGGCACGACGCGCCGACGGCGACGGCCAGCAGCCACCGGAACCGTCCGCTCATTCCACCCCGGCGGAGACTCCTGCGGACACCGACACCGGCGCAGCTGGTTCCGAGCGGGCGGGCACGACACCCTCGGGCAGGTGGTGCAGGGCCGTGTCGAGGCGCTCGACCAGCTCGTCGGCCTCGGTCGAGGACAGGATCAGCGGCGGCATCAGCACGATCGTGTTGTTGGTCGAGGTGATCAGCAGGCCGGCGTCGGCGCAGGCCAGGCGGACGTCGGCCATGCCGGCGGCAGCGACCGGTTGGCCGGCGCCGTCGAGCAGCTCGACGCCGATCATGAGCCCGGCGCCCCGCACCTCGTGCACGAACGGAGTCTGCCCGACGAGCTCGCGCAGCCGCCCGGTGAGCTCGGCGCCCCGATCGCGGGCATTGGCGAACACGGTGCCGTCGGCGAGCTCGTCGAGCACCGCGATGCCGGCCGCCATCGCAAGCGGGTGCCCGTCGGCGGTGCTGCCGTGCGGGAACTCGAACCCTGGCCTGGCGAATGCCGCGTCGAACACCGCCTGCGAGGCCACGACCGCCGACAGCGGCATGTAGCCCGACGACATGCCCTTGCTGAACACGGCCAGGTCGGGAACCACGCCGGCGCGCTCGAACGCGGTGAGCGAGCCGGTCCGGCCGAACCCGGTGGTGATCTCGTCGAGCACCAGGTGGATGCCCAGGTCCGTGCACAGCCGGCGCATGTCGGCGAGCAGCCCGGGCGGTGCCTCGCGCACGTCCGTGCCGAGGATCGGCTCGGCGATCAGGCAGGTCACGCGCTGCGGGCCGAGCCGGTCGATCACGTCGCTCAGCGCGGCCAGGTCCCACGCCGGCACGTGGTGCACATCCGGTGCGAGCGGGCACGACAGGGCGTGCAGCGGGCGCTCCCCGCTCAGCGCGTTGGCCAGCCCGCCGGTGCCGTGGTAGCTGTTCTTGAACGCGATCACGTGCGTCCGGTCGCGCTCGCCGGCGACCGTGCGGACGAACCGCGACAGCAGCACGGCGCACTCGGTGGCCTGTGAGCCGGTGCTGCCGAAGCGCACGTGGGACAGCTCACCGGGCAGTTGCGACACCAGCCGCCGCGCGTACTCCAGTGCGACCGCCGGCGGCCGGTCGTACCGGATGAGCTGGGCGACCGGCAGCCGCCTCGCCTGCTCGGCGATCGCCTCGGCGATCCGGCGGTTGCTGTGGCCGAGGGTGGCGTTCCACAGCGTGGCGCGGCCGTCGAGGTAGCGGCGCCCGGCCGCATCGACGACCCAGCAGCCCTCGCCGCGCACGATCGCGGTCTCGGTGATCGAGCCGCTGCTGGCCGCCTGCGGGGTCAACGTGTTGTACCAGAGGGCGTCGTCGTGGTTCCTCAGCATGGCAGCGGCTCCAATCGCTTGCGGTCGATCTTTCCGTTGGCGTTGAGCGGGAACTGCGCGACGTGGGCGTACCGGGTGGGCACCATGTACGGCGGCAGCCGGTCATGCAGCAGGCGCATCAGGTCGGCCGGGTCGAGCGGTTCTCCGGTGTAGACGGCGTGCAGCTCGATGCGCTCGGGCCCGTCACGGTTGGCCAGCACGACGGCGTCCTCGACGCCTGGGTGCCGGCGAAGTGCCGCCTCGATCTCACCGAGCTCGACGCGGTAGCCGTGCAGTTTGATCTGGTTGTCCAGCCGGCCCAGGTGCACCAGGCCGTGCTCACCGCAGGTCCGGACCCGGTCGCCGGTCCGGTACCAGTGTGCCGGCGTCGGCGCTGTGCCGCCCTCGAAGCCGCCCTCGAAGCCGCCCTTGTAGCCGCCCTCGAAGCCGCCCTCGTTGCCGCCCTTGTAGTCACGTGCGGGGCCGGACCCGTCGTAGGCCACGAACCGGCCGGCGTCATCGGCAGGGTCGAGGTAGCCGGGGAAGCGCTGCGGCCCGCGCACGCACAGCTCCCCGTCCGGGGCCGGCAGCCCGCTCTCGTCGAGGACGACGTGTTCCAGGTGCGGGTACGCGTGCCCGATCGGCACCGTCCCGTTCGGCGTCGCCGGCCAGTCGGCGCGGCCGGCCGGCAGCCGGTAGCCGGTGCACGTGACGGTCAGCTCGGTCGGCCCGTAGACGTTCTCGATCACGCTGTCCGGAGCGGCCCGGCTCCACGCCTTCGCCTGGTCCAGCAGCAGTTGCTCGCCGGCGAACAGGCTCAGCCGAAGGCCAGGCATCGAGCCGGGCGGCAGCCGCCGAAGCCGGCGCGCCAACGTGACGACCGAGGGCACCGAGAACCAGTGGGTGACACCGCGCCCGGTGACGTAGCCGACCGGGTCGAGCACCTGACCCGGCTGCGGCACGACCAGGGTCGCGCCGGAGCCCCACGAGACGAACATGTCGAACACCGACGGGTCGAAGGTCAGCTCGAAAGTCGCCGACAGCCGGCAGCCGGGTCCTACCCGGTACCGCCCGATGGTGAACTCGAGGTAGGCGGCGACGTTGTCGTGCCGGATCGGCACGCCCTTGGGCGTTCCGGTCGAACCCGAGGTGAACAGGACGTAGGCCAGGTCTTCGGGGTCGGCCGGTCCAGTGTCGGCGGGCGCGGGGCTGACGGCGAGGTCGTCCCACGAGGGCCGCACGACCTCCCAGGGGCCACTGGCGACCTTCTGCCCGGAGCAGGCGAGCACGGCCTCGACGCCGGCCGCGCCGGCGATCGCCTGGTTGCGCCCGGACGGGGACGCCGGGTTGAGCGGGACCACGGTGGCACCGAGCCGCAGCACCGCGAGGTAACCGGCGTAGGTCAGCGCATCGTGGCCGGCCGTGAGCGCCACCCGCCGCGGCCGGCCGCCGCAGCGCTTCGCGAGCAGCGCGGCGAGCCCGGACGCGGCGGCCCCGAGCTCGCGGTAGGTCAGCACCAGGTCGCCGGTGTCCAGCGCGATGGCGTCCGGGTGGCGGCTCGCCGAGCGGGCGAACCAGTCGAACAGCGAGCCGGTCATGGGGTGCGGGCCTCCGCTGCGGCGCCGATCCCTTGCGAGCGCAGGTCGTCCTCGATGCCACGCAGTTGGGCCAGGGCGGTGGTGACCAGCGACGCGCGGGGGCGCCCGCGGCGCGCAGAGTCGGCCGCGAACCGCAGCGTCCTTGGCAGCGCCCGCCAGGCGGCGGCCGCGGTCTCGGCCGTCGGGCCCAGCTCGTCGCCGAGCAGCGCGTACCGGTGAACATGGTGCTGGGCCGCCGCCCAAACGTCGTCGAGCAGCCGGTCGTCCCCGGTCACGCCGATCGTGGCGGACAGCCGCTCGGCCAGCACGTCGAGCGCCGCGGCCGGGTCGGTAATCCAGCCGCCGGCCAGCGCCTCGGCGGTCTGGGCGCAAGTGGCGAGCCAAAGGAACCGTTCCGGTGGTGGAACCGGCACCGGGGCGCCGAACGCGAGCCGGTTGCGAAGCCGCTGCTCCGGCCGCACCGGCGTGACCGGCGCGATCATGCGCAGCAGCGCGGCGTCGGGTACCCAGCCGCTGAACGGCTCGTGCTGCAGGCCACCGGCGGCCAGCGCGCTGAACTCGTCCACGACGTGCCAGCACCCCCCGGTCCGGCCGTCGACGAGGACGAAGTGTGGCGCGGGCGGCGCGCCGGACGGCGACCACGGCAGCCGCGCGCCGTCGGCGACGACCAGCACGGCGCCGGTCGCCGCCAGCTCCGCGGCGATGCCCTCGACCGCCGCGTCGGTGCCGGCGGCCGCCCGGTAGCCCAGTGCCTGGCCGCTGGGCAGGGCGTTGACCGGCCAGGCGTGGTGGGAGAACGCGAGCAGCTCTGGTTCGGTGTGGTCGGTGCCGACGGCGAGCCGGACCGAGCGCGCCACCCACCGGTCGGCGTCGGTCCGAAGCCGCCGCAGGTAGGCGGCGAGGTTGGCGGTGTAGCAGCTCAGCGCGGTCATCGGCGGCCTCCGACCATGAACGCGCACGACACCGCCGGCCGGCCGGCGCACAGCGTCACCCACCGGACCTCACCGCAGCGCCCGGAGTCCCAGCGGCCGGACCGCTGCCGTGGGCGGACCTTGACCCGCCATGGCGCGCCGGCCAGGCCCTCGCCGGTGGCCTTGACGCACGCCTCCATCGCCGACCACATGGCCGTGAACTCGGTCGCGCGGGTGTCGCGGGGCCAGCCTTCGAGCTGCGCGACGGCGGTCTCGTCGCAGCAGCGGCGCAGCATCCCCGCGCTCGGGTCGATCGCGACCTCGATGTCGACGCCGACCCGCCGGCCGAACGCCACCGCCGCGGCGACGTGGTCACCGGCGTGCGAGAGGCTCACCCCGATCCAGGGGTGATCACGCAGGTATGGCCGGCCGCCCGGCTCGGCGGCCAGGTCGTCGGCGGCGGCCCGGCGGCAGGCCGGCAGCGGGGCGGCGGTCAGCAGCAGTCGCAGCAGGGCCCGGCTGGCGAGGTGCTCGCGGGCGCGCCACGGCGGTAGCGCCGAGCCGGCGCAGCGGTCGGCGCCGGTGGGCTCGCCGTGCCGCAGCGCCCAGTCGTTCGCCGCGAAGCCTGCCCACACCGCCTCGGCGACCTGCACCATGCGGGTGGTCACGGCGCCCCGCCCAGCAGCCGCTCGGCGTGGTCGGCGATGCCGGCGAGCATGGTGTCGGTGGTGCCGCCTGCGACGCCGAACATGGCGGCCTCGGCGCGCAGCCGGTGCAGCCCGTCGACCTCGAATGCGTCGGCGCCGGCCAGGCGCGCACAGCCGCCGAGCACCGCGTCGACCGCCTCCGCCACGGCGGCCTTGAGCAGCATGGCCTCGGCGACGCCGCGCCCGGCCGCCCATCCGGCGAGCGCCTCGAGCCGCTGCTGCTCCAGCAGGCAGCGGGCGAAGGTGTGGCGCACCGCGTCGTTGTGCCACAGCGGCTGGCCGCCGACGTGCCGCTCGCGCAGGCGCCGGTAGCTGTGGGCCAGCACGCGCCGGCACAGCGCGCTGGCCCACAGCCCGCCGGCGAGCCGCTCGTCGACCATCCGGTTGGCGAACTGGGCCAGGCCGTGGCCGGGCCGGCCGACGAGATGGTCCCTGGTGACCCGCACGCCGTCGAGGTGCACGTGTCCGACGCCGGAGCCGGCGAAGAAGTCGGTGCGCGCCGGCTCGGTTCGCACGCCCGGCGCCGTGGCCGGCACCAGGACCAGGACGAAGTTCGTGAAGTGCCGCCCGGGCCGGTGCCTGGCGAGCACGAGCAGGTGGTCGGCCGTGGTGGCGTTGACGATCCATTGCTTGCCGCCGTCGAGCCGGACCTCCCCGTCGCTTCCGATCTGGGCGACCGTACCCATCGAGGTGAGGTCGGAGCCGGCGGCGTCGCGGTCGGTCGCGGCGAGCGCGGTGACCGCCGCACCACCGCATGCCTGCCGCGCGACCTGCTCGAGCGGACCGCCATGGGCCTGGTCGAGCAGCGCGGGGACGACCACGGCGGCCTGCACGCACACGCTCAGGGTCACCCCGAGCGGGCACCGCTCGTCGACAGCGGCCAGCAGCGTCCGCAGTGCTGCCGGGTCGGGCCGCACGGGGCGGTCGGGCGGGTACAGCCGCGCAATGGAGCCGGACTCGCCTAGCGCCCGCCACACCGCCCCCGGTGACGACGGCTGGGGATGCGCCGCCGCCAGGGCGTCACCGACCAGCTCCGCCAGGTCGGGCTCGGCTCGCTCCGCTCGGGCGTGGCGCTGGTCAAGCAAGCCGCGCTGGTCAAGCAAGCCGCACCTCCTGGTCGAGCAGCACGAGCGAGCCGTCGGCCAGATGCAGCCGGTCGTTGCCGTAGTTGAGCGACGCCGAGCGCAGGTCGCGCAGCACGCGTTCCAGCCACAGCGGCGAATCGCGCAGGTACCCGTGCCGCAGTCCGGTCAGCTCGACGAGCTCGTCGACGGCGGCCAGGCACTGCTCGGCCGCGGTGAGCTTGAGCGCGTTGAGAAGCAGCTGCACCGGCGGCGACGTGACCTCGGTGTCCGGCGCCGAGTACACCGAGGCGGTGTGGCTCAGCATCGCGTGCACGGCGTCCAGGCGCTGCCTGGCCCTGGACAGCCGCAGGCGCAGCAGCTCGGAGGACAGGTCGCGGCGCCCGCGTTCGGCCGGGTCGCGGAACAGCCGCACGGTCCGGGCCAGGGCGCCGCTCGCCGCGCCAAGCCAGCACGCCGACCAGCCGAGGTGGGCGTACGGCGCGAACACCGTGGTCGCCAGTGTCCGGAACGACCCGTGCTCGCCGACAACCTGATCGGCCGGCACCCGCCCGGCCAGCCGCATCGGGATGCTGTGCGTGGCCCGCATACCGAGCGGTTGCCAGCCGCCTGCCGCAGTGGCGTCCAGCTGCGCGGCGTCGGCGTACACGAGCGAGACCTGGTTCGGCGACGTGGCGCCCGGCGCCTGCATGGTGATCAGGAACCCATCGGCGTGCACTCCACCGGTCACCACCGGGGCGAACCGGTCGACCTGCAGCCACTCGCCGTCGGTTGTCGTGGCCGTACCCGAGCTGAGCAGGTGCCCGCCCTTGCCAGCCTCGGTGGTGACCGAGGCCAGGTACAGCCGGCCGGCGGCGAGCCGTGGCAGCAGGTCGGCGCGCAGCCTGGGCCCGGCCGCGGCAACCACCGCCGCCACCTGCTGGCAGTGCATCGCGAAGATCATCCCGACCGACATGCACTGGCGGGACAGGGCGTCGCTGACCCTGAGCATGTCGGCGAGCGTCCCGCCAGGGCCGCCGTCGGCGGCCGGCACGAGCAGCCCGAGCAGTCCCGTCTCACGCAGCGCGGCGAGCGACTCGACCGGGAACTCGGCGTCCAGGTCGGTGCGCTCGGCGTGCTGGCGCACCACGTCGAGCACGACCGGCAGCCCGCGGTCGACCAGGTCGCCGGCCGTGGCCGGCGCCGGGGCGGTCGTGGTCACGGCCGGCTCCCCACGGTGTCCGGGGCCGTCTCGACGATCGCCTGCCACAGGCTGCCGGCGGTCTCGAACGTCGCGTCGGTGAGCTTCTCGTCCGGCAGGCTCACGCCGAACGTGTCCTCCACGGCGAACAGCAGCTCGATCGCCTGCATGGAGTCGAGGCCGAGGTCGTGAAGCCGGTCGTCCGGCGCCGGCGTCCGCCCCTCCGGCAGGAACCGAAGGAACGGGCGGAGCAGGGTCACGAAACGGTCGTCCACGGTGTCCTCCTTGACAGCTGTGCCGGCTCTGGCACCCGATCCGGCTCGCGCCGCACCGAGAGCCGGCTGGCATCGACGAGGTCGGCGCCGTCCACCACGACCTCCAGCGGCGGCGCGTGACCGAGGAACAGCGCGAGGCTGGCGCTCAGGCCGTAGGCGCCGACGTTCGGCACCACAGCCAGGTCGCCGGGCCGCAGCTCAGGCAGCATCGCCGACCTGGACCAGGTGTCCAGCGGCGTGCACAGCGGACCGGCAACCAGCGAGCCGACCAGCTGACCGGGTTGCCCAGCGCCGTCGGTGGCCGGCAGCACGTCCGGCTGGATCGCCGGCACTCGCCGCAGCCCGGACATCCCGCCGAGGTGGTTGATGCCCGCGTCGAGCACCACGACCTGCCGGCCGTGCGAGCGCTTGACGTCCAGCACCCTGACCAGGAGGAACCCGCACGTCCCCGTCAGGAACCGGCCAGACTCGAACACCACCCGCGGCCGGCCGGCCCGCCAGCCGGGGAATGCGCCGTCGAGCATCGCAGCCAGGCGAGTCGCCAGCGCGGGGTACGCCGGCAGCTCGCCGGCCCTGGCGTACGGGGCGCCGAAGCCGCCGCCGAGGTCGAGCACCTCCACCTCGGTGCCGAGCCGTTCGGCGACCTGCCTGGCCGCGGCCACGGCGAGCGCGAACTGGTCGAGCAGGTGGTCCTCAGCGGGCACGTTGGTCGCCAGGTACAGGTGCAGGCCGGTCAGGTCGACGTGGGCGAATCCGGTGAACAGGTCCGGCCGCTCCTCGACCCACGCCTGGTCGGCGCCGAACGCGGACGGCACGCCGGTCATGGCCAGCCCGACGCCAGGCACCGAGCTTCGCGGGTTGATCCGCAGCAGGCTCCGGACGTTGGTGCCGTTCGCGGCGGCGACGCGGTCCAGCTGCTCGAGCCCGAGCGGCGAGTCGACGGAGAACTCGCGCACACCCGCGCGCACGGCGCCGGCCAAGTCCTGGTCGCGCTTGGCCGGTCCGGTGTAGAGCAGCTCGGCGGCCGGGAAGCCGGCCAGCACCGCGGCGGTCAGCTCACCGGACGAGCTGACCTCGGCCCTGGTGCCCAGCTCGCGCAGGCAGCGAAGCAGCGCCGGGTGCGGGTTCGCCTTGAGCGAGTAGTACAGCGTGCTTGGCTCGGGAAGCGTGGCGCGCAACCGGCGGTGCGCCTCCCGGACCCGTTGCAGGTCGTAGACGTACGCCGGGGTCTCCAGCACGCTCGGGTCGATCGGCAGCTCAGACACCCGAGTGCTCCCCGATCAGCGCCGCCAGCGCCTTCCGGTCGACCTTGCCGTTGGCGGTCACCGGCAGGCTGGCCACCGTGACGCAGCGGCCGGGCACCTTGAAGTCCTCCAGCACGCCGCGCAGCTCACGCAGCACCTCGGCCGCGTCCAGGTCGCCGCACACGAACAGCACCGCGGCGGACCGTTCCGGCGCCGGCGGCAGCACCGCGGCCGCCTGCACCCCTGGCAGCCGGCGGCAGGCCAGTTCGACCTCCAGCGTGCTCACCCGGAACCCGGACTGCTTGTAGATGTCGTCGCGGCGGCCGGCGAAGTGCACGTAGCCGTCCTCGTCGAGCCAGCCGTAGTCACCGCTGTGCAGCCGCGGGAACAGCCCGTCGACCCGGCGGAAGCGCTGCTCGGTGAGCTCGGGGCGCCGCCAGTAGCCGGCCATCACGTGCGGGCCGCGGATCACCAGTTCGCCCACCTCGCCGGGCGGCAGCCGCCGGCCGGCCTCGTCCAGTACCAGCACCTCGGTGCCGGGCAGTGGCCGGCCGAGGGCGCCCGGCCGGGCCAGGTCCCCGTCCGGCTCCATGATCGACACCCGTTTGCACTCGGTGAGCCCGAACATCAGCTGCACCCGCAGACCGGGGATCAGGTCCCGCAGCCCGGCCAGCGCCTGCGCTGGCATGGTCGCGCCGGTGTTGGTGAGCAGCCGAAGCGGCGGCACCCGAAGCGGGTCACGCCGCAGCAGCCGCAGCAGGCCGACGGCGACCGGTGGCACAGCCGGCAGCACGGTCGCGTTGGTCCGCAGCAGGTTCGCCACCAGGCCGGGTCCGGCCTCGGCCGGCCGGCCGAGCCACACGTGCGAGCCGCCGAGCGCGCCGAGGAACAGCTGGTAGAGGCCGTAGTCGAAGGACATCGGCAGCGGGCAGTAGACGACGTCGTCGGGTCCGTAGCCCAGGCACGACTGGATCGCCTCGGCCACGAACGTGACCTGCGCATGGGTGGAGACGACGGCCTTGGGCAGGGCCGTGGTCCCAGAGGTGTACAGCAGGCACACCGGGTCCACGGCCAGCGGTGACACCGGGTCCGGCTCCGCGCTGGCACCCGGTAGGGCCAGCTCGGTGAGGCGAGCCGATGACACCGTGCACCCGGCGGCGGTCGCGGCCGCGCCCGGGTCGTCGGTGACGAGCAGCCGCGGCTTGCAGTCGGTGAGGATGTGGCGCAGTTGCTCGCCGCGCACCTGCTCGTGGACGATCGAGAACACGGCTCCCAGCCGCGACGCCCCGTACAGCAGCGCCGGCAGGTGCGCGCTGGCCGCGGTGCTGACCACGACCCGGTCGCCGCGTTGGACACCGCGACGGGCGAGGCCGGCGGCGATCCGCACGCTGAGCTCGCGGACCTGGGTGTGGCTCAGGCTCGTGTCGCCGTGGCTGACCGCCGCAGCGGCGCCGAACCTGGCGGCGGCGTCGTCGGCGAGCTCGTGCAGCAGGCGGGGCCGGGTCACCGGCGGCTCCCGTCGCGCTCGCCGGCCGCCAGCCCGGCCGTGCGCAGGAACACCCCACACAGCCCGGCCAGGTCGTGCAGGTTGTCCGGGGTCAGCAGGGCGGCGTCGACCTCGACGCCGAGCGACTGCTCGACCCGCTCCACGATGTCCACCACGCGGAACGAGCTGAACGTCGGCAGCTCGGTGAGCGTGCGCGTGCTGCTCAGCGTCGCCGGGTCGACGGCCAGGACCGTCGAGGCGTTGTCGATCACGACCTGCTCGATGGCGCGGGCGTCCATGTGTGCTCCTGAACGAGGGTGCGGGCGAGGTCGACGTCGGCGCGCAGCAGCTCCTGCAGCCGGTCGGTGAGGCCGGGCGGTGCCGGCCGCCCGCGCTGCACGCGGCGCAGCGCGATGTACACGTGCTCGGCCAGGGCGGCCCACGCCCGGCCCTGGTCTGCGAACGGGCCGGCCAGGTCGGGTCCGCACGAGGCCAGCCAGCAGGCGTGCAGCCGGCGGGACCTGGACAGCAGCCAGGTCTCCAGGGTCAGCCCGCCGGTCGCGGCGAGCTGGTCGGGGTGATCCCGGTAGGCCAGCGCGTACCGCTCGAACGCGCCCGACTCGGCCGCCTCGTGCAGCCGCGCGGCGTTGGCGCGCAGGACCTCCGGCACCGGCAGCGGCTCCGGCGCAGCCACCGGTCGCAGCCCGACGGCGCGCACCGGGAGCCGGCCGATCGTGGACGTCAACTCGGCCAGCGGCACGCTCCAGCGGGCCGGCCGGGCCGGGCCCCACCTGGTCTCGTTGTGGTAGGCGTCCAGCACGAGCGCCTCGCCCGGCCGCGGCCCGGCGGCGACCAGGAAGCTGTGCTCGAGGTGCTGCTGGCGGTGGTAGGGCACCCACGGCAGGTCGAAGGCGTCGGCCACCACGTAGACCGGGTCCGCCGTGAGCCGCCCGACCACGGCCGCGCCGGCCAGGTCGGTGAGCGGACCCGTCATGGCCAGCCCGAGCAGCGGCCCGGCCTCCTCGATGCGTTGCGGCACGGTCGGCTCGACGGTCGGCAGCCCGGCCGGGCCCGCCGACGGCGCGAAGTCGAGCCGGGACCCGAGCCGAAGGTGGGTGCCCGCGCCGAAGTGCGCATCGGCCAGCGCCGACAGGTTGACCTGGATGCAGTCCTGGGCGTGTGCGTCGAGCCGGCTCAGGTCGACGCTGTCGAGTACCGACGGCATGGTTGCCCCTCCTCAGCGGCCCGCGCCGAGCTCGGCGACGTGTTCCAGACCGGCCATCGCGGCGCGCAGCTGCTCGGCGGTCGGGGCATCGTCGCCGAGTGGGTGCTCGCCGCCGGCCTCGTGCCGGTCGTAGGCGGCGAGGTCGAGCAGCCCGTGCCCGCTGACGCACACCAGCACCGCGCCCTGGGTGTCCGGCCGGCTGGCCAACCGGGCCGCGGCCGCCAGGGCATGGCCGGCCTCGGGCGCCGGCAGCACCGACTCGGTCCGGGTGAACAACGCCCCGGCCCGCAACGCGTCCCGCTGGCCGACCGCGACGGCCTCGATCTGGCCGTGGTGGCGCATCGCGCTGATCAGCTTGGCGGCGCCGTGGAAACGCAGCCCGGCCGAGTGCGACTCGGGGATCGGCAGCCGGCTGCCGACGGTGTACATGGCCTCCATCGGCCCGGTGCCGGTCGCATCGGTGAAGTCGTAGGCGTAGGCGCCCCTGGTCAGCTTGGGGCAGGCGCTCGACTCGGCGGCGACCAGCCGCGGGGCGTCCCGGCCGGTCGCGGCCGCGTCGGCGAAGAACGGCAGCGCGATGCCGCCGAAGTTCGACCCGGCGCCGAGGCAGCCGACCACGACCCCGACGGTGTCGGCGGCGCCGTCAAGGCCGCCATCGGCACCCCCATCGGCACCGCAATCGGCACCGCCATCGGCACCGCTATCGGCACTGTCGAGCTGCTCGATCGCCTCCAGACCGATCACCGACTGGTGCAGCAGGCTGTAGGTCTCGCCGCTGCCGATCGCGAACGCGCACCCGTCGGTCCGGGCGGCGTACTCGACGGCCTCGCCGATCGCCAGCGACAGCCCGTTCCCGGTGCCGCGGGCGCCGATCCCGGTCAGCTCGCTCGGGCTGGCGTGCACGGTCGCGCCGAGCAGCCGCATCAGCGAGCCGCGGTACGGCTTGTTGCGCAGGCTGCCGGCGACCATGAACACCGTGCAGCGCAGGCCGAACACCGCGCACGCGGCGGCTAGCGCGGTCCCCCACTGCCCGGCACCGGTGCCGGTCACCAGCTCGGCGACGCCCGCCCGCCGGTAGTAGTGCGCCTGGGCAAGGGCGGTGTTGAGCTTGTGGCTGCCGGAGATGTTTCCGCCCTCGTACTTGACGTACACCGGCACCGTCGCGTCGATCGCCTTCTCGAACTGCCTGGCCCGCCACAGCGGAGTCGGCCGGTATCGCCGGTACTGCTGGGCGACCGGCTCCGGGATCGGCCAGCGTTCGGTGTTGCTGATGCTCTGCCGGACCAGCTCCAACGGCAGGTTGACGCCGATGCCGGTCGTTGCCTGCGCCGTGCGGTCTGGGCTGCGGTCGGGGGTGCGGTCGGCCGGCAGTGGGTAGCCCAGGTGCGGCAGCACGCTGCGCCAGGCCGGCGGCACGCGCGGGGTCAACGGAGTTCACCTCCGGCGCTCGGCACGCTGCCGGCGACCACGTCCACCAGGTCGCGGACGGTGTCGAAGCGCCGCCCGACCAGCAGCTCGTCGGGCAGCGTCACGTCCAGCTCGTCCTCCAACCGCACCAGCATCCCGACGAAGCCGAGCGAATTGATCTTCAACAGCGGCCCGTTGAGCGGCTCGTCCTCGCGCAGGTCGTCGGCCTGGATCGAGAGCCTGGACTCGCGGATGACCAGCCGGCGCACCGCCGTGCTGACCGCCGCGCGGGCACCGGCCGCCGGCGCCGGCTGGGCGGCCGGCCGGGCCGGTTCGAAAGCCTGCTCGGCCGGCTGCACGAGGCGCGGTGGTGGCAGGTCGTCGCGCAGGGCGCCGCCACCTTCGACGACCCAGCCCCTGGTCAGCAGCGCGTCCATGGTCACGGGCCCGCGTACGTGCAGCCGGTTGGTGCTGATCGCGAGCTCCGCCCCGATCCCCATGGTCGGGCCGTCGTTGAGCCGCAGCGACCCGTTCACCACGATCGTCGCGGCGTCGACCAGGCGGCAGAACCGCTGCACCGGCTCGTCGGCTGTGGCGAACACGGCCTCGGTGTGGCCGGAGCCGTGCCTGGCGATGTGCGCGATCGCCTCGTCCGGCCCGGACACCTGGCGCAGCGCGAGCGTCCGGTCGAGGAACTCGCGGCCGTCGTCCACGTCGCCGATCGGCTCGGCGGGCAGAACCCCCACCGCGGCCGCCTCGACCAGGCCGGCCGGCAGCCGCAAGGTGAACGGTGGCCAGGCGCGCTCGCGGAGCGCGGCGCCCAGCTCGGCCAGGAACCGGGCCGTGGCCGGCTCGTCGACGAGCACCATCTCCAGCGACGTGCAACCGGCCGGCGCAGGAAGCTTGCTGTCCAGTGCCGCCACGGCGGCCAGCCGCAGGTCTGCCGACCGGTGCAGGTAGAGGTGGTTCACGCCGCCACCGCTGGCGATCACGGGAATCCTCGTGGCGTCGTAGCAGTAGTCGATCAGGCTGGGGCTGCCGCGCGGGATGAGCACGTCGATCGCGTCGTGGCGGCCGAGCAGCCCACGCAGCAGGCGGCGGTCCGGGTCGTCCACGACCTGGGCCATGCCGGCCGGCAGCCCCGCCGCCTCGACCGCGGCCGAGACTGCGCGGGCGAACGCCGCTGTCGTCGTCGAGACCTCCTTGCCGGCGCGCAGGATCGCCGCGTTCCCGGTGCTGACCGTCAGCAGCGCGCCCTCCAGCGTCACTGTCGGCCGCGCCTCGTAGACCATCAGGACCACGCCGAGCGGCTTGGGCAACCGGCGGGAGCGCACCCCGGCCGGGCCCTCGACCGCCGGACCGGGCGACACCAGGTCCGGCAGCTGCGCCGCGACCGAGGAGGCGAGGCCGCGCAGCTGGTCCAGGTGGCGCTCGCTCAGGCTCATCCGCTCCAGCAGCGGCTCAGGGAATCCGCGCCGGCGACCGGCTTCCAGGTCGGCCGAGTTCGCCCGCGCCAGCTCCGGCCAACGCTCGCCGACCGAGGCGACCAGCCGCTCGCCGAACGCCGGATAGGCGCCGTCTCCGATCGGTGGCGCGGCCTGCCAGGCGTCGCGTGCCACCCGCACGATCTGATCGACCTGCTCGACCTTTTCGGTCATCCACGATCCTGTCCGGTCATGCACGTCAGGCAAACTCAGCGCCTCGAAGCGCTCAACGTCACGACAGGTTCCTGCCAGAAGGGCCTTTGGCAGGAAAATGTCCGTGAGGTTGTTGCCGCCGGGTGGCGCTGCGAATCTCGGTGCCGGAGGCGGTCACGTGAGAACGGTCTCGACCAGCAGGCACTTCCGGGACGTGCTCGGCCACTTCGCGACCGGCGTCGCGATCGTCACGACCACGACCCCGAGCGGCCCGGCCGGCCTGACGGTCAACTCGCTGACGAGCGTCTCGCTCGAGCCGCCGCTCGTGCTGTTCTGCGCGCAGCGCGGATCGGCCACGGCCGCCGCGATCGCCGTGTCCGGCGTGTTCGCCGCCAACATCCTCGGTCGCGACCAGGAATGGCTGTCCAGACGGTTCTGCGGCGACCACCGATCGGACCGGTTCGAGGCGGTGCCGGTGCGCACCGGCCGGACCGGGTCGCCGATCCTGTGCGACTCGCTGGCCTACCTCGACTGCGAGCTGGCCGACATCTTGGACGGCGGCGACCACCTGGTGCACCTGGGCCGGGTCGCCGAGCTCGACCGCCTGCGCGAGGCCGAACCGCTGCTGTTCTTCCGCGGCCGCTACCGGTAACAGCTCACCCGAACGTCAGGCCGTACTCGCGCAGCCACGCGTCGACCTCGACCAGCGGAAGCAGCAGATGCGCGGCGTTGAGCCAGGTCATGGTGCGGCCGCCGGACTCGACCAGTTGACCGACGCGATCGGCGTCGAGTACGCCGTGCAGCGGTGAGGTCCGATCCCGCAGCAGGCGTGACACGGCGGCCAGCACCGCGGCCTCGTGCGCCGGATCGTGCAGTCCGGGGTATCCGCTCTTGGGCCGATCCAGGGTCGCCCTCGGCACCAGGTCGGCGGCGGCCATCCGCAGCAGGCTCTTGGGATGCCCGCCGGCGGTCTTCGTCGACCACGGCACGTTCCAGACGTACTCGACGAGGCGGTGGTCGCAGAACGGAACGCGGACCTCGAGCCCGACCGCCATGCTCATCCGGTCCTTGCGGTCCAGCAGATACGCCAGCGGACCGAGCAGGCTGAAGAACAGCACCTCGCGCATGCGGGCGTCCAGGCCGGCCTCGCCGGGCAGCCGCGGCACCCGGGCGCGCAACGTGGCGTAGCGGTCGGCCTCGGCCAGATCCGGCCGCACCCGCTCCCACACGTCGGGCGCGAGGCAGCCGGCGAGCCTGGGTGCGTCGCCGAGCCAGGGAAAGCCGTCACGCCACACGGTCGCCGGATCGTGGTACCACGGGTATCCGCCGAAGACCTCGTCGGCCGCCTCGGCCGAGATGGCCACCGTCGAGC
>OBLK01000230.1_pt1 | contig 16038 bp, 10 predicted proteins | sample 1518871 | NCBI WGS metagenome assembly OBLK01 (sample SAMEA2464837, study PRJEB22497) | soil metagenome | biome: Grassland; feature: Farmland; material: Clay | place: Australia | collected 2013-02-01 | depth 0.8 m
CCGGCGCCTCCGCCCGCCGGCGCCTTCCGGGCGGGGCGGGCCGTCGGGGCCGGGGCCGGCGGGCGGGGGCAGCGCGAGTTCGCCCCTGGGCGGGCGTGCGCACGCGCGGCGCTGGCCGAGCTCGGCGTGCCGCCCGGTCCGATCCTGCGCGGCGAGCGCAACGCCCCGGCCTGGCCGGCCGGCATCGTCGGCAGCATCACCCACTGCACCGGCTACCGGGCAGCCGTCGTGGCGCACGCGCACGAGCTGACCGGCGTCGGCATCGACGCCGAGCCCAACCAGCCGCTGCCCGCCGGCGTGCTCGAGGCCATCGCGCTGCCGGTCGAGCTGGACCAGCTGCGGCCGCCCGGCGGTGAGACCTGCTGGGACCGGCTGCTGTTCTGCGCCAAGGAGGCGGTGTTCAAGGTCTGGTATCCGCTGACCGGCCTGAACCTCGGCTTCGACCAGGCTCATGTCACGATCACCGCGCCGGACGCCTTCGAGGCCAAACTGCTGACCGCCCACCCAGCCGTGCCCAGCGTGCTGGCCGGCCGCTACCTGGTCGCGCCCGGCCACCTGCTCACCGCGATCGCCCTGCCGATCTGATCGGCCGATCTGATGCCGGTCTGATGTCGGGTCTGATACAGCCCGGCCGGCTCATCAGGCCGGCGCCTTGGCCGCCTTCACCACCGCCGGGATCGAGCCGATCAGCAGCGCCACGCCCCGCCCCTTCCCCTGCCCGCCCGTTCCGCCCGCGCGCCCAGGGTGCACTTGGGGAGCTCTAGTTCCGGATGTGGAACTGGAGCTCCCCAAGTGCGGTGGAGGTGCGGTGGAGGTGCGGTGGCGTGACGGCTCATCGCGGGGTCACGGGTCGTTGCTGACGACCGCCAGGTCGATCGCGGTGCCCGGCTCGACCGTCCGGCCCTGCCGGATCGACTGGTCGAAGACCGTGCCGTCCTGGCGGTTGCGCTGCTGCACCCTGACGACCCCGCCGACGGTCAGGTTGCTCACCTCGCGGCTCGCCCCGGCCCGCGCCCGCGGCCGCCGTGTTACGTCCCGCACCACGACCGCGGCCCGTGGCGGCGGGGGCGGCGGGGCGGCCTCGCCCTGGTCGTCGTTGCCGCGCAGGAAGAAGAACCCGGCAGCGCCGATCGCCAGCAGCACCACCAGCGCCACCGCGGCCGCGATCAGCACCCGTCCGCGCCGCTTGGGCTTGGCGCCAACCGGCTTGCCCGGACCGGCAGGCACCGGACCGGCAGGCACCGGACCGGCAGGCACCGGACCGGCAGGCATGTCGGTCAGGGTTGCTCCGCCCGGCCAGCTGCCCTGCGGCTTCGCCGTGGCGAGGTCGGGCATCGGACCACCGGGGATGGGACCACCGGACATCGCCGCACTGCCGCCGATGCCGGTCGCGCCGTTGCCGTCGGGCCCAGCCGGCGCAACCGGCATCCCTGACGCAACCGGCACGGCCGGCAGCACCTGGGTCGAACCGGCTGCGGCGAACGCCGCACCGGCCGGCACGAGGAAGCCGGCGAGGAGCTCGACCGGGTTGCTCAGCGCCGCGGTGTCGGGCCGCCCGGCCGAGTAGGCCACGCCCTGCACGGTGTAACGGCCGGCAGCCGTGCCGGCCGGCAGCGTGCAGGCGACCTCGAAGTCGACGGCCGCCCCAGGGATCACCACGAGCCGCGACGGGCCGAAGATCTCGAACCAGGAGCGGTCGGCCCCCGGCCCCGGCTTGATGTCGAACACGGCCTGCTCGGGCGCCGGCCCCGAGTTGACGACGGTGAACGTGATCTCACCGCGGCCCTGGCCGTCGAGCTCGTTGCGTTGTACGGAGCTCGAAACCAACCAAACTGACATCTTGCTGCCTTCCCGCGTCAGCCGGCGGACTTGTGCCGGAACAGGTCGTACTGGAAGTTGATCTGGCGCAGGGCCACCTGGTTCACGGTGACCACGGCCATTCGCTGCTGCGCGGTCTCGATGCACAGCACGGTGCCTGGCGGCATCGCGCGGCCCGGGATCGCGACGTCGAGCACGGGCGCCTCGGCGCACGACTCGAAGCTGGCGTCGGCCCCGGCGCCGACGTTTGCGATCTTGGTGCCGGCCAGGGGCACGAGCAGCTGGTCGACCCCGCCGAACGAGCGGAACTGGACCGAGCCGGCCTGCCCGAGCGTGGCGGTGTCGAGATCGAAGATCCCGTTGATGCCGACCAGTGCCGACTGGTTGGCCAGCACGGTCTCGCCGCCCTCGGCGTCGCCACCACCGCGGAAGAGGAAGAACGCGGTCACGCCGAGCACGAGCACCACGACGGCGGCGATCGCCACCAGCAGCAGGGGCTTGATCTTGCGCGTCGGCTTCGCCGCGGCCTTGACCTCGAGGCGCACCCGGTTGCTGGTCGCCGAGGTCTCCTCCGGCGGGCCGTCGGCCGAGTAGGCCCGGCCGCTGAATTCGTAGGCGCCGGGTGCCGTTCCGGGCGGCACCCGGATCAGCACCTGGTAGCTCACCGAACCGGCGGCCGACACCAGCCGCTGCTGCTCGGGCACGGCGAACCAGCTCTCGCTCGCGCCGTCGCCCGGCACGATCTCGAACACCACCCGGTTCTGCGCCGGGCCGAAGTTCGTGACTGTGAACGTCGTCTCGCCGGCGCCGCGCTCGTCGACGTCGGCCTGCTGGGCCGGCGTATCGATCACCCAGGGGCTCGTCGGAGCCGCCCACTGCGCCGAGCTTGGCGCCTGAGTGGGTCTGGTCATTTGATTCCTGCTCTCTGGGCTCAACCGGCGACCCGGTACGCCCACTCCTCGTTCCACACGTGCGGGTAGACCCCGCGCCGGTAGAACCAACCGCCACCGGACACTCCTTTCCGGTGGAAGGCTCGCTTCCCGGCGCACCCTGCGACATCGGGGAAACCCCTCACCGGTCCCTCGCCGGAGGCGGGCGTTCGCGTCGGCTACTGCGTTCAGCCGATCGAAGGTGGGGCCGTCTGGGCCTTGGGGACGATCAGGGTTGTACGTGATCCTCGGGCGGGCTGGGGTTCCCGAGGAGGTCTTGGATGCGCCGTCGTTCCGGTGTGCTTGCAGTGCTGGCCGCGATCGCCTTGCTGTTGTCCGCGCTGTTGTCCACAGCGCCGGGATGGGCGCAGCCGGACGCGGCGCCCACCCCGGCGCCGATAGCCGACGAGCTCGCGCGCCAGGTCGAGGCTGAGGCCGGCGGACCGGTGTCGGCGTTGCTGATGCTGCCGAACGCGCAGGGGCTGACCGGTTCGCGGCAGCAGGTGCTCGACCGCCTCAGGGAGCACGCCGAGCAGACCCAGGCCGAGGTCGTGACCGCGCTCGAGCAGACCGAAGCCACGGTGCTCAACCGGTTCTGGATCACGAACATGGTGCTGGTCGAGTTCCCGGCCAGCGCGCAGACGCTCGGTGCGCTCGCCGAGCTGCCCGGCGTCCGGAGCGTGCTGCCGAACTTCACGCTGTCGCTGCCCGAGCCTGCGGCCGGGTCGCCGGCGGTGATCCAGGACGAGTTGGCCTGGGGCGTGGAGAAGATCCAGGCCGGCCGGGTGTGGGACGAGCTCGGCGTCAACGGCAGCGGCGTGCGCGTCGCGACGCTGGACACCGGCGTGGACATCACGCACCCGGACTTGGCCGGCAAGATGGTCACCGACGACCCGTCCGACCCGAACTACCCGGGCGGCTGGCTGGAGTTCAACTCTGCTGGTGCGCCGGTGGCCTCGGCCCCGCACGACTCGCAGTACCACGGCACCCACGTGTCGGGCACGATCCAGGGCAGCGCCACGTCCGGTGTCGCGATCGGCGTGGCGCCGGGCGCGCAGCTCATGCACGGGCTGGTGATCCCGGGCGGGAGCGGCTCGTTCGCGCAGGTCGTGGCGGGCATGCAGTGGGCCATCGCGCCGACCGACGCGGCCGGGAACCCGGCCGGCCAGCCGGCCGACGTGGTCAACATGTCACTTGGCGCCAACGGCTTCCACGAGGAGATGATCGCGCCGACGCAGGCGATGCGGGCGGCCGGCACGTTCCCCGCCTTCGCCATCGGCAACAACTGCGGCACGTCTGGCACGGCCAGCCCGGGCAACGTGTTCGAGGCGGTCTCGGTCGGCGCGACCGACAACGCCGACAACGTGGCGAGCTTCTCGTGCGGCGCGGTCGTGCGGAAGGACCAGTGGGCCGGGCCGCCGGCGAGCTGGCCGGACACCTACGTCAAGCCGGACGTGTCGGCGCCAGGCGTCGACGTCTACTCAGCCTCGCCCGGCGGCGGCTACCGCACCCTGTCCGGCACGTCGATGGCCACCCCGCACACCGCGGGGACGGTGGCGCTGATGCTGTCCGCGGCGCCCGGCCTGCCGGTCGCCGACGTGCTCGGGGTGCTCGGGGACACGGCGTTCTGGGACAACCGGTACGCCCCGGCCCCGCCGGACACCCGCCTCGGCATCGGGCGGATCAACGCCTTCGACGCGACCACGCTGGTCGCGGTCGACTCGGGCATCGAGGGCGCGGTCACCGACGCCGCCAGCGGCCAGCCGGTCGACGGCGCCACGATCACCATCGACCCCGGCGACCGGAGCCTGACCAGCGGCGACGACGGCCGGTTCAGCGTGCGCGTCGTGCCGGGCAGCTACACCGTCGAGGCCAGCCGGTTCGGCTACCAGTCGTCGAGCGTGACGGTCGAGGTGACCGAGGGCGGCTTCGCGACCGCCGACCTGCGGCTGACGCCGGTGCCATCCGGTTCGATCACCGGCGTCGCGACGCTCGACGAGTCCGGGCACGGCATCCCGGGCGTCACCGTGCGGGTGCTCGGCGTGCCGGTCGACCTGTCGGCCGTGACCGGTGTCGACGGCCGCTACACGATCGACGGCGTGCCGGCGGGCGGCTACGAGGTGGCAGCCACCGCACCGCAGTTCGCCGCCCCGCCGCCGGCGCAGGTCACCGTCACCGCCGGCCAAGCGGTCACCGCGGACTTCGCGTTCAGCCCGCCTCCGGAGACCATCGCCGTGGTGGACAGCTCGGCGACCCGCGCGCAGGAGTACGCCGACCTGGTGTTCACCCCGCGCGGCATCGGCACCGCGATCTACAACTGGACGCAGCTGGCCCAGGCGGCACAGCACAAGACCGTCGTGCTCGGCTACGGCCTGAGCACGAACTACAACGCCGCGAACTTCCAGGCGTTCCTGGACGCGACCGACGCCAGCGGCGCCGGCGTGATCTTCACCGACCACGCCTTCGGCACCCACTCCGGCCTCAAGCAGCTGTCGATCCACACCGGGCAGCCGGTCTCGACCGGCACCAGCAGCAGCGACAGCCCGGTTTCGGCCGAGTCGTACTACGAGGTCACCGCCGAGCACCCGATGCTTGCCGGCTACCAGGTCGGCGACCGGATCGTGATCGACAACAGCACCCAGGCCAAGTGGGTCGCCTGGTTCAACGGCTACTCCGGCGAGGGCCGCCAGACCATCGGCAACCTCGGCCGTACCCGCGACGGCATCCGCGGCGGCGGCATCGGCGTCGACCAGCGGGCCAACAACCGGCACGTGCTGCTGTCCACGCACGGCACCTCGGCCACCCGCGGGCCCGCCGACTGGACCGAGGCGGCGACCCAGCTGTTCATGAACGCGATCGCCTGGGCCTCGCCGCCGCCGGTTCCGAACCGGCCGTACTTCGCGCTGCACGACCTGCGCGTCGAGCCCGACGTGGTCCGCGTCGACCAGCCGGTGACGGTCAGCGCCGGCATCAAGAACGTCGGCGGGTCGACCGGCAGCTACAGCGTCGTGCTGCAGGTGCGCGGTCAACCGGTGCAGACCACGCCGGTCGAGCTGGACGCCGGGCAGGCCAGCCGCGTGCAGTGGACGCTGGCGTACGACCAGCTCGGCAGCTACGAGGTGCGCGTCGAGCACATGACCGACTCGTTCCGGGTCCGGGCACCGATCGTGTCGCTGTCGGCCTCGACGGTGGACGCGCCGGCCACCTCGACTAGCACGGCGACCGTCGGGCCGCTGGCCGGCGCGACCGTCGAGCTGATCGCCGGCGGGACGCTTCGGCCAATCGGCAGGACCGACGACCAGGGCCGGATCGACTTCGAGATCCCCGACCCGACGGGGACCTACACCGTGGTCATCCGCCGGCCCGCAACCGACGAGGGCGGCCCGGCCTACCTGCTGCACCGGCAGGTAACGATCATCGACGACGGCGAGCTGCGGTTCGCGCCGCGGGTGCTGCCCTCCGCGCCGGAGACAGCGTCGATCGGCTCGGACCTGTCGGCCAGGGTCGACCTCGACCTGGACAACGCCGACGCCCGGCACGGCGGCATGGTGTTCGTCCGGCCGGCCAGCACGGCGCCCTACGGCTTCCAGTTCGCGCCGGGCTCGCTGGTCGCCACGCTCGACCACTACGAGGCGTTGACCGTGCACGAGGTGAGCCACCTCGAGCAGGACTGGTGGTTGCCCAGCCGGGTGCTGACCGGCGTGGAGTGGGTCGATCCGCTCGACGTCAGCTTCCGCTTCGGCGGCGCGCCGCGCGTCGAGCTCGCGGACACCACGGCGGGTGAGGGCGGCGCGGTGACCGTCGACTGGCGGGTCACCGACGGCTACGGGCACCCGTTCGCCACCGTGCTGGCCACCGACGTGCGGCCGTTCGTCGCGCTGCCCGACGTGGTCGAACTGGAGCAGGTCGAGGGCCTGCTGCGGGCCGCGGTGCCCAACGAGCTCAAGCCGGTGCTGCGGCTGTTCGACCCGGACGGCGTCCCGGTCCGGGCCGGTTCGATCAACTGGAACGCCCAGCCGTACCAGTTCACGCTCGCCCCTGGCACCCCGGACGGGCGGTACCGCCTCGTGCTGGAGTCGTCGACCGGCGGCTACGGCGGCACCGTCTCCGCCCACGCCCCCCTCCAGGTCGGCCCGCCGGCGCCGCGGGCGACGCTCTCGGACACCACGCCGGCCTCCGCCCCGCTCGGCGAGGCGATGGTCTACGACGTGCGGGTGGGCAACAACGGCAGCCCCGCGCCCCGGCAGCCGACCTGGCAGTTCCCCCTCAGCCGGGCCCGCGGGTGCACCGACGACCGCGACCGCCTGCTGCGCCTGCGGGTCGGCGACGAGTGGCGCCGGATCAACCTGCGCCCGGACGGCACCGGCGCCCTGGCCGGCACCGTCACCGACGGCTTCACGCTGGCCGTAGACGCCGGGCGCGAGTGGACGGTCTCGCTGGAGATCCGCCGTGAGGCCGGCGACTACACCATCACCGACCGCGTCACCGGCGCCGGCGTCGACGTCGCCAACACCGACACCATCGCACTGGCCCGAGCGAGAGGAGGCGCGCTGGTCGGGACCGCTATGGACGCCGGCTGACAGCTCGACGGTCGGTGGTCACCGCGCAGCAGGTGTGCCTGTTGAGTCAACGATCGGACGATCTGTTGACTCAACAGGCACACCCCGCCACTCCGCCAACTCGTACGCGCTAACCGCGGTCGGCGCGGCGGTACTCCAGCCAGCGGTGGGACGTGGACGACCAGATCTCGGAGTACCGGTCGAAGAAGTGCTCGACCACGTCGTGGCTGAGCTGGCCGTCATCGGTGGCGGCGACCCGCATTCGCAACTCGTCCTGCAACCGGTGGAACCGGTGCATCTGCTCCTCCATGAGGACCCACCGTGACCGCCAGTTGAAGAACGGCTCGATGGCGCTCGCGACGGTGGCGACCGCGACGAGGGCGAAGCCGATGCCGGTCCAGAAGTCGAGATCCTGGATACCGAGGATGATCGTCGACCCGGCCGTCAGGCCCAGGATGCCCAACTTGATCGTCGACGACGCCGCCTGGGCTCGCCGGCGCTTGCGCCGCGAGCGGGCGATCGACGAGTCGAGCCAGGTGTCGAGGTGGTCGGCCAGCTGGATCGGGGTCAGCCCGGTCGGTAGCGACTGAACCTGCGGTGGTTCGTCCAAGGGTGCGCTCCATCGGCGATCGGGACGCTCGGCCGCATCACTATTCCCGATCCGCCCGCTGCGCGCGCGCCCGCTCCCGCTTTCCCCTGGCCAATTCGGTGGCCAGGGCGTCGAGGTGCTGGCTCCAGAACCGGCGGAAGCGTTCGAGCCACTCGTCGATCTCCTGCAGCGGTGTCGAGTCGACCGAGTAGAGCCGCCGGGTGCCCTCGGCGCGAACGGTGGCGAACCCGTTGTCCCGCAACACCCTCAGGTGCTGCGACACCGCTGGTTGGGAGATGCCGAACTCGCGCTGGATGACCGCGACCACGGCGCCCGAGGCCTGCTCACCGTCGGCGAGCAGTTCCAGGATCCGCCGCCGCACGGGATCGCCGAGGACGTCGAAGGCGTGCATGACCCAACTATGCCAGTATCAGCTTATATAACTCAACTGTGGTACTCTGTCAGATCGTAGACGGTGCTGCCGCCGATGCTGGTCGCGGTGAAGTTCTGCTGCACCCAGGAGGCGATCTCCCCGCCGCCGCCACCGCCGAGCACGAAGTAATGCACCTTGCCCTGCTCGACGTAGGCCTGGAACTGCTCGAGCGTCGGCGCCGGGTCGCCGCCGCTGAAGCCGCCGATCGCGATGACCGGGCGGCCGCTGGCCAGCTGCAGGCCCGCCGCGCCCTGGGCGCCGATGCTGGCCGCGGCCCACGGCTCGGTGGTGGCCTTCAGCGCGGCGACCAGTTCGCCGTCCACCTGCGGCCCGGCCACGCCGACGGCCCTGGAACTGGGGCCGGAGCTGGGAATCGCGCCGGAGTGCGGCACCGAGGCCGTCGCGACGGTGTAGGCCGCGGTGCCGCCGAGGCCGGCCAGCAGGGCGGCGACCGCGACCGCCGGCGCGGCCCGCCGGAACTGGTGCGCGCCGACCGCGATCAGGCTGCACGCGACGATTCCGGACAGCGCGACCGTCCAGCGCAACCACGGCAGCCACGACGGATCGCGCCCGAGCAGCACAACGCCCCAGCCGGCTGCCATGGCGACCATGGCCGCGAGCGCCAGCCGCGCCGGGGCGTAGGAGCGGCCGCGCCACAATTGCGCGGCGGCGATGCCGACCAGGGCGGCGACCGCGGGCGCCAGCGCGACCGCGTAGTAGGGGTGCACGACGCCGGTCATCAGGCTGAACACCCCGGCCGTGACGGCGAGCCAGCTGCCCCACAGCAGCAGCGCCGCCCTGGTCCGGTCGGTGCGCGGCGCCCTGCGGGTGAACCACAGGCCGGCGGCCAGCGCGATCAGTGCGGCCGGCAGCAACCACGAGACCTCGGAGCCGAACGCCGCGTTGAACATCCGCGCCAGGCCGGGCTCACCGCCGAAGCCGGTGCTGCCACCGGGGCCACCACCGGGGCCTCCACCGGGGCCGTTGCCGAGCAGGCGGCTCAGACCGTTGTAACCGAGCGCGAGGTCTAGCACGGTGCCGTCGGTCGAGCCGCCGATGTACGGCCGCGAGCCGGCCGGCCACAGCGCCGCGACCGCCACGAACCACCCGGCCGCCACAACCACCGCTGCGGCCCCGGCCAGCAGGCCGAGCAGTCGCCGGCCCAGCGCGACCGGCGCCGCCACCAGGTACACCAGCGCGAACGCCGGCAGCACCAGCAGCGCCTGCAGCATCTTGGTCAGGAACCCGAAGCCGACCGCCGAGCCCGCCGCCACCAGCCACCACACGCTGCCGCGCTCGACCGCGCGCACCGTGCAGTAGGCGCCGGCCACCAGCAGCAGCGTCAGCAGGGCGTCCGGGTTGTCGAACCGGAACATCAGCGCGGCGGCCGGGGTGAGCGCGAGCGCAGCGCCTGCGATCAGCCCGGCGGCCGGGCCATGCCAGCGCCGCACCGCCGCGTACAGCAGCCACACCGAGCCGACGCCGGCCAGCGCCTGCGGCACCAGCAGGCTCCACGCCGAGAAGCCGAAGATCCGCCCGGACAGCCCCATCAGCCACAGCGACGCGGGCGGCTTGTCGACCGTGATGACGTTGCCGGCGTCGAGCGAGCCGAACAGCAGCGCCGTCCAGCTCTGCGTGCCGGCCTGCGCGGCGGCCGCGTAGAACTGGTTGGCCATGCCGGAGGCGCCCAGGTCCCACAGGTACAGCAGCGCCGTCGCGGCGAGCAGCACCGCCAGCCCGGCGCGGTCCCACCAGGCCGGGTTCGCAACATTGGCCTGGGCAGCGGTTCCGGTCGGGGCGGTGGGCAGCGTGGCGGTCACCGGGCCACCGCCGTTGGCCGGAACACCCAGCGGCGCAGCAGCAGGAACCGCAGCACGGTGGCGAGCAGGTTGGCCGCGACCAGCACGGCCAGCTCGGTCACCCTGGCCGGCTCGCCGAACGCGTGCAACGCCGCGAGCGCGCCGCTGGTCAACCCGAGCCCGAGCACGAACACCAGCAGGCCCTGGAACTGGTGTCTGGCCAGGCCGTCGAGTCCGTGCACGCCGAAGGTGAGGCGACGGTTGGCGGCGGTATTGCCCAGCGCCGTCAGCAGCAGCGCCACCAGGTTTGCCGCCTGCGCGCCGGTGTGGTCGCGAAGCAGCACGTACAGCGCGACGTAGGCCAGCGTGCTCAGCAGCCCGACCGCGGCGAACCGCACCGCCTGGCGCAGCATCCCGTGCGGCACCCCTGGCGGGTCGGCGCCGCCTCCGCGGCCGCGCGCCAGCTGGTCGCGAAGCCGGGCAACGGGCACCGCGCCGGTCAGCAACGCCGAGCCCAGCCGCACGATGCCGCGCAGGTCGGCGAGCGCGGTCGCGACCAGCTCGACGCGGCTGTCTGGGTCGTCGGTCCAGTCGACCGGCACCTCGTGGATGCGCAGCCCGGCCCGTTGGGCCAGCACGAGCAGTTCGGTGTCGAAGAACCAGCCGGTGTCGGCGACGTGCGGCAGCAGCGCCCTGGCCACGTCCGCGCGGATCGCCTTGAACCCGCACTGGGCGTCGGTGAACCTGGCGTCGAGCGTCCCGCGCAGCAGCAGGTTGTACGCCCGCGAGATCAGCTCCCGCCTGGGGCCGCGGACCACCCGGGAGCCGTGCGCCAGCCGGGTGCCGATCGCAATGTGACTGTGCCCGGACATGAGCGGAGCGACCAGCGCCGGCAGGGCCGCCAGGTCGGTCGACAGGTCGACGTCGGTGTAGGCGAGCACCTCGGCGTCGGAGCTGCACCACGCCGTGTGCAGGGCCAGCCCGCGCCCCTTGCCGGCCAGTCGCAGCGGCCGCACCACGCCGGGCAGCTCGTCCGCGAGGTCCTGGGCGATCGCCCAGGTGGCGTCCGTGCTGGCGTTGTCGACGATCGTGATCCGGAACGGGTACGGGAAGTTAGCGGCGAGGTGTGCGTGCAGCCGCCGCACGCACGGGCGCAGGTCGCGCTCCTCGTTGTGCACCGGCACCACGACGTCGAGCACGGGGGAGGGCCCCGCGGTCTGGACCGGGCGGCCCGTCAGGGGAGCTGCCAGGGGAGCTGCTGTCATGAGATCAACGGTCGCCTGCGGCGCTTGGTACACAGTGTGTCGCGGCTGTGCACTTACTGTGCACGCCCAGGCCCGCTCACGTTTGACCGGATGGCACATTTGTCCAAATCGGTTGGACAAATGTGCCATCCGCTCCTTTCCGGCCGGCGAGGCGTGGTCAGGTAGGCCGACCGGTCAGGTCATACAGGGTGACGCCGCCGGCACTGGTCGCCTCGAAGTTGCCGGCGACCCAGGCGGCGATGCGGGCCGACGCGTCGCTACCGGTCTCGCCGGCCAGCAGCGTGCCGGCCACGAACCAGTGGATGCGTTGTCCCGCAACCAGATCCTGGAACTGTTCCAACGTCGGCGCCGGATCGGTGCCGTTGAAGCCGCCCACCGCCAGCACCGGGAGCCCGCTCGCGAGCTGGTAGCCGGCGGCGTTGTTCGAGCCGACCGCCGCAGCGGCCCAGGTGTACCGGTCGGCGTCCTGCCGCAGCAGTTCGACGGCGTCGGCGCTCGGCGACGGCGCCTGCAGCAGGTTCCCGATGCTCCGAGCCGTCCGGCCCTGCGGCACGGCACTCCCAAAGCCGACCAAGCCGGCGGGGCCGACCGTGGGGATGGCCCCCGAGTGCGGTGTCGCCGCCGTCGCTGCCGAGTACGCCGCCGGAGCGGCCAGCGCCGCGAGCACCGCTAGCGCCGCGACCGCACGCGCCGCCCCTGGTCGCAGCAGCGGCACGAGCACCAGCAGCCCGGCGCATGCGAACCCGGCGAGCACCACCACTGGTCGCAGCCAGGGCAGCCAGCCGTCCTCGCGGCCGAGCAGCAGCGAGGCCTCGGCCGCGGTCACCGCGACCGCCGCGGCCAGCACGCCGACCGCGCTCGCCCGGTAGTTGAGCCGCCACGCCAGCGCGGCGCCGATCCCGACCAGGGCGGCGATCGGTGGCGCGAGCATCACGGTGTAGTAGGCGTGCACGATGCCGCTCATGAAGCTGAACACCACGCCCGTGACCAGCAGCCAGCCGCCCCACAGCAGCAGCGCCGCCCTGGTCCGGTCGGTGCGCGGCGCCACCCGTGTCACCCAGAGCGCCCAGCCGAGCGCGATCAGCGCCGCCGGCAGCAACCAGGCGATCTCACTGCCCATCTCGCCGCCGAAGAGCCTGGTCAGGCCGGGCTCACCCCAGCCGGCGCCGCCGCCGACACTGCCGACCTCGTCGCCGGTGAGGCGGCCGAACCCGTTGTAGCCAAGGGCCAGCTCCAGCACGCTGTCGGTCTGCGAGCCGCCGACGTAGGGCCGGCTGGTGGCCGGCGTCAGCTCGACCAGCAGCACCCACCAGCCGCCGGCCACCAGCAGCGCCGCCGCGGCCACGCCGACGTGCGCGAGCCGCGTCCTGACCGGGCCGGGCGCCGCCACCAGATAGGCCAGCACGAACGCCGGCAGCACCAGGAACGCCTGCAGCATCTTCGTCAGGAAGCCGAACCCGACCAGCGCCCCCGCAGCCATCAGCCACCGGACGCTGCCGGCCTCGATCGCCCGCAAGGTGGCGTACGCGCCGGCCACCAGCAACACCGTCAGCAGCGCGTCCGGGTTGTTGAACCGGAAGATCAGGGCCGCCACCGGCGTCAGCGCCAGCACCGCCCCGGCCAGCAGCCCGGCCGCCTCGCCGTGCCAGCGACGCACGGCGGCGTACAGCAGCCACACCGAGCCGACTCCGGCCAGCGCCTGCGGCGCCAGCACGCTCCACGGGCTCAACCCGAACAGCCGGACCGAGAGCGCCATCACCCACACGGAGGCCGGCGTCTTGTCCACGGTGATCCCGCCCGCGGCGTCGGTCGCCCCGAACAGCCACGCCGACAGGCTGTGCGCCCCGGCCTGGGCCGCCGCCGAGTAGTAGGCGTTGGCCCAGCCCGAGGCCGCGAGCCCCCACAGGTACAGCACCGCCGTCGTGCCGAGCAGCATCGACGGCCCGATCCAGCGCCGCGCCTCGATGCCCGGATGCGCCGCGGCATTCACGGCGATGCGATGCGAGGCGACGGTCATGCGGAAAGGCTGTTGGCGCGCCCTGGGCCCAGCTTGTGAGCCTGCTGTGCGTCACCTGTGAAACCCGCGCTATTACTCGGATCCCGCGTCGGTGGAGGCGGTGGGGATGCGGACGGTGAACTCGGTGTGGCCGGCCGTGCTCGCGACCTCGACGGTGCCATGGTGGGCGTGCACGACGGCCGAGACGATGGCCAGGCCGAGGCCGGTGCTGCCGGCGGCCCGGGAACGCGAACTGTCGCCGCGGGCGAACCGTTCGAACACCTCGGGCAGCAGCTGCGACGGGATTCCGGGGCCGTTGTCGGTGACGGTGAGGATGGCGTGCTCGCCGTTGCGCCGAAGCCCGGCGGTCACGGTGGTCCCCGGCGGCGTGTGGGTGCGGCTGTTGGCGAGCAGGTTCGCCACCACCTGGTGCAGCCGAGCCTGGTCACCGCTGGCGAGCACGGGCTCGGTCGGCAGGTCGAGCCGCCAATGGTGCGAAGGCCCGGCGACCCTGGCGTCGCCGACGGTGTCGACCACCAGCCTGGACAGGTCGACCGTCTCCTGGAGCAGTGGTCGCCCTGAGTCCAGCCGGGCGAGCAGCAGCAGGTCCTCGACCAGCGTGGTCATCCGGTTGGCCTCGGACTCCACCCTGGAGACGGCGTGCTGGACCTCCGGTGGCACCGCCTCCGCCCGCCCGGCCAGCTCGGAGTAGCCGCGGATCGCGGTGAGCGGGGTGCGCAGCTCGTGGCTGGCGTCGGCGACGAACTGGCGGACCCTGGTCTCGCTGGCGTGCCTGGCGGCGAGCGCGGCGCTGATGTGACCGAGCATGTGGTTGAGGGCGGAGCCGACCTGCCCGACCTCGGTGTTCGGGTTGGTGTCGGCGGCAGGCACCCGGTCGGGCAGCTGGACCTCGCCTCTGTCCAGCGGCAGCTGCGCGACCCGCCTCGCGGTGGCCGCGACCCGGTCCAGCGGGCGCAGCGTGCGTCGCACGATCAGCACCCCGGCCACGCCGGCGGCAGTCAGCCCGAGCAGCGACACCGCGCCGAGCACGAGCGCGACGTTGACCTGGGTCGCGTCGACGTCGGAGAGCGGCAGCCCGGTGATCACGACGAATTGGCCGTCCGTGCTCCAGACCGCCATCATGCGGTAACTGCCGAGCCCTTCGAGTTCGACGGTGCGCGCGCGGCGGTCGACCGGTAGGTCTTTCAAGGCCGGATACAGCGAATCCGGCAACGTCTCGCGCGCGCCGGTGCTGGTCTGCTGGTCGGCGCTGCGGACGGTGCCGGTCTGGTCGATCAGGGCGTTGATGGTGCCGGGGCCCTGGCCCGGGGCGTCGATCGGCCGGGGCGGCGGCAGGCCGTCCGGCCCGGGTTGTTGACGGTCCGGCGGTGGCTGGCCGTCGGTGGGCCGGCCGTCCGGCGGCGGTTGGCCGTCACCGGGCCGCGGCGGGCCGCGCTCGACGAAACCCGAGGCCCGCACGCTGGCCTCGGTCAACTCGCTGTCGAGCCGCTGGATCATGAACGTGCGCAGTGCGAACACCGTGGCCAACCCGATGACCACGCACACCAGGCCGAGCAGCACGAGCTGCTCGGCGATCAGGCGCGCGCGGAGCGACCAGGGTCTAGCCAGACGGCTTGAGGACATACCCCGCGCCGCGAATCGTGTGGATCATCGGTGAGCGCCCAGCGTCGATCTTCTTCCGGAGGTACGAAATGTAGAGCTCCACGATGTTGGCCTGTCCACCGAAGTCGTAGTTCCACACCCGGTCGAGGATCTGCGCCTTGCTCAGCACCCGGCGCGGGTTGCGCATGAGGTAGCGCAGCAGCTCGAACTCGGTCGCGGTGAGCGAGATCTCCTCGCCGGCCCGGCTCACCTCGCGGGTGTCCTCGTCGAGCACCAGGTCGCCGACCGTGAGCGTCTTGCCGGCGCTGGCCTCGGTGATGCCGGAGCGGCGCATCAGCGCGCGCAGCCGCAGCACGACCTCCTCGATGCTGAACGGCTTGGTGACGTAGTCGTCGCCACCAGCGGTCAGCCCCGCGATGCGGTCCTCGACGGAGTCCTTGGCGGTCAGGAACAGCACAGGCAAAGTGTCGACCTCGGACCGCATCCGGCGCAGCACGTCGAGGCCGTCGGCGTCGGGCAGCATCACGTCGAGCACCACCGCGTCCGGCTTGAAGTCACGCGCCAGCCGCACCGCCGTCGTCCCGTCCAGCGCCGAGCGGACCTCCCAGCCCTCGTAGCGCAGCGCGAGCGTCACGAGCTCGGCCAGGGACGGCTCGTCGTCGACGACGAGAACCCGGACCGGCTGGCCATCGGGCCGCCGTAGCTCCGGGCGGACGGCATGTTGTCGCATATGACGATCCTGCACGACGAGTTGGGAGTTGCCTGTGACAAACCTGTGTGCCAGCTGTGGACGTCGCGGCCCAGGTCCCGAGCTTGGTCACAGGGCATCCCCACTGCGATCACAGCCCGTGCACAGGCGCATCGTCAAGGCTGGTCACATGACCGAGCAGAGCGATGTGCAGCAGCCGTGGGGGGCGCCCCAGCAGGCCTCCGAACCCCCACATTGGTCTTGGCGGAAGACCGCGGTGGCCGCGCTGGTGGCGGTCGGGGTCACGGCCGGCGGCGGGGCGGCCGTCTACGCCGCGGG
>OBLK01000231.1_pt1 | contig 15960 bp, 14 predicted proteins | sample 1518871 | NCBI WGS metagenome assembly OBLK01 (sample SAMEA2464837, study PRJEB22497) | soil metagenome | biome: Grassland; feature: Farmland; material: Clay | place: Australia | collected 2013-02-01 | depth 0.8 m
CGGCGAGGCAGTGGTCTGGAGCTTGAACACCCGCGGCGCTCTCGCCATCGCCGCCAAGGGACGCAGCCGCTTCGTGCGCGGAGCCGATCGGGCGGCCGAGGCGGAGATCATCGGCAGCACCCGCCGCCACTACCCGGATCACGCCGTGCTCGCCGAGGAAAGCGGCGCCAGCGGCGAAAACGACACGCTCTGGATCATCGATCCGCTCGATGGCACGACCAATTTCCTGCACGGCTTCCCGGTGTTCGCGGTGTCCATCGCCTGCCAGCAGAAAGGACGGCTCGAGCACGCGGTGGTCTACGATCCGATGCGCCAGGAGTTGTTCACCGCCTCGCGCGGCGGCGGCGCGCACCTCGACAACCGCCGCATCCGCGTGAGCAAGCAGCGCTCGCTCGAAGGGGCGCTCGTCGGCACGGGGTTCCCTTTCCGGGCCAACGACCGTTATCTGGACGCGTACTTCGCCATGCTCAAGTCGGCAACGCAAAGCACCGCCGGGATACGCCGCCCCGGCGCCGCGGCGCTCGATCTGGCCTATGTCGCCGCCGGGCGAACCGACGGGTTCTGGGAGCTCGGTCTGTCGCCATGGGACACGGCGGCGGGAACGCTTCTGGTGCAGGAGGCGGGCGGGCGCATCGGAACTCTGGCGGGCGCCGAATACACCCAGGGCGGTCACGTCATCGCGGGCACACCCAAAGTCTACGCCGCACTGGTCGAGCTGTTTGCTCCGTTCGTGCCCGAGGATCTGCGCGAGCGGTGAGTCGAACCGAGCCCGCTGCGCGTCCGGTCAGCTCGATTTCCGGGGGCGCCGTGTGTACAGTCCCGGCATGAAAGCCCAACTTTTCGCTACAAAAACAGTCGCCGAAATCGAGGCAGCGGACGCGGCGGATGCGGCGGGTCACAAGCTGAACCGCACGCTGTCGGCGACGGCGCTCACCATGCTCGGTATCGGCGGGATCATCGGTACCGGAATTTTCGTTCTGACGGGAGTGGCGGCGGCGCAGTATGCCGGTCCCGCACTGGTGCTGTCGTTCATCATCGCCGGTCTGGGCTGCGCGTTCGCCGGCCTGTGCTACGCGGAATTCGCGGCCATGGTGCCGGTGTCCGGCAGCGCCTACTCGTACACGTACGCAACTCTCGGCGAAGGCATCGCCTGGTTCATCGGCTGGAACCTCATCCTTGAATACCTGTTCGCCGTGGCGACGGTGTCGGTGGGGTGGTCGGGTTATGTCAACCGGCTGCTGGCCGATCTCGACATACACATTCCGTATGCGCTGTCGCACGCGCCTCTGATGCAGGGCCCGTCCGGCGGCTTCAGCGTGGTGGCCGCCGCCCACGGCGCCATCCTCAACGTGCCGGCGGTGCTCATCGTGCTTGCGCTGACCGCGGTCTGCTCCATCGGGATCAAGCAGTCGTCTGAATTCAACACCGTGATCGTGAGCCTCAAGGTCGCGGTGGTGGTGCTGTTCATCGTGCTGGGCCTCGGTTTCGTCCAGCACGCCAACTGGCATCCGTTCATCCCGAAGAGCTTCGGTCGAGGTGAGTACGGGTGGAGCGGGGTGTTCGCGGCCTCGGGCGTGATTTTCTTCGCTTACATCGGCTTCGACGCGATCTCGACGACAGCGCAGGAGGCTAAGAATCCGCAGCGGGACATGCCCATCGGCATCCTCTCCAGCCTGGTCATCTGCACGTTGCTGTACGTGGCGGTCTCGGCGGTGCTCACGGGGATGGTGAAGTACACCAAGCTCGACGTTGCCGCGCCCATCGCGCTCGCCCTGGACGCCTACCCTCAACTTCATTGGTTCGTGCTTCCGGTGGATCTCGGCGCGATTCTCGGCATGACCTCGGTGATGCTGGTCATGACCCTCGCCCAGGCGCGCATCTTCTATTCGATGGCCCAGGACGGCCTGCTGCCGTCGGCATTCAGCCGGATCCACGCGAAGTTCCGCACGCCGGTTGTGGCTACGGTCGTGACGGGCCTGACCGGTGCGGTCATCGGCGGTTTGTTCCCGGTGGCCCTGCTCAGTGAGCTCGTCTCGATCGGCACCCTCTTGGCCTTCGTCACGGTGTGCATCGGCGTATTGGTCCTGCGCCATACCCGTCCGGAGCTCGAGCGTCCGTTCAAGGTACCGATTCCCTGGTTTACGTGCGTTGCCGGAGCCTTCGTCTGTGGGTTCATGATTTGGAATCTGCCGCATAGCACCTGGGTCCGTCTGCTGGTGTGGACCGTCATTGGAGCGGTGGTTTACGCGCTCTACGGCTACCGCCACAGCAAGCTGCACAAGCCCGGTTCGGGGGCGGCGGCCGAGCGGCGGGCTTCCGAGTAAGCCGCCGCGCTTTGCGGGACCGGCGAGTGCGCGCCCGCCGGTCTTCTCGAAGCGATCGAGGGACGGCGCGCGAGGTGATTGCGGCATCGGGCCCAAACGGCCCTTTGCAGCCGGCGGCCGAGCACGTACCGTATCGGCTATGGAATCCTCCGACATCCGCATCGTCCTCGTCGAGCCCTCGCATCCCGGCAACGTCGGCGCGGTCGCCCGCGCCATGAAGAACATGGGGCTCGATCAGCTCGTCCTGGTCAATCCGCGGCAGTTCCCGCACAGCGAGGCCATCGCCCGGGCCTCGGGCGCGGATGACGTGCTCGAGCGGGCGCGCGTCGTCGATACGCTGCCGGAGGCCCTTGCCGGCTGCGGTCTGATCGCGGCGACCACCTCGCGCGAACGCGATCAGTATTTCCGCGTGGCGGATGTCCGGGATGCCGCGCGCAGGATCCTGCGCGAGCTCGCCCGGGGACCGGCCGCGGTGCTGTTCGGATCCGAGCGTGCGGGCCTCACCAACGAGCAGCTCGAGGCGGCACACCTTTTGATTCGCATCCCGGCGAGCGGCGCCTATCCGTCGCTGAACCTCGCCATGGCCGTGCAGATCGTGGCCTACGAGCTGTTCCGCGCCCGGGGCGTGTCGATCGATCCGGCGCCGAGCGCGGGTCCGCTGGCGGAGCCTGAGGACATGCAGCGGCTCTATGCGCATCTGGCACAGGTCCTGGATGAAATCGACTTCCGCGACCGCACCCAGAGCGGCACGCATCTCATGGCGCGCATCCGCCGGTTTCTCCAGCGCGCCGAGCTCGACCGCAACGAGGTCAACATCCTGCGCGGCATCCTCACGGCCGTTCAGCAGCGCCGCCGGCACGCCGGCGAGGGATCGCCATGACCAGATCGCCGGGAGCGACTTTGCATGGTGCGAAGCGCCGGCCCGGCGGGGGCGAGTCCCGGGAAGGGACGGGTAACGAGCCCGATCCGATCTATCTCGACTATGCGGCCACCACCCCCGTGGACCCGGTCGTCGCCGAGGCCATGGACCAGTGCCTCAGGGCGGAAGGCGGGCGGGGCAATCCCTCCTCCATGCACGTGTTCGGACGGCGCGCGGCCGGGCGGATCGAGGCGGCCCGGGACCAGGTGGCGGCGCTGATCGGTGCGGCCCGCGAACAGATCGTGTTCACCTCCGGCGCCACGGAATCCGACAACCTGGCGTTGCTCGGTGTGCCGCGCGCGAACGCACACCGTGGACGGCACGTGGTGAGCTCGCGGATCGAGCACAAGGCGGTGCTCGACCCGTGCAAGCGACTGGAGAAGGAAGGCTTCACGGTCACACTGTTGAGTCCCGACCGCACGGGCAGGATCGATCCGCGGGCGGTCGCGGCGGCCCTGCGGGCCGACACGGTGCTGGTGTCGGTCATGCTGGTCAACAACGAGACCGGCGTGATCCAGGATGTGGAGGCCATCGGCTCGCTGTGTCGCGCGCGCTCCATCCCATTCCACACCGATGCGGCGCAGGCGGCCGGCAAGATCCCGATCGACGTGGGCGCGCTGCCGATCGATCTGATGTCTCTCACCGCGCACAAGTTCTATGGGCCGAAAGGGGTCGGGGCGCTGTACGTGCGCTCCGGTGCGAGACCGTATGTTCAGCCGGTGATGTTCGGCGGTGGGCAGGAAAGGGGTCTAAGACCCGGCACGCTGCCCACGCATCAGATCGTCGGGTTCGGGGTTGCCTGCGAGCTGGCCCGCAGGACGCTGGCGGCGGAAAGCGCGCGCCTCGGCTCGCTGCGCGACGGACTGTGGAGGGAGTTGGCCGTCCTCGGCGGCGTCCACCTTAATGGAGAGGGCGCGCCGCGCGTGCCCGGGATCCTCAACGTGTCTTTCGAGGGCGTGGAGGGAGAGAGCCTGGTCACGGGACTGAGCGAGCTCGCCGTGTCGACCGGATCGGCCTGCAACTCGGCCTCGGCCGAGCCCTCTTACGTGCTGCGCGCCCTGGGCAGGGATACGGAGCTGGCCCAGAGCTCGCTGCGCTTCAGTTTCGGCCGGTTCACCACGCCCGCGGAGCTGGATGCGGCCGCAGGCGCGGTACGCCGGGAGCTCGGGCGGCTGAGAGCGCTTTCGCCGGCCTCGGAAGGTCCGGGCGCGGGCTCGGGTCCGGCGGGCACCCTGGCGGAGGGCGCGACCCGTGTGGTGGGCGAGGCCGGCGGCCCGGGCCGGGAGGCCTGGATCCGCTTCAGGCTGGCTGTCCGCGACGGAACGGTGCGGAAAGCCTCTTTCAAGGCCTACGGCTGTCCGCACACCCTGGCCGCGGCCGGCTGGGTGGCCGCCCGGCTCGAGGGGAGGGGCCGGGCCGAGCTGGTGCCGGGAGCGCCGGCCGACTGGGCGCGGGTGCTCGATGTGCCGGCGGAAAAGCTCGGCCGGCTGCTCGTGATCGAGGACGCGCTGCGCGAGTGCCTGCGGCGCTGGCCAGAGGTGTAGAATTTCCCCAGTTTCCCGCTTCCCGATCCCGTGTCCCCATGAGCATCTCGCTGACCGAATCCGCCGCCGACCGCATCAAGAGCTTTCTGTCCATCCGTGGCCGGGGCATCGGCCTTCGCCTCGGGGTGCGCAAGACGGGCTGCTCGGGCTTCGCCTACGTGGTCAATTATGCCGACGAGTCGCGGCCGGACGATGTGATATTCGAGGATCGGGGCGTGAAGGTGTACGTCGACCCCGAAAGCCTGTCTCTCATCGACGGGACGACGGTGGATTTTGTCAAACAGGGCCTGAACGAAGCCTTCAGGTTCCGCAACCCCAACGTGAAGGGGGAGTGCGGCTGCGGGGAGAGTTTTTCCGTGTAAATTGCCCCGGTGGGGGGGCTCCGGGTAGACTGTGGGGCTTAATGCCGGCCGAGATGCTCCCCTGAATCGTAAGGGGGCGCCGGCCGCTTGTGTTCCGTACCAGCCCCCGAAAGGTCACCCGAATGGCGCTCGAGCGCACCCTGTCCATCGTCAAGCCCGACGGCGTCAGCCGCAATCTCATCGGCGAGGTGTACCGCCGCTTCGAGAAAGCCGGACTTTCCATCATTGCCGCCCGCATGCTGCGGCTTTCCGAGCGCGAGGCGGAAGGCTTCTATGCCGTTCACCGGGAACGCCCCTTCTTCAAGGATCTCGTGCGCTACATGACGTCCGGGCCGGTCATGGTGCAGGTGCTGGAGGGCGAGGGTGCGATCGCGCGCAACCGCGAAATCATGGGGGCCACCGATCCGAAGAAGGCCGACGCGGGAACCATTCGCGCCGATCTCGCTCAGAGCATCGAGCAGAATGTCGTGCACGGCTCGGATGCGCCCGAAACCGCGGAGCGCGAGATCGCCTACTTTTTCAGTACGACGGAGCTGCACCCCCGCCGCTGACGCGGTCCGCAACGCCATGAGTCCCTCCGCCACGACCACGAACCTGCTGGGTCTGCCTCGGTCGGCGCTTGAGGCCTTCGTGGCTCAGCTCGGCAGCCGGCCTTTCCGCGCCCGCCAGCTCATGCAGTGGGTCTACAAGCGCGGGGAAGGCTCCTTTGAGCGCATGACGGACCTCGCCAAGGCATTCCGCACCCGGCTCGCGGAGTGCGCGAGCGTGCAGCCGCCCGAGATCCTCGCCACCCAGCGCTCCGCCGACGGCACGCGCAAGTGGCTTCTGCGGGCCGGGGGCAGCCAGGCGTTCGAGATGGTCTACATCCCGGAGCCGGACCGCGCAACGCTTTGCATCTCCTCCCAGGTCGGCTGCGCGCTCGATTGCGCGTTTTGCTCGACGGCGCAGCAGGGGTTCAACCGCAACCTGACCACGGCGGAGATCGTCGGCCAGGTGTGGCTCGCCAACCGTGAGCTGGCCGGCACGGTGACGGACCTCGCGCGCGAGCGTGCGGTCACCAACGTGGTGCTGATGGGCATGGGCGAGCCGCTGGCGAACTTCCGCAATGTCGTGCCCGCGCTCGACATTTTTCTCGATGACTTCGGCTTCGACCTGTCGCGCCGGCGCGTGACTCTCTCGACCTCGGGTCTGGTGCCGCAGATTTACAAGCTGGCCGAGCGCAGCAACGTGGCGCTGGCGGTCTCGCTGCACGCTCCCGATGACCCGCTGCGCAACGAGCTGGTGCCGATCAACCGCCGCCACCCCATCGCCGAGCTCCTCGAGGCCTGCTGGCACTACATCGACGAGCGCAACGGCCGCAGCGTCACCTTCGAATACGTACTTCTGGATGGCGTCAACGATTCGCCAGCCCAGGCGCGCGCCCTGGCGAAGCTCCTCGCCGGACACCCGGCCAAGGTGAACCTCATTCCCTTCAATCCCTTCCCGGGCACGCGTTATCGCCGCTCGCCGCCGGAGGCGGTGCAGCGGTTCCGGGACGAGCTGATTCGCCGGGGCGTGTTGGCGACGGTCCGCCGCACGCGCGGCGACGACATCGACGCGGCATGCGGCCAACTGGCCGGCCGCGTCATCGATCGCACCACGGTGCGCCTCGGCAGCCGGACTTTCGGCCTGGCGGCGCAGGCGTGAGCGCACCCGTACGGCATCTTCGGGGGATATCGCGGGCACGGCTCGCACTGCCGGGCGGCGCCGGGATGCTGTTCGCGGTGCTGCTGTGCGGTTGTGCCAGCACCCAGACCATTCGGCAGCAGCATCAGGCCGCCGTCTACAACACCGATCTCGGCATCGCCTACCTGCAGCGCGGCGAGCTGGCGGTGGCCAAGAAAAAGCTCGATCTGGCACTGAGCGAGAACCCGGACGATCCGAACGTGCACAGCGCGCGGGCGCTGCTGTTCGCCCGGATGGGCGAGGCGCGACGGGCCGACCGCGAGTTCCGCGAGGCTCTGGGACTGGCGCCGCACAACCCGGATTTGCAAAATAACTACGCGGTGTATCTGTGCGGCGTCGGCCGCACGGATGAGGGCGTGAAATACTTTCTGCGGGCCGCGCACAACCCTCTTTACCTGACACCGGCCGCCGCCTACTCCAACGCCGGAGTGTGTCTGCGCTCGGCGCACCGATACAGCGAGGCCAGGCGGATGTTCCGCGCGGCGCTGTCGGTGCGTCCGGACTTCTCCCAAGCCGCCTGGCAGCTCGCGGACATGGATTTCAAGCTCGGCCGGCTCACCCAGGCCCGCTCGGAGATCGCCGACTACCTTTCCTCCTACAACGAGACTCCGGATCTGCTGCTGCTGGCGGTGAAGGTCATGCGCGCCCAGCACGACGAGCTCAATGCGGCGCTGTACGCGCGCAAGCTTCAGCTCGATTATCCGGACTCGACGCAGGCGCACGCGCTGGCCAGTCTCGGCCGCAATCCGGGTTGACGGCGATGACGGGACAGTCGGGCGGCGAGACGCGCCACGAGTCCGGGATCGGCTCACGCCTGCGCAGTGCCCGTGAGCGCAGCGGCTTGACCGTCGAGCGGGCCGCGCAGAAGCTGCACCTGGATCCGGCCATATTGCAGGCGCTCGAGGCGGAGGACTTCGACTCGCTCGGCGCGCCGATCTACATCAAGGGGTACCTCGGCCGCTACGCCGAGCTGGTCGGCGAGTCGGCCGAATCCCTTCAGCAGATGCTCTCGAGCACGGTGATCCCTCCGCCCGACCTGACGCGCATCCCGCGGGCCAGGGCGAGGGAGAGCCGACTCGTCGGTCCGATCGCGATCGTGATCGCCGTCGCGACACTGGTGGTGGTGAGCTCGTTGTGGTGGGGTATATCCCGCTGGCGCGAGCGGCATCCGGTGCTCCTGGAGTCACGGACCGTTCCCCGGGAGCTCCCTCCGCGACGTGTCACGCAGCGCACGCCCGCCGCTGCGGAGAAACCGCCCGGTGCGGCGCCGGTGCGCAGCGGCACGCCCGCCGCCGGTGGCGCGGACCGGGTGAGCCGCAGTCCGTCCGGAGCGTCCAAGGGCGAGGTGCGGATCACGCTGAAGTTTTCCGCGCCGAGCTGGCTGGAGGTGGACGATGCGAGCGGCCGGCAACTGTATCATTCGATGACGCCGGCGGCGGCGGTGCGAGTCTTCCAGGGAGCTGCGCCGCTGCACGTCGTGTTGGGATATGCGCCCGCCGTGACGCTGACGGTCGATGGCCACGCGACACGCATGGGCCCGCTGGCTCAGGCCGACCATGCCGCCTCATTCGAGATCACAGCCGACGGCCGCATCCTGTCCGGACGGCACGCCGGTGGAGAGTGAATTGACGCAACAGATCCAGCCCGTTCGAGGGATGAACGACGTGCTGCCGGCCGAGATCGACGCCTGGCAGACGCTCGAAGGCGCCGCGCGCGAGCTGCTCACCGCCTATGGGTACCAGGAGATCCGCATTCCCGTGGTGGAGCGCACGGAGCTGTTCAAGCGGGCGATAGGCGAGTACACCGACGTGGTCGAAAAGGAGATGTACACGTTCGTGGACCAGGGCGGCGACAGCCTGACTCTGCGGCCGGAGGCGACCGCCGGCGTGATGCGTGCCCTCATCTCGAACGGCATGCTGCGCGGCCAGCGGCACAAGCTCTGGTGCACCGGTCCGATGTTCCGCCACGAGCGGCCGCAGAAGGGCCGCTACCGCCAGTTCCACCAGATCAACGTCGAGGCGGTGGGCCTGCCCGGCCCCGATGTGGATGCGGAGCTGATCGCGCTCACGGCGCGCCTGTGGCGCCGGCTGGGGATCGAGCGGGTGCGCCTCGAGGTCAACTCCCTGGGCACGCCCGAGGCGAGGCGGGCGTACCGTGAGAAGCTGGTCGAGTACTTCCGCGCCCGGTACGAGCTGCTCGACGCCGACAGCCGGCGGCGGCTCGAGGGCAACCCGCTGCGCATTCTCGACAGCAAGAATCCCGACATGCGCGAGCTGATCGACGCCGCGCCCGTGCTGACCGATCATCTCGACCCGGAGTCCCGCGAGCATTTCCAGGCGCTGTGCGCCGCGCTCGATGGGTTGGGCATCCCTTTCCGGGTCAATCCCCGCCTGGTCCGCGGCCTCGACTACTACAGCCGCACCGTGTTCGAGTGGCTCACCGATGCCCTCGGCGCCCAGGATGCCGTATGCTCCGGCGGCCGCTACGACGGACTGATCGCCCAGCTCGGGGGCGAGGCCACCCCGGGGATCGGATTCGCGATGGGAGTGGAGCGCCTGGTGGCGCTGCTCACCCAGGCCGGCCGGGTGCGGCCATCGCCCGCCGCCGACGTCTACATTGTCGTGAGCGGCTCGCGCGCCTCCGCGGCCGCCATCACGCTTGCCGAGCGGCTGCGCACCGAGCTGCCCGACAGGCGGTTCGAGCTCAATCTCGGCGGCGGCAACTTCAAGGCGCAGTTCCGCCGCGCCGATCGCAGCGGAGCGGCGCTCGCGCTCGTCCTCGGCGACGACGAGCTCGATCGTGGAGTGGCGTCGTTGAAACCTTTGCGCCGGGAAGCCGGTCAGAGCGAAAGTCCGCTGGCGACCCTGGCCGCGGCGATCGAGGCGGAACTCGCCGGTCCCGCGGCACAAACTTGAGTAGGAGAGGTCGTGGAAAGTTATCTAGACGAGCATGAACGGTGGGAAGCCCTCCTTGCCTGGCTGCGGGGCAACGGGCCGTCCATCCTGGCGGGCGTGGCGCTCGCCGTCCTTGCGTTCGGCGGTTACCGTTGGTGGCAGGAGCGTGTCGCCCAGCGCGACCTCGCCGGCTATGAGTTGTATGTGCAGATGGAGAACGCCTTCGGACGGGGGGACACGGTCAGCGCGTTCACCGCGGCCGGCAAGCTCGAGCGCCACTACACTTCGACGCCGTACGCCGATCAGGCCAGGCTCGCTTCCGCCTCGGCATTCGTGCAGACCGACGAGCTCGGACGCGCGGCCGGCGAGCTGCGTACCGTCATGCTGCGCCCGCACGACCGGATTCTGGGGTTGATCGCACGGCTGCGGCTGGCGCGGATCGAGATCGCCCGGCACCATGGCCGGTTGGCGCTCACGACACTCGATGCCGTCAAACCGGGGGCATTCGCCGCCCGCTACGACGTGGTTCGCGGCGATGCCTACTATGCGTTGGGCAACCGGGCGGCCGCCCTGGCGCAGTACCGGCTGGCCCGCGCCACCGACTCCGGCGGCGAGACCGACACGCACTTGCTGAGCCTGAAAATCTCCGAGCTGGCCGCGAATCTGCCGGTGAAGGCGCCGGCCGCGGCTCCGGCACGGCCGGTCTCGGCCGGCAAGTAGCGCCATCTTGAACCCAAACGCTGCGGGTAGACCCTTGCATACTTACATCAAACGCTCGATGAGATTCTGGATCGCGGCGGCCGCGGTGGCGCTGCTGGCCGCCTGCTCGCACAAACAGGTCGACCAGCCGGCCAAGCTCACCCGCATCAAGGCAACGCTGCGCGTGCGCAGGATCTGGAGCGCCTCGGTCGGTGGATTCCACTTCCTGGGCTTCGGCGACGGCCAGACCAAGACGCTGCGTCTGGGCCTGGCTCTGACCGTGCAGGGCGGGCGGGTGTTCGCCTCCGGTCACGGGGGACTGGTCGCGGCGTTCAACCTGCGCACCGGCCGGCGGCTGTGGGAGACCAATACACGGCTGCCGCTGGGTGGCGGACCGGCCGTACACGGCGACCTCGTGGTCGTCGGCGGGAGCGAAGGGCATGTGGTCGCATTGAACGCCTCGAACGGCAAACCGCTGTGGAAGGTCACGCTGACCAGCGCGATCATCTCCCCGCCCGCGGTGTCGGCCGATCTCGTGGCGGTGCGGACCATCGACGGCGCGCTGCACGCGCTCTCGCCCCGCGACGGCAAGGAGTTGTGGGAGAGCCGGCAGGAGATGCCGTCGCTGACGCTGCGGGGGGCCGCGATTCCGGTGATTGCGCACAACATGGTGATCAGCGGCTTCGCCAACGGCAAGGTGCTGGCCGTCAACGCCTCGGACGGCACGCAGATCTGGGTGGCGACCGTCTCGCAGCCGCATGGGCAGACCGCGATCGAGCGGCTCTCGGATGTCGATGGGCCGGTGATCGTGGCCGACAAGGATGTCTACGCGGTGGGCTACCACGGCACGGTAAACATGCTGGCGCTCAAAAGCGGCCAAGCATGGTGGTCGCACAAGGCTTCCAGCTTCCGCGGGCTGGCCCTCGGCGAGCATGCGGTCTACATGTCGACGGAGGATGGCGAAGTGGTCGCGCTGAACCGTAAGAACGGCTCGGTCATCTGGAGCCAGAAGGCGCTTCGCTACCGCGCGTTGACGACCCCGGCGGTCAGCAACGACGGCATCGTCGTGGCCGACTATCAAGGCTATGTTCACTGGCTGAACAAGCGCACCGGCGCCTTCGAGGCCCGCGCCGAGAGTGGCGGGGTCCGGGTATCGAATCCCCCCGTGGTCGTCGGCAACGAGGTGCTGGTCATCAACGACGTCGGCGGGATCAGCGCATTCCGGGTCTCGCCGCGGCATTGATGAAATAAAGCCGCAGTGCCGTGCTACCCGTCATCGCCCTTGTCGGTCGGCCCAATGTGGGCAAGTCGACCCTGTTCAATGTGCTCACCGGAACCCGCGACGCCATCGTCGCGGACGTTCCCGGGCTGACCCGCGACCGGCAGTACGGGTTCGGGCGGCTGGGGCCGGTGCCGAGCGTGCTGATCGACACCGGGGGGCTGATCGAGACGCCCAAGGGGATCGAGGCGCAGATGCGCGAACAGACCGAGCGCGCCGTGCAGGAGGCCGACCGGCTGGTGTTCGTGGTCGATGCGCGCTCGGGGCTGACGCCCCAGGACCGTTTCGTGGCACGCGAGCTGCGCAGATCGGGCAAGCCCGTGACCGTGGCGCTCAACAAGGCCGAAGGGCTGGAGTCGAGTGTCGCGGCCGCGGACTTCCACGCGCTCGGCTTCGGCGAGCCGGTCGCGGTCTCGGCGAGCCACGGGCAGGGATGCGAGACGCTCATGGAGGTCGTGCTCGAGGGGCTCGAGGGCACGCCCGCCGGGGAAGACCGTTCCGACGAGATACGCATCGCCATCATCGGCCGGCCCAATGTAGGCAAGTCCACGCTGGTCAACCGCCTGCTCGGCGAGGAGCGGGTCATCGCCAGCGAGCAGCCCGGCACCACCCGCGACAGCATTCTGGTGCCCTTCGAGCGCGACGGCCACCAGTTCGTATTGATCGACACGGCGGGCATGCGGCGCCGAGCCCGGGTCTCGGATGTCGTCGAGCGCGCCAGCGCGGCCAAGACGCTGCAGGCGATCGCCGAGGCGCACGTGGTGATTCTGGTCCTGGACGCGCACGACTCGGTGGCCGAGCAGGACGCCAGCGTGCTCGGTATCGCACTGCAGCGAGGACGCGCGCTCATCATCGCGGTCAACAAATGGGACGGCATTCCCCCGGACCAGCGCGAGCAGATCCACCGCCAGCTCGCCCTCAAGCTCGACTTCGTGCCGTTCGCGCCGCTGCACTTCATCTCGGCGCGGCACGGCACCGGAGTGGGCGACCTGGTGCACTCGATGGTGCGGGCCCACGAGTCCGCCATGCGGGAGATGCCCACCCGCGAGCTGACACGGACGCTGGAGCGCGCCATCACGGCGCACCAGCCGCCGCTGGTGCGCGGCCGGCGTATCAAGCTGCGCTACGCCCACCAGGGCGGGCGCAATCCCCCGCGCGTGATCATCCACGGCAACCAGACCTCGTCGGTGCCGGGCGCCTACACGCGTTATCTCACCAACGTGTTCCGCAAGGCCTTCGACCTGTTCGCGACACCGGTGTTCATCGAGTACCGGACCGACCAGAACCCCTACGACCGGCCGGGCAGGGGGAGGAAGGTCCGCCGCACCGGGAGCCACGCCCGCAAGACCCGGCGGTGAGCGCCTCGGCGCCCGATCTGACTCAGAACGCGTTGTGTCCCGTCAGCTCCCGTCCCACCGAGAGCTCATGGATGGTCTCGGTGCCCTCGTAGGTGATGACGCTCTCGAGGTTGAGCATGTGGCGGATGGGCGCATATTCGGCGCTGATGCCCGCCCCGCCCAGCATGTCGCGGCAGTCCCGCGCGATATCGAGCGCCATGCGGCAGTTGTTCCATTTGGCGAGCGACACGTGCACCGGGCGCATGCGGCCCCGTTCCTTCATCCGGCCGAGCTCGAGCGCCATGAGCTGTGCGCCGGTGATCCGCCGCGCCATGTCGGCCAGTCGGATCTGGATGGCCTGGTTCTGCGCCAGCGGGCGGCCGAATAACTGCCGGGTCCCGGTGTACTCGAGCAACTGCGCCAGGCACGCCTGCGCCGCGCCGATGACGCCCCACGCGATACCGTAGCGCGCCTGGGTCAGGCAGGACAGGGGTCCCTTCAGGCCGATGATGCCGGGCAGGACGCTGTCCTGGGGCACGACGACATCGTCGAAGAACAGGGCCGAGGTCACCGAGGCGCGCAGCGAGAACTTGTGCTCGATGAGCTGAATCGTGAATCCGCGGGTGCCCTTGTCGATGAGAAATCCCCGGATGCCGTCATCGGTCTGCGCCCACACCACGGCGACGTCGGCGATCGAGCCGTTGGTGATCCACATCTTCGAGCCGTTGAGCACCCAGTCCCGGCCGCGCTGGCGGGCGTGGGTTTTCATGTTGGCGGGATCCGAGCCGCCGTGCGGCTCGGTGAGGCCGAAGCAGCCGATGAGCTCGCCGCGGGCCATGGGCGGCAGGTATTTCTGCTTCTGCTCCTCCGATCCGTACGTGTGGATCGGGTACATGCACAACGAGGACTGTACCGACACGAAGCTGCGGATGCCGGAGTCTCCACGCTCGAGCTCCTGGCAGATCAGCCCGTAGCAGGTGGCATTGAGCCCGGCGCAGCCGTAGCCGGTCAGGGACGAGCCCAGCAGTCCCAGCTCCGCCAACCCGGCGATGAGCTCGCGCGGGAAGCGGTGCTCTTCGAAGCACTCGCGGATGATGGGCAGCACACGCTCGTCAACGAGGCGACGGACCGAGTCCTGCACCATGCGTTCCTCCTCCGTGAGCGTGTCGCGCAGGCCGTACAGATCGAGCGGATCAAGAGTCGTGGTCGACAACGTCATCAACTCCCCTAAAAGTTGTTCGCGGTCCGGGCCCGGGATCGGGGTAGTGGCCTCGGAAAGGCCGCGATGATACCTGAGTCGATCGCGAGCGATTTGAGCGAGATCCGGGTGTCCCGGTGTCCACTGAGAGGTGGCAGCTGGCATTGGCTTTATGAATCAAAGGCATACGCCGCCACCGGTGTCGACGGGACGTCGATTTTAGACGTTCGTTCCGACGCCGTCAGCGCAGCGGAAGCTGTCCGTCCGCCGGGTCGGGGTAAGCGCTCGAGAGCTTGAGGTGTCTCGGGCGGCTGGATAGAGTCTCAGTGTGAATCGGCCACGAGATACGGGTCGTGACGACGCTCGATGACTCTTCTTCTCTCGATACCCAGGACGCTCCCGGCCACGCCGGCCGGGCAGGTGCCGCGCGCGGCCCGGCCGGTCATCGCATCGGCCGTGGTGTCGCCGGGCGCCACCACGGCGAGATCCTTCAGGGCGCCTGGCAGCCGCCCGCCGCCGGGAGGGGCGCGGCCCTGGACGAGCCCGTACCGTGCCTGGTGACGATGCCGGTGCCTGAGACCGGCAGCAGCGCCCGCTTCGTCCCGGAATCCGATCCGTCCATCGAGGTCAGGCCTGCCTGGAAGGTGAAGGCCGCGCGCGCGGCGCGGCTGACTCTGGATTTTCTCGGCGAGAGGCGGGCCGGCGGCGCGTTGACCGTGGACTGTCCTGTGCCGGCCGGTCTCGGGTTGGGCTCTTCGACCAGCGACGTGGTCGCCGCCATCCGCGCCGTATGCCATGCCCAGGGCGCGTCCCTCGAGCCGGGGCAGCTCGCGCGGCTCGCCGTCGAGGCCGAGGGCGCCAGCGACCCGATCATGTTCGATTCCGGGGTGCTGTTCGCGCCGCGCGAGGGTCGGGTGCTGGAGCACTGGGACGGCGGGTTCCCCGATTTCCTCGTGGTCAGTGTCGACACCGACCCTCACGCCGGAGGCGTCGATACGCTGAGCCTGGCCATCCCCTCCCATACCCCCGCGGAGCTGACCCGGTATGGGGAGCTGATCCGCCGCGCACGCGCCGCATTCCGCGAGCGTGATGCGGCGGCGATGGCCGCGGTGGCGACCCGCAGTGCAGAGCTCAATCAGCGCCACATGCCGATGCGGGGCTTCGCGGATCTGCTCGCGCTCACGGAACGTCCGGGCTGTCTCGGGCTGCAGATCTCGCACTCGGGCACGGTCGCCGGTCTGTTGTTTGATTCCGCCGCGGGCCGGGGGGCGGCCGGCGCGGTGCGGCCGGCTCTGGCGGCCCTCGGGATGCGCTGCCTGGGGACTTTCCGAACCCGGGGACCCTCGGATGTGGACATGCGGAGCCACTCCGCCTAGCATGGCCCCGCCGGACGGTGATGGGAATTCGGTGCGACCCGCCTGCGGGTCCAATCCGGAGCTGCCCCCGCAACTGTAGGCGGTGAGTCGGGTGCCTTTTACGCCACTGGGAAACCGGGAAGGCGGCGCACGGCGTTAAACCGCGAGCCAGGAAACCTGCCGTCCACTGACGTCTCGCAGACACACCAGCCGGGGTGAGCTGGTGATATGTGCGTTTGCGCTGACGGCGTCCTTGCCAAGAGGCCACCTTGTACAGCGCAGCGCCGACTCTCGCCACATCGTCCACCGTCGGGCCGCGGGCTT
>OBLK01000232.1_pt1 | contig 15903 bp, 19 predicted proteins | sample 1518871 | NCBI WGS metagenome assembly OBLK01 (sample SAMEA2464837, study PRJEB22497) | soil metagenome | biome: Grassland; feature: Farmland; material: Clay | place: Australia | collected 2013-02-01 | depth 0.8 m
CGAGTGGAGCAGGCGAGTCGTTTGAGCAATTGGACGAACTTCTCGTCACCGTGGGTGCGAGCGCGGGACTCTCATGAAGGCGTCGACCTCGCGGTCGGCCGCAGACCGCCAACCTCGGCCGGGCCGAACCTTGAGCGAGGAGGAGTGAGTGCGATGCTGAGCTGGCAAGTGGGCCGTGCGAAGATCATCCGCATCGTCGAGATGGATCTGCCGGTGCCGGTCATGTGCATGCGGAAGGCCACAGCCGCGGAGCTGCGCCAATCGCCGTGGCTCTATCCGCACTTCGTCGGCGAGGACGACCGGACCCTCAAGCTCAGCGTCCACGCGCTGCTGGTCGAGGCGCCCGGGCTGAAGCTGGTCGTCGACACCTGCGTCGGCAACGACCGGCCGCGCGAGATCACCGGCGGCCGGACATTGGCGACGCCGTTCTTACAGCATCTTGGCGAGGCGGGATGGTCGCGCGAGGAAGTAGGCGCCGTGGTGTGCACCCACCTGCACGTCGACCACGTCGGCTGGAACACGATGCTCGTGAACGGCAAGTGGGTACCGACCTTTCCGAAAGCACGCTACCTCATCGGTCGGCGCGAGTACGACTTCTGGAGCACCTGCAATGACAAGGAGCAGCAGGCGATGCTCGGCGATAGCGTCAAGCCGATCTTCGATGCCGGCCTCCTTCAGCTGGTGGACTTGGACCACGTGATCTCGCCGGAGATCCGCCTTACGCCGTCGATCGGCCACACCCCGGGCCACGTCAGCGTGATGATCGAGTCCGAGGGCGAGCAGGCGGTGATCACCGGCGACATGACCCACCACCCCTGCCAGATGGCACACCCCGACTGGTCGCTCGGCGACAGCGACCCGGAAGCCGCCGCACTCACCCGCTCGCGCCTCTTCGCCGAATGGGCCGAACAGAGGATCCTCGTCATCGGCACTCACTTCCCTGCCCCCACGGCCGGCCACGTGGTCCGCGACGGCGCAGCGTTCAGGTTCGAGGTGCAAGGACAATAACGACTATGAGTATCGACGGCCGGACCGCGGTTCGCTTCTCGGCAGCGTGCCGCGCAAAGCCGAATCTTGCCGCGTCCGTCCGTGCAAGCCCCAGCGCCGGTCATCCCGGATCCAGACGCCGTCCGGGAATGAATAGCTGCCTGCGACGTCAGTTGCAGCAAGCCCCGCCGTGGGCGTGCGCCATTAGAACCACCACGTCGCCCCGATCGACTCCAGGCTGGGGTGCTCGCCCAGGGCAGTGAAGCGCTCGTACTCGCCACGGATGGCCCAATCGCCGTACTTCCACTGCACACCGGCGCCGGCCGCGAATGTCGTCTCGGTGGTCTCGAAAGATCCAATCGTCAACGGCAGACTGGCTACGCAATAGACCCCCGGAGGACAGCCCGGTCCGGATGCGGAGGCTTTGAGATCGGTCGTGAGGCGGGCCACTCCCGCCTTCACGTATACAGTGACGATCGGCACGGGCAGATACAGCATGCCGAAGACCGCTTCACCCTTCTGCGAAATGTGCGCATTCCTTACGCGAGCCGTGAGCGAAATCGTAGACGATAGAGACGGTGAGAAAGACGGCGAGGCGCTGCCGCGGCCGAGATGGAAATAATCCACCTCGACTCCGAGCAGCTCCAGCCCGCGCACACCCGCCGTGAGCTGATAAGCGAAATCGCCGCGATCGAAGCCGCCCAGCGAGCCGACGTTGGAGCCGAGCAGAGCGGAATCTCTTGCCCGGAGGCTCGCATGTCCCAGGCTGGCGCCGAAATAGGCACTCAACAGGTTGCTCGATGCTCGGGCCGGCGGCGCGCCCGCAATCGCCACTGCCGCGAGTGCAACCAGGGAAATCGAGCAGAGAAGGGATACACGGTTCTTCTTGTTCATCGTAAAACTCCTCATCCTGAAATCCACGCGCGGTGGCGCTCACCTATTGAACGCCATTTCTCCGCGCCGGCGCCGCTTCGACATCACGTAGCACACGCCTCCTGCCCGCAAACGGCCGACGAAGATGCTCGTTGACACGGGATGTCCGCTTCTTTCCAATCCGAGCCCGCCGGCACGTCCAATTCCGGCCGAACCGCGGGTCGCGCTCCGCCGCCGCTGAGCTACGTCGTCCCCTCGCCCCTTTCGCTGAGGCAGTCATGGTAAAACCCGTGCCGCATGACCTGTCTGGTAGCGGACCCATGAGCGGTCGGTTCGTCGAGACACATCCTTTCGATTGGGCTGAAATCCAGCCGCCCTTCGTTGATCCATGCCGTGTTCACATCGGATCCGGGTGGCCGGTTAAAAAGCCCCATCCCCCGGGGATTTGCCCCAATATGTGACGGAATACCGTGAATTCCGGGGAATCGGCTCTAGTGTCCACTGGAGGGAAAGGCGTGGCCGGCGAATGCGCCTCCCCTGCTCGGTGGTTTGTGAGTGAGACACGCAAATGAGCCGCAAAATTCTCTTCCTGCTTGTCGCATTGAGCCTCGTATCCGGCGCACACCTCGCGCACGCGGCCATGACTGATGCGCAGGCCAAAGCTTTCGCACTGACCGCCTACCGGCATCCGCAATCGAAGAACGGGGCTGCGGCATTCCGTAAACTGGTGACCGCGGCAAACGCCGGTGTGCCAGTGGCGCAAAGATGGCTTGGGACACTCTATCGCTCGAACCGTCACTACACCAAGGCCAACTATTGGGACGAGAAGGCCGCTGCGCAGGGCCTCGCCCAGGCGCAGCTCGATCTGGCGATCGACTACGAGCGGGGCGTGGGTGTGCCGAAAAGTCACACCGAAGCCGACTACTGGTGCAAGAAGGCCGCTGAACAGGGCGTCGCCGAGGCGCAGTTCGATCTCGCGGAGGCATACGACCAAGGCGATGGCGTACCGAAAAGTCACACCGAGGCCGCCTACTGGTACAAGAAAGCCGCTGCGCAGGGCCACGCCGGCGCGCAGTACGACCTCGCTGTCGACTACGACCAAGGCGTAGGCTTGCCGAAAAATCCCACTGAGGCCGTCTACTGGTACAAGAAGGCCGCTGCGCTGGGCGTTGCCCACGCGCAGTTCAACCTTGCGGCCGACTACGAGCAAGGCGTGGGCGTATCGAAAAATCAAACCAAGGCCGTCTACTGGTTCAGGAAAGCCGCTGCCCAGGGCCTCCCCGACGCCCAAACCGATCTCGCGGTCCACTACGCGTACGGCGAGGGCGTACCAAAAAATCAGACCGAGGCCGCGTACTGGTTGAAGAAAGCCGCTGCGCAGGGCGACAGCACGGCGAAAAATGACCTCGCCATGCTTTTGGCCCAGGAAGGGTCGGCGAAGAAGTAGGCCCAGAGCCCCTTGAAGCTCTGGGGCGTTGATCTCAAAGGCGCCTCTCGGGCTGAGCTCGAACCTGCCCTGGCCAAGGCGGGACTCACCCGCCACGATGGCCAGGTACACGGCCGTTCCGGCAATGCCTTCCGGCCGCCCTCATCGGCCGACGGGGGTCCGCCCCGGGATTTCATCGTTCATGGGCATCGAGCGAACAGGTGCCGTCATATCCGTCTCGATCCGGCTCGGATCCGAAACAGGAGTACGTGCCGCCGATGTTGATGATTCTTCCGCGCTCATGACGAAGCATCGATGCGGCTGCGAGCTTCCATAGAAAAAAAACCGCAGCGCGGTCGGGTTCACGCGCAGACTCACCTTGTCACGGGTCGGAATCTCCTGACCCGCGACCTCCATCGACTGCACGCGGCGTTACCGCAGCCACGGCCGGCTGTGGTCAAACTCCAATCAGGATGATCCGGATCAGAGCGTCACAGCCGGGCTTGCGTACGTGCTTTGGTACCGGGCCCTGAGATGCCGCTACGACGGGCGGATCTTGCGGCATTTCGATGCGAGGCCGCCGAAGTCGGCTTTGCGGGCGCCGCCGCGAGAGACGGATCGGCCCCTCGAATGTCAGGTTCCGCTAACTTACGGGCCGTCAAACTCACGGCCCAGCTTGATTGGGCGGGCGACGGTCGCGCGTCAGATCGGCCAGCCGTTGCTCGAGCTGCGACGCAGACCCGTTATGCCGCTTGAGCCTGGACTTGGTCATGCTCGGGCGCGGTATTGCAGGCCTTGACACGCCCAAAAGACCCGGCTAACCCGAATTGACGGAAGTCGCGCAAATCGCTAATGCTATGAGCCGGGTGCCACTTGCGGTGGTAAACAAGGAGATTGCGCCGGAAGCCGGCAACGGCAACTTCAACTGAGGAGAAAAGCAGATGACTGACTGGAAACTCAGTGGAACTTACTTCGAGACATGCAATTGCGCTGCAGCCTGTCCGTGCGTTTTCCTCAGCCCGCCGACCGAAGGCGATTGCACGGGCATGGTGGCCTGGCACATCGATCGCGGCCACTACGGCAACACCTCGCTTGACGGGCTCAACGTGGCGCTCGCGGTGTATTCGCCTGGCCACATGGTGGAAAACAAGTGGAAGGCCGCGGCGTATTTCGACGAGAAGGCCGACAAGGCGCAGAACGAGGCCCTGCACACGATCTTCAGCGGCAAAGCCGGCGGACACCCGCAAGTGCTCGCCTCTTTCATCGGCGAGATGGCCGGAGCCAGAAACGTGCCGATGCGCTTTGAGAGCGACGGCAAGACCAGTCGCCTTTCGATCCCTGGCGTGGCGGAAGCCGAGATCGAGCGCATCGAGGGCCAGGGCGGGCAGCCGGTCACCATCAGCAACCATCCGCTGGCGATCGCGCCGGGCAGGCCGGCGACGGTTGCGCGCTCGAAGCGATTCACCCTCAAGGATTACGACTGGAACTGGACTCTTTCGGACCGCAACGGATTCTCGTCCCCGTTCGAATACGCCCCGGCGCCGTGACGGCGATGCCGGGCGCGCCGATGGCGACACGCGGCCTGCGCACGGGACGGGCGGCGATATGGATCGGCATGACCGCGCTCATTGGGCTCGGCTGGCTCTACATGGCGCGCATGAATGCCGGCATGGCGGTGCCGGCCGCCAACGGCGTCAGCGCGCTTCTCGCCACGTTCCTCATGTGGGTCTTGATGATGGCGGCAATGATGCTGCCATCGGTCGTCCCCACGGTATCGCTGTTCGCGTCGCTGGCCGGCCGGCGGACTCCCCCTGCGGCGGCGCGCATGACCGCGATGTTCGTGACCGGCTATGCGCTGGTCTGGATTGCCTACTGTGTCCCCGCGGCGGCGGCCCAGTGGGGACTGTCGCGCGCGGCGCTGCTTTCCCCAATGGGCGAGAGCACATCGACGGCGATCAGCGCGGCCATCCTGGTCTCGGCCGGACTGTTCCAATTCAGCGGACTGAAAAACGCCTGCGCGGCCAGGTGCCGCTCGCCGCTCGCCTTCCTGATGCACGAATGGCGCGACGGCGCGGTTGGCGCACTCGGAGTGGGTGTGCGCAACGGCGCGAATTGCGTGGGTTGCTGCTGGGCCTTGATGGCGGTGCTGTTCGTGGTCGGCACCATGAGCCTCGCGTGGATGGCGCTATTCACGCTGCTGGTGTGCGCGGAGAAGACCCTTCCGGCGCGCTGGCGCCTCGACAGGATCGTCGGCATGGGTTTCATCGTTTGGGGCGTCGCGATCGGGGCCGGCGTTATTTAGCGGTCTTGCAAACGAAGTCGAGTCGACTCGGGCCCAGCGTGCGGCTCTGATCCGGGAGCGACCTCCACACCCGGGGCGGACCCTTTACGAAGCGGTAGCCGTGGGGGCACATCTGCTCCGCCTCTCTGGTGCACTGAAACCAGAGCGAGCATTGCGCCTCGTATGCCGTCGTACCGTCAGGTAGCGTGTACTGGTGCGTGGTCGTGCACCCGGAAATTCCCGCGAACACCAGTCCGAGGGCGGTCAGACCGCCGATACCGACAGATCTGACTCTCCCAGTGAACCCGGAACGCATCTGGTCACCTCCCCCATTTCGCCTCTGCACCGCGCGGCCGGCGGGTCCGGGAGTTCTTTATCCGGTGTGCTCCGCCTCATCGACGCCGCCGATTGCCTTGCGCGAGCGGCGCCGTCCGCTCGAGAGAGCGCAATTCTCCGGGTGCACGATAGCCATCGGCACCGCGCCTAGCAAGTCCATCGGCAGGGAGCATGCGCCACGGCGAACATTGCCACGGACCCGCTCTCCTGTGGCGAATGCATCCGGCGGCTCTTGGGGTCGGCGGCGGCCGGCCATGGTGCAGGACCGAATTCGAGACCGAGTGTTCAGGCCTCCCGGTCTCCGGGCGCAGGCAGGCTCGCCTGGGCGATCCATGGCCAGGCGAACGCCGCCGGGCCGACGCCGACCCGTTGGCATCGGCGCCTGGCCGTGTCCGCGCAAGACGGCCGCTGCAGCCCTAATCGACCACCTGGGTGGAGTCATAGCGCTGCCCGGTATCGGTCGGCACATATCCCTGACCCTGATCGTGCGGAACATAGACCTGGACCATGCCGGTGCACTGACCACCGGTCGAATCGGTCGCGCTGAAGGAGATGAAGTATATCCGCCCGGTGCCCGGTCCGGCGCGCTCGGCGCGCACGTAGGCGGTCGAGGTGCCAATGCCGCTGCCATCCGGCTCGGTGTTGCCGCTGCCATTGGTTTCGACCGGCTCGTCCTGCTGGATACCGGTGATGGCAATCGTCGTGGGAAGCCCGTAAGGATCGGTTACGCCGATGATGGTCTCCGCGACCATGGAATGATTGGGTGGCCAGATGACCCCTTGCGAGGCCGCCGCACCGCTGCAATCGGGCCCATAACCACCACCGGTGTTCAATACGGTGGCATGCGAATTCAGCGACAACGCCAGCAGCGACCCTGCCGCCAGGAAGCCCACGCGCCATGCAGATGATTTCATGCGATTCTCCCCATGGGCAGCGAGGTCTGAGTGCCCGGGCGCACATTGGGCGGCCGCGGCGATGCACAGTCAATTGCCCATCGGCCGTTGTTTGAGCAACCGTGAACACGATCACGGATGCGACGGCGCCGGTGTTACGTTATGGCAAACCTGCAAACTCATCTGCGATGCGAACGAGCGGCGCGTCGCGCGACTCGTTCGCCTCATTCACCGACGGCCGCTTTTTCCCGAGCGGCGACTTTCGGGCGTCTCGCCGGGCTCGACCGCGAGCCTGTCGCGATTTTGCGACGCCCGGGCGCTTCACATCCCCGCCTCCCGTGACCAGTGCCCGCCGCGGGATTCACGCTCGGTCGTGACGGACCGCTTCGGGGATAACCCTTATTGCTTTGCCGGGGCCGGGGACTATCGTTTTTCGGGCGTCAGGTGGCGACAGGCGGAGGTGACTCATGGACGCGGCACTGCAGGCCCGGATACTCGAGCTGCTCGATCAGCACCGAACGATGAGTCTCGCGACGTTGCGGCCGGACGGCTGGCCGCAGGCGACTACGGTCGGGTTTGCACACGAGGGATTGACCCTTTACTTCCTGTGCGGACCGGATAGTCAAAAAGCGTCGAACCTGGCTCACGATGATCGGGTATCGCTAACCATCGATCACGACACGCCGCAGGTGATGGACATCACCGGTCTATCGATGGCCGCATATGCGCAGCGTGTCCTGGACCGCGCCGAGCTCGAGAAGGCGTTGCAACTGCTGCTGCAGCGCTATCCCGAGCAGCAGTCGCTGCCGGGACCCATGCCGAAGCCGGAAGAGCTGTGCATCTTTCGCGTGCAGCCAAAGGTGATCTCCGTGCTCGACTACTCGAAGGGCTTCGGACATACCGATCTGGTTCGTTGCTGAGCCGGCACGGGAGCGACAGCGGTGCCGTACAGCGACAACTCGGAACTACCCCCGTCCGTTCGCAGGCACCTTCCCGGGCATGCGCAGGATATCTACCGTGAGGCGTTCAATCATGCCTATGACGCGCACACCGGCGATCCACGACAGGAAGAGGCCGCGCGCCGCATCGCCTGGGCGGCGGTCAAGCGGCGCTACGTGAAGGAAGGGGATCAATGGGTGGAGCGCGCCTGAGCACGGCGGACAGACCGGCGTGACCGGCCGGCGCGGGCATTCTCGAGGACGACCCCCGGCCCGCGTCAATCCGGCGTTTTGACCTCGACGGCGATCGTGCGCAGCTCCCGGTCGCCGACGTTCTCGAGCGAATGGGGCGGCAGCGGCGCACTCCACAGGACCGCGCCCGCCTTCGGCGGCGCGCCCCCCTTCCGTGAATCGACGAGGACGACACCTTCGGCATCTCGGCGGACGAAGTGACTCCCGCTCACGATGTGAATGACACCGGGCCAACGGTGCGTGTGCACCGGCACCGTGTCGCCCGGTGCCGCCCAAGCCTCCAACACACGCACATGCTCGTTCTCGAGCAGAACTTCGTGATGACCCCGGGCCGCCTGCATGGCGTCCAGCGACTCCGGCCATGCCCACTGCCCCGCCGCAGCAGGATTGGAATTTTCATGCATGGGCACTCTCCCCTAGCGCGTCTCATTGCAAGAATGCGCGCAAAACGCAATGTAGGGCACCGCCATGCACATGGCAAACCTCGCGCTCACGCCCCATGCCGACGCGCTCCGCCGGCTCGAAGCACGATCGCGCGAACGAGCTCACCATTCCATGCTGCTCCGCTCAGGCCGATTCGCCGCCCGTAAGCGCCGACGCGACCTACGGGTCCCGGTAGATCGCGTCGCGCCCTCTCTTAAGGAGACTCACGCCATCTTGCCGATGATCTTCTTCATCTCATCCACGGAAAAAGCACGCAGCGTCCGCGATCGCACATTGCCCAGCGCACATGCCTTCAGCAACGCCGCTGTCGCCGCGTCATCGGCACCTTCCGATATCACAACCATGTCGCACTCCCCGACCGTGTAATAAGCGTGTTTCACCTTGACGCCCAACTTGTCGGCCATGGCCTCGAACGCTCGCAGTCGTTCCGGGGAGTCCTTGACGTTGCGGATCCCCTGGTCCGTGAAAGTCAACAGGCTGATGAATGTCGCCATGGTTTATCTCCATCAATATGGGAACTTCCCCATAACTCATCGACAACGCTAAACCAATCGTACCGGGGAAGCGACCGCGGCCTGGACCGTCGCGGATGTCGGTCCGTGTGCGGGAATCGGTTCGTATGCGGGGAGCGGTCCGGGTTGGGCAGGCGATGGCTGCTGGCCCGAGGCCAGGACTGCGAGTAAGCTTCCGGCCGGATCATCCCGGAGAGCGCCGCCATGGAGCCCAAAAGACTGACCGACCCGGGCCTCGCTTCCATATTGGAGGAGCTTCGCGCTCGCGAGCCGATTTTCCACAGGCCTGAGCTCGGCACGTCCCGTGCGGACTTCGAATCCACGATCTCGGCCGATTTCTGGGAAACGGGGGCGTCCGGACGTCGCTACAGCAGGGAATACGTCCTCGATGAGCTCGAGAGACGCTATTGGCCGGGGCGTGTGATCGAGGATGTCTGGGAGACATCTGACTTCTGCTGCCAGCAGCTTGCCAGCGACCTGTATCTCCTGACCTACGCTCTCCGGCAAGGAGACCGATTGACGCGGCGCGCGACCATCTGGCGACGCACGGACGGTGTCTGGAAGATCGTCTACCATCAGGGAACCGTGGTGGCCGGGTCGGGGGCATCGACGTGATCCCGGACGCGGTTGCCGGATTCACACCGCGCTCCGCTTGAATCGCGACCCCTCGGCCGGGAAAGACGATGAAATCGCCGTCACCATCGCTTACGGCTACGACATCGGAATCGCATCGGCGTGGCGGAGTCGGAGTTTCGCGCACTCTCCCGGGCAGTGGCGGCAACGAATCTCTCCGCACCGGACGTCTCTGTGACCGAGCCCCGTAGTCGCCCGACCGCGCAGATGCTCTGCGCCTCACCCGCGCGATCCACGATGCGGCGTTCCAGGCGCGCCGGCACGGCAGGACGGTGAGGGCAATCAGCCGCGATTTCCCGAGTAGGAAGCAGCGCTCGGGCCGCGAAGGTCAGTCGCCTGTCGCGTCGATCCCGGGTTTGAGCGCGACCGCGTCGATCAGCGCCGACCGGCCGGCGTGCCCTTTGCCCTCCTCGAGCGTCACTTCGTGCTCGCTCAACAGCAGCCACTGCGCATCCGGCAGCAGCTCACGCAGCATCTGCTCCGTGTAGAGGTGATCGAGCCGTCCCGGGCCGCCGGTGCGGTACTCGAGCTGCTTCGGCGTGTAGCCCTGCACCAGCAGCAGGCCTCCCGGCTTGAGGGTGCGCCACATTCCCGCGAACATGCGCTCGCGCATCGCCGGTCCGGCGAATTGCACGAAGATCGCCGCCACCGCGTCGAAGGCCGCCGGAGTCCAGCTCCACGTATCGGCATCGCCGACTTCAAAGTCGACCTGCACGCCGCGCTCAGCCGCCCAGCGGCGCGCCTTCTCGACCGCGACGGGCGAGAGATCGAAGGCGGTGACGCGGTAGCCCCGCTCGGCAAGATGAATCGCGTTGCGGCCCTCGCCGTCGGCCACGCTGAGCACGGTGGCCCCGGGGCGCAGGCGTGCCGCCTCGCGCCGCAGGAAGACGTTGGGCTGGTCTCCGAACCACCGCCCCGGTGTGGAGAAGCGCTCATCCCACTTGGCGCGCGCATCGCTGAAGCCGTTGTCGTTTGTGCTCATCGTACATTCAACTCCGTAAACGCCGCCCGGTTTACCATGACCGGGCGAAGCGCTGATCGAGCGGGCGAAGTCACTTTACCTTGACGCCGTTTCCGTCGAACACCGAGACGTCCGTCGGGATACCGGCACGCACGCTGGCGCCGACGGTGCAGAAGTCTTCGAACTGCCCGAGAACCCGGTCGAGATGCAGCAGTCGATCCGCGGCGGCGTCGAGACGGATTTCGATCTCGATGCGCTGTACGCGCAGGCGGTTCGCATCGTTGCGGCCGATGTGCGCGCGCGCGGTGGTGGTGATCCCCGCGGGATCGTTCTTGAACTTGGTGAGCGCGAAATGCAGGCTCGAGCTCATGCAGTTGGCCACCGCGGCGAGCAGCAGATGCGAGGGTGAGGGCCCCGCGGCCCGCCCCAGCGGCGGCGGCTCGTCCGCCACCAGGTGGGCCATGCCCTCGCCGAAGGCGATATCGAACTGGTAGTCCCGTACCTGGTGCACGGTGACGCTCGGCGCTTGCTCGCTCATGGGGAATCCTCCGCGGCGCGACTCGGTTTCAGCATATCCTCAACGAAGCCGCGACGACCCGCGCCAGATCAGGAAGGGCACCGTGAGAACGGCCCTACCGTGCTTTGCGGAGCGTATCGAGCAGCCCGGCCGTACCGCCGGCCAGCGAGCCGACGATCTGGCCGGCCGCGGTCAGGGTGCCCACCGCACCGAAGATCGGCAGCACGGTGAGCAGCGCGACCCCGGCCGAAGCACCCAGGGCTACGTTCTTGAACAGGTCCACGAGCTTCATCGTCTACCTTGGCATGCGGCGGCGACAACCGGCTCATTTTAATCTCGGGCGTGACGCCCCGGGCAATTGCGGTCTGCCGACCTCCCGCAAGCAAACGAAATACCACTGTAATTTCATCTACTTATAGTGCAGTTTACAGGTGGCGGGTGCGATAGGCACAGGATCCGCATCGAGCGCATTGCCGGTGCGCACTCCCTCGCAAGACCGCCCCTCGTACAGGCGCCGCTCGATGCCGGTACGCCGTGCTCAATGCCGCGGCGTGTACCCGTCGGTCAGCGTATTCAGGAAGGCGATGACGTCCTTGATCTCTGCGGGGGTCAGAGCGGGCGGATCGCCGGGATGGCGGTTGAACGGCGCGTCCACCGTGTCGACATTCCTGCGGTACCGCGGTGGCAGGTCGTTGTACTTGATGACCTTGCCGGAGGCGTTGCGCGGATAGAAGCGTCCGGGGTGCAGATCGCGGTTGACGTACCAGTCGAGCACCCGCGCGAGCGAATGAAACACGCCGTTGTGGAAGAACACGTGGCGCGTCGCGACGTTGCGCAGGCTGGGGGTCAGGAACATGCCGCAGTACTGAGTCTGGCCGCGCATGTCGGTGCGGTACGGCCCGCAGATGCCGAGGTCGTAGTAATGAGGATCGCGGTTGGCCGGGATCGCCGGATTGCGCGGCACCCCGAGCGCCTCGTACTGGAAGTCGGTGAACAGCGGCGGCAGGCCGTCGGGCGTCGGCTGGTCGAGGTGGCAGGCCGCGCAATTGCCCTTGCGAGGATCGTTGAACAGCTCATAGCCGCGCATCTCGGCCGGGGTGAAGCGCGCCTTGCCCTCGAGCCACGCATCGAACTTGCTGCTGAAGGGATGAAACGCCGGGTCTTCGATCTCGTAGCGCCCGATGGCGAACATGGCCTCGGCCGCGGCCAGGCGGGCATCGGCGAACACGCCGGCGCCGAACAGCCGGGCGATGTCCGCCGCATACGGTCCCGTGCGCAGCTTCCTCGCCACCTCCGCCGGCGTGCCGCCATCCATCTCCGCCGGGTTGTACAGCGGCCCGTTGATCTGCTGCTCCAGCGTATTGGCGCGCCCATCCCAGAACAGTCCTCCCTGGGGCACGAGATTGGCGGCGGCCGCCTGGGGAGCGCCGGCGCTCTTCAGCACGCGTGCATGGCCTGCGGCACGCCGAGCCAGCTTCGCCAGAGGCACGGGGATATCGTTGCCGGTATCGACATCCGGCCCGATGGTGAACGGCGGCTGGCGGTAGAGGTAGCGCAATGAGGGGACGGCGCGAACGCCCGGCGTGCGCAGACGAGGCCCACCGCGCATCACCGGCGCGTCGCCCGGCGGACCGTAGGCATGCGCAGGGCTGTGGCAACTCGCACAGGACATGCGCCCGGAGGCCGACAGGCGGGCGTCGTAGAAGAGCCTGGCGCCGAGCTGCGCCACCGCCGACAGCGGCCGGTCCGGCGGGTAGCGCAATTCGACCGGGTGCGGGTTGTAGCCTTGCGCCGGCAAAGCGGCATCCGTGAGGCGGACCGTCCCGCCCGCCCCAGGCGCCCGCGCACGGGCACCGGCGCCCGCGAGCAGTCCCGCTGCCAGCAACACGCCGGCTCCCGCGACCAGCCTTGCGTAACGCCTATGCACCGGTGTTGGATGCATACGCGTGGACAACGGCGAAGGGCACCGCCGAGGTCCTGCGGATCAGCCCGTGGCCGATGTTGCTCAATCCGGCGTACGGCGAGATGACCATGAACGGAATGCGCGTACTCGGGCCGCCGGGCGGATCGGCCGGCGCGTCGAAGTTCGGATGGGTCGGGGTCACGAAGGCGGGATCATAGCAGCCATCCGATCGGAACAGCCGGCGGTGACGCTCACCGCCAGGCGCCGTGCATCGTCGCGCAGCAGTGTGCCGGTAGTGCTCGCCAGCAAGTCTTGCGGATGACGTCCCGGCGGTCCGCGCCTATGATCCGATGGACGTCCCAGCGGGCTTGCCGATTCAGCCGTGAACCTCAGCGTATTCGTTGCCAGCCATTCGAGCGCGATCCGGCTCGGATGCTTCCTCGGCGTCTTCGCCGTGATGGCGCTGTGGGAAGTGCGCTGGCCGCGCCGGCCCCGCAGCGGCTCGAGAAAGGTCCGCTGGAGCGCCAATCTGGGGCTCGCCGTCCTGAACGCCCTGCTCCTGCGCCTGATCTTCCCGGCCGCGGCGGTGGCGACGGCGGCGCTCGCCGCCGCTCACGGCTGGGGATGGCTCAACCATTCCGCGCCCTCCGCCCGCCTGCCTCCGGCGGTGAGCATCCTCATCTCCGTCGTCGCGCTCGACCTCACCATCTACCTGCAGCACGTGATGCTGCACGCCGTACCGCTGTTGTGGCGAGTGCACCGGGTGCATCATGCCGACCTGGAATTCGACGTCACCACGGGCCTGCGCTTCCACCCGCTGGAAATACTCCTGTCCCTGCTCATCAAGCTCGCGGCCATCGTGCTGCTGGGCGCACCGGCGGTCGCGGTGGTGATCTTCGAGGTGCTGCTGAACGCCACTTCGATGTTCAATCACGGCAACGCGCGCCTGCCGCTCGCGGCCGACCGGCTGCTGCGCTGGCTCATCGTCACCCCGGACATGCACCGCGTGCATCATTCCATCGAGGAAGACGAGACCAACAGCAATTTCGGCTTCAACCTGCCGTGGTGGGACCGGTTGTTCGGAACCTACCGGCCGCAGCCGCGCGCCGGGCACGACGCCATGACCATCGGCATCCGCACCTTCAGGCGGCCCGGACTGTGCACGTCGCTGCCGGGCATGCTGGCCATACCCTTCATCGGCGGCGTCGCCGGCTACGCGATCAATCGCCGCTCATGGGGGCCTCCCCCATGAGGACCGCGCCGGCGAGGTGGCTGCGGATCGCTCTCATCGGTCTGCTCTGCGGCATCGGCGTATGGGCCTACCTGCACCGGGCCGAGCTCAATGCCCATGCCCTGACTCAGGCGGTGCATGCGGCCGGTCCCTGGGCGCCGCTCGCGTTCATGGCGCTGTATGCCGTGGCGACGGTGGCCTTCGCCCCCGGGTCGGTGCTCACCCTGGCCGGCGGAGCGCTGTTCGGACCGCTCGCCGGCACCTTATACAACCTGACCGGCGCAACCCTCGGGGCGACGGCGGCGTTTCTCACCTCCCGCCACCTGGCGGCCGACTGGGTGCGCCGGCGCATCGGCCGCCGGGCGGAGCAGATCATCGAGGGTGTCGAGCGGGAGGACTGGCGATTCGTGGCGTTCGTGCGCCTGGTGCCTCTGATTCCCTTCAACCTGCTCAACTACGCCCTCGGACTGACGCGCATCCGCCTGTCGCGCTATGTCATCGCCTCGTATCTCGCCATGCTGCCGGCGACGTTCGCCTACACTTATCTCGGCTACGCCGGGCGCGAGGCGGCCGCCGGCAGCTCGGGGCTCGTGCGCAAGGGACTGCTGGCGCTGGCGCTGCTCGCCGCCGCGGCGCTTCTGCCGCGGCTGATCCGCCGCTCTCGCCCGGGACCACCGCCGCTCGATGAGACAGGGCGAAGCGACCCCGGAGACTCGACCGACCCCAAAGCATGAGTCGCAACGGGAATCCGACCCGGGCTTCGCGCTAGTCGGGCAGTCCGCGGCCGCGGATGTACAGGTGCAGGTACTTGCGGCGCACGTAGTTGGACTCCACCAGCGCGAATACGATCCCGCGCCAGCCGTCGAGAAAGCCCAGCCGCAGCACGTACCCGCGCAGGAACCGCCACGCGGGATTCACCAGCACCTTGCCGAGTCCGCAGCGCTTGCCGCGCGCATGCAAGGCCCCGGCCATCAGCTCGGCATAGCGCTGCATGCGCAGTTGATGATCCGTGAGGCTGCGGTAGGAGAAATGCTCGAGGTGCCCGTACAGCCGGCCGACCGGCCCGTCGATGCGGGTGTTCTCGTGGATCTCCTCCCCCGCCCAGCGGCCGCGCCGCCGGTCGAACAGGCGCACCAGCCGGTCGGGATAGGCGTTGCCGTGGCGCAGGAAGCGGCCGAAGTACTCGGTGATGCGCGGGATCGACCAGCCGGCGAAGCCCTCGAAGCCGCGGCTGCGCAGCCGCTCGATCTCCGCGCGCAGTTGTGCGCTCACGCGCTCGTCGGCGTCCACACACAGCACCCAGTCGTTGCTCGCCGCCTCCACGGCGAACTGTTTCTGCGAGCGGTATCCGGGCCAATCGCGCTCGATCACCCGCGCACCGAGCGCCTCGGCCCGCGCGCGGGTCGCGTCCGTGGAGTGCGAGTCCACGACGATCACCTCGTCGCAGAAGCTCACCGAGCGCACGCACGCCTCGATGCGATCCTGCTCGTTGCAGGTAATGATGCAGGCCGACAGGCCGCAACGATCCGTCACGCTCACCTCGCACGGGTCCCGCAGCTCCGCGGGGCCGATGATTACTTCGTAACAACCATCGAAGCGGCTAACCCCGCGGTTGTCAAGCCGGCTGTCGCTCCGGGTCGAGACCGGACCGCCGGGCGATCACCCCCACCTCGTGAAGGCCAGCAGGGCGAGGGTCACCACGATGGCGCCGCCGAT
>OBLK01000233.1_pt1 | contig 15873 bp, 13 predicted proteins | sample 1518871 | NCBI WGS metagenome assembly OBLK01 (sample SAMEA2464837, study PRJEB22497) | soil metagenome | biome: Grassland; feature: Farmland; material: Clay | place: Australia | collected 2013-02-01 | depth 0.8 m
GTTGTTCGGGGCGGGGGCGGCGGTCCCGAGCGCCCCCGGGGCGCCCTCGCCGCCCTCACGCCTGATCCAGCGGACCGGGGACGAGGCCCCCCGTTTCGCCACCCCCGGCCACCGCCGCAAGCGCGCGCGGCGCTATACCGAGTCGGTGCTCGAGACGATACCGGGACTGGGCCCGGCCAAGCGCCGGGCGCTGCTGACGTACTTCGGGGGATTGCAGGGGGTGCTGCGCGCCGGGGTGGCGGACCTGGAAAAGGTGTCCGGAATCGGAGCAACCCTGGCGCGTACGCTTTATGATCACCTGCATCCCGGCTCTTGAAGGGGGGTTAATTGCCCTGGAATCTGCCCAATACGCTGACTTTAATGCGGATCGCGGCGATCCCGCTCATAGTGCTGCTGTTCTACCTGCCGTACTCGTGGGCGCCTCCGGCCGCGGGCCTGCTTTTCGCGGCGGCCGGCATCACCGATACCCTGGACGGGTATTTCGCACGCCGTCTGGGCCAGACTTCCCGCCTCGGCGCCTTTCTCGATCCGGTGGCGGACAAGCTGATCGTGGCCGTGGCCCTGGTGCTGATCGTGAGCCGCGATACGCGCACGCTCATCGTACTGACGGCCGTCGTGATCATCGGGCGGGAGATCACCATCTCGGCGCTGCGCGAGTGGATGGCCGAGATCGGCCAGCGGCGCAAGGTCGCCGTCTCGCAGCTCGGCAAGGTCAAGACCGTTCTGCAGATCGTCGGGCTGTCGATGATGCTCTACCGCATGCCGCTCGGGATCTTCCCGACCTACCCGACCGGGGTGATGCTCACGGAGCTGGCCGCCATGGCCACGCTGGTCTCGATGGTGGCCTACCTGCGGGCGGCATGGCCGGAGCTCAAGCGCCCGGAGCCCAGGATCTGAGCACCCAGGCCCGAGCCCGGCAGGGCCGCCTTGACTTCAGGGTGGGGCACCCTAAAATGCCGCCTCTCACCGCGATGCGGGAATAGCTCAGTTGGTAGAGCACAACCTTGCCAAGGTTGGGGTCGCGAGTTCGAGTCTCGTTTCCCGCTCCAATAAATTCAAAGACTTGCGAAAAGTCTCCTAACTCTCAGATCCGCCGTAAGTGTCCAGTAAGGGCAACCGGCGAGTCGCACCCTCAGCCTCCTTGCTTCGGCGCTGCCAAAGCGGCGCCCGGGCCGTTACGACAGCCTCGGGCGCCTCGCCACAACGAACGTGTGAGGTTCAGTCATGGGTACTTCCAAGATTACCGCGCCCACTGGCGCAGCGTTCCGCTCCGACTCGATTCGCAAGATAGGCGCCCACCTGACCGGGGAGCGGCTGGAGAAGTTCCTCGATGACCAGCGGCTCATGCTGTTCAACGTCTCGGCGATCCTCGGGCATGCGAGTGAGGCGCTCAACCGCGACACCGATAGGCCGCCCGAGCATGCGCTTGAGGCCTGTGTTCAGCCGCTGCGTGGCGCAACCAGTTAACACTGCCGGCGTGCACGCAAGTGCCAGAATTTTCTTCATGTTGTGCCCCCCGTTCCGTAGGCGCAAAGATTTAGCGTCTTTGCCCTTCCTGCCGTGGCTGTAGCCAACAACAGATTACGCCCGTTCGCCCACTACGTCATCTCAAGCACTCCGGCCTCGGCCCGAGCTGCTCCCCGATCCGCTGGAACTTCTCGGCCAGTTCCCTCTGGTTTGCCGCTGACCGGGTGAACACCTCTCGCGTGGGCCCGCATTCTGGATACCGGCGGCTTGGGGTCAATTGCCCCGACCGGCACGCCAGCGTGGAAGCTGCCAATACCGACCCAATTCATAATCGAAGCTGCTTGGTATGAATCGCGACATGGCGGCCCCGGGCGTCATCGTCATCTCTCCGAATACCGTCCGCCCGCCCAAGTCATAGAAATCTGTGCGCACAAAATCAATCCCTCGGCCCAGCCGCTCCGCTGCATCAATCATATCGGCAAGCCCCTTGGGTCGCGGCACCTCGGCTTCGATGGGCGGCTGGGAACGCCTCACCTCAAGTTTGCGCCAGTCCGGGTCGAGCAGAAGTATTTGATGATTGGTGAAGCGGTTCGCGTGAACCTGAATCAACCGAACGCGCCCCCCGAAGACGAAAAACTTGAAATCCATGGGTGGGGCGCCGCTCTCGTCACCCAGGAACTCCTCGACGAGGATTCGCGGAGTCACGGTTCTGTAGGCCCACTCTCGCACCGAGTAAAAATAGTTTCTGCGCAACCATTCGCGGCACTGGTCGATGATGGCCCCGTAGTCCACCAGATGTTTATTCGCAACAAGATTGACACATCCCGACGCATGCGCCGGCTTTATCACAAATTTATCCGGCAGGCTGTCGAATGGGATCGCTTCCGGTTGATCCGTGACGAAATACAGATCCGGGAGAAAGTCGGGGCCCAGTTTCTCAAGCGCGTATTGCCGCGCAGCTAACTTGTCCGCTGCTGTCCGCAGCAACTCTCTACGATCGAACAGAATGCGCCAGAGGACTTTCTCGCTAAATGAGCGTGGCGAGATAATGCGTGGGAAATGACCGTGTCTGCGTCGAAATGCGCGTGTCGCTAAAAACAGGGTATTCACTTCACGCAGCACGTTTCGGACAATGGAATCATTCTTTGTTTTCGTCATTTTCAGAATGTAATCAGCAAGCGCGGAAAGAGTCAATAAAGGATCGGGTCATCGAGCATTTAGAATCCGTCAGGAAATCCGAGGCGCATGTGAGGCGTGCCGCTGACTTGCCGGCTTTCCCTGGATCGCCAGGCTCTTCGGTGTATTGCATTCGACATGTGGCCTGCGTCCGCGGAGGCAATGGCATGACTGGCGATAGAGTACGCAGATCAAGTGCCCACCGTACGCTGCCGACCCGCGAGCCAAGTAGCAACGTGGGCGCGGGCATGCCTGCGAACTCGCCACCGCGATTGCATCAGTGTGTGATCGCTGGCCCGCGTACGGCTACCGGCGAGTCACGTATCAGCTGCGCCGCCAGGGCTGGGCGGTCAATCACAAGCGCGTCGCCCGGATCATGCGCCAGCTCGGCCTCAAAGCCGGCCGGCCGCGACGCCGCTTTGCCGTCACCAGTGACGGAGCGGCTCGATTCCCGTTCCGTGACTTAGCCAAGGACTGCATCCCTCGCCGTCCGGACGAACTATGGGTGGCCGATTTGACCTACATCCGCATCCTCACCGGATTTGTCTACCTGGCAGTGATCCTGGATGCCTGGTCGCGCAGGGTCATCGGCTACGCGGTGGCCCGCCACATGGACGTGCGGTTGTGCTTGGCAGCCCTCCAGGCTGCTATCGCCGATCGGCGGCCCGGCCCCGGATGCATTCACCATTCAGATCGCGGCTCCCAATACGGCGCCGCGGAGTACCGCCAGATCCTGGCAGCGCACGGACTTCGCGGCTCGATGAGCCGCCGCGCCAATCCGTACGATAATCCTCAGGCCGAGAGTTTCACGAGGGCGCTTAAATACGAGGAAATCTATACCAGGGACTATGAAACCTTCGAAGATGCCATGACCCAGTTGCCGCGCTTTATCGAGCAGATCTATAACGGCGAACGCCTCCACTCGACGCTCGGTTACCGATCACCCAAGGAGTTCGAAGCCCTACATTCTCGACAAGCGGCCTAATTTCCCCAGGTCCCTTGTCCAGTTTCAGGGGTTCACTCCAGAACCTGGCCAATATTGCACGCCGGTTCACAGCGCGGCCTCCTGCTCGCATTGAATTCGATAGCGGGCATTGAGCTGAGAAGCCAGCCGAACGGCATTCCGTTCGATCTTGCCGGGCCTCGGTGCGATGCGCAGTGGCGATGGCGGATGGATCCGGGTTCCACTCAACCCTCCGCCACGATCAGCGGAACATACATCTCTCGCGCACTCGTGCCTCCGTGCACTCCGACGTGCACATACCGCGGCTCGCCGGGCAGCCAGTCTCTGATCACCGCACGGCCCGTGGCGAGCAGGGTGAAATCTCCGACGCGCTCGTGCAGGCGCGGGTGCGGGGACCCCAGACCGAAATAGCCGGACCGGATCAAGGCGCCGCTTTCTCTCAGATCCACATATCCCTCGAGATGCGTTGCCACGTATTCGGTGAAATCCGCGCGACGGTCTGGCTGGACATAGCAGTAGGCCACTCGCCCATCGCCGCAAAGCGGCAGGGACAGGGTGCGCGCGAGACGCGGGTGCAGGTCGAGCTCGATCGTCTGATCGGCGCTTGCATCGATGAAACCGTGGTCGCCCGTGACGATCACGACTGTGCTCGTCCCTGAGATCCCTTCCAGAATGGCGCCGAATGCCGCGTCGAGCTCCGCAAGATGAGCCAGTGCCTCCGGGCTCTCGATGCCGTGCGCGTGCGCCAGGCGGTCGAGCTCCGGCCAGTAGCCGTAGATGTACCGGCGGTCACCCCTGGCGCGCGCGAGCCGTGTGATGGTCTCGATCAACTGATCGAGACTCTTGTACGCATGAGGTCGCGCCCGCGCATTGTGCGCCGCGTTGAACTGCGAATGTATGATGCGATCCGGAGCGACCACATGCGAATGGGCGTTGACTCGATCGAATACCGACCGATGCCCGAGGAGCCGGCGGGCGGGGACCGTCGGCGAACGACCGCAGTGACGAGGCTGATACGGCAGCACCGCGAGAACGGTTCCGAGCTCGGCGAAATAGGTGAACCAGCCGGTAACGCCGTGCTGTTGGGGAGCTGTACCTGTCAGGAACGTCGTGATGGCGGTCGCCGTCGTGGAAGGAAAAACGGATGTCATCCGGCCGCTCACATGCCGGGCGAGCGGACCGTCGGGGCGATGCGCGAGCAGCCACTCGTGGCCGAGGCCGTCAATCACCAGCAGAATCACGTTCCGCATCGCGAGGCGGGCGGGCGGCAGGGCGCGCAGCGGCGGATAGAGGCGCTCGTCTCCTTCGAGTGCGCGCACGATCGAAGCCATGAGATTGACGATGCAACCGCCATGGTAGTCGGGCAGGACGCCGGACTCACGCATCGACGACGATGTCATTGGACTGGTGCATCGGTTCGACTGAGCTCAATTCCGCGCAGTAGGGCATGCCTGCACGGCTTCGTGCAATAGGTACGTGCCGCCTCGGTGCCGATGGATACCTGCAAGTGCCGGACGGGTCTGTACGCACCGATACGGATTGCGATACCTGGCGAGATGATGCGGAATCTCACTCTGGTGATTCGGTTCTGTCCGGAGATGACCTGTGTCGTCCGTCGAGATCGCTGGTTGCGGAAGCGGGGATCAAGCCGATGAGCGCGCCGTCGAACACTGTCAAGGTTGAGCATGCTCCCCAGGTCGGTACGGTTGACGCCGAGCGGCGGAGTTCGCCGATTCAGACCGACCCCACGCAGTCCTTCGAGCTGATGCGTGAGCAGATCGGCGACGAATCCGCCGGGTGCTATTTCAACGATCTGCGCTACGACGAAGGCAGCGTCGTGCTGAGCGGCCGGACCTACCTGCGTTGCGAGCAGGGAATCTGGGTAGAGGCGGGCACTACGGGTGATCTGTCGCCGTAGGCGAGCTTGAGTCCGTGGCGACCAGTCGGGTCGTGGCGTTACTGCGGAGGCGCGCATGAAGATTCTGTTGGGGATCGACGGTTCCCGGTATGCGCTCGCCGCCACGCGCTTTGTCTGCGGGTATCTGGCCGGACCGGGCCGGCAAGTGGACATGCTGCACGTGCTGCCGCTCGTGGTCCGCGCGGGAGCCGTATCGCCGCGACGGCAGCCTGAGAGCGTGCGCGTGCCGCCACTCACGCGATCATGGCTCGATCGGGCGCAGAGGCGGCTGAATTCCCGTGGCTTCAGGGTAACCAGGCATGTGCGCCGCGGAGTGCCGGCCAGGGTTTTTCCCGAGTTCGCGGCCGACGGCGGCTACGATCTGGCCGTGCTCGGGGCGAAAGGGCGCGCCGGCAATCCTTATCTACCGACGGGGAGCGTCGCGTTGGCGATGCTCGAGCACCACGTTCCGGCCGATATCCTTCTGGTGCGCGAGCGTGAGCCGAAGCGGGATAAGGCGGCAATAACGGTATCACGCCCGTATCCGGTCCTGTTCGCGACCGACGGCTCGGCGCGGATCGGGCAGGTGGCAGAGAGTTTCTATCGCCTCTTCCTCGTGCCCGAGCTCCGACCGATCGCAATCGCGGCGGCGGAGCTGCCGGAGCCGGCCGTGCTCGCCGCGTTGCGATTCGATGACCGCAGGCGGCTCGTCAGCCAGGTTACAGCCGCCGCCCGGGCGTGGGCTCGCGCGGCAAAGCCGCTGCTGGCGCGACCGGGTGTGCGGCCGCAGGCGCAGGTCGTTCAGGGCCGCCCCGTCACCGTTCTCATCGACGAGGCTCGCCGCAGCGCGGCGCTGCTCATCGTGCTTGGGTCTCGAGGTGCGCGCAGCCCCTCGGGTCCGCCGCTCGGCAGCGTCGCCTTGCAGGTGGCCCGGTATGCGCCGTGCTCCGTTCTGATCGTCCGCGATTCGCTCGCAGAGCCGAAAATCGCCTCCGAGTCGACCGGGAGGCGCCAGTGAGCGCTCGGATCGCGACGCAGGTCACCGGGAGTCGCGCGCCCGTTCGCACGTGGTCGACGGCATGCGGCCCCGCATGCGCCGGCGCGGTTGCCGGGGAGAGAACACCATGTCGCTGACACTCACCATTCCTTCCTTCGACAATCAAGAGCGGATCCCGGCAAGATTCGGCCGCGATGGCGACAACGTCTCCCCGGCCATCGAGTGGCGGGATGCCCCCGCGGGGGCGAAGAGCTACGCACTTGTGGTCGAGGATCCCGACGTGCCGAAGCACGCGTTTCGTCACTGGGCGGTCTACAACATTCCGCCGGATATCCACGGACTGCCGGAAGGAGCGGGCTCGGGAGGGCGCGCCGACGCGATGCGCACGGCCACCAATGACTTTGGCAACGCGCGGTACGACGGCCCGCGACCCCCTCGGGGAGACGGTGCGCACCACTATCACTTCGTGCTCTTCGCCCTCGACGTGGCCGATCTCGGACTGCCAGCCCGCTCGCGCGCGCAGGATGTGCTCGCGGCTGCGCGCCGGCATGCGATGGCCTCCACGGAGGTCGTCGGAACTTTCGAGCGATAGCGCAATCGGTTGGTCCCACCGGATCCGCGCTCGCGCCGGGGGACCGTCGCGGCTCCGGAACCGCCGGATACCCCGGGGGTGGTTTCAAGAACGGTCGCGGCAAGCTGGACGGGATAGAGGATTCCTGGAAGTCGCTGGACGGGGGCTTGAGCCAGGGGCGAATCCTGGCGGCCGCCACCTTCAGCTTGAGCGAGTCGATGGGTAGCTTGGAGGGCGCGCACGAGCAGGGAAGGGTGAGCGGATCGGTGGGCGACGCTCGCGGCGCGTGAGGGCCGCAGGTCGTATCGGACGGTCCTCTAACCGTATCCGCGTGGAGCGCGTGCGGAAATTCCGTATGGCCTGATCCCCGGCACGTGTCGGATGATCATGGCGATTGAGGCTGAATTCCATGCGATCCAAACAACAAACGATGTCCGTTCGGGGCGTGTGCAACGCGTGCGCCATGACCGCAAAGCGCGGCATCCGCGCGATGGTGACCGGACAGCGCGGGTGCCTGCGTGCCGCCGTGCCAGGAGTCGGTGCCGCGATCTGACGCGTCGAGACGAGCCGCCGTGGTACGCTTGACGGGACGCTATCCGAACTCGAGCCTACGTCTCGCCGGCCGGGCGGACCGCGATCCGCCGCGAAGCAACGGGAGGGGTGACCCGATGGAACATTGGCCCGGAACGCCCTATCCGCTCGGTGCCACCTGGGACGGGAGCGGTGTGAACTTCGCGCTGTTCTCGGAAAACGCGAGCAGTGTCGAGCTTTGCCTGTTCGACCGGGACGGGATCAAGGAGTCCGCGCGGATCGGCCTGATCGAGAAGACCAACCAGGTCTGGCACGGCTACCTGCCCGGGATCAGGCCCGGTCAGCGCTACGGTTACCGCGTTCACGGACCATATGAGCCCGAAAAGGGCCATCGCTTCAATCCCGCCAAGCTTCTTCTGGATCCGTACGCCAAGGCGATCGACGGAACGATCCAGTGGAGCGATGCGCTGTTCGGATACACCATTGGCGCAGAGAACGCGGATCTCAGCAGGGACGATCGCGATAGCGCGGCGAGCATCGTGAAGAGTGTCGTGATCGATCCGACCTACGACTGGGAGGGCGACCGGCTGCTGAAGGTGCCGTGGCATGACACCGTGATCTACGAAACCCACGTGAAGGGCTTCACCCGGCGAAATCCCGCCGTGCCGCCGCAGCTTCGGGGGACCTACGCGGGACTCGCTTCGGATGCGGCCGTCGGATATTTGCGCTCGCTCGGCATCACCGCCGTCGAGCTTCTGCCGGTGCACCACTTCGTTTCCGAGCGAACGCTGCGCGATCGGGGCCTCAGCAATTATTGGGGCTATAACTCGATCGGTTTTCTGGCGCCCGAGGCCAGCTACTCCTCGGCCGGCCGGGAAGGCGAGCAGGTGCGCGAGTTCCGCGACATGGTCAAGACGCTTCACCGCGCGGGCATCGAGGTGATCCTGGACGTGGTGTACAACCACACCGCCGAAGGCAGTCAGCTCGGGCCTACGCTGTGCTTCCGCGGCATCGACAATGCCGCATATTATCGTCTTGCCGTTGATCCGCGCTATTACCTGGACTTCACCGGCTGTGGCAATACCCTGAACATGGTGCATCCGCGGGTGCTGGGGCTGATCATGGACAGCCTGCGCTACTGGGTTCTCGAGATGCACGTGGATGGCTTTCGCTTCGATCTCGCCTCCGCGTTGGCGCGCGAGCTGTACGAGGTCGACCGACTCGGCTCCTTCTTCGATGTGATCCAGCAGGATCCGGTGATATCACAGGTCAAGCTCATCGCGGAGCCATGGGATCTGGGCGAGGGAGGCTACCAGGTGGGGAATTTCCCGCTCGGCTGGGCCGAGTGGAACGCCAAGTATCGGGACAGCGTGCGCGATTTCTGGCGCGGTCAGGATGAAACGCTGGCCGAGTTCGCGACACGGTTCACGGGAAGCTCCGATCTGTACGAGAGGGGCGGGCGGCGGCCGGCGGCCAGCATCAATTTCGTGACGGCGCATGACGGATTCACGCTGCGGGATCTCGTTTCGTACAACGACAAGCACAATGACGCGAACGGCGAGGGCGGCAACGACGGCAGTAACGACAACCGCTCGTGGAACTGCGGGGCGGAAGGTCCGACCGATGATCCCGAAGTGAACGCGCTGCGCGCCAGGCAGGTGCGCAATTTTCTGGCGACACTGCTTCTGTCTCAGGGCGTGCCGATGCTGCTCGGCGGCGACGAGTTCGGGCGGACGCAGGCCGGAAACAACAACGGCTACTGTCAGGACAACGAGACGAGCTGGTTCGACTGGGAGAGCGTCGATGCGGAATTGCTCGAGTTCACCCGTCGCGTGATCCGTCTGTTCCGGGAGCATCCGGTGTTTCGGCGACGCCACTGGTTCCAGGGCCAATCCATCCACGGCAAGGGGGTCGAGGACATCGCCTGGTTCGATCCTTCCGGAAACGAAATGTCGGAGCAGCAGTGGAGGATGGGACTCGTGAAGAGTCTGGGAATCTTTCTGAACGGCGATGCGATCCCTTCGCGGGGCTCGAAGGGTGAGCGGGTCCGTGATCAGAACTTCCTGATATTGTGCAACGCGCACTACGAGGCGGTGACGTTCCGGATCCCGGATGCCCGATGGGGAAAGAGCTGGCGGGCCGTTCTCGACACGACCGATGTCCATAACGGGAATGAGCGGCCGTTGCTCGCCAGCGCGAGTGAGCTGTCCTTGCAGGCGCGTTCGCTCCTGGTGCTGTGCCTCGAGGCGTGAGAGCCGTGCCTTGGGCGGCTACGGATCGCGGTGGATCAGCGGCGACGCGCTGCCGTAACGGCGGCGCGATGGTCACGGCCGACGGAGCCGCAGGCTCACCGCAGCCCGCCTCCGGCCGGCTCGCGCTCCCGCCAGATCTCCAGCAGAGCCAGTGTGAGCGTCACGATGACCGGCCCCAGCACGAAACCGGATGCGCCCAACAGCAGGATGCCGCCCAGGATCGAGATGAAAGCCGCGAGCGTGTGCAGCTTGAGCCGGGCGCCGACCCAGATCGGCCGCAGGAGATTATCGATTCCGCCGACGATGATCGCGCCCCATGCCGTGAGGACGATGACCTTGACCCAATGGCCCTCGAGTGCGAGGAATATCGTGGCCGGTATCCACACGATGAACGCGCCCAGTACGGGCACGAGTGACAGGACGGCCATGATGAAGCCCCAGACGAGCGGAGCGGGCAGTCCCAGGATCCAGAACATGAGTCCGCCGAGCGCTCCCTGCGCCGCGGACACCGCAGCCGTGCCCCAGACCGTCGCCCGAACCGTTTCGCTGATTCGAGCGAGGAGGTGCATCGTATCCTCGGCCCTCAGCGGCAGCGCGTACTGGAGCCATTGCACGATGGGCTGCCGGTCACGCAGGAAGAAGAACAGCAGATAGAATGTCAGCAGGCCGGCGAGCAGCCGCGCCAGAGATCCGCGCACGAACGATGCCGCGGCGTGGCTCAACTGGGTGGCCGCGGCCGCCGTGATGGAGCGCAGTCCGACGTACTGCTGGATCCAGTTGCCGACCGGCGCAATCTGCGGATGCCGATCGATGAAACGTTGAGCCGCACCCGCATCGACCTGCTGTTGAATAAAGGCGGCGCCCGAGGCGACCTGGTCGACGATTTTCTTGATGACGAACGCCGCTGGCGGCAGGATGAGCGCGGCCACGATGAGCACCGAGGCGATCGCCGCCAGATTGCGATACTTGAGGCGCTTTTCAAGCTTCGCATGCAGCGGCGCGAACAGGATGGCCAGCGTTGCCGCCCACACCAGCGGCGCCAGGAATGGCGCGGACAGCAGTGCGCAACCGACGATGCCGGCGGTGATCGCGGCCAGCAGGACCAGGAAGCCGGCTTGCCGCCTACTCTGACGGGTAACCACGTGCGTCTCGACGGGATATGGCGCGCCACCTGTCAGGGGCGTGTTCCATGGAGCTGCGCGCGCACCTGCGGGAGGCTCTGCGGATGGTGGTCCTGAATGTAAGCGATGAATTTCTCCCGGATCTGGCAGCGCAGGGTCCAGGCCGAGGAGGAGTCCGCCGCCGTCGCCAGAACCCGTAGCTGCATCGTGCGCTCGCTCGCATCCGTGACCTGCAGGCTCCAGAACCGCTTGTCCCACAGCTCGCTCGCCTCGATGATCTCCTTCAACGCCTTGCGCCCCTCCTCGACGGGGAAAGAATAATCCACCCACACGTAGACCGAGCCCAGAAGGCTCGCCGACGTGCGCGTCCAGTTCTGAAACGGCTTCTCGATGAAGTAGCTGAGCGGCACGATGAGCCTCCGGTCGTCCCAGATGTGCACGACGACGTAAGTGAGCGTGATTTCCTCGATGCGCCCCCATTCGCCGTCGACGATGACGACGTCATCCAGGCGCATCGGCTGGGCGAGCGCGATATGAAAGCCGGCGAGCAGGTTCGCGATGGTCTTCTGGGCGGCGACGCCGACGATGATGCCGACTACGCCCGCGGAGGCGAGCAGGCTCGTGCCGAAGCGCCGCACCTCGCTGAACGTCATCAGTATGGAGGCGAGCGCCAGCAGGCCGATGCCGACCTCCGTCACCCTGCTGATGATGTGCACCTGGGTGTAGACCTTGCGCGCTTGCAGGTTGTCCGAGGCGCCGATATCGAATCGCGTCATCAACGCCTGCTCGCCGATCCGTGCGGCCTGCAGCAGGATGAACGCGAACGCCAGGATGAGCAGGATTGCCGTTCCCTTCGAGACCACGGCCGCGTAGCGCGACGGCAAGTCGAGGAGCGGCAGGCCGAAGATCACCCCGAGGATGGGCACGGCGACCCGCAGGCTGCGCCCGACGAGCGGCACGAGCAGGTCGTCGAGGCGGCTGCGTGTGCCCGACGCCCAATTCTGCAGCTGAGTCTCGAGGACACGGATGCAGCGAAAGAAGAACCAGAAGAGGACCGCGAACGTCGTGACATCGAGCGCCGTGCCGAGGGCGCCGAGCAGTTCCCGGGCGGCCTGAGCGGGCAATGTTGCGAAGAGTATGGGGTGGGCGGCGAAGTACACGCCGTACGCCCAGATGAGCACATAGAGCGGCCTGCCGATCGCGCTCACGAGCTGATACTTCGCGGAGTGTCCCTGCGCCGCATGCCGCCGGGCCCGCCGTCTCACCAGGATCGCGGCCACGAAGTTGACCACGAGCGCGAGCGCCAGCAGGCCGAGGACGATGGCCACGTCGGATCCCATGAGCGGCCCGATCACGTGGCGGTCGGCGAGGCCGCCGAGCAGACGGCGGCTCCAATCGGTGAGCAGGGCGTTGAGAGCGGCGGGAAATGTGCGCATGGGTACTTCTCACGGCGGACGGCATGTCGCCCGGGGTGTCATGTCGCGCGAATCACCAACGCGGTCGGCAGCATCTCCGATTGCACGGTCTCGCCGCGCAGCAGGCCCAGCACCTTGCGCGCGAGCAGCACGCCGCCTTCCCGCCAGTCCTGACTCACCGTCGACAGCGGCGGCAGAAAGGCCGCCGCCTGCGGAGTGTCGTCGTAACCGATGACCGACACGTCCTGTGGCACCGACCGCCCGAGCTCGACGAGCGCGTGGATCGCGCCCATCGCGATCAGGTCGCTGCACGCCAGGATCGCGTCGAACGGTACCTTGCGGCTGTGCAGCGAGCGCACGGCCTGGACTCCGGCCTTTGGCGTGAAGTCCGCGCGGCGCCACAGCAGCGGCTTGATGTCATGGAGGGCGAGCTCATCGGCGAATCCGGACAGGCGCTGCGCCATCTCGGGGTGATCGGGATTGCCGATGAAGACCGGGTGGTGCCGGCCGATCGAGACGAAGCGCTCGGCGGCGCTCATGCCGCCGTGGCGGTTGTCGCTCCCGACCACGATGTGCCGGTCGCCGCCGACTCCCGCGGCGCCCCAGACCACCATGGGCAGGCCGATCTTGTCGTACAGGCGCACAGCGTTTTGGTCGGCTCCCTGGCCGAGCAGGATCAGCCCGTCGGCCGCCTGCACGACCCTGTCCGCCGATCCTCGCCGGGTGGCGAGCAGCAGGTTGTACCCGGCCGAGGCGAGCTCCTGCGAGATCCCGCCGAGCAGCGCCAGCGGATACGGATCGGCCATCGTGCGCTCCGGCGACGGACTCATCTCGACGATCACGGCCACGGAGTGGCAGCGGTCCGGCCGCGGGGCGTGGTTACGACGCAGCCGCAGATTCCGCGCGTGAACGTTCAGCTTGTATCCGTGCTCCTGCGCAAGACGCCGGATGCGCTCCCGCGTGGCGGGATTGACCAGCGGGCTGTCGGCGAGCGCTCTCGAAACGGTGATGGTGGACACTCCGGCGAGCCGCGCCAGATCCGCCATGGTGATGCGGGTCGGACCGGTTGGGGGCGATTTCTTTTTCTCGGACACGGTGGCTCGGCTTCAGTGGCTGCTCAGCAGGGCGACCGGGAAGTACCGGAACAAATCGGTCGCGCAGAACCACAGGCCCGCGTCGCGCTGCGCCATGCTCACCGCTTCGCCGCTCAGGACGTCGTGGTAGGTGATTCCGCCGTCTCCGCCGGGGCATCGCACCCAGGTGTCGAGCCAGGCATCGGAATCGGTCGGTGCCTTGCCGTCGGCCGCCAGGCGCGCGAACCAGCGCGGGGCGGCGACCACCACCTGCTGTGACCGATGGCCGCGCGAGAACGCGCAAATGTGTCCGGCTTTGGCGCCCGTGACGAGAAGACCCTGATAGTCACCCTCGGCGAATACCCGCGGGTGCGCATGCCGCAACTGCAGGGCGCGCCAGGTGAGGTAAAGTTTGGCGCGACCGTCGCGGACGTGCGAGAGCAGGTCGGCGAGCAGGGCACGCCGGTCGTTCGATGCATCGCTGGTCCGCCGCAGCGCCTCCAGCACGCTGTCGTTCGCGCCATGGTCGACCGGGCAGCGATTGTCCGGGTCGGCCAGCCGAAAGGTCCACACCTCGTTGCCCTGATAGATGTCGGGAACTCCGGGAACGGTCAGTTTCAGCAGAGTCTGCGACAACCCGTTCAGCAGTCCGAAATGCGCGACCCTTTGCTGAAAAGCGGCAAATTCCCGGAGAAACGGGTTGTGCGCCGGATCACTCAGCAGTGCGGCGACGAAATGACCGGTCGCCTCCTCGTAGTCGGTGTTCGGGTTGATCCAGGAAGAGTGGACCTTCGCCTCCCTGACGGCCTTGAGCATGTATCCGGCGATTCGCTCCCGATAGACCGCCAGAGCGGGTTCGTCGGGCTGCTCGAGCGGCCAGGTGCCGAGCAGGGTCTGATACAGCAGGTATTCGTCGTTGGCGGAAGGGGCGGGCAGGTCGTCCACCAGACGCTTCCGGCCGCGATTCAATCGCCGCCACCGGAACAGGTGATGGCGCCATTCGAGAGGCAGCTCGGACAGTACGTCGATGCGTGCGCGCACGTCCTCGCTGCGTTTGCTGTCGTGAGTCGACGTGCAGATCATGCCGTGCGGCCAGTCCTGCTGGCGCTGTCGGTTTTCCTGGTGAAAGGTCTCGCAGGAGACGGAAAATCGCCTCGGATCGAAGCCCACGTCGTTCAGCGACACCAGCAGGTTGTACGAATAGAGCGCGGTGTCCTCCAGGCCCTTGGCCACCACCGGCGCGGTGTACTGCTGAAAGCGCAGGACAAACTGCCGGATCTCGCGGCGCACCCGCGCCGTGTGCCGCTCGAGACCGCGCAGGTTCAGCAGATCGGAAAGGAAATCGAAGATCAGAATGTCCTTGGCGTGGCTGCGGCTCTTGGCTTTGACGATGGTCCATTGCAGGACGCGGCGGTCGTGATCGTCGGCGCGACCGGCGCTGAGATAGGTGCGGTACACCGGGAAGCAGGCGACGATCTCGGTGATGGCTTCGCGCAGGCCGAGATAGGTGAAATCGCGCGTGCGGCGATTGGTCTGCGCGATGCGGCTGGCTCGATTGGCCAATACGGTCAGCTCGCCCGCCAGATTCGTCCGGATGATGAGCGTCTTGCAGCGATAGAGCAGCTCATCGAAGTCCACGGACTGGCCGACGAACCGATTGTAGATACGGTGCAGCGGGAGCGCCCCGTCGGGATGGACGAACAGACCGTTGATCAGATGCGCCACTTCGTAGCCGGTGGTGCCGGCTACGGGCCAGTCGGCCGGGAGGCGCTCCCCGGTGGCGAGAACCTTCTCGACGAGCAGGTAGCCGTCCGGGGAGCCGGCGTCGCCCGTTTGGCCTCGCGCCCGCGCGATCAACCGCTGCAGGTCTTGAAAGTACCCGAACGGGTCCGCGAGGCCGTCGGGGTGGTCGATGCGCAGGCCGTCGATCCGGCCGTCGGCGAAAAGCCGGGCGATGCGACGGTGCGTGGCCTCGAATACGGCCGGGTGCTCCATGCGGATGGCGGCGAGATGGTTGATGTCGAAGAAGCGCCGATAGTTGATTTCATCGGATGCCACGAGCCAGTACGCCAGGCGGTAGGCTTGCGATTCCAGCAGGCGATGCAGGCGGTCGAAGCTGGCCGGTTGGCCCGGGATGCCGTTGTAAAGCCGAAGCCGGCCGTGGATCAGCTCGGCGATCAGCGGGCTGTGACGGTACGAATCGGCGAGCGCCGCCTTGCACGGGGCGGCGGCCCCCCCCCGCCGGGGCCCCCAGGCGGGTGCGGGGCGCCCTGGGAGGGCGCCGGACCCGGCAAACAACCACCGCAACTGGCTCAACGGCCCCCCGTCCGCCTCCGCGCCCCGCCCCACCGGACGCCCGCAGGGGCTCTAGCGGTTTCGGGACGGACTCCGGGCGGATCGCAGGGGGGG
>OBLK01000234.1_pt1 | contig 15841 bp, 13 predicted proteins | sample 1518871 | NCBI WGS metagenome assembly OBLK01 (sample SAMEA2464837, study PRJEB22497) | soil metagenome | biome: Grassland; feature: Farmland; material: Clay | place: Australia | collected 2013-02-01 | depth 0.8 m
ACGCACGTCGACGGCGAGCTCCGAGCCTGGTTCCACCCCGGCCGCGGTGTCGACCAAGGCAAGCGCGATGCCGCTCTTCAGGGTCGGGGAGAACGTGCCGGACGTGGTCTCGCCCACCATGCTCTCGCCTGCGAGCACGGGCATGTGTGGCCGCGGCACGCCGCGACCCGTCGCGCGCAGCCCCCACAGCCGCCGGCTCGGTCCGGCGGATCGCTCGGCGAGCAGCGCGTCCCGGCCGAAGAATTCCGGCTTCTTCCAGCCGACCGCCCACGACGCCCCGGCCTGCACCGGGCTGATCGTCGGCGACAGGTCCTGGCCGTGCAGCGGGTAGCCCATCTCCGTGCGCAGCGTGTCGCGCGCCGCCAGCCCGACCGGCAGCCCGCCGGCCAGCCGGGCGGCGTCGACCAGCCGCGTGAACACCGGCCCGGCGTCGGCGGCGTTGACGATCAGCTCGTAGCCGCGCTCGCCGGTGTAACCGGTGCGGCAGACCCGAACCGAGCACAACCGGTCGCCGAGGTCCACCTCGGTCATGGTGTTGGACATGTAGCCCAGCTCGGACGGGATGTGCAGCGACTCCAGCAGCGCCGGCGAGGCCGGCCCCTGAACGGCCAGCATGCCCAGCTCCGTGTGCTGGTTCTCCAGCGCGATCTCCGGCGGTGCGGCGGCCTCGAGCAGCCGGTACACCTCGCGGGAGTTGGCCGCGTTGGGGATCAGCAGCACCGAGTCGGCCGCGTCCAGGTAGGCGATCAGGTCGTCGACCACGCCACCGTCGTCGTTGCAGCACAGCGTGTACTGGGCCTTGCCCGGCTCGATCCGGCCGAGGTCGTTGGTCAGGCACCGGTTGACGAAGTCGGCGGCGCCCGGCCCGGTCACGCCGATCTTGCCGAGGTGGCTGACGTCGAAGATCCCGACGCTGGTGCGCACCGCGTTGTGCTCGGCGACCACCCCGGTCGGGTACTGGATGGGCATGCGCCAGCCACCGAACTCCGCCATGGTGGCGCCGAGCTCGATGTGGATCGCCTCCAGCGGGCTGCTCAGCAGATTCGTGGTCACGGCGCACGACGGTACCGGGGACGGCACGTCACCGGCTGACTCGGCGCGCACGACCGATCAGTGCGGTCAGGACTGTTCCGGCGACGAGCGCACCGAGCGTGATCAACACCTGCTCCGGCGGCAGCGCCACCGCCAGCACGCAGCACAGCGCGAGCCCGAGCCGGGCCGTCCAGCGCGTCCAGCCCGGCCAGCGGCGCCGCTCACCCGGCAGCCGCAGGGCCGCCGCGTTGGCGATCGCGTAGTACACCAGCACCGAGCACGCCGACAGCGCGATCGCGGCCGCCGGCCCCGCCAGCATGGCGATGAGGGCGGCAACCGCTCCCCCGGCCAGGTCCGCCCGCCACGGCGTCTGCCGCCGCCCGACGTGGGCCAGCGCCGGCGGCAGGTCACCGCCACGAGCCATCGCCAGCGCCGTGCGGCTCACGCCGACCAGCACCGACAGCAGTGCCGAGACCACTGCGACTGCCGCCCCGACTCGCACCGCGACGGTCAGCCACGGCAGGCCGGCGACCAGCGCCACCAGCGGCGCAGGCTCGGCCGCCAGCCGATCCACCCCGAGGCCGTCCAGCAGGGCGATCGCCACCGCGAGGTACACCACGAGCGCCGCCCCGAGCGCGATCGGGATCGCCAGCCGCAGCGTCCGGGCCGGGTCGCGCACCTCCTCGCCGAGAGTGGCCAGCCTGGCGTAGCCGGCGAAGGCGAAGAACAGCAGGCCGGCAGCGGTCAGCACGCCGAACGGCGTCGCGTGCACCGGCGGGAACGGCTGTTCGGCTCCGGCCGGGTCGCCGGCCAGGCCGACTGTGACGGCGACGACGGTCATGGCGAGCACCGCCACCACGACCGCGACCAGCACCCAGGTCACCGCGACCGTGCTGCGCACGCCCGCGGTGTTCACCGCGGTCATCACCGCGATCGCGGCGAGCGCGACCGGCACCGGGTGCGCCGGCAGCAGGTAGACGCCGAGCGTCGTCGCGGCGGCCGCGGCCGAGGAGGTCTTGCCGGTCAAGAACGCCACCCCGGCCGCCCGCGCGGGCCAGCGTCCGAGCAGCTGCCCGGCATACACGTAGGTGCCACCGGACTGCGGGTAGTTGGCCGCAAGCTCGGCGGAGGAGATCGCGTTGCAGGTCGCCACGACCGCGGCCAGCACGAGCGCCAGCAGCAGCCACCGACCCGCCGCGGCCGCGGCCGGCGCGAACGCCGTGAACACCCCGGCCCCGAGCATCGCGCCGAGTCCGATCACGACCGCATCTGACGTGCCGAGTCGCCTTCGCACAGGCGCAGCGTGCCAGCCCGTTAGCATGCGCCAGCCGCCCCATGACGTCATCCGTCTCCTGGAGGACCACCGGTGACCAGCCCGAAACTCGCGTTGACCGACGCCGACCCGGTGACCGCCGCGGCCGACGCCGTCATCATCGGCACCGTCCAGACCCCCGACGGGGTGGGGCTGGCACCCGGAGCCGAGCCAGTTGGCACCGCCTTCGGCGGCGGGCTGCTCGAACTGCTCAAGCTCCTCGGCGCGACCGGTAGGGCCGACGAGGTGATCAAGGTGCCGACCGGTGGTGCCCTCACCGCGCCGGTCGTCGTGGCGGCCGGGCTCGGCAGGTTCGAGGACGAGGTGTCCGCGGAGCTGGTCCGCCGGGCCAGCGGTGCCGCGGCCAGATCGCTGACCGGCGTCCGCAAGGCGGTCTGCACGCTGTCCACGGTCGACGTGGCGGCGGCGGCCGAGGGTGCGGTGCTGGGCGCCTACCAGTTCACCGAGTACAAGTCCGATGGCGGCGACAAGCCGCTCGGCCGGGTCGAGCTCGCCGTGCGGTCGGCCAAGGACGGCACGGCCAAGGCGGAGCTGAAGCGGGCGAGCGCGGTCGCCGACGCGGTCTCGGTCGCCCGTGACCTGGTGAACACCCCGCCCAACGACCTCTACCCGGCATCGTTCGCCGACCGGGCCGCGGCGCTCGGCGCCGACGCCGGTCTCACGGTCGACGTGCTCGACGAGAAGGCGCTGCGCAAGGCCGGCTTCGGCGGTGTACTGGCCGTCGGCGGCGGGTCGTCGCGGCCGCCGCGGGTGGTCCGGATGCGGCACGCGCCCGGCAAGGCCCGCGCCAGGGTCTGCCTGGTCGGCAAGGGTGTGACGTTCGACACCGGCGGCATCTCGATCAAGCCGGCCAAGGACATGCACGAGATGACGTGCGACATGGCCGGCGCCGCCGCGGTCGTCGCTGCCATGACGCTGGTCGCCAGGCTGAAGCTGCCGGTCGAGGTGATCGCCACCGTCCCGATGGTGGAGAACATGCCTTCCGGCGCCGCCTACCGGCCGGGCGACGTGCTGACGATGTACGGCGGCAAGACCGTCGAGGTGCTCAACACCGACGCCGAGGGCCGGCTGATCCTGGCCGACGCGCTGGTCCGGGCCGGGGAGGAGACCCCGGACGTGCTCGTCGACGTGGCGACGCTCACCGGGGCGCAGCTGGTCGCCCTCGGTAACCGGACCTCGGCGATCATGGCCAACGACGACGACCTGCAGAAGGCGATCGCCGCGGCCGCCGACGCCGCCGGCGAGCTGATGTGGCCGATGCCGCTGCCCGTCGAGCTGCGCGCGCTGGACTCGCGGTTCGCCGACATCGCCAACGTCGCCAGTCACCGCTGGGCCGGCATGCTGCTCGGCGGGCTGTTCCTGCGTGACTTCGTCCGCGAGGGGCAGCGGTGGGCACATCTGGACATCGCCGGACCGGCCTGGAACAGCGGCTCGCCGTGGGGCTACACGACCAAGGGCGGCACCGGTGCGGCGGTTCGCACGCTGGGCGCCCTGCTCAGCGACATCGCCACGAACGGCTGACCAGCGAATCCCCGCCGGGCGTTGCAGGATGGCCGGATGGCCGGTCGTAACGTGCTCACCCCGGCCGGTCGCGCGGTCGGCTCGGCGGTCGGCTCGGCGGTCGGGTCGGCGGTCGGGTCGGCACGGTCGGCCGCGGCCGCGGTCGGCGGGGCGCCGCACGTGTTGCGCGGGCTGGTCGCGGCCGGTGTGGTCGCGCCGATGCGCCCGCAGACGCTGCTCGGCCTGCTCACAGGCCTCGGCCGCACCGGGCTGACGATCGCCGCAGCCGCCGCGATCGGCGCTGTCCGGCACCCGGACCGGGCCGCCATCGTGGACGAGCGCGGCCGGCTCACGTTCGCCCAGCTCGAAGCGCAGAGCGCCCGGATCGCCGCCGGGCTGCGCTCCACCCACGGCGTCGGCAGGGGCCACCGGGTCGGCATCCTGTGCCGCAACCACCGCGGGTTCGTGGTCGCGCTCGCCGCGGCGTCCCGGGCCGGCGCCGACCTGGTGCTGCTCAACACCGAGTCGGCAGCCCCCCAGCTCACCGCGATCCTGGCCCGCGAGGGCGTGCAGACCCTGGTCACCGACGAGGAGTTCCTGCCGGCCGTGCGGGCGTCCGGGTTCTCCGGCGCGTGCGTGCTGGCCTGGACCGACGACCCGGAGCACACGGAGACTCTGGACACGTTGGCCTGGCGTGGCGGTGAGCCGGTGCGGCCACCGGTGAGCCAGGGCCGGGTCGTGATCATGACGTCGGGCACGACCGGCACACCACGCGGAGCCGGCCGGCAGCCGGACCCGATCGCGGTGCTCACCCCGATGGCGAGCGTGCTGAACCGGGTGCCGCTGCGGGCCGGCGAGGCGATCGTGATCCTCCCGCCGGTGTACCACGCCCTCGGCCTGGCATTCCTGCTGCTCGGGTTGTTCATCGGCAGCCCGGTGGTGCTGCGCCGGCGGTTCGACCCGGAGCAGGCGCTCGGCGACGTCCAGCAGTACCGGGCCGGTTCGCTGGTCGCCGTGCCGGTCATGCTGCAGCGGGTCCTGGAGCTGCCGGCCGAACGGCGCCGCGACACGAGGTCGTTGCGCGCCGTGGTCAGCGGCGGCTCGGCGCTTCGACCCGACCTGGCGGGGGCGTTCATGGACGCCTTCGGCGAGATCCTCTACAACGTGTACGGCTCGTCGGAGGCGGCGTTCGGCAGCCTGGCCAGCCCCGATCAGCTGCGCCGGGCGCCAGGCACTGTCGGCGTGCCGACCCACGGCACCACCGTCCGGATCCTCGACACCGACGGCGAGCCGATGCCGGTTGGCCAGGTCGGCCGTGTGCACATCGCAAGCGCCCTCGGCTTCGACGGCTACACCGACGACGGTCACACCAGCAATAACGACACCGGCGCTGGCGACACCGGCGCTGGCGGGCAGCCGACCGTCGACGGCCTGCTGGCCACCGGCGATCTCGGCCACTTCGACCACCGCGGCCTGCTGTTCGTCGACGGCCGCGACGACGACATGATCGTCTCGGGCGGGGAGAACGTCTTCCCCCGTGAGGTCGAGGACCACCTCGCCCGGCATCCCGCGGTCGCCGACGTCGCCGTGGTCGGGGTGCCCGACGACCAGTTCGGCGAGCGCCTCGCGGCCTACGTCGTGCTGCGACCGGGCTCGACCGACGTGTCCGCCGACGAGCTGCGCGAGCACGTCAGGACCGACCTTGCCCGGTTCAAGGTGCCACGCGACGTGCACTTCGTCGACGAACTGCCACGCAACGCCACCGGCAAGGTGCGCAAACGCGATCTCCCGTCCGGGTGAACTTTCAGCCCGCGACGTCGACCTTGGCGACCACCCTGGTCGGCGTGACCCTGATCAACATCTCGGGCGGCACGGCGTTGCGGCGGCCGTACTCCTGCGCCCGGTCTGCGCCCATGTACCGGCCGCCGATCACCGTCGCCCAGTGCAGCAGCTCGGCGGCGTCGTCGACCACCTTCGCGGTGCCGGCGACGGTCGCGAAGCAGAACGGCGGGTTCTCGTCGTCCCAGCACAGCGACACCCTCGGGTCCCGCAGGATGGCCTTGCCCTTGATCGTCTCCGGCGAGCACGTGAACACGATCTCGGTGCCGTCCAGGACGACCCACACGGGCGTGACGTGCGGCGATCCGTCGGCGCGCACGACGGCGAGCTTCGCCGTACGGGCCGGCGACGCGGACACGAACTCCTGCCACCAGCCGGGCGGCGCGTCGGTGTATCCCACGCCGCTCAGCCTTCCAGATCGCGGCGCCGCTCCCGGTCACGCAGGACCCGTAGCCGGTTGGTGTAGTCGCGCATCCGCTGCGGGTAGCCGACCAGGCGGACGTCGTACACCGGGATGCGCAGCCGCTTGCCCAGCCGCCGCGCGCCGTCCGGGCCGTCGATGCGCCGCCGCGTCCACTCACCGTCGTGCGCTACGAGCACGACGGTGGTCTCTGTCACGGCGGTCCTCGGCTCGACGAACGCCTCGACCCCGCGCCGGCTGGTTGCCCATTCCCGCAGGGGAGCGAGGGCGTCGTCGGTGGAGGTCCGCTGCTGACCGGGCGCGTTGCGCCGTCGGCGCTTGCCGAACAGTCCCACCGGCCACCTCCTGCGCCAGTTCTCTTGCGTCAACTCACGGGGTTCAACGAAGAAACCCCCGCACATTCTCCCCGTCCGCACCTCATCAGCTCTCTGCCGGCTTCGGGGCCAGGTTCCGTCCGGCCCGCCAGGGGCACCAGGCCACCTCGGCGGCAGGCCGACCTTGGTGACAAGATGGCTACCGGCCTGTCAGAGCGCGACCTCAGGCCGACCCAGCCCGACCAGCCCGGCGAAGGGGGAGATCGAAAGTGTCCGACAGCTCCGCCGACCTCGTAATCCTCGGCGGTGGCTCGGGCGGGTACGCCTGCGCCTTCCGCGCCTCCCTGCTTGGCATGTCGGTCGTTCTCGTCGAGAAGGACAAGCTCGGCGGCACCTGCCTGCACCGCGGCTGCATCCCGACCAAGGCGCTGCTGCACGCCGCCGAGGTCGCCGACCTAGCCCGTGAGGGCGACCAGTTCGGGGTGAAGACCTCCCTCGAGGGCATCGACATGGCCGGCGTCAACACCTACAAGGACGGCGTCGTCTCCCGGCTGTACAAGGGCCTGCAGGGCCTGGCCAAGGCGCGCGGCGTGAACGTCGTCGAGGGCACCGGCAAGTTCGTGGCGCCGAACGCCGTCGAGGTCGACGGGCAGCGCTACACCGGCGAGAACGTCGTGCTGGCCACCGGCTCGTACGCCAGGTCACTGCCCGGGCTGGAGATCGGCGGCCGGGTGATGACCAGCGACCAGGCGCTCAACCTCGACTTCGTCCCCGAGCGGGTCGTGGTGCTCGGCGGAGGGGTGATCGGCGTCGAGTTCGCCAGCGTGTGGCGCTCGTTCGGGGCCGAGGTGACGATCGTCGAGATGCTGCCGCGGCTCGTCCCGCTCGAGGACGAGTTCGCCTCCAAGCAGCTGGAGCGGGCGTTCCGCCGGCGCGGCATCAGGTACAAGACCGGCGTGAAGTTCACCGGGGCGGACGCCACCGAGTCCGGTGTCTCGGTGAGCCTGGAGTCCGGCGAGCAGCTCGAGGCCGATCTGCTGCTGGTCGCCGTCGGCCGCGGCCCGAACAGCGCCGGCCACGGCTACGAAGAGGCCGGCGTCCGGATGGACCGCGGCTTCGTGCTCACCGACGAGCGGCTGCGCACCAACCTGCCCAACGTCTACGCGGTCGGCGACCTTGTGCCAGGGCTTCAGCTGGCCCACCGCGGCTTCCAGCAGGGAATCTTCATCGCCGAGGAGATCGCCGGACTCAACCCTGCCGCGATCGACGAGGCCGGCATCCCGCGCGTCACCTACTGCGACCCCGAGGTGGCCTCGGTCGGGCTGACCGAGACGCAGGCCAAGGAGCGGTACGGCTCCGCCGAGACGGTCGTCTACGACCTGGCCGGCAACGGCAAGAGCCAGATCCTCAAGACCTCCGGCGCGGTCAAGCTGGTCAAGGCGCCGGACGGCCCGGTCGTCGGCATCCACATGGTCGGCGCCAGGGTCGGCGAGCTGGTCGGTGAGGCGCAGCTGATCTTCAACTGGGAGGCGTACGCGGACGACGTCGCACCGCTCGTGCACGCCCACCCGACCCAGACCGAGGCGCTGGGCGAGGCACACCTCGCGCTCGCCGGCAAACCACTGCACGTGCACGGCTGAGGTCGTCGGCGGCCGTTCGGAACTAACGAGCACGAGGAGTCAGCAGAGATGGCCTTCTCCGTCCAGATGCCGGCGCTTGGGGAGAGCGTCACGGAGGGCACCGTCACCAGATGGCTGAAGCGGGAGGGCGACCACGTCGACGTGGACGAGCCACTGCTCGAGGTGTCCACCGACAAGGTCGACACCGAGATCCCGTCGCCGGCCGCTGGCGTGCTGAGCCGCATCGTGGTCGCCGAGGACGAGACGGTCGAAGTCGGCGCCGAGCTCGCGGTGATCGACGATCCCGGCGCGGGCGGTGGCAACGGCCAGCCGGCCCAGACCCAGGCGGAACCGGCCGCGGAGCAGCCCGCCCAGACCGAGCAGCCGGCCGCCGAGCAGGAGCCCGAGCCGGAGCAACCCGAGCCGGAGCAGCCCGAGCCGGAGCCGCAACAGCAGGCCAGGCACCAGGCGCCGGAGCGGACCGAGCCGGAACCGCAGCAGCCACAGCCAGACCAGCAGCCCAGCCGGCAACCGGCGGCAACCGGCAACGGCCAGGGCTCCGGCGACGGGACGCCGGTGACCATGCCGGCGCTCGGCGAGTCGGTCACCGAGGGCACAGTGACCCGCTGGCTCAAGCAGGTCGGTGACCACGTCGACGTCGACGAGCCGCTGCTCGAGGTCTCCACCGACAAGGTCGACACCGAGATCCCCTCCCCCGCGGCCGGCACCCTGCTGGAGATCAGCGTCGACGAGGACCAGACCGTCGAGGTCGGCGCACAGCTCGCGGTCATCGGCAGCGGCCAGCCCGCTCAGCAGCAGGCCGCGCCGGACACCAGGCCCGACGAGGCCCGCGAACCCGAGCCACCGGCCCAGCAGGCCCAGGCCGAGCCGCAGCAGGCCGAGCAGCCCCAACCCGAGCCGCGCGAGGCCGAGCCGCGCGAGGCCGAGCAGCCGCAGGCCCGGGAGCCCGAGGCCCGCCAGCCGGAGCAGGAGCAGCGCCAGCCCCAGGAGCAGCGCCAGCCCCAGGAGCAGCGCCAGCCCCAGGAGCAGCGCCAGCCAGAGCAGGCGCGACCGGCCGAGCGTGCGGCAGCGTGGCCGGGTTCCGGCGCCGGCCAAGCGACCGCCGAGCAGGTAGACGGCCAGCCCGCCACGATGCCCTACGTCACGCCGCTGGTGCGAAAGCTCGCCGCCGAGCACGGCATCGACCTGGCCGGGCTGCAGGGAACCGGGGTCGGTGGCCGGATCCGCAAGCAGGACGTGCTGGCCGCCGCCGAGTCCAAGCAGGCGCCCGAGCCGGCCCCGCAGCAGGAGCCGGCCGCCGCGCAGGAGACCAAGGCGCCGAGCGCCCCTGGCCCGGACCAGGCCAGCCTGCGCGGCACCACCCAGAAGATGTCCAGGCTGCGCAAGGTGATCGCCAGGCGGATGGTCGAGTCGCTGCAGACCTCGGCCCAGCTCACCACCGTCGTCGAGGTCGACGTCACCAAGATCGCCAGGCTTCGTGACCGGGCCAAGCGCGACTTCCAGACCCGCGAGGGCGTCAAGCTGTCGTTCCTGCCGTTCTTCGCCAAGGCCACCGTCGAGGCCCTCAAGCAGCACCCGGTGCTGAACGCCTCGATCGACAGCGAGGCCATGGAGGTGACCTACCACGGCGCCGAGCACCTCGGCATCGCGGTGGACACCGAGCGCGGGCTGCTGGTCGCGGTCGTGCACGACGCCGGCGACCTGAACATCGCCGGGCTGGCCAGGCGGATCGCCGACCTGGCCGAGCGCGCCAGGGCCAACAAGATCACGCCGGACGACATCAGCGGCGGGACGTTCACGCTGACCAACACCGGCAGCCGCGGCGCCCTGTTCGACACGCCGATCATCAACCAGCCGCAGGTGGCGATCCTTGGTACCGGCGCGGTCGTGAAGCGGCCGGTCGTGGTGGCCGACGGGTCCGGCGGCGACACGATCGCGATCCGCTCGATGTGCTACCTGGCGCTGTCCTACGACCACCGGATCGTCGACGGCGCCGACGCCGCGCGCTTCCTCGGCACGGTCAAGGAGCGCCTGGAGACCGGCGCCTTCGAGGCCGACCTGGGCCTGTAGCGGCAGGCATGCGAGTCGTCGTCGCGGGGTCGAGCGGGCTGATTGGCACCGCTCTGGTTCCGGCGTTGCGGCAGGCCGGGCACGAGGTCGTCAGGCTGGTGAGGCGGCGCCCGGCCGCGCCGGACGAACGCGGCTGGGACCCGCCGACAGGGCGGCTCGACGAAGCCGCGCTCGACGGCGCCGACGCCGTGGTCAACCTGTGCGGGGTCAGCGTCGGCGGCAAGCGCTGGAGCGGCGAGTACAAGCAGGCGATCAGGAACAGCCGGATCGAGCCGACCGACGTGCTGGCCAGGGCCGTTGCCGAGCGTGGCGTACCGACCATGGTCAACGCCTCCGGCATCGGCTACTACGGCGACACCGGAGACACCGAGGTCGACGAGTCGTCGCCGCTCGGCGCCGGGTTCCTCGCAGAGGTCTGCCGCGACTGGGAGGCCGCGACCGCGCCGGCTGCCGGCGCCCGGGTCGTCATGCTCCGCAGCGCGCTGGTGATGTCGCGGCGCGGCGGGTTCCTCGGCCGGCTGCGGCCGGTGTTCTCCCTGCTGCTCGGCGGCCGGCTCGGCAACGGCCGCCAGTACCTTCCGTGGATCTCGATGGACGACGAGGTCGACGCGATCAAGTTCCTGGTCGAGGACGACCGGGTGCGCGGTCCGGTCAACCTGATCGGCCCGCAGCAGGTCACCAACGCCGAGTTCACCAAGGAGCTGTCGCAGATGATGCGCCGCCCGGCGCCGTGGGTCGTGCCTGGGTTCGCGCTGCGCCTGATCCTGGGCGAGTTCGCCGAGGAGGGCGCCCTGACCGGCCAGCGTGCGGTGCCCAAGGTGCTGCAGGACCACGGCTTCCGCTTCAGCCACCCGACGCTGCGCTCGGCCCTGGACGCGGCGATCGGCCGGTAGGCTCGCCGATGTGAGCGCCTCAGTGAGCGCCCTGTGAGCGGCTCGGTCAGGGCCAGCGCCGAACCGCTGCGCTCCAGGTGGCTCGGCACGATCGACTACCTCGCCGCCTGGGACGTGCAGCGCGATCACGCCGCCGCCGTCGCCGAGGGCCGCGCCGGCGACGTCCAACTGCTGCTCGAGCACCCGTCGGTGTACACGGCGGGCCGGCGCACCAGCCCCGAGGAGCGGCCGACCGACGGCACCCCGGTGGTCGACGTCGACCGTGGCGGGAAGATCACCTGGCACGGCCCGGGTCAGCTCGTCGGCTACCCGATCGTCGCGCTGGCCGAGCCGTACGACGTGGTCGACTACGTGCGCCGGCTCGAACAGGCGCTGATCAGTGTGGTGGCCGGGCTCGGCGTGCCGTGCGGGCGGGTCGAGGGCCGCTCCGGGGTCTGGCTCGCCGCCGACGACCGCGGACCGACGCGCAAGGTCGCCGCGATCGGCGTACGCGTCCAGCGCGGCGTCACGATGCACGGCTTCGCCCTCAACTGCGACCCCGACCTCACCGCCTACGACCGGATCGTGCCGTGCGGCATCGCCGACGCCGGCGTGACGTCGCTGTCGGCGGAGCTGGGCTCGGCGGTGACCGTGGCCGACGTGCTGCCGGTGGTCCGCGCGGCGGTGCCGGCGGCGCTGGACGGCGAGCTGGCGGTCACCGGCACTCCTGTCGATCGCCCGGCCGCGCCGGCCGCACCCGGTGTCACGCTGGTGCTCGACCCGGCGCTGGTCCGGTAGTCACCGGTGCTACCAGACGCCGCGTGACGCCGCGTGACACTGTGTGACGTCGAGTGACATTGCGTGACACTGCCCGGCGGCGCGGCCTGGTTCATCGCCGCTAGGCTCGGGCGCCGTGGCGAAATGGTCGGCAGCCGACATCCCAGACCAGTCCGGGCGCACCATCCTGATCACCGGGGCGAACTCCGGCCTCGGGCTCGAATCGGCCAAGGCGCTGGTCGCCCGCGGCGCGCGGGTGGTCATGGCCTGCCGCAACCCTGAGCGCGGTGAGGCCGCCGTCATCGACGTCTCGGAATCCGGCGACGGCACCGCCGAGCTGGTCGTGCTCGACCTCACCGACCTCGCCTCGGTGCGGCGGGCGGCCGCCGAGGTCCGCGAGCGCACGGGCGACCGGCTCGACGTGCTGATGAACAACGCCGGCGTGATGGCGACCCCGCTGCAGCGCACCGCCGAGGGCTTCGAAGGTCAGCTCGCCGCGAACCACCTCGGGCACGCCGCTCTGACGTGGCTGCTCATGCCGGCGCTGCGCAACAGCGCGAATGCCCGGGTGGTCAGCATCTCGAGCATCCTGCACCAGCGAGGCGGCCTGGACCTGGCCGACCTGAACTTCGAGCGCCGCGAGTACCAGCCGTGGTTGGCCTACAGCCAGTCCAAGGTCGCCAACCTGCTGTTCGCGTTCGAACTGGACCGCAAGGCCCGCGCCGCCGGGCTCGACCTGGTCAGCGTCGCCGCACACCCCGGATTGTCCAACACCGAGCTGACCTCGAACATGGTCCGTTCCCGCGGCGGCAATCTGATCGCCGACGCGGTCGGGATGCTCGGCGGCGTCTACGCGCAGCCGGCCAGCGCGGGCGCGCTGCCGCAGCTGCTCGCGGCCACCGGCGAGGGCGTCTCGGGAGGCGAGTTCTACGGGCCCAGCGGGTTCCGGGAACTGCGCGGGCACCCTGTCAAGGTGCGCGCCAGCAAGCAGGCCGCCGACCCCGGAAGTGCCGCCCGGCTCTGGCTGCTCACCGCCGACCTGACCAAGGTCGAGCCCGATCCGGCGTAGTCTGGCTGGCGTGACGATGGCACCAGAAGGCCGCCGGCTCCTGCGTCTGGAGGCGCGAAACAGCCAGACTCCGATCGAGAAGAAGCCGTCCTGGATCCGCACCACAGCGCGGATGGGTCCGCAGTACCGGGAGCTGCAGGGACTGGTGCGCCGCGAGGGTCTGCACACGGTCTGCCAGGAGGCCGGTTGCCCCAACATCTACGAATGCTGGGAGGACCGGGAGGCCACGTTCCTGATCGGCGGCGACCAGTGCACCAGGCGCTGCGACTTCTGCCAGATCGACACCGGCAAGCCGGCCGACCTCGACCGAGACGAGCCGCGCCGGGTCGCCGAGTCGGTCAAGGCCATGGAGCTGCGGTATTCGACGATCACCGGAGTCGCCCGCGACGACCTGCCCGACGGGGGCGCCTGGCTGTACGCCGAGACCGTCCGGCAGATCCATTCCATGTGCCCCGGCACCGGCGTGGAGCTGCTCATTCCCGACTTCGACGGGCTGCCCGACCAGTTGGCCGAGGTGTTCTCGTCGCGTCCCGAGGTGCTCGCGCACAACCTGGAGACGGTGCCGCGGATCTTCCGCCGGATCCGGCCCGGTTTCCGCTACCAGCGCTCGCTCGACGTGCTCACCATGGCCCGCGACGCCGGCCTGGTCACCAAGTCCAACCTCATCCTCGGCCTCGGCGAGACGCCCGAGGAGGTCGTCGACGCGATGGGGCAGCTGCACGCCGCCGGCTGCGAGCTGCTCACCGTCACCCAGTACCTGCGGCCGTCCGCCCGCCACCACCCCGTCGAGCGGTGGGTCAAGCCCGAGGAGTTCGTCTCGCACGCCCGCGCCGCCGAGGCGATCGGGTTCGCCGGCGTGATGGCCGGCCCGCTCGTGCGCTCGTCGTACCGCGCCGGCCGGCTCTACGCCCAGGCCCTGTCCCGCCGCGGCCAACCGCTGCCACCCGAGCTCGCGCATCTGGCCGCCCAGGGGCCGGCCGGCCAGGAAGCCGAGTCACTGCTCGCCCGCTGACGGGACATCCTGCCTCGGGACCGTATTCTTGACGTCATGGCCGCGAAGCAGGACAAGAGCATCGCCAAGGAAGCCACGCGGGCGCGCCGCCAGGCCTCCCGCGAACGGCGCCGGCAGATCTGGGAAGCCTTCAAGCTGCAGCGTCGTGAGGACAAGTGGCTCCTCCCGCTCATGATCGGCGCCCTGCTGCTGTGCGCCGCCGCGGCGTTCGGCATCGGCTACTTCTTCGGCCTGCAGTGGATGTTCCTGCCGGTCGGCATAGGCCTCGGCCTGCTCCTCGCCGTCATCATCTTCGGCCGCCGCGTCCAGAAGACCGTCTATTCCCGCGCCGAGGGCCAACCCGGCGCCGCCGCCTGGGCCCTGGAGAACCTCCGCGGCCGCTGGCTGGTCACCCCGGCCGTCGCCGGCACCACCCAGCTGGACGCCGTGCACCGCGTCATCGGCCGCCCAGGCGTCGTCCTGGTCGCCGAGGGCGCCCCACACCGCGTCAGGGGCCTGCTCGCCCAGGAGAAGAAGCGCGTCGCCCGGCTCGTCGGCGACACCCCCATCTACGACGTCACCGTCGGCAACGACGACGGCCAGATCCCCCTGCGCCAGCTCCAGGCCCACATCATGAAGCTGCCGCGCAACATCACCGCCAAGCAGATCGACGCCCTCGACAGCCGCCTCGCCGCCCTTGGCTCCCGCGGCGGCGCCGCCCTCCCCAAGGGCCCCATGCCCCAGGGCGCCAAGCTCCGCAGCCTCCAACGCACCGTCCGCCGCCGCTAACCGCCGCCCACCCGCGCCCTCCCACACCCCCACTGTCCCCGCCACTTGGGGAGCTTTAGTTCCACATGTGGAACTAAAGCTCCCCAAGTGCGCTGCAGGGCGGGGGATTTGGGGTTAGCGGGTGGCGATGAGGTGGGGTGTGGGTCGCTTGGCGGCGACGCGGTAGGCGCGTTCCAATTCCGTAGCGACGCCTGCCGGGTCGGTACGCAGCCTGGATGGGACGGTGTGCACGACGAGGACACCCGCAGCGGCCAGTCGTGACTGACGGCGCGTGTCACGGGCGTGGTCTGCCGGCGAGAGGTGGAATTCGCGCGAGTCGATCTCCCAGGCCAGCGCTACCGCTGGCCAGTATGCGTCCGGCACGGCCAACAGCCTCCCGGACGGGTCCCGAACGGGGACGTTCCAGAGTGGCATCGGCAGGTCCGTACGCATTACCAGCCGCCGTGCCCATGCCTCCGCCGGCGAGCGGATACCGTCGGCGACCTCCGACAACACCATCCGTAACAGCGCGCTGTGCGGACGCCGGGGCTCGGCGAGCTCGTCCACCAGATCGTCGACGCCGCAGATCCCCGATTGCACGGCGTCGGCGGTCATCGCCCGCACGGTGTCGAGGTCACGCCACAACTTGCTGGCATCGGCCAGCGCCCGGGCCGCACCCGCGAACGGCATGTCGTGTCGCACCACCGGTTCCGGGAGGCGGCGCGACCGCTCGATCACGGCGAACCGCTGGCTGCTGAGCCTGACGTCGTGCGGCACGAGCACGTGAGTCCGGTCGTCCGCCGGCAGCCGCCGTACACCTAGTGCCCGCAACGCCGCCACGCCTGATACGACCGCGTCGTTGCCGGCAAGTGTGAGCGCAGCACGCACGCGCTGGCGGCTCGTCGGAGCCTTGCCGGTCAGTAGGACAACCCCTCGGAGCACAGCCGACCACGGGCCTCCAGGTCGACAGAGCCGGCTTATCGTCGCCGGCGCCAGGCCGATCGCGCGAAGGTCCGCCCGCGATGCCACCCCGTCAGGAAACAGTCCAGGCAACAACGCCAGTTCACTGCGTGACACGCTCCCCATCGCCCAGATACTGCCGACGAACCTGCGCCCGCCGACCACATACCAGCCAACCTGTGGACAACTCGGCCCCTGTGGACAACCGCCCTCCCACCGCCGGCCGCCCGCCGCCCGCGCCACCCTCCCCTCCAC
>OBLK01000235.1_pt1 | contig 15800 bp, 14 predicted proteins | sample 1518871 | NCBI WGS metagenome assembly OBLK01 (sample SAMEA2464837, study PRJEB22497) | soil metagenome | biome: Grassland; feature: Farmland; material: Clay | place: Australia | collected 2013-02-01 | depth 0.8 m
CCCGGGTGGCGGCGTGGGGCGCGGGGTGGGCAGGGCCGCTGGTGCCGGGGAGGTTCAGGGCGACGAACGCGGCGCAGGCCGCCGAGGCCGACGGTGGGGTCGATGGTGCGATCCCCGACCCGGGGGTGATCGCGAAGTTGCTCGAGCGCGAGAACCACGCCATGGGCTCGCAGGTGCGAAAGCACGAGCCGGTCGACAAGCCCATGGTGATCAAGCCGGGGCCGGACGGCGAGCTGCAGGCCGTGGTCTACGGCATCGACGTCAGCTCGTGGCAGGGCAACGTCAACTGGTCCTACTACTGGAACCAGGGGTACCGGTTCGCCTACGTCAAGGCGACCGAAGGCACGAGCTACCGCAACCCGTACTTCGCGCAGCAGTACAACGGCTCGTACAACATCGGCATGATCCGCGGCGCCTACCACTTCGCGCTGCCCAACGTGTCCAGCGGCGCCACCCAGGCCAACTTCTTCGCCAGCAACGGCGGCGGCTGGTCGGCCGACGGCCGGACCCTGCCGGGCACGCTGGACATCGAGTACAACCCGTACGGCGCGACGTGCTACGGCCTGAGTGCGTGGTCAATGGTCAACTGGATCCTGTCGTTCAGCGACACCTACCACGCGCGCACCGGGCGCTGGCCGGTGATCTACACGACGACCAACTGGTGGGCGACCTGCACGGGCAACGTCGGCGACTTCAGCTCGACCAACCCGCTGTGGATCGCGCGCTACGCCTCGACCCCGGGGGCGCTGCCCTACCGCTGGAGCTACTACACGTTCTGGCAGTACAGCTCCTCCCCCATCGACCAGAACGTCTTCAACGGCGGATACGACCGCCTGGTCGCACTCGCCTACGGCTGATCCGACGGAGCTGCCGGCCCGGAGCGTCCGCCCCAGGGCCGGCGGCGCCCGGGGCCAGCGGCGCTTCGGCCAGCCACCTCACGCCAGCGTGTCGTGCTCCAGCAACCGTTGGCGCTCGGCCTCCACGTCGTAGGTCGGGGCCGGGAACTGGGGCGCCAGGTCGCGCAGGGTCTCCAGCAGCAGGTTCGCCGCGACCCAGTTGCGGTACCACTTGCGGTCGCTCGGAATCACGAACCACGGTGCGGCATCGGTGCCGCAGTGCTCGATCGCGTCGGCGTAGGCGCGCTGGTAGGCGCTCCACTTGGCCCGGGCGTCGAGGTCGGCGGGGTTGTACTTCCAGCGTTTGTTCGGCTTGTCCAGCCTGGCCAGCAGGCGCTTGCGCTGCTCCCGCGGGGAGATGTGCAGGAAGCACTTGACGATGGTCAACCCGCGCTCGGTCTGTTCGGCCTCGAACGCGTTGATCTCCGAGTACCGCTTGCGCCACTCGGCGGCCGGGACCAGCCGCTCGACCCGCACCACGAGCACGTCCTCGTAGTGCGAGCGGTCGAATACGCCGATCACGCCGGGCCTGGGGAGCTGGCGCTCGATCCGCCAGAGGAAGTGGTGGCGGCGCTCGACCGCGGTGGGCGCCTTGAACGCCACGATGTGCAGGCCCTGCGGGTTGACCAGCCCGGCGGCGTGCCCGATGACGCCACCCTTGCCCGAGGTGTCCATCCCCTGCAGCACCAGCAGCACGCGCCGGTGGCCACCGCCGACGCCCTCGGCGTACAGCGCCTCCTGCAGCTTGTCGAGCTCATCGCCGATTCGGGCCATGTCCTCGCGGGCCTCGGACTTCGACTCGGGCCCGATCGGCGTGGCGCGCGGGTCGAGGGCGTCGAGGTCGACCGCGGACCGCGGCTCGACCCGGAACGTGTCGCGCACCCGCGTCGCTGTGGCTGCCGTCATGCCTTCCGACTCTAGGGGTGGATCAACTGGCCGGCGGGTGGTACGCCCAGTCGTAGATCACCGCCGTACTGCACAGGAGGTCCTGGATCGAGGCGTTCTTGCGGCTGAACAGGACCCACAGCAGGCCGATGGGAAAGGCCACGGTCAGGCACGCACGGACGTAGGCGCGCAACGCGGGTACCCGCGAAACGTGCTCGGTGAGCGTTCGCAGACCGAGGATCTGCTCGCCGACCGTGCGGCCGGTGGTCGACCAGAAATAGCCGAAGTAGACCACCGTCAGCGCGATGCTCAGCACGGCAGCGACGAGCGGCAGTGGCGGGTCGATGTTGAATTCGGCTGAGCCGGTCAGCACCCACGTCGCCAGTGCTACGAAGGCGACGATCGCCATCTGGACGAGCAGGATGACGCCGAGGTCGAGTGCGGCGGCCAGGATCCTGGAGACGAAGCCGGCGCGGGTTCCCTGCAGCTCGTCGACCCGCGCGAGCCGGGTCTCGCGGCTCACGGCTCGTCCGAGGGCGCAGCATGGGCGACCGGACCGCCGTCCAGGCCGCGGCGGGCCACGAGTGTGAGATCCCGGCCATCCCGGCGCAGGATCCGGTCGACGATCTTGGACACCAGCCGGTCGGCGTTCATGCCCTGGTAGCGGACCGCGTCGACCGTCTCGCTCGTCATCGAACCGGTCGACTCGCGGACGATCTGGCCGATATCCACCTGGTCCATGACCTCACGGGTCAGCGCGGCGATGTCGACGCGGTCGATGATCGCCTGGATGTCCACCCTTGCCGCGAGCGCGTCGACGTCCACCCGGGCCAGCAGGGCCTCCAGGTCGATCCGGCGGGCCACCGCGTCGACGTCGATCCGGTCGAGGACCCGGCCGACGTCCACGCGCGCGATCACCGCGTCGAGGTCGAGCCGGTCGATCACCGCGTCGAGGTCCGCCTTCGCGATGACCGCGTCGACGTCGATCCGTTCTACGAGCGCGGCGATGTCGACCCGCGCGATGATCGCGTCGACGTCCAGGCGGTCGATCACCCCGGCGGCCACGATCTCGATCAGCCGGCTGGTCACGGCGGCCGAGAACCGCTCACGTTGCTGCTGGGCGGCCCGCTCGCGCTCGCCCAGCTCCAGGAGCGAGCGGCGGCCGGCTTCGATCGGGCGGCCGAGCGGGGTGCGCTGCGCTGCGAACCGGACCGCCGGTCGCAGCGCGCCACCGAGCCGTGCCGCGACCGCGGCCAACCCCTGCACGGCAGCCACCGGAACGGTGAGGCCGGCCAACAGCAGCAGCTTGGTTCCGGTGAGCGGCGTGTCCTGCCCCGCGATGCCGGGCCCGGCCGGCCTGGCCGCGGCGTCGATCCCGCGCAGCGCCAGCCCGACCACGCCGGCGACCAGGGTGGCCAGCACCGTGACCGGGTCGGCGTCGCGGAACGAGGTCTCCTCCGGCAGGGTCTGCGGCAGCTTCTCCAGCTGGTCCGGCAACCTGTCCAGCTGATCCGGCGGCGGCACCGGTGGCGGCACCGACGGTGGCACCGGCGGCTCCGGGGGCGGCACCGGTGGCGGCGCCGGCGCGACCGCGGCGCCGGGGTCGGGAGGGATCTCCTGGCTCACCGCGCCACCTCCTCCCCGCAATCGGAAGGTACGGTCAAGGCCGGCGCAGGAATCCATCCCCAGCGGGTGAGTCCGCACGCCCGGCAGCGGTGCCTGTCACCACGTTGTCGCACCTTGGAGGGCATCTTGCAGCGGCCAGGGCTGCGCCGGCACGGGCCTGAATAGTGGAATTTAGTCGCCGGAACGCCATCCTCGTCAACGATTCACCTGTCGACAGGGCGAACGACGCAACGAACAGCCGAGATGCGCAATGCTGGGCGGATGAATCCATCATGCCCGCACCCTTAGCCTTGATGCATGACGGCCTCTGAGAACTATCCGGCTGGTGCGGAGTTCATCACGCTCGACGAAACGTGGAGCACGCACAACTACCACCCCCTGCCGGTCGTGGTCCGGGAGGCCCAGGGCGCCTGGGTTACCGACGTCGAGGGACGGCGCTACCTGGACTTCCTGGCCGGGTACTCGGCGCTGAACTTCGGCCACCGGCACCCCGACCTGGTGGCCGCCGCGGCCGAGCAGCTCGGCCGGGTGACGCTCACCTCGCGGGCGTTCCACCACGACCAGTTCGGGCCGTTCTGCCACGAGCTCGCCGAGCTGACCGGCACCGAGATGGTGCTGCCGATGAACTCGGGCGCCGAGGCCGTCGAGTCGGCGATCAAGGTCGCGCGCAAGTGGGCGTACCGGGTCAAGGGCGTGCCGGAGAACACGGCCGAGATCGTCGTCGCCGGCTCGAACTTCCACGGCCGCAGCACCACGATCGTCTCGTTCTCCACCGACCCGCTCGCCTACCGCGACTACGGGCCGTTCACCCCGGGGTTCGTCGTCGTCAAGTACGGCGACCCGGAGGCGCTGGCCGCCGCGATCAACGACCGGACGGCGGCTGTGCTGCTGGAACCGATCCAGGGCGAGGCCGGCGTGCAGGTGCCGCCCGACGGCTACCTGCGCGAGGTTCGCCGACTGTGCGACGAGCACAACGTGCTGATGATCGCCGACGAGATCCAGTCCGGACTCGCCCGCACCGGGGAGCTGCTGGCCTGCCAGTACGAGGGTGTGCACGCAGACCTGTACACGCTGGGCAAGGCGCTCGGCGGCGGGATCATGCCGCTGTCTGCGGTGATCGGCTCCCGGGCGGTGCTCGGCGTGTTGCAGCCCGGCGAGCACGGATCGACCTTCGGCGGCAACCCGCTCGCCTGCGCCGTCGGCCGGGCGGTGGTGCGGCTGCTCGCGACCGGCGAGTTCCAGGCGCGCTCGCGCGAGCTCGGCGCGCACCTACACGGCCGGCTCGGCGAGCTGGTCGGGCACGGCATCGCCGAGGTCCGCGGCCGCGGGCTGTGGGCCGGCCTCGAGATCGCCCCCGGTGGCCCGACCGGGCGGCAGGCGTCGGAGGAGCTGACCAGGCGCGGCGTGCTGTGCAAGGACACCCACGAGACCACCCTGCGGGTCGCCCCGCCGCTGGTGATCTCCCGTGCCGACCTCGACCGCGGCCTGGACGCGATCACCGACGTGCTGACCCGCTGAGAACCGCGCTGCCCGCCAGCTGGACAGGCCGTGCTCCCGCCGGGCGACGATCGTCGTCAACCGGGTGGAGGCAGACAGGCCCGGTTGTGGCGCTCTAGCCTAGGCCGCGCTCGGTAAGCTGCCGTCACCGGCTGTCGCGAACAGGGCAGGACGGGAGCGGGCCCGCCGTACCAGCGACCTGGGTGCCCGGCACTCGCCCGGGTGGACGCGGACGCCGGACCCGGTCCGCGAGCCGCACGCCGGTTGGCAGAACTGCCGGACCGCGTCCCTCGGCCGTGTCCCCCCGACCGCGGCCGGGGGACGCCTCTGCGATGCTCCGGCCGGGCGCCGGAGCGGTGCCTGCGGCGCAACCCTACGAACGAAGGTACTGCGAACTGTAATCAGATCTTCTCAGCGCGTCGTACTGGCCTTAACGTCGGGGCCATGGACCTGGAGCTGCGCCATCTGCGGGTGTTGTGCGCCGTCGCCGACACCGGCAGCGTCAGCAAGGCCGCGGCGCAGCTCGGCCTGGCCCAGTCCGCCCTGACGGCTCAACTCAACCGGATCGAGAGGGTGTTCGGCGGGCAGCTGTTCGAACGGGACAGGCACGGCGCCCGGCCGACCCCGCTCGGCGAGATGGTGCTCGCCAGGGCCAGGGTGCTGCTGCCGGCGATCACCACGCTCCGCCAGGACGCGGCCCGGCTGGCCAACGCCGGCAGCGCGTCGTCGATCGCGGCGCAGTTCCGGGTGGGGTCGGTGTCCGGGCAGATCTTCGGCCGGATGTTGCACCGGCTGGCGGCCGGCGAGCCGGACGCCCAGCTGTCCAGCTACGTGTGCTGGTCGCAGAGCGAGCTGGTCGAGATGGCCATAGCCGGCCGGCTGGACTTCGTGCTGCTCGGCGTGTGTGGTGACGCCGCGCCGCCGGACGAGGGCGAGCTGAGCTGGCATGACCTGATGACGGTGCCGGTGTGGGTGCTGCTGCCCGAGGACCACCCGCTCGCGGCGCGCTCGGCCGTCGACCTGGCCGAACTGGCCGACGAGCTGTGGATCGCGATGCGCGGGGACGGCTGTTTCGCCGACTGCTTCTCCGCGGCCTGCGCCAGGGCCGGGTTCACCCCGAAGCCGCTGATCGAGGTGGACTATCCCAGCGTGTTCGACCTGGTGCTGTCCGGCGACGGCGTGGCGCTGTGCCAGGCGACCGTGCGCACGATGCCGGGCGTGGTGCCGATCCCGATCGCCGGCGTGCCGCTGCGCTGGCGGCACGTGCTCGGTTGGCGCCCAGAAGGGTCGGCCGCAGGCCGCGCCGAGGACGTCATCGGCTACGCCAAGCAGGCGTGCCAGGACGTGGTGCACCGCAGTGCCCGCTTCAGCGGGTGGCTGCGCGATCACCCCGAGTTCGGCTTCGGTCGGTTACCGGTCCTCGACGGTATGACATAACTGGTATGCCCCGCCGGCTGTGACCGGCCGCTAGCGTCTTGTACACCCAGCTGGGGTTTTCTCCCTCCCCATCCCCGAATACGCGGCGCCGGAGCCCGGTCTTCGAACCCCGGGCCGGGCTCCGGCACGCGCATACCCGGATCACCAGGAGACCCCTCATGGTTCGACGAACGTCCTCGCTCCTTGCCGCGGCGGTGGTCGCGGCCGGATTCGTCACCGTTCTGGCCACTCCGGTCGCCGCGATCCCCGCCCCGGCCGGTCCGCCCGACGTCTCCCCCGCCGTGCTGGAGGCGATGCAGCGCGACCTGAACCTGAGCCCGCAGGCCGCCCTCGACCGGGTCGCCCTCGACGCCAGGGTCAGCGTGCTGGACAAGTTGCTGCGCAAGCAGCTCGGCGACCGCTTCGGTGGCGCCTACCTGCCTGACGGCGGCAGCAAACTCGTTGTCGGCGTGACCGACGCCGCGGCGGCCGACGAGGTCCGCCAGGCCGGGGCCGAACCACGGATCGTGGGGATCAGCGAGCGCACCCTGGACGCCTACAAGGCCAAGCTCGACGCCGCGGCCACCAGCGCCCCGCGCGGCATCACCGGCTGGTTCGTCGACGTCAGGACCAACGCGGTGACGGTCGTCGCGAAGCCGGGCGCCGTCTCGGTCGCCCGCACGTTCGCCGTGGCCAGCGGTGTACCGGCCAATGCGGTCACCGTGCAGGCTTCGACCGAGTCGCCGGTGCCCTACATCGACGTGGTCGGCGGCAACGCCTACTACATCGGCAGCGGCTCGCGGTGCTCGATCGGCTTCTCGGTCAACGGCGGCTTCGTCACGGCCGGTCACTGCGGCACGACCGGCGCGTCGACCTCGCAGCCGACCGGCACCTTCCGCGGGTCCAGCTTCCCCGGCAACGACTACGCGTGGGTGCAGGTCGCGTCCGGCAACACCCCGATCGGCGCGGTCAACAACTACAGCGGCGGCCGGGTCTCGGTCGCCGGCTCGCAGGACGCGGCGGTCGGCGCCAGCGTGTGCCGTTCCGGCTCGACCACGGGCTGGCACTGCGGCACGATCCAGGCCCGCAACTCGTCGGTGACCTACCCGCAGGGCACCGTCAACGGCCTGATCCGCACCAACGTTTGCGCCGAGCCGGGCGACTCCGGCGGTTCACTGCTGGCCGGCAGCCAGGCGCAGGGCGTCACCTCCGGCGGCTCCGGCAACTGCTCCTCCGGTGGCACCACGTACTTCCAGCCGGTCAACGAGATCCTGCAGGCCTACGGCCTGACGCTGGTGACCGGCGGCGGCACCCCGCCGCCACCTGGGTGCAGCAGCTCCGAGATCACCTACACGGGCTCGCTGTCCTCCGGCGGCAGCGCCTACCAGCCCAACGGCAGCTACTACTACTCGGGGAGCTCCGGCGCACACGTCGGCTGCCTCGACGGGCCGTCCGGGACCGACTTCGACCTGTACCTGCAGAAGTGGAACGGCGCGAGCTGGTCGACGGTGGCCAGCGGCACCACGGCGGCCGACGACGAGAACGTCTCCTACAGCGGCACGGCCGGTTACTACCGGTACCGCGTGCACGCCTACAGCGGTTCCGGAACGTATCGCCTAGGGATCACCAACCCGTAGGCGCCGGCTGAGTGCAACGGTGGCCCCGTGCGAGAGCGCGGGGCCACCGCGCATGGTGGGATTGCCGCCGTGCGCAAGATCTGGCCCGAATGGTCCGGCGAGCTCGACACCGAGGCGCTGGTCGAGCTCTACGCCTATCCCGAGCCGCTCGACCGACCGTGGCTCCGCGTCAACTTCGTGTCCAGTGTGGACGGTGCGGTGACGCTCGGCGGCCGCTCCGGTGGGCTGTCGAACGAGGCCGACCAGGCGCTGTTCGCGCTGCTGCGCGCGCTGGCCGACGTCGTGCTCGTCGGCGCGGGGACCACGCGCGTGGAGGGCTACCGCGGAGTGCGGTTCTCGCCGGCCAACGCCGCGCTGCGCCGGCGCCTCGGGCTTGCCCCGCACCCACCGATCGCCGTGGTCAGCGGCTCGGCGACGATCGACCCGAGCGGCGGCTTGATCACCGACACCGGGGCGCCGACGATCGTGTTCACCACGCAGGACGCTCCTGCGGCCCGGCGGGACGCTCTCGCGTCGGCCGGCGCGGAGGTCGTGGTCGCCGGCAAGAGCTGGGTCGACCCGGCCTTGGTGGTTGCCGATCTCGACGGCCGGGCCCTGCGGCGGGTGCTGTGCGAGGGCGGGCCGCGGCTGTTCGGCGATCTGGTGAACGCAGGGCTCGTGGACGAGATGTGCCTGACGCTCGCGCCGCTGCTGCTCGCCGGCCCGACCGGGCGAATTGCCCACGGACTCGGTGAACCGGCACCGGTCGGACTGGGGCTGGCGAGCGCGCTGCACGACAATGACAACCTATTGCTGCGCTACCTGCGCGCGGGGGAAGGAGCTCCACCGTGACCGGACCGACCCAACCCAAGCCGAAAACCACACCACCGCCAGTTATCGCCCCGCCGGCGAGGCTGGCCGACGAGACCGCGCAAGGCAAAACCACGATCGCCGCCTCGGTCGTGCAAAAGATCGCCGGCATCGCGGCGCGCGAGATCCCCGGCGTGCACTCGATGGGCACCGGCACCTCGCGGGCGTTCGGCGCGCTGCGCGAGCGGATCCCCGGCGGCGGGACGTCAAGCACGCCGGGCGTCGCGGTCGAGGTCGGCGAGAAGCAGGCCGCGGTCGACTTGGAGATCATCGTCGAGTACGGCGTCTCGATCGTCGAGCTGGCCAGGGCCGTGCGCCGCAACGTGATCAGCGCGGTCGAGCAGATGACCGGGCTGGAGGTCATCGAGGTCAATATCGCGGTCAACGACATCAACCTGCCCGAGGCGCAACGGATCGAGGAATCGCCGCCGTCGCCGAGGGTCGAGTGAGCGCAGAGCTGGCCGAACGCATCGCCGCCGCGGTCCAGGCCCACCCCGGAGTGGCCGGGCTGCACGCCGGCCAGTACGGCGTGGTCGCCAGCTATCTGCCGGGTCGGCGCGTGGACGGGGTCCGGATCGCCGCCGACGGCTCCGCGATCGAGTTGGCGGTCGTGGTGACGTTCGGACAGCCGATCCCGGCGGTCGCGCAGCAGCTGCGCACAACCGTCCGCGAGCTGGCCGGCGACGTCCGGGTGGACGTCATGATCGTCGATCTCGAGCAACCGCAGCCAAACCTGGAGGACAGTCGATGAACGCATCCCGCACTGGCCTGCTGGCCGGCCTGATCCTCGGGCTGGCCGCGATGTCCGGCTTCGTCACGTTCGTGGTCGTGGTGGTGGGGGGCGTGATCGGGTTCATTGCCGGCCGGGTCCTCGACGGTGAGGTCAACCTGGGCGACCTGCTCGGCCGCGGCCGAGACCGATGACCACACCGAGCGCCGGCGGCGAGCCGCCGCCCGGTCCCGCCGAGCGGCCACCCGGTCCCGGCGAGCCGGCCGGTCCGGGCGGGCCGCCGGCAAGGGCGGGCCGGCCACCTGCGGTGACCCGAGCCGAGCCGGCCGAGCGCGGCCGGTTGCACATCTCGCCGCTGGTCATGCGCCGGATCGCCGAGCACGTCGCCAACTGCTCCCCCGGCACGGTCCCCGCCCGCGCTCGGCGCGGCGGCCGCACGGGGCGCGGCGTCAGCGGACGCGACGCGGTCCCCGCCGCGGCGGCCAGGGTGCGCAGCAACGGCAACGGCGTGGAGGTCGAGCTGGACGTGTCGCTGGTCTACCCGCAGCCGGTCCGGGACGCCGCCCAGCGGCTACGGACCGCGGTGGCCGAGGAGGTGGGCCGGCTGACCGGGCGCCGGGTGCGCGCGGTCGCGGTCACGGTCGTCGGGCTGCGCCCGGAGCACCGGCCGAGGGTGGAGTGAGCCCGATGCGGCTGCTGATCCGGCTGCTGGCGCCGGTGCTCGGCCTGGCGATCGCGACCGTCGGGGCGCTCGTCGTGGTCGAGGTCGTCTGGGCGATGGCCCGACCCGACGAGGGCCCACTGCTCGTGCCGTGGCAGCAGTGGCTGGACCGGGCCACCGAGCTGACGTGGAACTCTGGCGCGGTCCGGGTCACGGCGTGGCTGCTGGTCCTGGTCGGCTCGCTGTTGCTGCTGCTCGCCCTCCTCGCCGGCCGCCACGACGTGTTCCTGCGCGAGCCCGCCCCGGGCGTGAGCGTGACGACCTCACCCCGCTCGCTGGCACGCCTGATCGGCCAGCGGGTCCGGGCCACCGACGGTGTCCGGTCCGCGAGCGTGACCGCCAGCGCGCGGTCGGTCCGGGTCAGGGCCACCAGCCGGCTACTGGACGAACGCCGGCTCCGACCGGTCCTGGTCGAGCAGGTGACCGCTCTGGTCGACGAGCTGCCACTGGTGCGCAAGCCGCACGTGCACGTCGTCGTGCACTCGGCGAAGGACCGGCCGTGAGCCGCCAGTCGCAGGCCGCCGTCGCCAGGTCGGCTCGGCTGGACCGGATCACGATCGGCGTGATCGGGGCGCTGGCCGCCGCGGCCGGCGGCGCGGCACTCGTGGTCGGCGCGGGTTGGCTCGGCACCGCCAGGGCCGGCCGGCCGCTCGCCGACCCGATCGCCCTGGAATGGGTCAGCGACAACCAACTGCTGGCCCAGCTCATCGCGCTGGCCGCCGGGGCCGCATTGGTCGTGTTCGGGCTGTGGTGGGTGGTACGCACGCTTCGCCGGCAGCCGCGGCCGAACCTTGTGCTCGAGGCCACCGGTCCCGGACTCGTGGTGACCGCGCAGGCGATCGCCGAGGCCATCCGCGCCGACGCCGAGAGCGTCACCGGGGTCGCCGAGGCGCGGGCCAGGGTCGTCCGGGTCAGGCGCACGCCGGCGCTTCGGCTGCAGCTGTGGCTACGGCACGGCGCGGACGTCCGCACGGTGTGGAGCGAGCTGGACCAGCAGGTGCTGGCCAGGGCGAGGGATTCGCTCGGCGTCGAGGCGATCCCAACAGCGATTCGGCTGGAGCTGGGCTCTGCTGAAAGACAGCGTGTCCGCTGACGCTGAAAAACAGCGTGTCCGCTGACGCCGAAAAGCAGCGTGTCCGCTGACGCCGAAAAGCAGCGTGTCCGCTGACCGGCCGGTTTGGGGCAGGATGGGGCGATGCTGCCATTGAAACCGCCGGTCGAGCCGATGCTGGCCTCGCCGGTCGGCGACATCCCCGAGCGCGACGGCATGGTGTTCGAGCCGAAGTGGGACGGCTTCCGCTGCCTGGTGTTCCGCGACGGCGACGACATCATGCTGCAGTCGCGCTCCGGCAAGCCGCTGGCCAGGTACTTCCCAGAGATGATCGACACCTTGCGCGACGCCCTGCCGGCCAGGTGCGTGGTGGACGGCGAGCTCGTCGTGGTGCGCGAGGGCCGGCTCAGCTTCGACTCGCTCACCGAGCGGGTGCACCCGGCGGCCAGCCGGGTCAACATGCTCGCCGCCGAGCACCCGTCCTCCTACGTGGCGTTCGACCTGCTCGCGCTCGACGACAACGCGCTGCTCGACCTGCCGTTCGCCGAGCGCAGGGCGGCGCTGGAGCAGGTCTTCGAGCCCGGCGAGAACGCGCACCTCACCCCGACCACCGACGATGTGGCAGTCGCGCGGCAGTGGTTCGACATCTTCGAGGGCGCCGGGCTGGACGGCCTGATCGGCAAGGCGTCGGACGTGCAGTACCTGCCCGGCAAGAGGGCCATGCTCAAGATCAAACACAAGCGCACCGCCGACTGCGTGGTCGCCGGCTTCCGCTGGCACAAGAGCGGCGACGTCGTCGGTTCGCTGCTCCTCGGGCTGTACGACGATGACGGCACGCTGCACAGCGTCGGCGTGTGCGGGGCATTCCCGGCCGCGCAGCGCGCGTCGCTCGTGCAGGAGCTCGCGCCGCTGCGGACCGACGCCGAGGTCGACCACCCGTGGCTGTCGGGCGCCGCCGAGGGCCCGCAGCGCCGGCCCGGCGCCGAACACCGCTGGCGGGCCGGCGAGCAGCCGTGGGAGGCGCTGCGCTGCGAACGCGTGGTCGAGGTCGCCTACGAGCACACCGAGGGCTCGCACCCCAAGCGGTTCCGGCTGAACCCGAAGTTCGTCCGCTGGCGCGACGACCGCGAACCCACCTCGTGCCGCTACGACCAGCTCGACGAGCCGGCCGGTTACGACTTGGAAGCCGTGCTGAATGGTGAGGTCCGCGCCCGCCCTAGTCCGTAGGGTCGGGAGGTATGAGCGAGGGATACCGGCGTCAACCGACCATCCACGGCGACACCGTGGTGTTCACCTGCGAAGACGATCTCTGGACGGTGCCTGTCGGCGGCGGGCGGGCCTGGCGGTTGACCGCCGGCGTCGCCGAGGCGAGCCACCCCCGGCTGTCCGCCGACGGCGGCCGGCTGGCGTTCGTCGGACGGGACGAGGGACCGCCCGAGGTGTACGTGATGCCCGCCGCGGGCGGCGAGTCCAGGCGGCTCACGTTCGAGGCGGCGAACGCGTGCACGGTCGCCGGTTGGAGCCCGGCGGGGACGATCGTCTACTCCAGCGACGCCGGGCAGCCGCACGGGCGCGGCTGGCTCCGCGAGATCGGGCCGGACGGCGGGACACCCCGCCCGCTGCCGTACGGGCCGGCGCGCAGCATCGGCTACGGCCCGGCCGGCGACACCAACGGCGCCAGCGGGGCGAGAGGCGTCGTACTCGGGCGCCGGGTCAGCCGCGAGCCGGCCTGGTGGAAGCGCTACCGCGGTGGAACCTCCGGCGACCTGTGGATCGACCCGACCGGTTCCGGCCAGTTCCGGGTCCTCGTCGACGTCGGCGGCAACCTCGTCGACCCGTGCTGGGTAGGCGAGCGGATCTTCTTCCTGTCCGACCACGAAGGCATCGGCAACGTCTATTCGTGCCTCGCCGACGGCACGGACCTGCGCCGGCACACCGACCACGACGAGTACTACGCGCGAAGCCTGGCCACCGACGGCCGGAAACTGGTGTACCAGTGCGCGGGCGAGCTCTACCTGTTGCGACCGGAGGACGACGACCCGAGGCGCATCGAGTTCCGGCTGGACAGTTCGCGCACCCAGCGCGCCAGGCGGTTCGTGCCGGCAACGCGCTACCTCCACAGCACCTCGCTCGGCCCGGACGGCAGCGACCTGGCCATCACCACCAGGGGCAAGGCGTTCTCGTTCGGCAACTGGACCGGGCCGGTGTGCCAGCACGGCGAACCGGACGGCACCCGCTACCGGCTGTTGTCCTGGCTGCCCGATCACGAGCGCCTCGTCGCCGCCGCCAGCGACGACTCCAGCGACGAGAGCCTGGTGCTGCTGACCGCGGACGGCACCGCGGCACCGCGCCGGCTCGCCGGCGGTGAGCTCGGACGCACGATCGAGCTCGCGGTGTCGCCGGCCGGCAACCGCGTCGCCGTGGTCAACCACCGTTTCGAGCTGCACCTGGTCGACCTTGACGGCGACGAGCCGACGGTCACCATGCTCGACCACAGCCCGTTCGCCGGGCTCGGCGACGTGGCCTGGGCCTGGGACGGCCGCTGGCTCGCCTACCACTACGCCGACTCCGCACACACAACGGCCATCAAGCTGTGCGACGTGCGTACCGGTACGACCGCGTTCGCGACCGAGCCGGTGCTGCACGACTTCAGTCCCTCGTTCGACCCGGAGGGCAACTACCTGTACTTCATCGGGCGGCGGCTGTTCGACCCGGTGTACGACGCCATGCAGTTCGACCTCGGGTTCCCGCGCGGCGAGCGGCCGTACGCGATCGCGCTGCGCGCGGATGTGCCCTCGCCGTTCGCGCCCCGCTCCAAGCCGGTGCACAGCGAGGGCGCCGAGCAGGTGCGGCTGGCCACCGAGGAGCTCTCCGACGACACACCGCCTGCGGTGGAGATCGACCTGGAGGGCATCACCGAGCGCGTCGTGCCGTTCCCGGTCGGCGAGGGCCGCTACCCCCAGATCGCCGCGATCAAGGGCAAGGTGCTGTACGTGACGTTGCCGGTCGAGGGCAGCCGGCACGACACCTGGCCGCCGCGAGAGGCCCCGGAGGCCAAAGGCCGGCTGGAGATGTTCGACCTGGACAAGCAGCAGGAGGAGCGGCTCGTCGACCAGGTCACCTACTTCCAGCTCGGCCCGGACCGGCGCACGCTGCTGTACCGCAGCGGCAACCGGCTGCGGGTGATCAGGGCCGGCGAGAAGCCGGCCGACGACGACGACGAGCCCGGCCGGACCTCCGGCTGGGTCGACCTGGACCGGGTCAGGGTCTCGGTACGGCCGGCAGCCGAGTGGCGCCAGATGTTCCGCGAGGCGTGGCGGCTGCAGCGCGACAACTTCTGGACCGAGGACATGTCCGGCGTGGACTGGGAGGCCATGTTCCGGCGGTACCTGCCGCTGGTGGACCGGGTCAGCACCCGGTCGGAGCTCTCGGACCTGCTGTGGGAACTGCACGGCGAGCTGGGCACCTCGCACGCCTACGAGATGGGCGGCGAATACCGCGACAGTCCGCACTACGAGCAGGGGTTCCTCGGCGTGGACTGGGAGTTCGACGTCGAGCGCGGCACCTACCGGTTCGGCCGCATCCTGCGCGGCGACGTGTGGGATCCGTCGGCGACCTCACCGCTGAACCGCCCCGGCACCGGTATCCGCCCCGGCGACGAGCTGCTCGCGGTCAACGGCCAGCCGGTCGGCCAGCGCGAAGGGCTCACCCCGGCCTCACCGGGCGAACGCCTGGTGCACCTGGCCGACCAGGAGGTCCAGCTGACCGTCCGCTCGGGCGACGATCCGCCGCGGCAGGTCAGCGTGCTCACCGTCGGCGACGAAGGCCCGGCGAGGTACCGCGACTGGGTGCGGGCCAACCGCGAGGTGATCCGTGAGCGGACCGACGGGCGGGTCGGCTACCTGCACATCCCCGACATGACCGCGGACGGTTACGCCGAGTTCCACCGGGCGTTCCCGACCGAGCACGACCGCGACGCCCTCATCGTCGACGTCCGGTACAACCGTGGCGGCCACGTCTCCGAGCTGCTGCTGGCCAAACTCGCCCGGCGCCGGCTCGCCTACCAGTACCCGCGCTACGGCGCGCCGCGGTCCTACCCCGAGGCGGCCCTACCAGGGCCACTGGTCGCGCTGACCAACGAGTGGGCCGGTTCGGACGGCGACATCTTCTCCCACGCGTTCAAGTTCATGGGCCTCGGACCGCTGATCGGCAAGCGGACCTGGGGCGGCGTCATCGGCATCTGGCCGCGGCACCGGCTCGCCGACGGCACGATCACCACCCAACCCGAGTACTCGTTCGCCTTCGACGACGTGTCGTGGCGGGGGGGGGACTTATGCACCCCCCCCGCCGCACGGGGGGGGAGGCGCCCCCGCGACGCCGCGCCGGGGGCCGGCGCCCCGGCGGGCACGGGGGGCGAGGGGGGTCGCCCGCCCGCCCCCCCGCGGCCGCCGCCCCGCCGCGAACCCCCGCCGGCGCCCGCGGCGTCTGGGCC
>OBLK01000237.1_pt1 | contig 15770 bp, 13 predicted proteins | sample 1518871 | NCBI WGS metagenome assembly OBLK01 (sample SAMEA2464837, study PRJEB22497) | soil metagenome | biome: Grassland; feature: Farmland; material: Clay | place: Australia | collected 2013-02-01 | depth 0.8 m
CCGCGGCTGCTGGTCCGCGCCGCCACCGGGCTGGCCAAGGCCCCCGCGCGCTCCGACGTCGACACCGGCCGGCGGCTGCTGCGCCTGCTCGCACCTGGCCTCGAGCTGCCCGCCCAGACCCTGGCCTCGGAGGGCTTCTCGCCGTCCCAGCTCAGCCGAGAACCCGCGCGAGGTGGTCGTTGGTGAACGTGCCGGCCGGGTCGACGATCTTGCGAGCCGCCTGGAACTCGGCCCAGCGCGGGTAGCGCTCGCGCAGCGTGTCGGCGGTCTGGAAGTGCAGCTTGCCCCAGTGCGGCCGCCCGCCGTAGTCGTCGAGCACCCGCTCGACGTCGCTGTAGAACCGCTGGTAGGGGATGCCCTTGTACAGCTGCACGGCCACATAGGCACTGTCGCCGCCGAACGCAGGCGAGAGCGGGATGTCGTCGCCGGCGGTGAACCGGCACTCCCACGGGAAGAACGCCCGCGGCCCGAACTCCGCCGCAAGCGGCCGCAGCCGTTCGAAGGCCTCCGCAAACGCCTCCCGCGGCACGGCGTACTCGAGCTCGGTGAAGCGCACCAGCCGCGGCGACGCGAACACCCGATGGCTGGCGTCGGAGTACTCGGTGCGGCCCAGCCGGGGCACCACCGCGTGCAGCGCCTTCGCCGCCGGCGGCCATGCCCTGGCGGCACGGCACGTGACGTCGAGGACGTAGTTGGACAGCAGCATGTCGTTGGCCCAGGCGCCGACCCGGTTCCGCGGCCTGGCCGGCTCGGTGGTGCGGTTGTTGCGCTTGGCGAGCACGTGTTCGGTGCCCGGGAACCAGAAGAACTCGAAGTGGTCGTTCCCGTCGATCAGCTCGTCGAGCCGGCCCAGCACGGTGTCCAGGCGCAATGCCTCCTCCACGGCGTGCAGTGTGAAGGCCGGCACGGTGCGCAGGGTGACCGTCGAGACCACGCCGAGCGCCCCGAGGCCGACGCGCGCCGGGCCGAAGAGTTCGGCCTTGGAGCCCGCCGAGACGTCAAGTACCGAGCCGTCGCCGGTGACCAGCCGCAGGCTCTCGACGGCGGTGGACAGGCTGCCCAGCCGGATGCCGGTGCCGTGGGTGCCGGTGGCGATCGCACCGGCGACGCTCTGGTAGGCGACGTCGCCGAGGTTCGGCATCGCCAGCCCGTGCGCGGCGAGCTGCTCGTTGAGCTCGGCCAGCGTCATGCCGGCCTGAACGGTGACAAGTCCGGAGTCCCGGTCGGCCGAGATCAGCCGCCGGTAGCCGCGCAGGTCGACCATCGTGCCGTCGGTGCACACCAGCGGCGTGAAGCTGTGCCCGCTGCCGGCGACCCTGAGCCGGCCGCCCGCGTCCGCCGCCCTGCGGACCGCCTTGACCAGCTCGTCCTCGCTGGCCGGCCGCAGCACTTGGCGCGGGCAGCATTGCGCGGTGCCCGCCCAGTTACTCCACGTGTTGCTCACCACGCTGAGCGTACGAGACCGATCAAGGGCTACCGGTCCAGGTACTGCTCGAGGATGTCGCCGATCATGGCGGTCATTGTCGTCAACACGGTCTGGCGTTGTTCCGGCAGCCGCAGCGCGAGCTTGATCAGCGCATCCGACGCCTCGGTGACGATCCGGAAGGCCAGCCGCAGTTCGTCGTCGTACCGCACCTGGTAGTGCTTGGCGAACAGTTCCGCGAGCTTGTCGGCGATGACGGCGTTGTTGTCCTCGTCGGGGTCGAGCAGGTGGGTGTCGACGACGTCGCCGAACCGGATCCGGCCGAACCCGGGCACCTCCTCGAGCATGCGCAGGTACCCGGCGACGACCTGGTCGATCGCCTGGCGCCAGTCGGTCGGCACACCCTCGCCGCCGAAGATCTGCTCGACCTCGACGGAGAACGCCTCCAGGTTGCGCAGCGTCAGCGCCTGCACCACCGCCCGCTTGTCCGGGAAGTACTGGTACAGCGAGCCGATCGGCACGCCGGCCCGCTCGGCGATCTTGGACGTGGTCAGGTCGTCGTAGTCGAAGTCGTCGAGCAGCGCCGCGCAGGCGTCGAGGATCGCCATCACCCTGGCGGTGCTGCGCCGCTGCACCGGCTCGCGGCGCATCACGGCTCGCTGCCGCACGGGCGTTGGCTGTGCTGTCACATGGTCATTGTCTTGCATCGTGGAGACCACGTCGAATCCTCCCAAACACGGTCAGGTCGAGCTGCCGTGCCGGCCCGCCCCGGCCCGGAACCGGGCGGCTCCTTCCTGAGCCTGCCCGGCCAATGCGGCCAGACCGTACTCGAATTCGACAGCCATTGCGTCGACCAATGGCAGCCCGTGCTGATCGAGCACGCTGCGGCGGTCGCCGCGCAGCGCCGCCTGCGGCAGCGCGGCCAGCTCGGCCGCCAGCCGCCGGGCCGTCTCCAGCGCCTGCCCTGCCGGCACCAGCCGGTTGACCAGGCCGATGTGCTTGGCCTCCGCGGCGTCCACGGCGCGGCCGGTGAGCACCAGGTCCATCGCCACCGACTGCCCCACCAGCCGCGGCAGCCGCACCGTGCCACCGTCGATCAGCGGCACGCCGAAGCGGCGGCAGAACACCCCGAACGTCGCTGTGTCACCGGCGACCCGCAGGTCGCACCACAGGGCGAGCTCGAGCCCGCCGGCGACCGCGTAGCCCTCCACGGCGGCGATCACCGGCTTGTCCAGCCGCATCCTCGTCGGCCCCATCGGTCCGGCGCCGTCGGGTCGCGCGCGGTTTCCGCGCTCGCTACCGAGCGCGCCGAGGTCGGCCCCAGCGCAGAAATTGCCACCGGCTCCGGTCAACACGGCCGCGCACGCCTGATCGTCGGCCTCGAAGTCGGTGAAGGCCCGGGTCAGCGCCTCGGCCGTCGGCCCGTCGACCGCGTTGCGCACTTCCGGGCGGTCGATCACGACGGTCCACACCCGGTCGTCCCTGTGCACCAGTACGCCCGTCATGCGACCAGTGTGCCGGGCTGGGCTAGCGTGCTGACCGATGGCGGCCCGGAAGGAGCGATCAGCGTGAGCGAGCTCAGCGGTCACGGCGGACAACTGGCCACCGCAGTGGCCAGGGCGCACGGCATCGACACCATGTTCACGCTGTCCGGGGCGCACGTGTTCCCGATGTACGACGGCGCGGTCAAGGGCGATCCGCCGATGCGGCTGGTCGACGTGCGGCACGAGCAGAGCGCCGTGTTCGCCGCCGAGGCGATGGCCAAGCTGACCAGGGTGCCTGGGCTCGCCGTGCTGACCGCCGGCCCCGGCGTGACCAACGGCGTCAGCGCTGTCACCACGGCGCACTTCAACGGCTCGCCGCTGCTGGTGGTCGGTGGCCGGGCGCCGCAGAGCCGCTGGGGCTCGGGCAGCCTGCAGGAGCTGGACCATCCGCCGCTGCTGGCCCCGGTCACCAAGTACTCCGGCACCGTCGGCTCGGTCGACAAGATCGCCACAGCGGTCGACGACGCGCTACGGCTGGCGTCGACGCCGCACCGCGGGCCGGTGTTCCTCGATGTGCCGATGGACCAGCTGTTCAGCCATGCCACCGTCGACCCGCCCTCCGCGTCGCCCGCCGACGCCATGGCGCCGGACCCGGAGTCGATCGACCAGGTCGCCGCGCTGCTGGCGCGGGCCGAGCGGCCGGTGCTGGTGATCAGCTCGGACGTGTGGACCGACCGGGCCGAGGCCGCCGCCCGGCGGCTGGCCGAGACCGCCGGCCTGCCGACGATCACGAACGGGATGGGCCGCGGTGTGCTGCCCGCCGGGCATCCGCTGCTGGTGACCCGGGCCCGGTCCAAGGCGTTCGGGACCGCCGACCTCGTGATCGTCGTCGGCGCACCGCTCGACTTCCGGCTCGGCTACGGCGTGTTCGGCGGCCGCGACGGCGCCACCCCGGCGGCCGTTTGTCACCTGGTCGACTCACCCGGTCAGCTCGCCCGACACGTCTCGCTGGCCGGCTCGGCGTTCGGCGACCTCACTCTCGTGCTCGACGAGCTGACCGCATCCTGGCAGCGGCAGCCGTCCCACGTCGACCTCACCGACCGGGTCGCCTCGCTGCGCGGCGTCGCCGACGCCGCGGTCGCCGCCGACGCCGACGTCCTCGACAGCGACGCCGAGCCGATCCACCCGGCCCGGATCTACCGGGAGCTTGGCCGGGTGCTCTCCGACGACACGGTGGTGATCGGCGACGGCGGCGACTTCGTGTCCTACGCCGGCAAGTTCATCGAGCCCCGCCGGCCCGGCTGCTGGCTCGACCCTGGCCCCTACGGTTGCCTGGGCACCGGCCTCGGGTACGCGATCGCGGCCCGGATCGCCCGGCCTTCGTCACCGGTCGTGCTGCTGCTCGGCGACGGCGCGGCCGGGTTCTCGCTGATGGACGTCGACACGCTGATCCGGCACAAGCTGCCCGTCGTCATGGTCGTGGGCAACAACGGCATCTGGGGACTGGAGAAGCACCCGATGCAGTTCCTCTACGGCTACGACGTCGCCGCGGAACTGCAGCCGCGGACGCGCTACGACGAGGTGGTGCGCGCGCTCGGCGGCGCCGGGGAGACGGTGACCAGGCCCGGTGACCTCGGTGAGGCGCTGCGCCGCGCGTTCGACTCCGGCGTGCCGTACCTCGTGAACGTGATCACCGATCCGGCGGTCGCCTACCCGAGGACCACCACGGGGGTCTAGCCGATGCGGTTCGCTAGTCGCTCGCCTCGCCCAGGAACCGCTGCCGGTCGACGATGACGCGGCGCAGCTCGCCGAAGCCGATCACGTCCGTGCCGTCGACGGCGGTGAACCGGAACCGCAACCGTCGCCCGTTCACGTCGACGAGTTCGGCACGCATGCTCACCGTGGCGCCGACCCCACTGGGTTTGACGTGCTCGAGGTGGACGCCGACGCCGACCGAGGTCTCCCCCTCGGCCAGCCGCCCGCCGACCGTCGCCACCGCCGCCGCCTCGGCCAGCGCGACCAGCCTCGGCGTCGCCAGCACCGGCACGTCACCGCTGCCGACCGCTGTCGCCGTGTCGCCATCGGCGACCGTCAGCTCTACTTCTGCGTGCAGGCCTGTCGTCAGCGTCACGCCCGGCACTGTAATTCCGCGCCCCACCTCGAGACCGGGTGGGTGGGTGTCGGCCGGGGCCTGGTCGGGAGGGAGTCGACCAGCCCCCGGCCGACGGCAACGGCCTGACGGCCGTCGGCGCGTGGGTTAGTCAGGCGCCGTGACTGAAGCGTTGCCTGACGCTAGGGCTCATCGCTTCACCGCGTCAATGAACAAGCACAATGTGTCAGCGTGTCCACGCGGCGGGTGACGCGCGTGTCCGGTCAGATCAGGTTGGTGTACAGCAACCGGTTTGGAGTGCCGACCGGGACCCCGATCAGCACGTTCTTCGTCGACACCTGGATCAGCCAGTTGCCCACCGTCGGGCTGGACTGGTCGCCGAACCTCTGCTTGTACATCGCCGCCAGCCCGGCCGCGTGCGGCGCGGCCATCGAGGCGCCCGAGATCGTGCGGACCTGACCGCCCAGCCAGGTGGACGGGATCGATACGCCCGGCGCGTACAGCTTGATGCACGGACCGCGGTTGTTGAACGAGGCGGCCCGGTCGCTGATGTCCGATGCGGCCACCGCGAACGCCCCGGACGCCCCCGACGGCGAGAAGTTGCACGCATCGGAGCCCGACGAGCCGCCGGCCACCGAGACGAACACGCCGGACGCGGCGAGCCGGTTCACCGCGGTGTCCAGCGACGCCGTCTTCGCGCCGCCGAGCGACATGTTCGCCACCGCCGGGCCGGGCGAGTTGGCCGTGACCCAGTCCACGCCCTCGATCACGTCGGAGATCGTGCCGCTGCCAGTACAGCTGAGCACCTTCACACCGCGCAGCGCCACCCGCTTGGCCACGCCGTAGCTGGCCGAGCCGACCGTGCCGGCCACGTGGGTGCCGTGACCGTTGCAGTCGATGCCGTTGCCACCGGTGGCGTCGTAGCCGACCGCCGCCCGGCCGCCGAAGTCCGGGTGCGTCGGGTCGATGCCGGTGTCGATCACATAAGCGGTGACGCCGAGACCCGTGGCGAAATACACGTACCGGTTGTCCAGCGGAAGGTTGCGCTGGTCGATGCGGTCCAGGCCCCACGACGGGGTCGGTGTCTGCACCGAGTTCGCGTGGACGAGCTGGTCGTGCTCGATCGCCACGACGCTCGGGTCGCGCTGCAGCGCCCGCAACTGCGCGTCGCTCAGCTTGGCTGCGAAGCCGTTGAACGCATGCCGGTACTCCGTGTGCGCGGCGATCCCCGGCGCGCTGACGCTCGCGCCCGGCTTGAGCGTGACGATGTACTCGCCGGGCACGATCTGCCCGGTAGCCGCGGCCACCGCGACCATCGGCGGGCCGGCGTGGGCGGGCAGTCCGATCGCCGACAGCGCCACGGTCAGCGGCGCGGCGGCGATCAAGGCAGTCAGCGACTTCCTCATCCGACGTCCCTTCGTACAGTGATCATCCAATTTCAGACGGTGACCAGGACGCTAGAGAGCGGACCGCCGATCGTCAATTGGATGATCGGGCTTACGGTTTGCGCCAATTGCGCACTCGGCGCGCGCCGAATCCCCCGGGGGCTCCCGCGGATGTTCGTTGGCCTACCACCCCGCACCCGCCGTCGCAGGGGCTCTGGTCAGGTCATGAGCAGCACCGCGTAGGCAGCCAGCCAGTGCTCGACCATGTAGTCCTCCCCTGCGACGTGGGGAAGCGCGGCCGCGGCGAGGCTGCGCATCGCCTCGAGCGCGACGGGGATCCTCGGGTCCTCCGCCGGCAGTTCCTCGGCGATGCGCCGCCAGCACCACGCCCGGCTGGCGTTCAGCCCGTGCAGATGGGCAATCTGACCGTCGGTGGAGTCGGAAACGATCGCCGGAGTGAACAGCGCTGCCGGCCGGCGATCCGTGATTTCGGGCAGGAAGGTCGACAACCAGTCCGGAAATTGCCCGTCCGGCAGCAATTGCGCCATCAGTTCGGCCTCGGTGAGCGCCGGCGACAGGAAATCCGATCCGGACGGTTCCCACCCGCCGGGGTAGTCGGCATCGGCGGCGAACCACCGGGTCGCCACGGCGCTGATGCCCTCGAGCAGCTCCCGGTCGTTTGACCGCGCGTAGCCAAGCGCGCGGGACAGCCCGAACGCGCTGTTCTGGTGCATGCCGTAGCGGATCGGGTACGTCGCCTTGCCGAACCACCGCTTGAAGTTGCCGGCGATGGTCTCGGCCAGCGGCGCGAAGCGCTCGCTCCAACGCCGCGCGTCCGGGTCGTCCCAGGCGCCAAGGTCGTCCGCGAGCTGCAGCGCCCAGCCCCAGCCGTACGGTCGCTGGCGCGGTCCATGGTCAGGATCGGCCATGAACCGCGCCTCGACCTCGAGCGCGGCCTCGGTGAACTGCGCGTCCAGCGCCGCCCGGATCTCATCGGCCGGCACCGCGTCCGGCACCACCCGAAGCAGCCTCACGAGCAGCCAGTGCATCTCGACACACGAGTGCCAGTCGAAGCTGCCGAAGAACACCGGGGTGCGCTCCTTCGGCCGCCGCGGCAGGTCGCCGGGCCCTCGCATGAGGTGGCGGAGGTCGGACGGGAACTCGGTAGCGATGTTGGTCAATGCCACCCGCGCGTAGCCGCCGGCGTTGGCACGCAGGGCGCTCGCCCACTCGTCCATGTCGATCACTCTGTCACCTGATCCCGGTCGGTACCCGGTGGTCGTGTCCGGTCAGCAGGTCTTGGTCCAGGCGCACTCCAAGGTCGACTCGTCGGGCGTGGTGGTCGGGTCGTCGGCCGGCAGTGGCGCCGGCACGACGGCCAGCGTGGCGATGCGCCGGTCGTCGTCGCCTTCGTAGCGGGCAAGCCGCACGGCGATTGCGTCCTCGATGTCCTTGGGACTGGCCGACAGATAGTTGTTCAGGACGATCGAGAACACGAGCGGCTCTCCGTTCGCCGCCGTGACATAGCCGGACAACGCGGTGACTCCAGTGAGCGAACCGGTCTTGGCGTGCACGTTTGCCGCCGCCGGGGTGTTACGCATGCGATTGCGCAGGGTTCCGCCCACGAACCGGTCGGGTTCCCCAGCGATCGGAAGCGCGGCGTACCACCGGTCGAACCACGGCTCCCCGCGCGCTGCCAGCAGCAGGCTGGTCAGCTGCTCGGCATTGAGCATGTCCATTCTCGACAGCCCGGAGCCGTCGACCATGCGGTAGCTGCCCGCGCTCACGCCCAGCGCGACCAGGCGCTGGTTCGCCACGGCGATGCCGGCACTCCAGCTGCCCTGCCCGCGCTCCTGGCGACCCATGGCCTTCAGCAGGACCTCGGCGTGCCCGTTGTTGGACAACTTCAGGAACGGCACCATCAGCTCGGTGAGCGTCATCGACCGGTGTTCGGCCAGCGTGCTCGCACCGCTCGGCGTGGTCCCGGGGGCGGTCTCGCCGAGCACCTGGACGCCATGTCCCGCCAGCGCCCGCCGGAACACGTCGGCGGCGTATCCGGCCGGCTCCCACACCGTCGCCCAGTCCCGCGTCGTAGCGCCACCTGCGGGGATCGAACCAGACACGACGATCGTGTTGGTGCCGTGCCGGCGCTCGACGGAGATCGTCTCGGCGGACCCGGGCGCGCCGGTGACGGCCCTGTTGTCGATCTGGACGTACCCGGTCTCTGGGTTGACGCGCGTGGCCGGTCTGGTGCCGGCCGCGGCCGGCGTGGTCTCGACGATGACAGTGCCGGCGTCGTAGTCGGTGTTCGGCGACACCGTCAGCGACGCGATCTGGGCCGAGTAGTAGTACGGCTCGTCGTCCCATGCCCACGACGTCCCCAGGCGAACCCCGTCGAACCAGGAATCGTCGGCGATCAGCCTGCCGGTGACCAGTCGAAGCCCGGAGTCGGCCAACTGGGTCGCCAGTTGCTGGTAATCCGCCTCGAGCATCGTGGGGTCTCCCCCACCCTTGAGGTACAGGTCGCCCTGCAGCACCGGGCCTTGTCGATCGCCGTCGGACAGCACGCTGGTGGTGAACCGGTGGTCCGGGCCGAGCGCCTCCATCGCCGCGACCGAGCTGAACAACTTGTTGTTGGAGGCCGGGAGAAGACGATCCTGCGCACCCCGGCTGTACAGAGTCTCGCCGGTCTCCGCACTCCGGACGACCACGCCTGCGTGCGCGCCGGCCAGCCGCTGATCGGACAGGATGCGGTCGAGATCGGCGACGAGCGCCTCGCGGCCTGTCGGCTCGGCGGTTGCGCTGCTGGCCAGCCCGGCTAACAGCAGCGCGCTCGCCAGGACGGTGTGGAGCAGTCTTCGCATTCCGTTCCTCCAGGTCAGGAAGCAACTAGGTCAGGTAGCGGGCCGGTCGGATGGTAACGGAGTGGTTGCGCTCGTGCCATGGGTTCATTATTATCGAACATGTGAGCGATTGCAAGTTCGATCTAGCGCTAGCGGAAGCGCAGTCCGCCGCGAGGGCCGTTGCCGTGGCGCAGGCGAGGCTGCTCCGGGCGCTGGCGCTGATCGCGGAACTGTCGCCCGACCCCAGTGGGGAAGCGCCGTTCGGCGAGTTCACGAGCAGCCACGTCGCACCGGTATTGAACTGGACCGAGACGACAGTTCTGAACCAGCTCCAGCTGGCCGTGCGGCTCACGCGTCGGCTACCGGGGACCTTCGCGGCTCTTGAACGTGGCGACATAGATGTGCGGCGGGCACGGGCGGTCGTGGACGTCACCGAGCCACTTTCAGCCGAGCAATGCCGGCTCGTCGAGGAGCACGTGCTGGCGCGCGCGGCGGTCCAGACCGCCCCCGCACTCCGCCAGGCCACCCGACGCCAGGTGTTGAAGGTCGACCCAGATGGCGCACGGCGTCGGCACGAGGCGCGCCGAGCCAAGCGCGATGTGCGAGTGACGCCGGCGGAAGACGGCATGGCGACGCTCGGCGTGTCCTGCACAGCCGTCGACGCGGAAGCGGCGTTCGCCAACATCGATCAACTTGCGCGCGCCAGCCGCAGCGCTCACGACCCGCGAACGCTCGACCAGCGCCGCGCGGACGTGGCCGTCGACCTGCTGACCGGGCGTCTCTGCTCCTGTGGGGGTACGGACCCGGTGGCGTCGACCGACGAGGACCGCCGTACCCGAAGCCGGCCGCCCGGGCGCGGCCGGGCACGCGTCCACGTCACCGTGCCGCTCACCTCACTGATGGGGCTGGACGACGCTCCGGGCGAGCTGGCTGGCTACGGGCCGATCCCGGCGCAGTTGGCCAGGGCGGCTGCCGCCGACGCGACGTGGCAACGGTTGGTCACCGATCCCCTGTCCGGGGCCGTGCTCGACCTGGGAACCAGGAGGTATCGACCATCCGTGGCGCTCGCGGAGTTCGTCCGTGCGCGGGACCGATGGTGCAGGTTTCCCGGCTGCCGGAAGCCAGGACGGCAATGCGACCTCGACCACGGGAAACGTTTCCCGGAAGGGCCGACGAGTCACATCAATTTGTGTTGCCTGTGTCGCCATCACCACCGTCTGAAAACCGACGGTGGCTGGCAACTCGAACTCGAACCGGATGGCAAGGCGACCTGGACCAGCCCGACCGGCCGCATCTACGTCACGCTTCCCGAACCGGTCCTGGAACCCGAGCTGGTCAGGCAAGGAGCCTAATGAATGGACAGTTCTTTGGCGGCGGCGCCAAATTCGGTCATTGCATCGGCCAACTGCTGGTCCGACAGGTACGGCGCCGGGCCGAGCCGCAGGTGCTGGCCGCGGCTGTCGGTGGATACGCCGCGGGCGGCCAGGGCCCGCTGAAGTTCGCCGGCGTGTGGAGAGCGCAGCGCAAGGAAACCACCGAACGCGTCAAGGGCAGTCGCCCGGTCGCGCGAGACCAGCTCGTCCGGCAGATCCAGGTCATCGAACCGGCCCGCCAGGACGCCGATCTGGTGCTGCGAGACCTCCCGGAGCAGCCCGGGCGTCAGCCCCTGCGAGTCGAAGTACTCGAACACGCGCACGGCGCGGTAGTGGCTCGTCGGGTCGTAGGTGGAGCCGGCGAACCTGGCCGCGCCGCGACCGTAGCCGACCTGCCCCGGCTGAGCTGCATCGGCGATCTCCGCGAACTCGGCGAACCAGCCGGTGACAACCGGGCGCATCCGGTCGGCTTGTGCCGGCAACCGCAGGAAGCAGTTGCCCTCGCCGAGCTGCAGGTACTTGTAACCGCCACCGATCACCCAGGCCGCTTGCAGGCCCGAGGTGGCCAGCGGGAACGGCACGACGCCGAGCGCATGGTAGGCGTCCACGAGCAGCTCGACGCCACTGCGCTCGCAGGCGACCGCAAGCTCGCCGAGGTCAGGCACGATACGAGAGGTCTCGAACAGGACCGCGGACACGAGCGCCGCGGCGGTCCGGTCGTCGACGGCCTCGGCGCACCGGGCTGCGAGGGTGTCCACTGGTTCGGCTCTCACCCGCACGACCTCGACGCCTTCCTCGGCGAGCCTGGTGAGCTGGCGTCGAAGCGTGTGGAACTCACCGTCGGTGGTGACCAGTCGCGGGCGCCGCCGCAGGTCGAGCGCCGACAGGAAGCGGAGCACCAGGTCGTGGGTGTTGGCGCCGAGCGCGAGCTCACCGCCTGGGTCGTGGAGCAGCGCCCGGAAGCCTGACCGGACCTGTTCTGCTTTGGCGAACGCCCGTTCCCACTTGGCGTCGACGGCATCCGCCGCGTCTTCGAATGCCTGCAGCTGGCCCTCGGCTGCGACGTCCGGCCACGCCTGGTGGGAGTGGCCGGTGAGCAGCAGCCGATCGGCGACCCGGAACCGCGAGTAGTGGCAGGCCAAGGCGTTCGGCGTGCGGCGCAGGTCGTCGAGGCCGATCACAGCTCGCTCCGCACAGCCCACAGGTCGGGGAAGACGGGGATGAACAGCGTGCTACGCAGGTAGGCAGCACCCGGCGAGCCACCGGTGCCGCGCTTGTCACCGATGGTGCGTTCGACCATCTTCACGTGCCGGTACCGCCATTCCTGCATGCCCTCGTCGACGTCCACCAGACGTTCGCACACCTGGGCCGGCTCGCCGTCGTCGCGGTAGACCTCGAGCAGGACGTCCTGCACGGCCGGCGACGGCGTGGGTGGCTGGCAGACGTCCCGGTTCAGGGCGTCGGCCGGCACCTTGAAGCCATGTGCGGCCAGGTAGTGCAGGAACGAGTCGTACAGGGACGGCTGCGACATGGTCTCGGCGATGCGGGCTCGGGCGGCGCTGCCCTCCGGGTAGTGCTCGAACACCTTGCGGTCGCGCCGGCCCAGCACCGCCTCCAGCTCGCGGAACTGCGCGGACTGGAAGCCGCTCGACGCCTCGAGCCGGTCCCGGAAGCTCAGGAACGACCGCGGCGTCATGGTCTCCAGGACGTCGATCTGCGCGACGACGACCTTGAGGATGGTGAGGATCCGCTTGAGCGTGTGCAGTACGTGGGGGGTGTCGCCGTCGTCCAGCCGCCGTTGCAGGTGCCGCATCTCGTGCAGGAGCTGCTTGAACCACAACTCGTACACCTGGTGGATGACGACGAACAGCATCTCGTCGTGCTCGTCCGACCGCAGCCGTTGGGCGCCCAGGATGTCGTCCAACGCCAGGTACGAGGTGTAGGTGAGCGCGGCGTGCTGAGGTGGTTCGTCGGTGGGGTCGGGCCGCGGTGGTCGGTCGGTCATGGCTGGATCACCTCGCGGTCACCTTGTCGAAGTGGCGTTGCGCCGCCGGAGCGAGCGCCTCGTACAGCTCATCGAACCGCTGAACCGCGCTTTCCCGGTCCGGCGGGGCGGCCATCAGGCTCGGCGGCAGCTCCGGATCGAGCACCGCGAAGAGCCGGAAGCTGTGGACGAGCTGGGTGCGAAGCACGAACGACTCACGGTCGTCGAGCGCGGCCGGATCACGATCGCCGAAGTCGGCGACGAACGCCTCGTACCGGCTGCCGAGCTCCGCCAGGTTCCACACCCGCGCCAGCAGCGAACCGACACCTACCGACTCCGCCGGCGTGGCCAGCATGAGCGCGGCGTACCGGGTCAGGTCGAGCTCGTCGAGCACGGCGTCGACGTCACCCTCCCGGTCGTGTGCGGCGACCCAGGCGCCGTCGTGCACCTGCCCGAAGCCGAGGAAGCGCAGCCGGCGCACCAGCCGTTGCCGCTGCAGCCTGCGGTCCTCCGGGATGGTGTGCCACAGCACCGTCCACCGCTCGTCCGGCTTGCCCAGCGGCTCCCGCTGGCGGGCGAGCGTGAAGATCCGGCGGTCGCCTTCGTCCAGGACTGACCGGCTGCGGGCGGTGAGGCAGTAGTCGACGTGCCGGCCGTGGCGGATCCTGGCGACCAGCTCGCGACGCGCGAGCCGGGTCAGCGCGACCCGGGCGGCGCCCGGCGAGAAGCCGAATTCGCCGAGCAGTTCGACCAGGCCGCTCGAGCTCGCGTGGCGGTCGCGCGGGCGCAGGTACGCGCCGAACACGGTCATCACGAGCTCCTGCGGCTGCGGGTCGAAGGTCTGCGGCCGCGGGTGCCCTGCGCCGTCGTTCGGCAGGCGTTCCGCCACGTCCGCGATGGTATGACACCCCACCGGGCTCAGCCGTAAACTCCGGAGCGTGAAGATCGGAGTCGGCCTGCCGAACACGGTCCCGGGCGCCGGCGGTGAGCTGCTGGTCGACTGGGCCAGGCGAGCCGACAGCGGCCCGTTCAGCTCGGTGGCCGTGCTCGACCGGTTGGTCTACGCAGGGTTCGAGCCGTTCGTGTCGCTCGCGGCCGCGGCGGCGGTCACGAAGCGGGTGCGGCTGGCCACGATGATCGCGATCGGGCCCCTGCGCGGCCCGGCGATGCTGGCCAAACAGGCCGACTCGGTGCGCCGGATCGCCGGCGGCCGGCTCACCCTCGGCCTGGCGGTCGGCGCCCGGCGCGACGACTACGAGGCCGCCGGCGTCGAGCACCGCACCAGGGGCGCGACGCTGTCCGAGCAGCTCGCGCTGCTGCGTACCGAGCACCCCGACCTGGAGCTGCTGGTCGGTGGGGCGAGCGGCCCGGCGTTCGCGCGGATGGCCCGCTACGCCGACGGCTACGCGCACGGCGGCGGACCACCCAGGGCGTTCGCCAGCGCGGCGACCAAGGCCAAGGCGGCCTGGAGCGACCTCGGCCGGCCCGGCCGGCCGAAGCTGTGGGGCCAGGCCTACTTCGCGCTCGGCGACCCCGAGCGCGGCACGGACTACCTGCTCGACTACTACGCGTTCACCGGCCCGTTCGCCGAGAAGATCGCCGCCGGCAACCTGACCAGCGCCCGGGCGATCAAGGACCTGGTGCGCGGGTACGCCGCCGAGGGCTGCGACGAGCTGGTCCTGCTGCCGACCGTGGCCGACCCGGCCGAGCTGGACCGGCTTGCCGAGGTGCTGGCCTGATGCGCGTCAGCATCCTGGGTGCCGGGCCGGCCGGGCTGTACCTGGCGATGCTGCTGCGCAAGGCCGACCGCCGGCACGAGATCACGGTCATCGAGCGCAACCCGCCGGACGCGACGTTCGGCTGGGGCGTTGTCTTCTCCGAGGAGACGCTTGGCGCGCTGCGTGACGCCGACCTGCAGACCTACGTCGAGATCACCGACACCTTCGCCCGCTGGGACACCGTCGACATCCGGTACCGCGGGGAGCTGCTCCGTTGCCGCGGCCACACGTTCTCGGCCATCGCCAGGAAACGGCTGCTGGCCATCCTGCAGCAGCGCTGCCGGGAGCTCGGCGTCGAGCTGCGGTTCGGCGTCGAGGTGGCCGAGCCGTCCACCCTGGGCGGCGACCTGATCGTTGCCGCCGACGGCGTGAACAGCGTGACCCGGCGCGCTCTTGGCACCGGGCTGCGGAGCACGGTCGAGCCGCAGGGCTGCAAGTACGTCTGGTTCGGCACCGACCTGGTCTTCGACGCGTTCACCTTCATCTTCAAGGACACCGAGTTCGGCCTGTTCCAGGTGCACGCGTACCCGTTCGACGAGCACACCAGCACGTTCATCGTCGAATGCCCGGAGCCGGTGTGGCGCCGCGCCGGGCTGGACCGTTGCGACGAGGCGCAGAGCATCGCGTTCTGCGAGCGGCTGTTCGCCGACGAGTTGGCCGGGCACCGGCTGATGTCCAACCGGTCGATCTGGCTGAGCTTCCTGCGGGTGAGCAACGCCACCTGGCACCACGGCAACGTCGTGCTGCTCGGCGACGCCGCGCACACCGCGCACTTCTCCATCGGTTCCGGCACCAAGCTGGCCATGGAGGACTCGATCGCCCTGGCCAACGCGCTCGTCGGGCACCGGGACCTGGAGGACGCCCTCGTCGAGTACGAGCTGGAGCGCACGCCGGCCGTGGAGCGGGTGCAGCAGGCGGCCGATGAGAGCGCCGGCTACTTCGGCCGGGTCGGCCACCACACGAACCTGGAGCCGCTGCAGTTCGCGTTCAACCTGCTCACCCGCAGCGGGCGGATCAGCCACGGCAACCTGTCGCTGCGCGACCCGGTTTTCATGGCCGAACTGGACGGTTGGTTCGCCGGCGGCGCGGCGATCGCCCAGCCGCCGATGTTCGCCCCGCTCGACGTCGGCGGGCTGACGGTCCGCAACCGGGTCGTCAGGCCGGTCGCGGCGCCGGCGGGTGCCGGGCTCGCGCTGACCGACCTGGTGGCGGTCAGCGCGGAGGGTCGGGTCTCGCCGCAGACCTGGACGCTGTGTGACGACGCTGACGTCGAGTCGCTGCGCCGGCAGGTCAAACGCGCGCACGACGCCGGTTCGCTGCTGGCCGTCCGGCTCGGGCACGCCGGGCGGCGCGGTGCGACCCGCCCGCCGGCGCACGGCGTGGACCTGCC
>OBLK01000238.1_pt1 | contig 15674 bp, 11 predicted proteins | sample 1518871 | NCBI WGS metagenome assembly OBLK01 (sample SAMEA2464837, study PRJEB22497) | soil metagenome | biome: Grassland; feature: Farmland; material: Clay | place: Australia | collected 2013-02-01 | depth 0.8 m
GAACGTCACCGCCAGAAGCGCCGCCGCGGTCGAGACGATCCGCCCGGTCCTGGCCAGGCCCTCGGTGACGGCCGTGTAGTTGTCGGCGCCGAGCTCGTGCAGCTCGGTGATCCGGCTGATGACGAACACCTCGTAGTCCATCGACAGCCCGAACGTCACGCAGAACAGCAAGATCAGCATGCTGGTGTTCAACGGTGTCGGGGTGAAGTTGAGCAGCGAGGCCAGGTGGCCCTCCTGGAAGATCAGCACGAGGATGCCGAGCGTCGCCGACATGCTCAGCGTGTTGAGCAGCAGCGAGCGGATCGGCTGGACGACGCTCCCGGTGAACAGGAACAGCACGATGAACGTGGTCAGCACGATCAGCACGATCGCCAGCGGAAGCTGGTCGGAGATCGCCTTCTTGCTGTCGACCAGACCCGCGGTTATGCCGCTGGCGAGCACGGTCGCGCCACCGGGCGGCGGCGTCGCGCGGATCGTGCGGATCAGGTCCTGCGCCTGCGTCGAGTGCGGGTCGTCCGTCAGGTACACGGCCAGCCGCTGCGCACCGACGACCGTCATGGCCTCGTCGGCCGGACTGCGCCCGACCAGGCTGCCGTCGGTGAAGCTGCCGGCGCTGGACTGCACGCGCCGCACGCCGTCCAGGTCGGACAGCGCGGCCGCGTAGGCGGTGAGCTCGGCGGGTGCGATGTCGTCCTCGGTGATCAGCTCGATCGGCGTGGAGCTGTGGGCGTCGAACTCGTTGCGCATCACGTCGCCGACCTGGTGGCTGTCGACGCTCGCCGGCAGCACGCGGTCGTCCGGGGTGCCGAAGTCGACCCGCAGCAGCGGCACGGCCGCCAGCAGCAGCACGGCGATCACCGGCAGCGCCATCGCGGCCGGCCGCCGCATCACGAGCCCGGCGAGCCGGCCCCAGAACGGTGACGCCGGGCTCGTGCTCTTGGCCCACGGCAGCCGGCCGGCGTTGACCCGCCTACCCAGCACGGTCAGCAACGCCGGCAGCACCAGCAGCGCGCCGAGCGCGGCGATAACCACGACGCCGACGCCGGCGTAGGCGAACGAGCGCAGGAAGTACAGCGGGAACAGCACCAGCACGGCGAGCGCCGCCGCAACCGTCGCCGCGCTGAACACCACGGTCCGGCCGGCGGTCTCCACGGTGCGCACGACGGCCCGCTCGATATCGGCCCTGTCGGCACCCTCGCCGAGCTCCTCGCGGAACCGGCTCACTATCAGCAGCGCGTAGTCGATCGCCAGGCCGAGCCCGAGCGCGGTGGTCAGGTTGATCGCGTAGATCGACACGTCGGTCACGTCGCCGAGGATCGACAGCTCGGCGAACGTCCCGAGGATGGCGATCCCGCCGATGGCCAGCGGCAGCAGCGCGGCCACCAGGCTGCGGAAGGCGAACACCAGCAGGATCAGGATCAGTGGCACCGCGATCCCCTCGGCGATCGCCAGGCTGCGCCCGACCTCCTCGCCGATCTCGGCGCTAGCGGTGGAGGCGCCCCCGATCGTCACGGTGATGTCGGACCGGGCACCGCCGTAGCGCTCCTTGAGCTCGGTGGCCAGCTCCTCGTCTCCGCCGTGCGCCAGCACCAGGCCGTACCTGCCGTCGGTCGACCGCAGCGTCGGTGCCTTCGTCGTCCAGTAGGACACGACGTTGGACAGCTCCGGCTCACTGCTGAGCGATTCGGTGAGCTCACCCGCGGCCGCGGCGACCTCGGGGTCGTCCACGTCGCCTGTCGTGGCCTCGACCAGGAACGTCAGGTCGGCCTGGCCGCCGAAGTTGGCGTCGAGGAGCTCCCTGGCCTGGCTGGACTCCGCCGCCGGGTCCTCGAACCCGCCGGTCGACAGCTTGCCGAACGCGCTCGCGCCGAGTATGCCGCCGCCGACCAGGGCGAGGAGCGTCAGCACCAGTACCGCTCTGGCATGGCGGAACACGAACCCGCCGAGGCGTCCGAACACGTCACCCTCCAGTGAATGTTAGTGCCTGTAAACTTGGTAGGTGTTAACTTGCCATAGATGTTAGCGGCCGTCAACATCTATGGCATGGCCAAGTCCCGAACACGTTCGACCTACCATCACGGGGATCTGCGTAATGCGCTACTTCGGGCGGCCGCGGAGCTGGCCGAGAGCGACGGCCCGCAGGCCGTGACGATCAGAGCGGCCGCGCGCACGGTCGGGGTCACGCCCACTGCCGCCTACCGGCACTTCTCCGGCCAGGACGAGCTGCTGGCAGCGGTCAGGGACGAGGCGTTCATCCGCCTGGGCAAGGCGATGCTGTTCTACCTGGACGAGCTTCCCGACAGCGGCGACGAGGTGCTCGACGCGGTCCGCCGATCGATCGCCATGGCACGCGGGTACGTGCGCTTCGCGGTGACCGAGCCAGGCCTTTTCCGCACCGCGTTCGTGCGGCCGGCCGCGCCGCCACCGGAGAAGGCCGAGCGGCCCGACGACCCGTTCGGCCTGCTCGCCAGGGGCCTGGACGACCTGGTCAAGGTCGGCTACATGGCGCCGGAGTCGAGACCGCTGGCCGAGTTCGCCGCCTGGTCGGCCGTGCACGGGCTCGCCGTGATGCTGATCGACGGCGGGCTGGCCGACGCGCCGGAGCAGGACCGGAGGCTGGCGGTCACCCGGACGCTGCAGCTGCTCGCCTACGGCCTGGCCGATGGCGAGCACGCCGAGCCGACCCGATCCGCCTTCCTGGTCGATGTCGACTGACCGGCGGAGCCGAGACGATACTTCGGGCATGGGCGACTACGACGTCGTGGTTGTTGGGTCCGGCTTCGGCGGCAGCGTCGCGGCGCTTCGGCTGACCGAGAAGGGCTACCGCGTCGGCGTGCTCGAGGCCGGCCGGCGCTTCGCCGACGACGAGTTCGCCAGGACGTCCTGGGACACCCGAAAGTTCCTGTGGGCGCCGCAGCTCGGCTGCTACGGCATCCAGCGCATCCACGTGCTGCCAGACGTGATGGTGCTTGCCGGCGCCGGGGTCGGCGGCGGCTCGCTGGTCTGGGCGAACACGTCCTACCGCCCGCTGCCAGCGTTCTACACCGACCGGGCGTGGGCACACATCACCGACTGGCGCGCAGAGCTGGAGCCCTACTACGACCAGGCCGAGCGCATGCTCGGCGTCGTGAGCTACCCGGGCGACACGCCCGCCGACCAGGTCATGCGCGAGGTCGCCACGCAGATGGGCGTGGGCCACACCTTCCACAAGGCGCCGGTCGCGGTGTACTTCGGGCGGCCGGGGGAGCGGGCCGACGACCCGTACTTCGGCGGCGCCGGGCCGCGGCGCACCGGCTGCACCGAGTGCGGCTCGTGCATGACCGGCTGCCGGGTCGGCGCCAAGAACACCCTGACCAAGAACTACCTGCACCTCGCCGAGCGGGCCGGCGCCGTGATCCACCCGCTGACCACGGTGACCTCGCTGCGGCCGCACGGCGGTGGCTGGCAGGTACGCACGCGGCGCTCGGGTGGCAAGCTGCGCCGGGGCGCGCGGACTTTCACCGCCGACCACGTCGTGCTTGCCGCAGGCGCCTGGGGCACCCAGAGCCTGCTCCACGAGCTGCGCGACACCGGCGAGCTGCCCGCACTCTCCCCGCGGCTGGGCGAGCTGACCAGGACGAACTCCGAGTCGATCCTCGGCGCGCAGATGTTGCGCGTCGACCCGGCCCGGGACTTCAGCCACGGGGTGGCCATCACCTCCTCGTTCCACCCGGACGAGAACACGCACATCGAGCCGGTGCGCTACGGCAAGGGCAGCAACGCCATGGGCATGCTGCAGACGCTGCTCACCGAGGGCGACTCGCCGGTCCCGCGGTGGCGGCAGCTCGTGCGGCACCTGCGCAGCAAGCCCGGCGACGTGCGCTCGTTCGTCGTCAGGCGGTGGAGCGAGCGCACCGTGATCGCGCTGGTCATGCAGTCGCTGGACAACTCGCTGACGGTCTCCGGCCGGCGCGGCCGGTTCGGCCGCCACAAGCTGACGTCCCGGCAGGGCCATGGCGAGCCGAACCCGTCCTGGATCCCAGCCGGCAACGAGGCCGTGCGCAGGATCGCCACGATCATCGACGGTCTGCCGGGCGGGTCCTGGCCGGAGATCACCGGCAAGCCGCTCACCGCGCACTTCATCGGCGGCTGCATCATCGGCCGATCGCCTGACGAGGGCGTCGTCGACCCGTACCACCGCGCCTTCGGCTATCCGACGTTGTCCATAGTGGACGGTTCGGCGATCACCGCGAACCTCGGCGTGAACCCGTCGCTGACCATCCTCGCTCAGGCCGAGCGGGCCTTCGCCATGTGGCCCAACAAGGGCGAGCCCGACCCGCGCCCGGCGCCCGGCTCGCCGTACCGCCGGGTCGCCCCGGTGCCGCCTGCCGCGCCAACCGTGCCGGCCGGCGCCACCGGCGAGCTTCGCCTGCCGTCGGCCGGCGGCGTGGGTAGAGAAGGAGCGTGATGACCAAGCCGTTCGCGTCGAGCGCAGACCTCGCCGACAAGCCCGAGACGCTCGAGGTGCTGGCCGACGGGGTGTACGCGCTCACGGCAGAGGGTGACCCGAACGTCGGCGCCGTGGAGGGCGAGGACTTCGTGGTGTGCATCGAGGCCAGGGCGACGCCGGTCGCGGCGCGCGACTGGCTGGAGCGGCTGCGCGAGCACACCGACAAGCCGGTGCGGTACCTGGTGCTGACGCACTACCACGCGGTGCGCACGCTCGGCGCCTCCGCGTTCGACGCAGGCGAGATCGTGGCGCACGACCAGACCGCGGCGCTGATCGCCGAGCGCGGAGCGGCGGACTGGGCCAGCGAGCTCGGGCGGATGCCGCGGCTGTTCCGTTCACCGGAGTCGATCCCCGGCCTGACCTGGCCGACGCTGACGTTCTCGGACCGGTTGACGATCCCGCTCGGCGGCGACCGCGGCCCGCTCGTGCTGGCCTACTGCGGGCGCGGGCACACGGCCGGCGACGTCGTGGCGTGGTTGCCGTCCTCGCGCGTGCTGTTCGCCGGCGACCTGGTCGAGTCGGCCGCGGCGCTCTACACCGGCGACGCGTTCCACACCGACTGGGCAACGTCCACTTTGGACAACGTCGCCGCGTTCGGCGCCGCCGCGCTGGTCGGCGGCCGGGGCGCGGTCGCCCGGGGGACGGACGCGGTGGCCGCGGCGATCGAGCAGACCCGCGGGTTCCTGACGACGCTGCGCGCCGAGGTGAGCGGTGTACACAGCCGCGGCGGCACGCTGCGCGAGGCGTTCGAGTCGGCGCACGCCGCGCTGGCCCCGACCTACGGCGGCTGGCCGATCTTCGAACACTGCCTGCCCTTCGACGTGCAGCGCTGCTGGGAGGAGCTGGACGGCATCGACTGGCCACGGGTCTGGACTGCGGAGCGGGACCGTGAGACGTGGGCCGAACTGCAGGGCTGATCCGGTGCCGGTGATCGTGGTCGGAGGTGGTCCGGTCGGGCTGACCACCGCTCTGCTGCTGGCCAGGCACGGCGTGCGCAGCATCGTGCTCGAGAGCGCGCCGGCCAGGCGCACGGTCGGCAGCAGGTCGATCTGCATGCAGCGTGACGTCCTCGACGTGCTCGAGCGGGTCGGGCTCGGCGAGCGGATCGCCGGCACCGGCGTGACGTGGTGGACCGGGCGGACGTACTTTCGCGAGCACGAGGTGCTCACGATCACCTTTCCCGAGCAGCCGGCCGCGGCGTTCCCGCCGTTCACCAACATCGCGCAGTCCACTGTGGAGCGGATGCTCGACGATCGGGTGGCCGCCGAGCCGCTCATCGAGGTGCGCTGGGGCCACACGGTCACCGGGTTGCAGCAGGACGACTCCGGGTCAGGCGCTGTGGTCGTGGAGGCGACCACGGCGCCTGATCCGCCCGGTCCGGGCGGTTCGGACGTTTCGGTGTGTGGCGCGTACTGCGTGGCCGCCGACGGTGCGCGGTCGGTGGTCCGGGGCCTGCTCGGCCTGGACTTTCCCGGCGAGTCGTTCGACGACCAGTTCCTGATCGCCGACGTCCGGGTGCGGCTGCCGTTCGCCGCCGAGCGGCGGTTCTTCTTCGACCCGAGCTGGAACCCCGGCCGGCAGGTGCTGTTGCACCCGCAACCCGACGATGTCTGGCGCATCGACTGGCAGGTGCCGCGCGGGTTCGACCTTGATGCCGAACGCGCCAACGGCGCGCTGGACCGGCGCATCCGCATGGTCGTCGGCGACGCCGACTACGAGCTGCTCTGGGCGTCGGCGTACCGGTTCCACCAGCGCTGCGTGCCGCGGATGCGGGTCGGCCGGGTGCTGCTGGCCGGGGATGCGGCCCACGTCATGAGCCCGTTCGGCGCCCGCGGGCTGAACTCCGGCATCCAGGACGCCGAGAACGCCGCCTGGAAGATCGCCCAAGAGCTGACCGGGCACGGCGGGCCGAGCCTGCTGGACAGCTACGACGCCGAACGGCTGGCCGCAGCGCGGGAGAATCTCGCGGTGACCGGCTCGACCATGCGCTTCCTGGTGCCGCGCACCGGCGTCGAGCGCGAGCACCGGCACGTCGGTCGCGCGGCCGCGGTGCACGACCGCGCCGCCCCAACCCGGGTCGACTCCGGCAAGCTCGCCCAGCCGGTCTGGTACCTGGACTCGCCGCTGACCACCCCGGCGCCGTCCGCGCAGGGGGAAGCGTTCCCCCCCACCCCCGGGGGGGCCCGGCCGCTGCTGCCCTGCGTGCTGGGCCCGGGTGCGCCGCTGCGCGGAGGCGGCCGCTTACGCCGGCTGTTCGGCCCCGGCCTCACCGTGCTGACCAGCGCCCCGGGTTCCTCAGCCGGGTTCGCCTCGGTCAGCGCTGCGGGGCCTGCCAATGGCTGGGGCGGCTGGGCGTCGGTGCGGGTGGTGTCGATCGGTGAGCTCGCCGATGGCGGGTACCTGGCGGAGGCGCTCGGGATCGCCCGCGGTGGCGTGGCCCTGGTGCGCCCGGACGGCCACCTGGCCGCCGTGCTCGAATCCGAACGCGAGCTTGCGGCGGCGATCCGGCGGGCCACCGGCTGGGCTCCAGCACGGAACGTGGGCGTCATCCGTTCCGCCGCCCGCAACGGATGACGCCCGCGTTCCAGAGAGCACGGCAGAGGGGTGATCGTGACGGACCGGAGGCGTTTCCTGTGGCTCGCCGGCCTGGGCACCGTCACGGCCGCGTGCACCGGTGGCGGCTCCCGGCCGGGCACCACGATCCCGAGCACGGTGGTTGAGCCGGCCGGGCCGCCGGACTGGGCGGCGCTGCGCGAGCGGCTGTCCGGTGAGCTGGTGCTGCCGGCCGATCCGGGCTACGACCAGGTCAGGCTGCCGTTCAACGAGCTGTTCGCCGGTCGCCGGCCGGCCGCCGTTGCCCGCTGCGCGACGCCGTCGGACGTGCAGGCGTGCGTCGACCTGGCGCGCACGTCCGGGGTGCCGGTGGCGGCCAGGAGCGGCGGGCACAGCTACGCCGGCTACTCGACGCCGGAGCAAGGTCTCGTTGTCGACCTCGGCGGGCTGGCCAGGGTCGACGTGCGCCCGGACGGCACGGCGGTGATCGGGTCCGGGGCCAGGCTCATCGACGTCTACACCGCGCTCGCTGCGCACGGCCGGGCGCTGCCGGCGGGAACCTGCCCGACGGTAGGGATCGCCGGGCTGACGCTCGGCGGCGGGCTCGGGGTGCACAACCGGTTGCACGGGCTCACCTGCGACCGGCTGCGCTCGGCGCGCGTCGTGCTGACCGACGGCACGACCGCGACCGCGGCCGATGGCGCCGACTCGGACCTGTTCTGGGCGCTGCGCGGCGGAGGCGGCGGCAACTTCGGGATCGTCACCGAGTTCACGTTCGACACGGTGCCGGCGCAGGACGTGACGGTGTTCTCGCTGCCGTTCCCGCCCGCCGCCGCGGCGGACGTGCTCGGCGGCTGGCAGGAATGGTTTCCGTCGATGCCAGACGAGCTGTGGTCGTCGTGCTCGGTGTCGGCCGGCTCGCCGCCGAGCGCCCGGGTCGGCGGTTGCTTCGTCGGCCGGCCGGGCCGGCTCGCCGGTCTGCTCGACGACCTGGAACGCCGAACCGGGGTGCGGTCGGGCGGCCGGTTCGCCGAGGCCATGGACCACCTCGAGGCGATGCGCTACTTCGCCGGCTGCTCGCAGCGCAGCCAGGCGCAGTGCCGGATGCAGGACCCCGCGCCGTTCGTCGGCTCGTCGCGGATCGCCCAGGAGCCGCTCGCCGACCCGGCGGCCGTGGTGGCACTGCTGGCTCTGCCCCCGGACGTGGGCCGCGGGCAGGGCATCAACGTCATGTTCGACTCGCTCGGCGGTGCAGTCGGCCGGGTTCCGCCGGACGCCACGGCGTTCCCGCACCGGCTGGCGCTGGCCAGCGTGCAGGTCTACGCGGAGGCGGCCGACCCTGGGCCGGCGCGGCGCGAGGTGACCAGGGTGCAGGACGGGCTGAGCCGGCTGGTCGGGCGCGGGGCGTACGTCAACTACATCGACCCGGACCAGGCGGACTGGGCGCAGTCCTCGTACGGGGCGAACCTGCCGCGGCTTCGCGAGCTGGCCGCGCGGTACGACCCGAACCGGGTGTTCCGGTTCGCCCAGTCGATCTCAGCGTGAACCGTCACAGCGTGAGCCGTCACAGCGTGAGGCCGGTCAGCACGATCACCCGGTCCTCGGTGAGCTCGTGCATGGCCGAACGCACGCCCTCGCGTCCGGTGCCCGAGGCCTTCACCCCGCCGTAGGGCATCTGGTCGGCGCGGTAGCTCGGCACGTCGCCGACGATCAGGCCGCCGACGTCGAGCGTGGCGGCAGCCTTGAACGCCACCTGCAGGTCGTGGGTGAACAGGCCCGCCTGCAGTCCGTAGTCGGAGTCGTTCACCGCGGCGAGCGCCTCGTCGAGGTTGTCGACCACGGCCAGGCACAGCACCGGCCCGAACACCTCCTCGCGCCACAACTTCGAGTCTGTCGGCACGTCGACCAGCACGGTCGGGGTGATCGTCGTCCCGTCGCGCTGGCCGCCGAGCAGCGCCTGGGCGCCGCCGGAGCCGGCCTCCTCGATCCACGCCATCACGCGGTCGGCGGCGGCGTCGTCGACCAGTGGCCCGACGTCGACCTTGTCGTCGTACGGGTCCCCGAGCCGCAGCCCGCGCACCGCCTCCACCAGTCGCGGCAGGAACGCCTCCGCCACCTGGCGCACGACGAGCACCCGCTGCACCGCGATGCAGGACTGCCCGGCCTGGTAGTAGGCGAACGTGGCGATCCGGCTCGCCGCCCAGTCCAGGTCGACGTAGTCGGCGCACACGACCGCGGCGCCGTTGCCGCCGAGCTCGAGTACGACGTGCTTGCGCGCCGCGGCGTCGGCGATCTGCCAGCCGACCGGCACCGAACCGGTGAACGACACCACCGGCAGCCGCTCGTCGCGGACCAGCGCCATCGTCTCCTCGTTGCCCAGGGGCAGCACCGAGAACGCCCCCGCCGGCAGGTCGGTCTCGGCGAGCAGTTCGGCGAGCATCAGCGCGGACAGCGGGGTGCGGGGCGCCGGCTTGACCAGGATCGGCGCGCCCGCCGCGAGCGCCGGCGCAACCTTGTGCGCGACCAGGTTGAGCGGGAAGTTGAACGGCGAGATGCCGAGCACCGGGCCGCGGGCGACCCGGCGGGTGATCGTCAGGCGCCCCTCCGAGGCCGGGTCGGTGTCCAGGCGCTGTACGTCGCCGTAGAGCCTGCGTGCCTCCTCGGCGGCGAACCGGAACGTCGACACCGCCCTGGAAACCTCTAGCCGGGCCCACTTCAGCGGCTTGCCGTTCTCGGCGACGATCGTCTCGGCGATCTCCTCGGACAGCTCGCCGAGGCGCTGCGACACGTGCAGCAGCGCCTCCGCGCGCTGGTGCGCCGGGCTGCCGCGGAAGGTCGGGTAGACCGAGGCTGCCGCCGCGACCGCGCGCTCGACCTGCTCCGGGCCGGGCACCGCGACGGCGGCCACCTCTGATCCGTCGTACGGGTGCCGGACGACGAACTGGTCGGCGCCCTGCTCCGGGGCGCCGGCGATGTAGCACGGGCGAGGCAACGGCGTGGTCATCCCCCTACCGTAAGGTGCGTTGACCGTAGGGTTGAGCCGTGGTTCGACATGCTGACGCCAGGCCCGTGCTAGTGATCGACTACGGCGCCCAGTACGCGCAGCTCATCGCCCGCCGGGTGCGCGAGGCGCAGGTCTACTCGGAGATCGTCCCGCACACCGCGTCGCTGTCCGAGCTGCTGGACCGCGACCCGGCGGCGATCGTGCTGTCCGGCGGCCCGGCGAGCGTGTACGCCGAGGGCGCGCCCGGCGTCGACCCGGCCCTGTTCGACGCCGGCGTCCCTGTGTTCGGCATCTGTTACGGCTTCCAGGCGATGGCGCAGGCACTCGGCGGGGAGGTAACCCACACCGGCAGCGGCGAGTACGGCCGCTGCGAGCTGCGGGTGGTCGGCGACGGCGGCGTGCTGCACGGCGGGCTGCCCGGCCACCATCCGGTGTGGATGAGCCACGGCGACAGCGTGACCGGCGCCCCGCCCGGGTTCGACGTGACGGCCTCCTCCGGTGCCCCGGTCGCGGCCTTCGAGGACGTCGGGCGGCGGCTCGCCGGCGTGCAGTACCACCCGGAGGTGGTGCACTCGCCGCACGGCCAGGAGATCCTGCGCCGGTTCCTGCGCGACGTCGCCGGCATCCGCCCTGGGTGGACGACGTCATCGATCGTCGACGACCAGATCGGGCGGATCGCCGCGCAGGTCGGTGACGGCCGGGCGATCTGCGGGCTGTCCGGCGGCGTCGACTCAGCGGTCGCGGCCGCGCTCGTCCACAGGGCCATCGGAGACCGGCTGACCTGCGTGTTCGTCGACCACGGGCTGCTGCGCTCCGGCGAGCGCGAGCAGGTCGAGCGGGACTTCGTCGCGGCCACGGGGGTCCGCCTGCTGACCGTGGACGCCGCCGACCGGTTCCTGACGGCGCTGGCCGGGGTCAGCGACCCCGAGCAGAAACGCAAGATCATCGGCCGGGAGTTCATCCGGGTGTTCGAGGCGGCCGAGCGCGAGCTGGTCGCCGACGCCGGCGCGCACGGCGAGAAGATCGAGTTCCTGGTGCAGGGCACGCTTTACCCGGACGTGGTGGAGTCCGGCGGCGGCGCCGGCGCCGCCAACATCAAGAGCCACCACAACGTCGGCGGGCTGCCGACCGACCTGGCGTTCGAGCTGGTGGAGCCGCTGCGGACGCTGTTCAAGGACGAGGTGCGCCGGGTCGGGCTCGAGCTCGGGCTGCCGGAGACGATCGTGCACCGGCACCCGTTCCCCGGCCCGGGGCTGGCCATCCGGATCATCGGCGCGGTCACCGCGCCGCGCCTGGTCGTGCTGCGCGCGGCCGACGCGATCGTGCGCGAGGAGCTCACCGCCGCCGGCCTTGACGCCGACATCTGGCAGTGCCCGGTCGTGCTGCTCGCCGACGTGCGCAGCGTCGGGGTCCAGGGCGACGGCCGCAGCTACGGCCACCCGGTCGTGCTGCGCCCGGTGTCAAGCGAGGACGCCATGACCGCGGACTGGAGCCGGCTGCCCTACGACGTGCTCGCCCGCATCTCCAGCCGGATCACCAACGAGGTACCAGAGGTCAACCGCGTCGTGCTCGACGTCACCAGCAAGCCGCCCGGCACGATCGAGTGGGAATAGCCCCCTCCGTCAGGGGGCGGTGGCGAAGTAGACGCCGGTCAGCTTGCCGCCGACGCCACCGGTCGTGGTGCTGTCCGGGGTCGGGTAGCTGGCCCGCAGCTCGACCTTGTAGTACGGGAAGCCCTGGGTGAGCGTCCTGGTCCGCGGCACCGGGGCGTACCAGTCGTCGAACTTGGTCGGCATCGCGGTGAAGTGCTTCCACGCTTCGCTGCGCGGCACGCTCGGCGGCGGCTGCCAGTTGACGGTCTGGGTGTGTTCGAAGGCGTACCAGACCTGGGTCCACGGGCCGCCGGCCGAGGCGGCTCCGTACACGTAGGCCTGCAAGGTCATCCGATGCATGACCCAGTGCATGAAGAACTTCAGCGTCCGGTGTGCCGGGTTGGCCGCGGTCACCACGGTGTGCACGCGCACCACGACGTTGGGATGGAACTCCGGCGTCTGCCCGGAGTTGCGCGCCCAGCGCAGCGTGTGCATCGAGTTCCAGGGTGCAGGCCCGGGGCAGTCCAACTTGTCGTTGCCAGTTCCCCAGGTCGGGCTGCCCTCGAACACCCAGCCGGTCTTGTCCAGCTGCACGGCGCCGTTGACGATCTTCGACAGCCAGGGGTTGGCGATGCGGTTGTCGGCCGGCAGCGGCGCCACTTCATGGGCGAAGGCGGGTGTGGCGCGCACGCTGAGCATGGCGGCCGTGGCGCCGAGGACCAGGACGGTGCGACGCCCGATCGGGCGACCACCGGCGGGTGTGGTGTCCATGACCGCAACGTAGCGCCGCGCCGGCGACGCCGTCAGGACGGAACGGCGTATCGGTTACGGCGTTCGACTCACTCGCGCAGCAGTGGCCGGTCCCAACCCTCGTCGTCGTCGCGCGGCCTCGTCCGCCGCTGCGGTGTCTGTGCCTGTGATCGTGGCTGTGACGGCCGGTGTGTGTCCGCGTCGTCCTCGACGGCCCCGATGCGCAGCTGCTGGCTGCCTAGCGGCGCAGCGGCCTCGTCGGGCTGCTCCGGGAAGCGTTGCTGGTAGCTGGAGACGACCGAGTTGACCGTCTCGGTGTCCTCTCCGACGCTGGCCTGCATGACGTCGGCCACCCTGGCGGAGAGCCGGCCCTGGGCGCGCCGCATGGTGCTCATGATCTGCGCCGCGAGCTGCTCCGGCGGTAGCTGGCCGGCCCGGTCCGTCAGCTCCAGGTCGGCCAGCACGCCGGAGGCTCCGACGGTGAGCCGCACGGCGCCGTCTCCCGACGACTCGGTGATGGTGATCTCGGCGATCTGCGCCTGCATGTTCTGGTAGCGCTGCGCCTTCTCGGCGACCTGGGCGGCCCACTGCTCGACCCGACGCTCGGCATCGGTGGCCTGGTCACCCAGGTAGCCGGGCTGGTTACCGAATCCTGCCCCGGTCATGCGGTGAACGGTAGTCATCCGCCCGGCGTCGTGTCCTGCGAACGGGCGTTCTCGTCGCGGGGCCGGCGCAGCGTGCCGACCAGGAGCAGGACGCCCACCAGCACCGCGCCGGCGGCGAGCAGCCAGCGGGGGTCGATCACCGACACCCAGCTGGCGTCGCCGGACAGGCCGATTGCGGCGACGAACAGCGCGCCGAGACCCAGTACCAGCATCAGCGGGTCGAACCCGCGCTTGGCCGGCCGGTTCTTGCATCCGTTGTGGCCCATCTCGGTCAGCCTCTCTTCAGCTCGACGTTGCCGGCGCCGGAAGTGACCAGCTCGAGCCGGAACTTGCCTCCAGTGCCCTCGCCGTCGTCGCCGTAGTCGGTCACGGTCACCCTGGAGTTCGGGCCGTTTGAGCTCTGGCCGAGGCAGTCCACGTTGCCCATCTCGGCCACGCACGTGGCATCGACGTCAGCGCCGTCCGGAACGATCACCTCGATGTTGCCGAACCCGAGCTCGACCCTGGTGGGCACGGCCTGGTTGTCCGACACCTGCAGGTTTGTCAGGTCCAGCCTGATGTTTCCGGCACCGTGCTCGTAGATCGGCTGCACGTCGGCGACGGTGGTCGGCCGGATGTCGCGGTCGCCCATGCTGCCGAGGTGGGTGTCAGGCACGACGGCGAGGCCCCAGGTGATCGCTGCCAGCGGGATCGCGAGCGGGATCAGGCCGCGGCCGCCCCTGACGAACGAGCCGACCACCATGCCGCCACCGACCACCGCGAGCACCAGGGCGACGACGCGTGGTCCGTCCAGGTAGCTGTCGTACATTGCGGCGACCGCGCACACGCCGGCGGTGACCAGCGCCAGGCCGATCGTCACCGGGGTGACGGCCGAGCGATGGCGCCGCGGCTTCTGCGGCACGGGTGGCGCGTCCTGCCCTGGCTCGGGCAGGTCCCACGCGAACGGGGCGACGCCGAGCGGGTCCCACGCCGGCGGGTTCTGCCGGTCCTGCGGCGCGCCGGGCTGCTGGTCGGTCGGCCGGTGCATGGCGGCGGTCGCCTCCGTTCCCGGCTGCGCCGATGCTGCCGCTGCTGCCGGCGTGGTCTGGGCGTACGGGGGCACGGCGTCCGTCGGCCTGGCGCCGAACGGTTGCGTGCCGGGGAGGGATGGGGCGCCAAGCGGCTGGGTGTCAGGCGTCACGGGTTGGCCTGGCATGCCGGCCATCGCGCCCGGTGCGGCCCCGCCGGCGGCCGCGAAGTTGGCCCCGGCCACTGCTGGAGCGCCGCCGAGCCCGCCGCGGTGCCGGTGCAGCAGGAACAGGCCCACCGCGATACCGGCGCCGCTGACCAGCGCTGCCGGCGCGCTCGAGAAGAACGAGATGGTGGTCGGGATGAGCGCGATGCCCAGCAGGATGGTCAGGCCGGTCGACATCGAGCTGCGACCGCGGCCCACCAGCGCCTCGGCCGGCGACACCTCGTCGTCGTTGGCCGGCAGCAGCAGCCAGCCGAGCAGATAGAGCAGGATGCCCGAACCGCCGTAGAAGGTTGCCACCACGAATGCGACCCGGACCAGGGTCCGGTCGATCTGGTACCGCCGGGCGATGGCGGCCGCGACACCGGCGATCTTCTTGTCGTCGCTGCGCCGGCGCGGCCGCGTCACCCACATGTCTCGCAGGGTGTCGTCGATGTCGGTGCGGTTCATGGTGATGATGCTGCCCGTCGCTGCGGCCTGCGACATCGGGGGACGACCCTGAGCCTTCCCCGATGCGGTCGGACCGGATTGTTCAGGGTGCCTCCCTGATGACCTGCGCCCGCGCGCGTGTGACCATCGAGGGGTGAGAATCGAGCCCGAGCAGCGAACGGCCGACACCACCGAGCCGGCCGACGCCGCCGAGCCGGTCGACGTCACAGCGCCGACCCAGCCGACCCAGCCGACCCAGCCGACCAGGCCGACCCGGCCGACCCGGCCCGTCCGGCGGACCAGGCCCACGCGGCCGGCCGGCTCGAACGGCTCGACCAGACCGACCGACGGGACCGCACCGAGCGATGAGACCAAGCCGACCAACGCGACGGCGCCGCCTGACGAGCCCGCGGCTGTGACGCCTGACAAGCCTGCGGCTGTGACGCCCGACGAGTCCACGACGCCCGACGAGTCCGCGACGCCTGACGAGCTCACGACGCCCGACGGGTCCGCCGAGCCGGCCGGGACGGCGGCCGTGACGAGCGCTGCGGAGGCGGCGCGACCGGCACCGGCGCTCCAGCCGCTCACCCGCCGCCGGTCGGCCAGGGCCGTCGCCGGCGTGGCGGGCGGTATCGCCGACCACCTCGGCGTCCAGGTGTTCTGGGTGCGCGCGGTATTCACCGCGCTCGCGGCGGTCGGCGGCGCCGGGCTGCTGGCCTACGGCCTGCTGTGGGTGTTCCTGCCGCTGGCCCCGCAGGGCACCGAGTACAAGCCGGAGTCGTCGCGCGAGCGGCAGCAGGCGCTCCGCCTGGCCGCGGTCGGCATCGGCCTGGCGGGCGCCCCCGGCACGCTGCGCAACCCGGCCGGCGGCCGGCGGTCCGGCCCGCCCGCCATCGCGGCCGCCGTCTCCGCGCTGGCAGGAGCGGGCGGCGACCACGGCCCCAGCCGCACGCGCCCCACG
>OBLK01000239.1_pt1 | contig 15607 bp, 16 predicted proteins | sample 1518871 | NCBI WGS metagenome assembly OBLK01 (sample SAMEA2464837, study PRJEB22497) | soil metagenome | biome: Grassland; feature: Farmland; material: Clay | place: Australia | collected 2013-02-01 | depth 0.8 m
CCGCCCTCGATGCGGTCGGCCGGGTGCACCAGCGCCGCCGCGGTGCGGTCTCCTATCCCGCCTCGTCCGGGCCGCCGGCGCGGTGGCGCCTCGGCCCGGACCCGGAGCCCGGTCACCGCTGGAATGGGATGACGGCTCCGTCCGGCTTTGTGGTGTCAGTGGGTCGAGTCGGCGTTCTTCTTGATGGTGAAAATGAGGCTCTCGTGCTCGTGTTCGTAGTCGCGGTAACCGGCGTGTGGCGGCTCCCACCAGCTCGCGACCTCCACCGTCTCCGGAGTCATGCCGACCGACTCGAGCAAAGCGTCGAGATCCTCGCGGTCATAGAAGCGGCAGTAGAAGTCGAAGTGGTCGATGTATTCCTTCGGCGCGATCTCCTTGATCAGTGGATCGCTAACCTGGCAGTCGTTCATGGTCCACTGGTTGGCCACCAGCCGGCCGCCCGGCCGCAGGATGCGGTAGAACTCCCGCAACGCGTCCTCGGGCTTGGTCAGGTGCCCGAGCAGGTCCCAGCAGAAGATGCCGTCGACCGAGTCGTCCAGCAGCCCGGTCGCGAACGCGTTCATCTCCGTGAACACGATCTTCTCGCGGACGCCGGCCCGCTCGGCGACCTTCGCGGCGATCGCCATGGCCTTCGGCGAGGTGTCGGCCCCGAGCACGATCGGCGCGCCCTGCGCCAGCGGCGGCAGGTTGCGCCCGTCACCGCAAGGCAGATCCAGAATCACCGCCGCGGAGTTCTCCGCGAAGATTCGGGCAGCAGTTTCGGCGTGCGGCACCGGCGGGTCGCCCCAGAGATTTCCCTGGTCCTTGATGACCGTGGTGTCGTACGCGCCATCCCATAAAGGTATTGCGGCATCGTCCCGCGAAATGGCTTGAAACTGCATCAGCTGCCTCCTGCGGATTTGCGTTCGTCGTGCCGAATTGACGCCGAGCCGTACCGTGGGCAGCGCAGACGTACGCGTGGCGCGACAGGGTGTCGCGTCATTGCGACTTTCAACAAAGTCACCGCCGTGGACCGCGCGCACTGCCAGGACAAGTGCTCACGATAGGCGACGTGTCGCGGTGCCTCACTACTCCATCCCAGTGAGCCTGGGCAGGTCAGTTGCCCTGGCGGTAGTAGCGCTCAGTTACCAATCCTGGGGAACCTGAGCCTGGCGGGCCGATTCGTAAATGCGCCGCGTAGTCGGCCACGTGACCGCCATACCCTCAGTTGCGAGAGTTTCCGGTTGGTGCACACTCACCATGAACAACTCCGGAGTGGAGGCGCGCCGTGGACAGGGACGAAGCCAGGGAAAAGGCCGGCGAGAAGCTGGGCGAGCTCAAGGACAAGACCGGCGAGGTGCTCGAGGAGCTCCGGGTCAAGGGGCAGGAGTTCCTGGGCAAGCACGAGGACACGATCGAGTCGGCGATCGACAAGATGGCCGGCTTCGTCGACGAGCAGACCAAGCGCAAGTACCACGACAAGATCGAGACGGCGGCCGAGAAGGCCAAGACCACCGTCGAACGCCTGGCCGGCGACGCCGGCCACCCTGCCACGCCGACCGACGCCACCGGTGCCGCTGGTGCCGCTGGTGCCGCGGCCGGCGCGGCTACCGGTGCCGCCGACGCCCCGGCGAGCGGGGCAGCGGCGCCGGCTGAGCCGGCCAGCTCGCCGCCCGACGCGGCCGCCTCGACCGCGGCCTTCGGCGCCGACGACGTAGAGCACGACATCGTGGACGACCAAGCGGCCACGGGCGTGACGGCACCGCCGCCCACCGAGCACGCCGAGCCGGCCGACTCGGCCGACGCCCCGGGTGCCGCGGGCGCCGAGCCGGCGGGCACCGCACCGGCCGCCGACGAGCCGGGCGCCGCGAGCGAGGGCGACGCCGCCTCGACGGACCGCCCCGCCGAGGACGCCGGCGAGCCGGACACCCAGGCCGAGTCGGCCAGCAAGACCACCAAGGCCGAGGGCTGACCACGAGGCCGGCGTTCAACCGGATGGGCCGCTCACGGCCGCTTGACGGGAGGGCGTGCCAGCATCGGCGTTGTGCAGCCCGACCAGGTGCCCAGCGTCGAGATCGCCGACTTGCCGGCCGACGCCATGCTGCTCGACGTGCGTGAGCACGACGAGTGGGCTGCCGGGCACGCGCCGGGCGCCAAGCACGTGCCGATGTACGAGCTGCCCGGCCGCCTCGACGAGCTGCCGGCCGACGGCACGGTGTACGTCGTGTGCCGCTCGGCCGTGCGTTCGGCCCGGGTGGCGGCGTACCTGAACGCCGGCGGCTGGGACGCGGTGAACGTCGCCGGTGGGATGCGGGCGTGGCTGGCCGATGGGCGCGAGCTGGTCGCCGATCACGGCGAGCCGCTGGTGATCTAGATGGCGACCTGCCCGCGTTGCCTGCGCCCGATCCCGCCCGGGTACGGGGTCGCCGCCTGTGTCTACTGTGGACAGCCGCTGATGGCGCCGGCGGCCCCTGGCTCGGTTGCCTGGGTGGCGATGCCGCCGGGCGGGTACACCCCGCCACCGCCACGGCGCCGGAGCAGGTACCTGGGCCCGCCGGCCTACGCGTTCCCGCCGCGGTGGGGATTCCCGCTGATCACCTGGCGGCGCCCCACCTCGATCGTTTCGGTGCCCCCTGGCCCGGCGCTGAGAGCCAAGTCGCTGGCCGGCACGGCGGTGCCGTTGCTGTGGCTGGCCGCGTTCATCTCGCTGCTTGCCGCGGTCGCCGAGCTGTGGCGCTACCGGCTGCTGCTGGCGAGCCGGTTCGACGCGCTGCCGGCCGGCCAGCTGCGGCTATCCGACGCGCTGGTGGTGACCGGTGGCGTCGTCGCGGCGCTCGCGTGTGGCCTGGCCGCGCTCGTGTCCCTGCTGTGGGTGCTGCGCGCCTACGCGGCGGCGGCCGAACTGGCCGGAGTACGGCCGTCCAGATCGCCCGCGGTGGTGGTGGCCGGCTGGCTGGTACCCGTGGCGAACCTGCTGATACCGGGATCGACGCTGGCCGAGATCGAGCACGCGGCGCTCGGCCGGCCCGCTGCGCGGCGCCCGACGCCGTCGGTGCTGCTGATGGCCTGGTGGGCGAGCTGGGTGGCCGGTGTGCTGCTGGCCTGGCTGACCATCGCCTGGTCGTTCCAGGACAGCACCCAGGCCCAGGCCGACGGGGTGCTGCTGCACGCGGCCGCTGATGTGGTGGCGGCCGTGGTCGCGATCCTCACCGCGATCGTGGTCCGCTCCCTCACCCGCCTGCTGCAACCGGTCGACACCGAGCACGTCCGCCGCATGCAGCTACTGGCCGTCCGCCCAGCCACAGCCTCAGCTCCAGCCCCGGCCCCAGCTCCAGCCGTGATCAACTCACCAGGCGGGCGGTGACGGGGAGGTTCTGGAGGCCGCGGATGGCGAACTCAGGGCGCCGGGTGGGCTCGCCGGCCAGGTGCAGGCCGGGCAGCCTGATGGTGAGCGCGTGCAGCGCGGCCTGCACCTCGAGCCTGGCCAGCGGGGCGCCGAGGCAGTAGTGGATGCCCAAGCCGAAGCCGAGGTGCGGGTTCGGCTGCCGGCCGATGTCGAGGCTGTCCGGGGCGGTGAACACCGCGGGGTCGCGGGCCGCGGCGCCAAGCAGAGCGGCGATCCGCCCGCCGGCTGGCACGTTCCAGCCGGCGATCACGACGTCGACCGCGGCGGTCCGCTCGAAGATCTGCAGTGGCGAGTCGAACCGGATGAGCTCCTCCACCGCACCGGGCAGCAGCGCCGGCTCGGACCGCAGCCGCCGCCACTGGTGGCGGTGGGTCAGCAGCGCGAGCATGCCATTGCCGAGGACGTTGACGGTCGCCTCGTGGCCCGCCATCAGCAGCAGTGCCGCCGTGCCGACCACCTCGTCCGCGGTCAGCGCACCGTGGTCGGCCACCTGGACCAGGTCGCTGACCAGGTCGTCGCTCGGCCTGGCCCGGCGCGCCGCGGTCAGCACGCGCAGGTAGTCGACGAACTCGGCGGCCGAGCGCTCAGCCTCCGCGCGCAGGTCGGCCGGGGTGGCGTACTCGTACATCTTCACGATCGCGTTCGACCACGGCTGGAGCAGGCGACGGTCGGCGGTAGGGACGCCGAGCAGCTCGGCGATCACCTCGATCGGCAGCGGACCGGCCACGGTGGCCACCAGGTCGCCCTGTCCGGAGGCGGCGATCTCGCCGGCCAGCTCGGCGACCAGCCGGTCGGCGACCGCCTGCACGGTCGGGCGCAGCCGCTCGGTGTGGCCGCGGTTGAACGCGGCGGCGACCAGCCGGCGAAGCCTGGTGTGACGCGGCGGCGACGTCTCGAGCATCGAGTTGCGGTGCAGCAGGTTGAACACGCGCAGTTCGTCGGCCGGCTCCCGGTCGGTCCACATCCGCTGCAGGCTCGGATTGCGCAGCACCGCCGAGCACGCGCGGTGCGACACCGCGACGGCCTGGTCGAGCAGCTCGTGGCGGTGGATCTCGGCCTCGGTGCGCAGTTTGGCGTAGATCGGATACGGGTCCGCTATGAACTCCGCATCGAGGGGGTCGAACGGGATTGCACCGGGAGGCACAGCAACGACGCTAGGTGTCATCAGGCCCTGACCCCAATAGTCCATTTGAGTGTGGCTACCTACCTACGGGTTAGATAGTTGGCAGTGTTCAATCTACTTTCCGCTACCAAAACTCAACCGAAGTACACCTTGGAGCCACGGAGAGTAACGCTGAGGCTCTGCGGCGACGTCGGCTTGCAGCTGAGCCGGTTCGACCCACTTCCAACTGTCGACCTCGGAGGCCAACGGCACCGGGTCGGCGTCGTGCCGGCCGACCAGCACGTGGTCGTACTCGTGCTCGACCGTGCCAGAGTCGGGGTCCGCGGCCAGGTAGGTGAACCGGCCGAGCTCGCGCAGCGACTCGGGGTCGACCGAGAGCCCGAGCTCCTCCTCCAGGCGCCGCGACGCCGACACCGGCAGTTCCTCGCCGGGCGCGGGGTGGCTGCAGCAGGTGTTGGTCCACCGGCCGGCGAACCGGCTCTTGGTGAGCGCGCGGCGCTGCAGCAGCACCCGCCCGGACCCGTCGAACAGCAGCACCGAGAACGCGCGGTGCAGCCGGCCGGGTGGTGCGTGCGCGTCGGCCACCGAGCAGGCGCCGACCGGCGAACCTGTCCGGTCGACCAGCTCCACGACGGTACGATCGGCCACGATTGGACAGGGTAGGTTCCGCCCGGCGGTGGGCAACCGGGTGTTCACCCCACCGCCTGACGATCGAAGCATCAAGGCAGCCAATCGGTAGCCGCCGCACGGCATCGTCAACGTGACCGACGAGTGAAACGTGGGCTTCCGAGCGGCGATGTGCCGCGCGCCGTGAAAGGGTCGACGCCGATGGCTGCTGCACTACCAGCGATCTCGGCCCACCGTGGTGGCCGGGAGGCCGCACCGGCGGGCACGTTCGCGGCCTTCAAGGCGGCCGTGGACAGCGGCGCCGAGTACGTGGAGTTCGACGTGCGCCGCACCGCCGACGGCACCTGGGTGATCCACCACGACTCGCACGCCGGCCAGCGACGGCGCCCGGTCGCGGAGCTCCGCTACGACGAGCTGTGCGTCGAGGCCGGCACGACGGTGCCGAGGGCGACCGAGGTCATGGAGCTGGTCGCCGGCCGTGCGCGAGGCCACGTCGACCTCAAATGCAGCGGCAACGAGCGGGAGATCCTCGGCGCCAGCATCGACATCCTTGGTGCCGACGGCTTCGTGGCGACCACCGAGGACCCGGCGTCGATCGCGAGCGTCAAGTCGTTCGAGCCAGCTGTGCGAACGGCGCTCTCGGTCAGCCGGGCGGTGCGCCGCAGCAGGCAGTTCGACGCCGGCTGGATACGCGGAACCGGCACCGACTGGATCGCGCTCAACCACCGGATCGCCAGCCGCGACGCGCTTCGGCAGTGCCGTCGCAGTGGGCTCGGGATAATGCTGTGGACGGTCAACGACTCGGCGGCGATCGCACAGCACCTGGCCGCAGGCCAGGTCGAGGTTCTGATCACCGACCGGCCGCTGTACGCGACCAGGGTGCGCGCCAGAGTGGCCGACATCGCTGCTGGTGGTGCCGCCCGCCGGCCGCCGGTACCGTCGAACAGGTGATGATCGCTGGCGGTCGGCCGTGAAGGTCGCCGTGGTGGGTGCCGGCGTCATCGGGCTGGCGACGACAGCCGCCCTACTCGAGGCCGATGCCGGCGTCGACGTGACGTGCTTCGAGGCGTTCGAGCCGATGTCGCAGCGTTCGACCGGCAGCTCCCGGATCTTCCGGCTGGCACACCAGGTTGCCGCCCTGGTGGAGCTGGCCGCCGAGTCCAGGTCGATCCTGCGGCGGTGGTCGGCCGAGTTCGGGCGCGACCTGGTGACCGGCGGCGGGACCGTCGTCACGGGGGCCGACGTGCCCCAGTGCGCCGAGGCGATGGCGACCGCCGGGGCCGAGCACGAGCTGCGCGATCCGTCGTCGCTCGGGCTGCCGGCCGCGCCGATCGACGGGCCGGCGCTGTTGGACCCGGCCGGCGGGGTCATGGACGCGCACGGCATCGGCGAGTACCTGCTCGGCAGGACCAAGCAGGCGATCGTCGCCGACACCGTGTACCGGATCGCGGAGACCGCGTGCGGCGTACGGGTGTCCGGGGCCGGCGGCAGCGGCGACTTCGACGTCGTGGTGATCGCGGCCGGGTCCGGCACGTGCCAGCTCGCGGCGCAGGCTGGCCTCTACACGCCGAGCGTGCTGCAGCATCACCTGCGCCTGACGTTCGAGATGGCCGACCCGGGCCGGCGGCCCCCGGCGCTGATCGACAAGAGCGAGACGTGGCGACCGGGGTTCACCACCTACCAGCACCTGACCGGGCCGGGCCGGTGGGCGGTCGGCGCGCACTTCGACCCGGCTGCGGTCGCCTGGGAGGTCGGCCGGGACCGGGCGGTCGAGCAGTCCAGGCGGCTGACGATCGACTACGTCCGGGAGAACCTTGCCGGCGTCGGCGAGCGGGTCGTCGACGAGCTGTACTGCAACGTGGCCGCGGGCTGGGCCGACGGCTACGGCGTGGTGCGCCGTCCCGCGGTGATCGCGGTGCACGGGGACAACCTGTTCAAGCTGGCGCCGGTGGTCGGCCGGCTGCTAGCCGGGGCGGTCCTGGACGGGTCGCTGCCCGAGTCGACGCTCATGCCGTGACCCGGGCGCCGGCGAACGTACGCGACAGCGCGACGTCCAGCGGCGTGAACGTCACGGCCGGAAACGCCGCCATGAACCGGTTCGGGTTGACCACGAAGTAGCAGTCGCTGAACGCCGCGTGGCTCCAGTACGCCGCGAGCACGCCCAACCGCCCGCGCCGCACCGGGCCGGGCCGGAAGAGCGCCCGCGAGCGCAGGGCCAGCTCGGCGACCGCCGAGCCGAGCCACGCCGGCGTCCGCCAGGCCGGCCGGCGCCGGCCGTGCAACCGGCACACCATGCTGATCAGGTCGTCGACGGCGTAGGTGCGGCCGTCGGACACGACGTAGGGCGACGTGTCGGCCTGTGCAGCGTTGGCCGGCGCCAGCACCTCGAGAGCCAGCCTCGCGACGTCGCCGGTGTAGAGCAGGCTGAGCTTGCCGGTGTAGCGCACCATGCCGAGCACCGGGTTCGTCGCGACCGTCCGGTAGAAGTCGAGGAACGACCCGCGCCGAAAGCCCGGCCCGTACAGGAACGGCAGGCGAAGGATCGTGTGCGGCAGGCCGCTCTCGCGCAACACCTGCTCGGCCATCAGCTTGCTCAGGCCGTACGGCGTGCTCGGATGGGCGTCCGAGTTGTCGGTGATCGCCTGCGGGCTCTGCGGGTACGGCGGCTGGTCGACCGCCGAGATGCTGCTGACGTAGACGATGCGGCGCAGCCGCCCGGACCTGCGTAGCGCCGAGACCGCGGACCGCAGCGGGGCGACGTTCTGCTCGACGGCGTCGCCAGGCGCGGCACTGTGGTCGCGCAGCGCCGCCATCCACAGCACGTAGTCCGCCTCGGCGAGCCGGTCGTGCCAGCCGGCGCCGTCGAGCAGGTCGCAATGGTGCTCGACGTGCGGCGGCGGCAGTTTCGGGCCTGCAGGGCCTGCAGGGCCTGCAGGGCCGTGGCCCGCGGTGCGGCACACGCTGATGATCCGCCCCGGGTACAGCGCCAGCAGGTCGCTGGTGACCGCGCTGCCCAGAAACCCTCCGCCGCCGGTCAGCAGCAGCGTCGAGCCGCGGAAGTCTTCGGTCGAGGTCACTTGGTGGCGGGCTCCACGCTCGGCCGGTAGGGGCGGGAGAAGGCGTCGCGCATCCGCGCGTACTCGCCAGCCATGATCTTGACCTGGTCGGCATCGGTGGTGATCTGGATGTGGGAGAGCACCATGCCCGGCTCGGCGAAGTGGAACTCGGCGGCGACGTGGCTGTTGTAGACGAAGAAGTCGCGGTGCGGCAGCCGCAGGCTGTTGTCGCCCTCTTCGAGAAGGATGAACCGGATGTCGGTGAACTCGGACTGGCGGTCCAGCACCTCGCGGAACTCCTCCAGGTGGGTGGCGTCGCGGAAGATGTAGATCCGCTGGATGGCCAGGCCGAGCGCCTGCGCGCTGCGGTTGAGCGCCTCGTAGCGGCGGCCGTAGTTGCGCCGCCAGTATTCGCCGCCCCCGAGATGGCTGGTCGCGTGGAAGGTGTCGCCGGGCTTGGCGCCGCTGAACAAGCCCTCGGTCCACTGCATGAAGTCGTTCGGCGAGAACCGGGCCCACCCGGTCCGCAGTTCCTTGATCCGGTTGGCGAACGTGTGCACCGCGCTCTCCAGCAGCACCTTCGCCTGTGGGTTCTTCGAGTTCAGGATGTGCCTGGCGGCACCGATGGCCTCGTCGAGCTGGGCGTTGCGGACCAGGGCGCGGATCGGGTCGTCGAGCCTCTGCAGGTCGAAGTGAACCCGATGCACGATCACGACCAGTTCCAGCCCGATCGCGGCCAGGATGGCCGCCTCCTCACCGGTGATCTTGGTGAGCCAAAGGATCAGGCCGACGCCGATGCTCAGCAGCACGGAGTAGACCCCGAACGGCAACTGCCGGTACCACCTCATGCCTGTTCCTCGAATCCGGTCGGGTGCGGCGCTGTCAGCTGGTCTATCGCCGCGGTCAGCTCGGCCGTACCGGCTAACGAGACGGAGTGCGTGCCGGCAACGACGATCGTGCGCCCGGGCGGCTGCCGGCCGAACCGCCGCCGGGCGTACCGCAGCGCCGGCTCCCGGCTGGCGTAGACGAACCCGACCTGTTCGGCGTTAGTGGGCGCCGACGGGGCGCCGGCCAAGCTGACCAGCCGCGCCCACAGCCGCCGGCGCGCGGTGCGCTCGTCGTCGTACAGCTCGCGGCGTTGCCGCCGCAGCTCCGCGCGGTCCTGCGAGGTCCACTCCGACCAGCGCAAGCACACGGTCCCGACGGCGAACGTGCCGAACCGGGGCAGCCGCCCCAGCCACCGCAACCCGGCGCGCTGCCAGCCGGCGAGCGGCCAGTACGACACCAGCACCACGCCGCCGGCGGCCCCGGGCGGCAGCTCGCGCCACAGCGCGAGCGCCAGGTGCGCGCCGAACGAGATGCCCACGATCACCGGCGGCGAGCCGGCCGCCGCGGCCTCGTCGAACCGGGCGCGCCAGTACGCGGTATGGGCGGCGAAGTCCGGGCACGGCGTCGAGAAGAAGTCGGCGTGGGCAGCGGTGTGCACGCGGTACGAGCGCTCCAGGGCGCCGGCGAAGCCCTCGTGGAAGCGGGGATGGCCGCCGATCCCGGGAATGAGGACCAGGTCGGTTCGGCGCACTGCTGAGAGCCTAGGACGTGGGCCGCGAGTCGTGAGCCGTGGGCCGCCCACGTTCCAACCGGCGAGTACCGGCTAGCGTGCTCGGCATGGCCAAGCGCACCGCGACCAAGCCGAAGACCGACGGAGCACCCAACCCGAGGCAGCCGTGCCCGTGCGGCTCCGGCAAGCGCTACAAGGCGTGCCACGGCGCGGCCGGCGGCGCCGCCGACGCGATCGTCACCAGGCCGTTCGAGGGCCTGGCCGCCGAGTGCGAGCTGGTCGCGCTGCGCGAGTTCGTGCCGTCGGCGACCGCGCCGCTGCCGCTGACCGGATCGCCGCAGCGCCAGGTGACGCTGGCAACAGTGCTGCCGATGGCCGCGGCCGCGATCGTGCGCGAGGACGGCTCGGCGCTGGTCGGTCTGCAGGTACAGACCCGCTCCGGCGACGTGTCGAGCGACCTGGCCAGGGCGATCGAGTGGACCCAGACCGCGGCCGAGGGCGACATGCTGCCGGTCGTCGGCCCGCGCCGAAACGGCGCCGGCGGTGATGACGGTGGTGCGGCGGCGCCCAGGCTGCAGGATCTGCTGGTCGCCGAGGCGCCGCTGCAGGTCACCTTGCACAAGGACTTCGGCTGGTGGGTGCCGGCCGGCCAGGACCCGGCGGGCGAGGTCGCGCTGTCGCTGGAGCGGGCGAACTCGGCGATCCTGCCGACCGAGCGGATCGAGGCGCCCGGCGTCGAGGCGGCCTACTGGGTCGATGCCCGCGGCAAGGCGCATCTGCGCTGGGTGCGCCCGGAGCCGGAGGAGCAGCTGCTCGCGGCGCTGGCCAGGCTCGCGGCTGACAACACTGGCAGCGCGGGCAGTGGCCTTGACCTCGGCGAGGGTTCGCGCTACGTCGGCTCGTTCCGCGCGCACGGCCTGCTGGTACCGGTGTGGGACCTCGACCTCGAGCGTCATGCCCGCGAGTGGCACGACCCGGCCGCCCGGTTCGCCGCCCGCCTGACCGACGCCCTGGCCAGCACCGAGCCACTCACCGACGCCGAGCGCCGGGCCCTGCAGGGCCTGCGCGGCCGCCAGCTCACGCTCCGCTGAGCACCCGCTCGGCAGCCGGGCAGCCCGGTCAGGCCTCGCGGAGCGCGGGCGGCAGCAGGAACGAGCCGTCGGGCTCGGGGGTGAGCGGGGGGGTGGCGATCACCGCGTCGACCGGGATCGGGCCGTAGACGTGCGGAAACCACGGGGTGCCGGCCGGGTCGGCCGGGTCGCCCGGCTCCCAGCGGACCGGGGCGCCGACCAGCGCCGGGTCCACGACCAGCAGCAGCAGGTCCGTCCGGCCCTTGAACAGCACGCTCAGCGGCAGGTGGACGGTGCCTGGGTCGGAGCAGTGCACGAACCCCTCGGTGGCCAGCGTGTCGCCGGTGTAGGCGCCGGCCGACAGCGCCGCCTCCCACGCCAGGCGGGGGCAGCCGTGCAGGATCATCAGCTGCCCGTCAGGTAGCCGCCGGCGGTGCGCGGCGCGGTCGGATCGTGATCGTGGCTCGCGACCGACTCACGGGCCAGGAAGTCCTCGACGTGGAACAGGTTGTCGCCGGCCCGCTCGACCACGCGCAGCAGCGTGGACATCTGCGCGACCTCCTCGACCTGCTCCTTCAGGAACCACTGCAGGAACTGCTCGCCGAGGTAGTCGCCCTCGGCCCGCGCGGTCTTGGCCAGCGCGACGATCTCCTCGGTGACCGCCCTCTCCTGCGCGAGCGCCAGCTCGATCGGCTCGTGCACGCCGGAGAAGTCGTTTCGCACCTCGTCGACGCCGGGGATCTCGACGTGGACGCCGTTGTCGAGCAGGTACTGCACGATCATCATCGCGTGGTTGCGCTCCTCCAGCGCCTGCCGGTAGAAGTGCCCGGCCAGCCGCGGCAGGTCCTGCGAGTCGAACCAGACGGCGACGGCGACGTACTGCTGCGAAGCGGTGAACTCGTTGCGAATCTGGGCGGCCAGCAACTGCGCGAACCTCGACGTGGCCGTGTCCATCTTGCCGATCAGCGCCATGCGCGAACCGTACCCGGGGGAACCCCTACCCGAGGGCTCCGGGATGTGCCCGGAGATGTCCCTGGTTACCGCCGCGAGCTATGGGTTCTCTCAGCTCCCGTGCGCGAGCATCGGGCTCGACGCGATAACGCGAATCACCCGAGGAGGGGACGAGATGAACGCACCAGTGAGCCTGGTGCCGGCGGGTCCGGACAGCAGTACGGCCGCCCAGGCCGCGGCACGCGCGGTGGACGTGTGGAAGACCTACGGCTCCGGCGACGCGGCCGTGACCGCGCTGCGCGGGGTGAGCGTTGAGCTGCGCCGCAGCACCTTCACGGCCGTGATGGGCCCGTCGGGCTCCGGGAAGTCGACGCTCATGCACTGCCTGGCCGGGCTGGACACGGTCAGCCGGGGCGAGGTGTACGTCGGCGACACGCGCCTGGCCGGGCTCTCCGACCGCGGCCTGACCAGGCTGCGGCGGGACAAGGTCGGCTTCGTCTTCCAGCAGTTCAACCTGCTGCCGACGCTGACCGCGCTGGAGAACATCACGCTGCCGCTGGCGATCGCCGGCCGCCGGCCCGACGCCGACTGGCTCGCCGAGGTCGTCGAGACCGTCGGCCTGGCCGATCGGCTGACCCACCGGCCCAGCGAGCTGTCCGGCGGCCAGCAGCAGCGGGTCGCCTGCGCCAGGGCGCTGGCCGCCAGGCCGGAAGTGATCTTCGCCGACGAGCCGACCGGCAATCTCGACTCGCGCTCGGGCGCCGAGGTGCTGGGCTTCCTTCGCCGCTCGGTCGACGAGTTCGGCCAGACCCTGGTCGTGGTCACCCACGATCCGCACGCCGCCGCCTACGCGGACCGCGTGGTGTTCCTGGCCGACGGCGAGCTCGTCGACGAACTCGCCGACCCGACCGCGCCGGCCGTCCTGGAGAAGATGAAGCACCTGGACGGGAGGGCCGCCTGATGTTGCGGGCGACGCTCAAGGGCCTGCTGTCGCGCAAGCTACGGCTGGTGCTGTCCGGGTTGGCCGTCGTGCTCGGCGTCATGGCCACCTCCGGCGCGTTGATCCTCAGTTCGACCCTGACCTCCGGCTTCGACCAGCTGTTCGCCGACGTCAACACCAACGTCGACGTCGCGGTGAGCGGCAAGACCAACGTGGCCGGCGGCGAGGAGGCCGGTGATGCGATCAGCCAGCCGGTGCCGGCCAGCGCGGTCGAGCAGGTCGCCGCCGTGCCTGGTGTGGCCAAGGCCTACGGCGAGGTCGTCAGCGACGGCGCCCGCGTCGTCGGTCCGGACGGCAAGGTGATCGTCAACCAGGGCCCGCCGACGCTGGGCAGCAGCTGGCGCCCGGACAACTCGCTGGTAGAGCTGCGCTCCGGGCACGGCCCGCGCGCGCCGGACGAGGTGGCGATCAACGCCACGCTCGCCAAGCGCGGTGAGTTCGAGGTCGGCGACAAGATCCAGGTCCTGACCCTTCAGCCGCAGCAGACGTTCACCCTGGTCGGGATCTTCGGTTACGCCGGCGGCCGGGACACGATCGGCGGCTCGACCGAGGTCGCGTTCACCGAGCAGACCGCGCAGCGGCTCATGCTCGGCGAGACCGGGGTCTACAGCCGGATCGTCGTCGAGGCCCGCGACGGCGTGGACCACGCGGCCCTGCGCGACGACGTGCGCGCGGCGGTCGGCGACACGCTCGTCGTGAAGACCGGCGAGGAGGTCGCCGCCGACCAGGCACGCGACGTGTCCGGCTTCGTCAACGTGCTGCAGCGGGTGCTGCTCGGGTTCGCCGGGGTCGCGCTGTTCGTCGGGATCTTCCTGATCCTGAACACGTTCTCGATCCTGGTCGCGCAGCGCACCGGCGAGCTGGCGTTGCTGCGTTCGCTCGGGGCGAGCCGGCGGCAGGTGATCGGCTCGGTGCTGACCGAGGCGGCGGTGATCGGGGTGATCGCCTCGACCCTCGGCCTCGGCCTCGGCGTCGGGGTGGCGGCATTGCTCAAGTCGGTCATGCAGTCGTTCTCCAACGCCGTGCTGCCCGGGCCGTGGCTGGTCTTGCCGATGTCGGCCGTGGTCTCCGCGTACGTGGTCGGCGTAGTCGTGACCATCGTCGCCGCCACCATGCCGGCTCTGCGGGCGTCGCGGATCGCCCCGGTGACCGCGATGAGCCAGGCCGCCACCCAGGACCGCCCGCAGGCGGCGCTGACCGTCGCCGGCGGCGTGGCCACGCTGGCGGGCGCCGGCCTGATCGGGGCGGCGCTGTTCGCCAGCCTCGGCGATGCAACCTTGTGGGCGCTGCTGAGCGGTGTGCTGCTGGTGTTCGTCGGGGTGGCGATGCTGACCCCGGCGATCAGCAGGCCGGTGGTGTCGGTGCTGGGCCGGGCGGTGTCGTTCTCCACCGCCGGCAAGCTGGGCCGACTCAACTCGGCCCGCAACCCGCGCCGCACCGCGATCACCGCCGCCGCGCTCATGGTCGGCATCGCGCTGGTCACCGGCGTGTCGGTGCTCGCGCAGTCGCTGACCGAGAGTGCCGAGAAGATCGTCTCCACCGACCTGGACGCCGAGCTGTTGATCATGGGCAGCCTGGGTGGCGGCCCGGCGCTGCCGCCGAGCTTCGACCCGGCCGTGGTCGAGCAGGCCAGCGCCTTGCCAGGCGTCGAGCATGCCGTGGGCCTGCGCACCGACATGGTGATGCAGACGACCGCCGCCGGTTCGAAGCCGCAGTACGCCGGCGCGGCAGACGTGCCCGGTCTGGCCAGCGTGTTCACCTTGGAGACCATCGCCGGTGAGCTCAGGACGCTGCGTTCCGGGGAGATCGTGGTCGACAAGGCGTACGCCACCGACAACGGGCTGCAGGTCGGCTCGACGCTGGGCATGCAGACCCAGCGCGGGCCGGCGCAGACCGTGACCGTCGTCGGGATCTACGAGTCGGCGCTGCTCGACGGGCCGATCCTGTCCGAAGAGGACGCGATCGCGGGCTTCCGCACCACCCAGATGAACGAGGCCTACCTGCAGCTCTCCGACGGCGCCGACGCCGCGGCGGTGCGCAAGCAGGTCGACCAACTGCTCACCGGCAACCCGGAGGTGAGCGTGCAGGACCAGAGCGACCTGCTGCAGCAGGCCCGCAGCCAGGTCGACACCATGGTCGTGATGCTGTACGTGCTGCTCGGGCTGGCGCTGGTGATCGCGGTCCTCGGGATCGTCAACACGCTGGCGCTGTCGGTGCTGGAGCGGACCCGGGAGCTCGGCCTGGTCAGGGCGATCGGCATGCGGCGGGCGCAGGTCATGCAGATGATCACCACCGAGTCGGTCGTGATCGCGGTGTTCGGTGCCCTGCTCGGGGTCGTGGTCGGCGCCGGGCTCGGGACGGCGGTCGTGCTGGCCCTGGCCGACGAGGGCATCAGCGAGCTGGGCGTGCCGTGGCCGTCGATGGCGACGTTCGTCGGGCTCGCCGTGGTGATCGGCCTGATCGCCGCGATCCTGCCGGCGGTGCGCGCAGCGCGCACCAATGTGCTCTCGGCGATCGCCTATGAATAGTCGTCGGGTACTCGTGGACTAGCTGTCCCCCATTCGGCCGACCGTTCGGCGCCCCGAAGCGCGCATCCCGCGCCTTCGGGGCGTCCGGCGTCCTGTGTCACTCACCCGTTGGTGCTACGGTCGACCGCCGTGCCTGCCCGCCACCGACTCAAACGCCGCCGCGACGCCGGCCCTGCGCTGGTGGCGCTGCTGGTCGGAGCGATCACTGCCGGCGGCGCCTCCCTGACGTTGGGGGCCGCCCAGCCGCTGAGCGGGCCACGGCAGGCCGACCGCACGTACGCCGCCATCGGCCACGGTTCGGTGCAGCAC
>OBLK01000240.1_pt1 | contig 15596 bp, 11 predicted proteins | sample 1518871 | NCBI WGS metagenome assembly OBLK01 (sample SAMEA2464837, study PRJEB22497) | soil metagenome | biome: Grassland; feature: Farmland; material: Clay | place: Australia | collected 2013-02-01 | depth 0.8 m
TGTACGAGCCGTACATGATGGCGCGGTACATGTGCAGGTAGACCAGCAGGAAGAACGCGGATGCCCCGACGATGTGCATGTCGCGGATCAGCCAGCCCCAGCGCGAGTCCCTCTGGATGGTGCGCAACACCGACCAATACGCCAGATGCGGATTCGGCTGATAGTGGATGGCCAGGAACAGCCCGGTCGCGAGCTGCAGAACCAGCACCAGCAGCGCCAGCGAACCGAAGAAGTACCAGGTATTGAAATTCTTCGGCGCCGGGTAGCGGGCCACCTGGCTGCGCCACGTGGACGATATCGGCAATCTGGCGTCGAACCAGTCAAACACGCGGCGTACTCGCGATGGTTTGTCGCTATTCATGGTGTTTCAGACCTTCCAGTACATAAGTGGCCGTCAGATCCGCAATGCCGGCAGGCGGGCCGCCACCGCATCGCATGGCCTCATATTCAGTGGGCAGCTGCGCCGGCGGTCGCGGCAGGGGCTGATTTCGGCGGCCCGGCGGCGCTGGCGCCGGCGGTGTCGTGCGAGCCGGCCGTCTTGCCGTAGGTGGAGAAATCCTTCGGACCGATGCCAAGCGTCGCGGCCGGATTGAGCTGCTGCACATAAGCGGCCACCGCCGCCTCCTGCGTCGCGTTCATCGCCCGCGCGATCGTATGCATGATGTGGCCGGGGCTGTTGAGCCGGGCGCCGCTCGCGAACTGCTCGAGCTGCGCGACCACATAGGCCGCATGCTGCCCGGCCAGCACGGGTATGGCCATTGGACCGTTGCCCTCGCCGCCCAGGCCGTGGCAGGCCGCGCACGAGGGAATGTCTTTGCCGGTCACGCCGCGCTCGTAGATGATCTTGCCGAGCTTGATCTGGTTTTGGTCGGCGGGGGACGCGCCCGGCGCCGCGGCATGCGCCGACATCGGCGGCAGATGCGAAAAATAGGCGGCGATGTCCATCAGGTTGGCATGGTCCTTCGACGGCGGAATCGTCATGGCCATGCTGCTCATGATGCTGTTCTTCCTGGCGCCGCTGCGGAAATTCTCCAGTTGCTTGAGAATATAGTTGTATTGCTGCCCCGCTAGGTTCGGATACGCCGTGCTGGTGCCGATTCCGTTGCTGCCGTGGCAGGCGGCGCAGACCGCGATCTTGGTTGCGCCCTGTGCCGCGGCGCCCGCGGGGGGAAGGCCATGATAGTCGTCATTCGCCTGCGCGAGGGGAATGACGAGAACGGCGACGAGGAGTGCTGCCAGAGCGGATTTCATTGCGGTTATTTCCTTCTCATGGTCGTTGGTCGTCTCGATACGCGGACCATTTTCTTCGATGCTGTCACCAGATTACCGGCGTCCAGTCCTTGTCGTGGCCGGAGGCGTTTACCTCGCCGATTCGCGCGACGGTGTCCGACTTCCAGAAATACGGCGGTATCGGGATGTTGAGCGGCGCCGGGGACCCTTCCACGACCCGCGCGGAGAAGTCGTACATCGACCCGTGGCAGGCGCAGTGAAATCCGCCCGGCCACCACGGCGTCACCGTGTGCGGCGCCGGTCGATACGCGGGAATGCACTGCATGTGCGTGCACAGCGCGACGGCGATGAATATCTCGGGGTTCAGGGCCCGATAATTGCCGTTGACGAATTCGGCCGCCGGCTGTTGAGGCTGTTTGCTGTCCGGATCTTTCAGACGCCTGAGCAGCGAGGGCTCCGACAGCGTTTTCAGCATCCAGGGCTGGCGCTTGAGGATCCAGATCGGCTTCTTCTTCCATTCGGCCAGGATCAACTGGCCCGGTTCCATGCGGCTCACATCCACCTCGATGGGAGCGCCCAGCGCTTCGACCGCCTTGCCGGGATTCATGTTGTCTATCAAAGCGTCGGCGAGCAAACCCACCGCGCCGGCACCGAGCACGCCGGCGGTGGAAATCAAGAAGTTTCTGCGGCCCTTGTCCGTTTTCTGCGCGGGTCGGATGGAGTCCATGACCACTTCTTGATCTACCTGCTTCGTTTCATCTTTCATGGCTTAAGCCTTTACTGCCATTTGCCTGCTGCAACGCACTAAATCCGGATGGGGAGCAATGCATCCCCGTCGGTGCCGGGGATCGCCCGGTGAAAATAGTCTCGAGGGAGTCTCAATTCGGTTCGTTCTTCGTCGGCCTAGGGTGGCGCAACCGATGCCGGGGTCCAGGGACGTCCGGCAATGCGCGGGCCCTTTCGAGGCCGATTCAGGAGAAGCAGCGGGATCGCGCTCAAGCGGGTGGGCCTTTCAGGAGTCGACCCGCCGCCGAAGCCGATCGGGTCCCGGGCGGGATCCCGAAGTGTGCGCGGGGGGAACGAGCGGTCCCGCCGACGTTTCGCTGCGCACGGCAAGTGCTTTCCAGGGAAAAGTGAAAAGGCGGAAATCAAGACTCCGTCCCTGGGGCCTCATAATTGCCGCGGACCGCCGTGGACGCCGCAGTGTTCTTGCAGACCTTGCAAATGACTGGCGGGCGCTCGGCGTCGTTCACTTGCGTATGATATCGAGTGAATTTCCAAAGTTCAGTATTTTTGCGATCGATTTTCCGAAACGCTGTGAATTGTCATTTCATGATGTGCCAAATCAAGAGCACCCGGGCAATTTGCCGCTTTGCCATGTATATATGTCGCCTCACCAGCCGATGACATCGATGCATCAAACCGATAGACCGCAGCCCGACTACCGCCAACTGCTCGATTACGCTGCCCCCGCGGATCTGCTCGCCGACCGGGTCATCCTGATCACCGGCGCCGCCCACGGCATCGGGCAATCGGTGGCGCTTCGCTACGCGCGCCATGGCGCAAGGCTGGTTCTGCTGGACTGGGATCGCGCCGGGCTCGATACGCTGTGCGAGCGGATCGTCGCGCAGGGCTCGAGCGAGCCGCTGTTGTGCCCCGCCGACTTGTCCGGCATCACCATCAGCGGGCTGCGCGAAATCGCCGATCACATCGGCAAGCGTCTCGGGCGGCTCGATGGGCTGCTGAACAACGCCGCCTGGGTCGGGGCGCTCGCGCCTTTCGAGCACTATCCGCCGGCGACCTGGGTCAAGGTGATGAACATCAATCTCGCCGCGCCCTTCTTTCTCACGCAGTGGTGCATGCCCCTGCTGCACAAGGCGGACGACCCCGTCGTGGGGTTTTCCCTGCAGCAGACCAGTCGCGCCTACTGGGGCGGATTCGCCATGGCCAAAGCCGGCCAGCGGGCGCTGATCGAAGTTCTGGCGGACGAGTATCACGCCGAGAGCGCGCACCCGCTGCGGGTGTTCGGCGTCGATACCGGGCCCGTCCTCACCCCGGGACGCCGCCTGCATTATCCGGGAGAATCCACCGATGCCCATCCCCGGCCCGAGGACGTCACGGGGCCGTATCTGTACGCCATGGGACCGGAGGCGGTCGGGCACAGTCCATTGCTGCTCTCTCGTACGGACGACTAGGCGGTCTCAGCGCACCTCGACCGTGCGATTCCCTTCGAATCGCATGATGTGGTGGTAGGCCTGCCAGCCGTCATCGAGAAACGGGGGCGGGAGCGTCATCGTCGGGTCGTGCAGAGAGCCGATGAAATCGCCCGCCAGTTTGCGGCCCTGGCGGATGCCGATCAGCCATTCGCCCCGACGTCAGGCATCGCCAGCCGGCTCCATCGTGGCGGATCGGATTGAGGCTCATCGACATACGCCCCTTTCAAGTGGCGGATACCACGCGGTTTCCAAAGCACACAGGCCGACAAGGTAGCGTTACCAGGTTGAATCCGGCAAGCGCCCACGGCGCCTGAAGGACAGGGTAGGGCCTGCTCGCGGCGCCGGGATCGTGCCCGGAGCCTTGTCCGCCACAGTGTGTGGGAGCAAGCTATCGAAGGATCGCCGCCGGTCCTGGACCAGGAAATCCACTTCGGCATGCCGTTCCGGCTCGCTCGCTCGTCAGGGAGAGTCCGTGGGCAACTGCGCCGGGCGGGGCGGTGATTCCCGCCCGTGTGCAAGGGGAGCTTTGCGAGCATGCGTCATCTATCTCGCCTGGGCTGGGTCGCGGCGCTGGCGGTGCTGGGGTGCGTGCCGGCCGCCGCCGGCCAATGCCGGATCGAGCGGTTTCCGGCGATTTCCGTCACCATGAAGGGCCTGCGGCCGATGGTGTGGGCCAGGATCAACGGAGTCAGGGCGCGCTTCTTCATCGATACCGGCGCATTCTGGAGCATGCTCTCACCGGCCGCGCAGGCCGAATACGACCTGCCCGAGCAGATGGCGCCCGAGGGATTTTCCGTGCGCGGAGTCAATGGCTCCACCAACGTCGACATCGCCACCGTAGATACGTTCACCTTCCTCAAAGTGCCGTTTCATGGCATTGAATTCCTCGTCGGCGGAAACGACCACCCGTCCGGTGCGGCCGGTGTGCTCGGTGAGAACCTGTTGCGTATGACCGACGTGGAATACGACTTCGCCGACGGTGTGATGCGTTTCGTCAGGACCCGGCACTGCGCCGGTCTGCCGCTCGCTTATTGGGCCGTGCATCAGCCTTTCGGCATGGTGAAATTGGATGGCACCACCGCCCGTCGCCCCGACCTGATCGGCCATGCCACGGTGAACGGCAAGCGCATCCGCGTGTTGTTCGATACCGGCGCCGCGAGATCGATGCTGACGCTCGACGGCGCGAGGCGGATCGGCATCACGCCATCGAGCCCCGGAGTCAGGTTGTTGGGCAAATTTCCCGGCGGCATCGCCCAAAAATGGATCAAAGTGTGGATTGCGCCGGTGGCTCTGTTCGAGATCGGCGGCGAGAAGATCGAGCACACCCACCTGCTGATCGGCCAGTTCCGGCGGCTCGGACAGGGCGCGGACATGCTCCTGGGCTCGGATTTCTTCCTCTCGCACCATGTGTATGTGGCGAACGGCCGGCGCGAGCTGTACTTCACGTACAACGGCGGCCCCGTGTTCGATCTGGGCAGGCGCTACTGGATCAAGAGGGGCGATGAGGCGCCGGTGCTCGCCGGCCCCGGAGCGGCTCCGGCGCCGACTCCCGTCAAGGCGCGGTCCGGCTCGGCGCCCGATGCAGGGGCTCCGATGTCTCCCACCCGGCCGGGCGGGCGGTCAGGTGGCGCCTCGGACGGCGCCGCCGCGGCCGAGCTCATGCGCCGGGGCATGGCCTACGCCTCGGAGGGACAGTATGCATCGGCATTGGCCGATCTGAGCGGCGCTTGCCGGCTCGAGCCGAAAAACCCCGAATACCTGTTCCGGCGCGGCAAGGTGTACCGGGCTGACAAGCGGCCCGCCGAGGCGCTCGCGGATTTCAATGCCGCCATCGCCCTGAAGCCCGACCTCTATCGGGCGCACCTGGCGCGCGCCCGGCTGCTGCTCGACTGGAAGCATGCCCCGGCGGATGCCGCATCCCGGGCGAAGACCGATGCCAACATCGTCGAGATGCTGGCGCCCGATCAGTCGGAGCTGCGACTGCCGCTGGCCCGTCTGTATGGCCGCATGGGGCGGTACGCCAGCGCCATTCGCGAACTCGATCTGTGGATCCACTACCATGGCGACGATACGCTGTTGCCGGTCGCCTGGAACGCGCGCTGCTGGATCCGCGCGCAAGCCGACAGGGATCTGCACGAGGCGCTCGGGGACTGCGATCGCGCGCTCGCGCGGCTGCCGAAATCCGCCGCGGTGCGCGACAGCCGCGGCCTGGTCTATCTGCGTCTGGGCCGGTTTCATCGGGCCATCGCCGATTACGACGCGGCGCTGAAGCTCAATCCCAGACTCGCCACATCCCTGTACGGGCGCGGCCTCGCCGAGCTGCGCGAGGGGAAAGGGGTGTCGGGCCGGTCCGATCTCGCCGCCGCGGCGCGGCTCAACAACGGAGTCGCCGGGCGTTTTGCGCGCATGGGACTTGCGCCGTGAGGCGTGATCTGGTGACGCGGAAGAGCCGAGGAATTCAGGCCCCGAGGCACCATGCTCGAGACCTGCGCCCGTTCGACAACGGGCCCCGTCATTCTGAAGTGGCGGCAGGCTCAGGGCGCAGGCCGGCTAGGCGATCACCAGACGGCCGCCGACCGCCGCCAGTACGATGGAAAGCAGCAGGCGCAGGACGCGCTCGGGCACGCGCGGAGCCAGCAGGCTGCCGAGCACGATGCCGGGCAGCGAACCGATCAATAGTGCGGCCAGCAATGCGAGATCCGCCGTGCCGATCAGCAGGTGGCCGAGGCCGGCCAGCAAGGTGAGGGGCACCGCATGGGCGATATCACTGCCGACGATGCGCGCGACGGGAAGCCGCGGACGCAACACCAGGAGCACCGCGACGCCGATGGCGCCCGCCCCGACCGAGGAGAGCGAGACCAGGGTGCCCAGCATTGCGCCGAGCCCGATGGTGGCCACGGTCTGCGTCCTGGGGCGCTCGTCGAGCGCCAGGGCCGCGGCAATGCGCACGATATAGCGTCGATAGACGAGGCTCACGGCGGTCAGCAGCAGCGCGAAACCCAAGACGTGCGAGATGAGCGCGGAGGCGGCGCGAGTATCGCTGTCGAAATGACGCATTACGAGGATGGTGACGAGGACCGCCGGAGCGCTCCCGGCCGCCAACAGGCCGACCAGCTTCCACTCTATGTTATGACTGAGGTGATGCACCGTCGTGCCGCAGGTCTTGGTGACCGCGGCAAATAGAAGATCGGTGCCGACCGCCGTGGGGGCGTGCAAACCGAACCAGAGGAGCAGGATCGGCGTCATCAACGATCCGCCGCCCACGCCGGTCATGCCGACGACGAGCCCGACCACGAAGCCAGATATCACATAGGGAAAAGCGAATGCGATCATGCGCGGATCTGCCGACTCGACAGCGGCCTATCGGGTATTTTCAGTTTGACAGGCCTGGTCACTGGCGACAATTATCGCCTCGTCGCGGCCCGGGCATGTGTTCGGTCTGGTTATCAGGTCATGCCGCCGACGATTGCCGGGAATACGCTCGGTCAAACCCGCCGGACCGCGCGCGGTAGCCGGACTCTCGCGGCTCGGCGCCGCGCCCTATCGCAACCGCAATTTCACCCGGACGCGTCCGTGCCACGCGGCGCCCGACTGGCTGGAAGTGAGAAACACCCGCCTGGGGGCCAGAATTCCGTGCGCGAGCAGCGCGTCCTGCAGATGCTTCGCTCGCGACAGACCGAGGGCGGCGAGCGTCGCGCTCGAAGGCCGGACCGTCGACCGCAGCGCATTGCGCAGCCACCGGATCCGGGCCTGCTCGACGCGGACTTTCTCGCCCGGCGGTCCGCGGGTACCGGCAGTGGCAGTGGCAGTGGCAGCGGTCGCGGACGCGAGCGGCAGGTGTGGCGGATACACCGGTCGCTTTTTCAGTCTCGTTCGATACAGCGAGGCGAGCTCGCGCAGTTGCACGCCCAAGCTCAACGAGCTGAACGCGGCGGAGCGGCGTGCGCCCGTACGGGCTGCAAGCAGCGCATCGATCCGGGCATCCTCGAGAGCGACGGCGTCGTCGGGTCCCGCCGGTCCGGCCGGGATGTCGACCTGTACGGCCGGCCGTTGCGAGAGGGCGTGAGCGAGAGCGGCGAGGTTGCCGGCCGCCCGGACCGGCAGCGCGGCCGAGCCGGGCATGAAGTCGATGAATTGCGCCTTCTGCGCGCCGGCGAACAGCTTGCCGATCAGATCGAAGGGCGCGAGCGCCGCTTTCTCCAGCAGGTGCCTCAGCATCATCCAGACGATCGATGCGATATGAAAGTCCGGGTTGTCGAGCGAGCCGGTCACCGGCAGATCCATATGGATCACGCCGCTGCGGTCTTTCAGCAGGGCCGTCGCGAAGCGGATGGGCCAGCCGACACGGTGCTTGCTGCCGCTCGGACCGCCCCATTGCAGCTGGTCGATGGTGATGCGATGGTCGGCCTGGAGCCGTCGATTGACGATGCGGTATTGGAACCGTGTGCTCAGCGTGCCTTTGGCGATCGCATAGCCGGCATAGAAGTTGGAGTACGGATTGAAGATGGGGAGCTGGATGTCGTCGAAGGCGACGTGAATATCGGTGTCGCTGCCCAGGCCGTAAGGGTTGAGCTTTCCCCTGACCGATACCGGCGAGAACCGGTCGATGACCTGTCCGGACAGCCGGATGGTCGCAATCGAGTTTCGTACCGTGGAAAGATTGCTGATCGTGCCGCGCAGGGCGTCGACGGGCGCACGGAAATGCGGCTCGATCGATTCGTCGGCAAAGACGATTGCGCCGTCTTCGATGTCGAACCGCTTCAGCAGGGCCGAGAACGTGGGGTTGCTCCCGTGGGCGCTTCGATGGGTCGGCGGCGGCCGGCTTGGCGCGGAGCGGCCCGGCACGAGGGCCGCGAGGTTCAGGCCATGGTTGGGAAGTATGGTGATGTCTCCGACCGGAGCGGACAGCCGAGCCCGGTCGATCACCAGCCGGCTCGCCCGGTATTGGATTCCGGTCAGACGCAGATCCCGCCATCCAAACAGACCGTCGCCGTTTGCGCGCTCGAGCAGCTGTACGTGACCGACCGATGCCCGGCCGTCGAAGCGGGCGAGCGTGCCGCCGGTAATCTCGGCGAACGCCCTGGCGCCGAGCTCGCCGGAACGCACCCGCGCCGAGGGCGCGAGCGGCAGGTACGGCGCGAATGTCCTCAGCGACAGGTGCGCGAGCGAAAGCCACAATGCCGCGTTTCGGCTGGCGGGCGTGATGCGCCCGTCGAGCGCCAGATAAGCGCGGTCGATGCTGGCGCGCGTGCTGAAGCGGACCGTATGTTGGAGGTCATTGCTCAGCGACGCCGCCGTGAAAGAGTGCACCGTAATCGCAAAGCGGGCGGCCGGAGAGACCGCGAGATCCTCGACCGGCGCCTCAGCGTCGGTCACGGCGAGATGGTCGAGCTGGAGCTGCCAGGCCGCGACTCGAGAGTGCGACGATCCGGACACCGGGACGGTGCCTCGAGGTGTGGAGGCGGGCAGGAAGCGCAGCAGACTGATCCGCCCGCTGCTCGAGCGGCGCACGGGCAGCCGCAGGCCCTCGAGGGCGAGTGACGATACGGCAAAGCGGCGCCGGCTCTCGTCGAGACTGGCGCCCTTCAGGGTCAGCCGCGCGAGACGCACGGCCTGGTCCCCGGCAGGCCCGGTGCTCACCCTGAGACCGCGCAGAGTGAGGACCGGAAGGGATCCTTCGGCCGAGTCGTCGCCCTCGAGATGCAGCTTGCCCGAGTCCGCCTCGATACGGGCGATGCGCACCGTGTCGGGGAGGCTCTTGCCGAGAAGGTGGAGGCCGGTCGCGGCAAAATCCAGCGCCGACAAGTCGGCGACGAGACCGCGCGTGCCGTACGCGACATCATAATGGGTACTGAGACTCACCTGTCCGGCGGTCGGGGTCATGGGCAGGTCCTGCGGCAGAAATTGCGCCAGAGCGCCGGCTTCGAGGCCGCTGAGGGAGAGTGCGCCCCGTGAAGCGAACGGAGAGATCGACTCACGGCCCCGCCAGGCCAGGTCCGCCCCATCGATCCGCGCCCGCAGGGCGAATTGGCCGTCCGAGCCGCCTCGGGTGCGGAAGTCCGTCAGCCGGAAAGTGATCGGGGCCAGGACGGCATGGGCGGCGGGACTGCGTGCCAGGTCGGTGAGGCTCAGCTCGCCCTGATCGATGCGAAGGTCATCGATGCGAAAAGCGGGTGCGGGACCGCTGCTCTGCCCGGACGAGGCGAAAAGCGCGGCAAGATTGACCTTTCCATCCGGCCCGACCACCGCGTCGATGGCCGGATGAGCCAGATAGAGCGCCGTGATGTGATAGCCGTGCTCGAACAGCGACAGCGGCGAGACGGCCAGGTACAGCCGCCCCAGCGAGAGCAGCGTGCCGCTGCGTTCCGCCAGCCGGATGTCGCGGACCGATACCGTTAGACGGAAGGGGTTGACGTGGATCGGGCCCATCCCGAGCGACAGCTTGGCATGCCGGCTGGCCCACGCGGTGGCCTCGGTGCGGATCAGGCGCGGCGCGAGCACATAACCTGCCCACAGATACGCGAGAAAGATCAGCACGGCCAGCGCCGTGCCGATGAGCCACTTGCGCCCCGGCAGCCGGATCGGCGCTCGCGCGCTCATGCGCTTCTCTGCCTTCGGCCTGCTCGGAGTCCGCTTCGGCATCGCTGAGTCACGGTCCTGCCCGCGTTGCGTATAATGCAAGTGTATCAATAACATCCTTGTCAACCAACAGATGCGGCGCCTGCCGGACGGGCCTGAAGCGAGATCGAGCGCCTGCCCCCTTGGTGCGCCCGATTCGAGGACTGCCCGATGCAAGACTGTCCGGATCCAGCGGCGGCCCGCAGGACACTGAGCATGCCCGCGTGATCGAGGCGTTCCTCGCCAGCCTCTCGACCATCGGAATCGCCGAAATCGGCGATCGCACGCAGGTGCTGGCACTGGTGCTCGCCGCGCGCTTCCGGCGTCCCTGGCCGATTCTCGCCGGGGTATCGTGCGCCGCGCTCGCGAGCAACGTCATCGCCGCGCCCATCGGCGAGCGTCTCGGGCGTTTTCTGAACCCTGTACGCTTGAACGTATTGGTCGGGATCAGCCTGATCGTGATGGCGCTCTGGGAGCTCATGAGCGAAGACCAGGAGGTGAAGTCCGCCTCGGGGTCGCGCGGCAGCGCCTTCTGGGCCGCGTTCGCCGGTATCTTCATCGCCGAGATCGGCGACAAGACCCAGATCGCGACCGCGGTGTTGGCCGCGGCGTACTCGAACCTGATCGCGGTGATCGGCGGGGCGACCGCGTGGATGGTGCTCGCCTGCGTCCCGGCGGTGTTTCTCGGCAAGACGCTCTCCGCACGAGTGCCGCTGCGCGCGATCCATTATCTTGCCGGTGCCCTGTTTCTGGTGCTGGGAGCGGTCTTCCTGCTGCGGGCCTACTACGCGTATCACCACGCGCACTGAGTCCCCGGCGCGCAACATCCGCCCAGCGCCGTGAAGTCCATCCCCATTGCACGGGGCGCGGGCTGTAACGGCTTCGTCATCGTTTTGCCATCGTGCCGCAACCTGCGGTCTCTATCGTCGCGGCTTTCGTTCAGGGGCCGAGGCGATGTCACACAAGAACCGCGGAAATTTCACCCTATCGCGCTCCACCGCGCTGGCCGCGTCCGTCATGCTGGCAGTGCCTCTGGCCGTCATGCACGTTGCCCACGCCGGGGCCGCGGCGGATCAGACCGCCGATCCCGCGGCTGCGACTTCCTCCTCCCCGAACGACCCGCCCGGCCTCGAAACGATCCATATCACGGCGAATCTCGAGCGCGCGGTGTCCACGGTCGACGATCAGACGGTGAAGTACGCCTCGCCCTCGAGCAACGTGCTGCAGGTGCTCACCACCGTACCGGGATTCAATGTGCTGACCCAGGGCCCGGCAAACCTCTCCGCCGGAGACAATATCTTTACCCTCGATGGATTCTCCAGCAACGAGGTGGGTACGACCTACTTCGGCATACCGCAGATCAACCTCGGTCGCGGCGGCTTCTTCGGCCAGGGCGACGATCACGCCATCACGCCGCTCACACTCGGACAGGTCGGCGGGGTCAAGGTGTACAGCGGCTCGAATACGCCGAGCGAGAACTCGATCGACTCCCTCGGCGGCACCATCGAATTCCTGCCGAAAATGCCCCTCAAGACCTTCCAGGCCGGCGTCGAGGCGGACTACTCCTCCTATGATGGCGGCGGCCACGTCGACACCGAGGGTGCCTCGATCGACAGCGGCGAGCTCGCGGGGCTGAACGGCCTGCGCGTCCATGCCGCGTTGCATCACATCGTCGAGAAAAACTTCGTGCAAAACGTCCGGGGCACGGTGAATTCCTTCTACCTGTCGCTGGTGCAGCCGTTCGATTCAGATCAATCAAAGCTGTCCCTGGTCGTCTCCAACAACATCGAGTCCGGCAATCCTCCGGACAAGGTGCCGCAGCCGCTGCTCGATCAGTTCGGGCGCAACTGGTTCTGGCCGACGAGCATTTACGCCGAATGGGAAAAGACCCGCGCCACCAACGTGATACTCGGCCTGAAGTCGCTGGTCAACAATTACACGCTGGCCGACGTCAAGGTGTTCGTCAGCGACAATCGTAACGATCGCACCGCTTACGCCGACCCGTCGACAAGCAGCTACTATCTGGGGTACCACATACCGGAGTCCCTGAAGAGCTGCGCGGCGCTCAACGGGTACGGCTCGTATTACGATACGTATAATGCCGCGGTGGCGCAGAGCCGGTTCGGCAGCACCTACAAGTGCAATGCCGGCAGCGCCTACCAGCGCTACATAGACGATTACAAGGGCGTGGGCGGCAGGGCCGACTTCACGCTGCTGCTGCCGTACAACACCGTGGGCTTCGGCGCCCTGATCGACGAGTTTCACGACACCTCGCGGGAGTTCTGGTACGGCTCCGCGCCGGTGCCGACGACCATCGGTTTCAACGATGCCTGGTACGAGGAGGATACGGTCGAGTACTTGGACGGCTACGTCCAGGATGACGTCGCCCTCTTTGACAAGAGGGTGCACTTCTATCCGGGCGTGAAGCTGGTGCACACGCACGTCGGCGCCATGGACGCGCAGGGTTATTACTACTTCTACGGCGGACAGGCCGGAAAGAGCTACGCTTTCATCGAGCCCTCGGTCGGCGCCCGCTACGACTTCGCACGGGACTGGGACGCGTACGTGAACTGGGGCCGCAGCGAGAAGGCCCCGAACGTCAGCGCGTTCTACAGCCTGATCGGTTCGCAACCTTCCCCGCTGCCGGTGACGGTGAGGCCGGAATACGTCAACAGCATCGATGCCGGCGTCCGCTACGCCAGCGACTGGGGCAAGGTGAGTGCCGCGGTTTTCAACCGGCAGTTCCAGGACATCTTCAGCTATCACTACGATTCAAGTACGGGCATCACGAACGAGTACAACGCCGGCAGCGCCCGGTATCGGGGTTTCACGCTCCGTTTCGACAAGAGCTTCGATGACGGTCTGGGTGTCCATGCCACCTACGGGATGACCCATGCCGTGTACACGAAAGGCTTCACAGGTGACAACGGGACGGTCACTTCAGGCCAGTGGCGTACCGACGTGCCGAAGTACACCGCCAACCTGGGCGTGGACTGGAGCATGGGTCCGGCGTATGTGCGCCTGACGGACCACCTGGTCGGCTCGCAATATCTGGCGTATGAAAGCGGCGAAACCAGTCCCCGGCAGCTCGGCTCCTACCAGGTGCTGAGCGTGCTCGGCTCGTACGAGTGGCAGCCGGCGGGCGAGGCGTACGGGGTCAAGGTGGAGTTGTTCATCGACAACCTGCTCAACAACGGCTACAACGTCGCCGCGAATGTCCGGGGCGCGGCCAGTGATTACACGAACTACAACAACACCGGGAGGCCGTACACGGGCGCGGAGCTGTACCCCTTCCAGCAGTCCGCGGCCGGCGCCCCGCGGACCATCGGCCTGCGGGTCAGGTTGCTGCTGAAATAGCGCCCGGAGGGCGGTCAGTTGGCCGCGGGAACGGTTGCGAGAGCGTAGTGCACATTCTTGATCCCGACCGGACCGCTGGCCGTGACGCTCAGGCCGGCACCCTCGAGCAGGGAGAGGATCTCGTGCAGCGCCACGTTGCCGTGACGATGGCGCAGGTGACGCCTCAATCCCTTCCGCGGGGAGGCCTCGGCGAAATCGACGACGAGGACGCGGCCGCCGGGTCTCACCACCCGGCGCGCCTCGGCTGCGAGCTGCGCGCGAGCTTTCTTCGGCAGATGATGGAGCATCAGCGTGCTCAGCGCGACCTCGAACGAGGCATCGGAGAAAGGTAGCGCCTGAACAGGAGCCTGCCGAAAGTCCACCTCGGCCCCGGCGCGTCCGGCTTTCTGCCGTGCCCAGGAGATCATCTCCGCGGAAGCGTCGACCCCGCAGACCACCCCCGCCGCGCCCACGGCCTCCTTGGCCATGAGCGCCAGTGATCCGGTCCCGCAGCCGACGTCGAGAACGGCCTCACCGGGATGCAGTGCGGCCAGGCGAAGGAGGCGCTCGCGAAACGACGGCTCGCGCCCGATGAGGGCCAGTTGGACGAAGAGGTCGTAGAGCCGTGGGTTGTGCAGGAGGACGCCAATGGCGCCCGCGGCGGCCGTGTGGCCGGAACGCTTCTCCCGCGCCGGGGCATCGAAAGGGGTGTTTCCACTCATGGTCAGTCATCCGAAAATGGACATCTGTTCGGTATTGAGGGTACCCTGCGGACCGCCGGTATCGAAGAACAGCGGTCCGAGATGTATCCGTTATCGAACAGTCTTTGGTCTTTTGTCCGGTTTTTCGCCCGCACGGGGACCGGCGCATGAGCCTGCCGGTGCACAAGGCATCAAGCGTTCCGTCTGGAGCGCACGCCGACGATCGGCGCGTGCGCCGCACGCGCGGCCTGTTGCACGAGGCGCTGTTCGGGCTGATCGGCGGCAAGGATTACGATCGCATCTCGGTCAGCGAGATTCTGGAGCGGGCCAACGTCGGCCGCTCGACCTTCTACATGCACTTCCGTGACAAGGACGATTTGTTCGCGAGCGCGATCCAGGAGAAGCTCGAGTCGATGCGGGCGGCCAGTCCCGCCTCGATGCCGCCGGTCGAGCGCATCATGGGCTTCAGCAGGGCGGTTTTCGAGCATATCGACGCGAACCGCGCCGCCGGCGGCGCCCGCATGGGATGCCGTGGACGGGCCATTCTGCACGAGCACTTCCGCCGCGTGCTCGCGTGTTGGATCCGTGACGGGATGGCCCGGACCCCGCAGATCCGCGCGCGGGCCTCCGGCAAGATCCCAACGGGGCTGCTGGCGCAGTACATTGCCTCGACATTCGTGCTGGTGCTCGACTGGTGGGTGGAAAGCGACTGCGCCTCGACGCCCGCCGAAGCGGATGCGCTGTTCCGCGCCATGGTGCTGCCGGCGCTGAGCGGCGCACGGCTGCCCGCCGCTCATTCACGCGATTTCTGATCCTGTTTGCGGTACGGGCGGCTTGACGTCCGGGCGGGTACCGCACATCCTCGACGGCGAGAATCGAATGGCCGATCCGGTACCTTCCGCAATGTCCGAGCCCGTGCTCACCAGCGAGATCACCTGCCCGCGTTGCGGGGCGCATCGTACGGAGACGATGCCGACCGATGCGTGTCTCTACTTCTATGAATGCACCGCCTGCGGCGCGATGCTGAAGCCGAAGAAGGGCGACTGCTGCGTGTTCTGCTCCTATGGCTCGGTGCCGTGCCCGCCCATCCAGGCTGCCGGCGGGCGCGGCGCAGCGGACGATACCTGCTGTCGCTGATACCTTCGGTGAGCCGAATCAGGGATCGGGCACGCCCGCAGGCGGCCTTTCCAGGAAGCCGCCGCCCGGCTGGGGCGGGGGAGCCGCCCGGTGCGGCCGACGGCGCGGGGATACCCGGGCCGCGCAGGGGTGCGCCGGCGAGCACGGCCTGCCGGGCACTGCTATGATTGATCTCCTGAGTCCCGATCCCGGAGCCGGCTCGCGCCGGGGCCGAGGCTGGCCCCGATTTGTGGGCTGCGGGTTTTCTGCAAATATTTGGCTGTGGTGGCCCGTATCGGCTACTCCGCGACGACCAGTCGTGAACCCCGTCAGGGCCGGAAGGCAGCAGCGGCAGCGGCGATGTCGGGTGCCGGAGCAC
>OBLK01000241.1_pt1 | contig 15582 bp, 12 predicted proteins | sample 1518871 | NCBI WGS metagenome assembly OBLK01 (sample SAMEA2464837, study PRJEB22497) | soil metagenome | biome: Grassland; feature: Farmland; material: Clay | place: Australia | collected 2013-02-01 | depth 0.8 m
GGTGTCGGGTCGGCGGTGTAGAGTGTAAAAAAGCCACAGGACACCACCGGCCCGCCGGCCGGGCGCCGCCACTGCCCGTAACGCACCACCCTGGCCAGCGCCAGCACCGCCCGCTCCGGGCTCGAGTAGGACGGCACGGAACCGAAGCCGGGCGCCGTGTCCTCGCCGGCCTCCGCGCCGGGGACGGCCAGCTCGGCGGGCATGCCGGCCAGCCCGAGGAACGTCGAGACCACCGGTTTGCCGCGGTCCTGCGCCGCCAGCCGCAGCGCCCGCGCGTGCTCGGCACCGTCCACAGCCACCGGCGGCACGAACACCGCCACCAGGGCGTCCACCTTGTCGTCGTCCAGCGCCGCCGTGACCGCAGAGGCGAACTCGTCGGGCGCCGCCGTGACCCCGACGTCGACCGGTTCGCCGGCCAACTCGAGGCCGTTGGCCAGCACGGCGTCGGCGGCCAGCACGCCGATCGCGGTCGAGTTGCCGACGACCGCGACGCGGTTGCCCCCGGGCAGTGGCTGGTTGGCCAGCAGCAGCGCGGTGTCGAACAGCTGGTCCAGGGTCTCCACCCTGATCACGCCGGCCTGTTCGAACATCACCTGCACGCTCGCGTCGTCGATGCCGGTCGGGCCTGCGCCGCCGGTCTGCGCCGCGGCAACGCCGGCCGGTCGGCCGGCGCCGGCGTGCCGGCCGGACGACACCGCCACGATCGGCTTGCGTGGCGCCAGCCTGCGGGCCAGCCTCGCGAACTTGTGCGGATTGCCGAACGACTCCAGGTACAGCAGCACGACATCGGTGGCCCGGTCGGTCTGCCAGTACTGCAGCAGGTCGTTGCCGGACACGTCCGCCCGGTTCCCGGCCGAGACGAACGTCGACAGCCCGAGCCCGCGGCGCGCCGCCTCGGCCAGGATCGCGATCCCGAGCGCCCCCGACTGGCAGAAGAACCCGACCCGGCCCGGCCCCGGCAGCACCGGCGCCAGCGACGCGTTGAGCCGCACGTCCGGCTCGGTGTTCACCACCCCGAGGGCGTTCGGCCCGACCACCCGCATGCCGTGCGCCCTGGCCTCGGTGACCAGTTCCCGCTCGGCGCTGTGTCCGGCCGGGTCGCGCTCGCCGAACCCGGAGCTCACCACCACCAGTGCCTTGACGCCCTTGGCCAGGCAGGCGTCGGCAACCTCGGCGACGCCTGCCGCCGGCACCGCCACGACCGCCAGGTCCACCGGCCCCGGCACCTGCGAGATGTCCGAGTACGCCGTCAGATCGCGCACCGGGTTGCGCTGCGGGTTGATCGGATACACCGGCCCGGTGAAGCCGCCGTCGACCAGGTTGCGCAGCACCGCGTGGCCGATCTTGGACGGGTCCACCGAGGCGCCGATGACCGCCACCGAGCGCGGGTGCAGCAGGTTGTGCATGCTGCGCGCCTCGGCCGCCTGCTCGCGCGCCTGCGCCACCTCGACCGAGCGCGGCGTCTGGTCGATGTCGAACTCCAGGTGCAGCACGGCAGCCTCCAGCTCCCGGCTCACCTGATAGCCGGCGTCCCGGAACACCCGGACCATCTTCGGGTTCTCCGCCAGCACCTCGGCCACGAACCGCTTGATCCCGCGCTCGCGGGCCGCGGCCGCGAGGTGCTCCAGCAAGATCGAACCGAGCCCTCGACCCTGGTGCTCGTCCTGCACCACGAACGCCACCTCGGCGGCCGGCTTGCCGTCCGGCCCGGCCGTGCCGATCCGCTCGTACCTGGCGATCGCGATCAGGTCGTCGCCGAGCACCGCCACCAGCGCCACCCGGTCCCGGTGGTCGACCACCGTGAACCGTTTCTGATCGGCCGCCGACACCTTCGGGTACGGCCCGAAGAAGCGCAGGTACAGCGTCCGCTCCGACAGCCGCGAGTGCAGCGCCACCAGCGCCGGAGCGTCCGACGGCCGGATCGGCCGCAGGTGCACGGTCCCGCCGTCGGCCAGCACCACGTCCGCCGCCCAGTGCTCCGGCGGCTCCTCGACAAGCGGCTCGTCCACGTCAGTCCTGACAGATGGCTCGTCCACGTCAGTCCCGCGGGTCGTCCGGGTCCAGGCCGTGCAGCGGGAAGACCGCCCGCCGGGTCGCGACGATCGCCCGGTCCAGCTCGGCGTGCGTCTCGCCCGACCACGGCTGGAACCCGATATCGGCGCCGTCGGTCATGCTGGTGGGCAGCGGCAGGTCGCCGGTGAGCCCCGCGACATGCGACACCCCACCGGCCGGCCAGGGCCGGTTGGGGTCGAGGTCGCGGTCCAGCTGGGTGGCCAGCAGGTGCGTCCACGACCGCGGCACCACCCGGTACAGCGCGTACCCGCCGCCGCCGAGGGCGAGCCACTTACCGCCGGCCACCTCTACGGCCAGCTCGCGGAGCGCCTCGAACGCCGCCCGGTGCCCGTCGACCGAGAGTCGCAGGTCGGCCAGCGGGTCCTCACCGTGGCTGTCGACACCGCACTGGGTGACCAGGATCTGGGGCCGGAACGCCCGCAGCACCGACGGCACCACCGCCTGGAAGGCCCGCAGCCAACCGCCATCGCGGGTGCCCGGCGGCAACGCCACGTTGACCGCCGTGCCCTTGGCCTCCCCGTCGCCGACCTCGCTGGGATACCCGGTGCCGGGGAACAGCGTCATCGGATGCTGGTGCAGCGAGACCGTCAGCACCCTCGGGTCGCTGTAGAACGCCGCCTGCACCCCATCGCCGTGGTGCACGTCGACGTCGACGTAGGCCACCCGCTCGAAGCCGTGGTCGAGCAGCCACGAGATCGCCACCGCCGCGTCGTTGTACACGCAGAACCCGGCCGCGTGGTCGCGCATCGCATGGTGCAGCCCGCCGGCGATGTTCACCGCCCGGTCGGCTGCCCCGGAAGCGACCTGCTCGGCTGCCCGCAGCGACGCGCCGACGACCAGCGCCGATGCCTCGTGCATACGGTCGAACACCGGGTTGTCCGGCGTGCCCAGCCCGTGTGCCAGGTCGTGCCCCAGGCTCGGCGCCGCCCGCACCGCCGCCAGGTACGAGCCGGCGTGCACCCGCTCGATCTCGTCGTCGGGCGCCGGTTGCGCGTCCAGCAGCTCGACGCCGTCCAGCACGCCCAGCTCGGTGGCCAGCCGGATCGTCAGGCCGAGCCGGACCGGGTCGAGCGGATGATGCCCTCCGAGGTCGTAGCCGAGGAACCGCTCGTTCCAAACCACCGCGGTACGCGCTGCCATACCCGGCAAGCTACCCCGGCTCCCCCGCTGCCATGCGCCGGCAACCACACGTGACGCCCAGCCCGAGGCCTGTGCGAGGCCGTGCGAGGCCCGTGCGAGGCCCGTGCGAGACCGGTGCGAGACCGGTGCCAGGTCAGCGCGAGGTCAGGTGGCCGCCGGGGCGGATCCGCCGGCCGAGCCGGCGGATCCGGTGGCCACCGGGCGCGACGGGTCGGTGCACCAGTGCGACCACGACCCCGCATACAGCGCGGCGGGCTCCGCCGCGCTGGTCACCCCGGCCACCTCGAGGCCCAGCACGAGCGAGCAGGCCATCACGCCGGAGCCGCAGTAGGCGCCGGCCGTGACTCCTGGGCGCACGCCGAGCGTGGCGAACCGGTCGGCCAGCACCGCCGGCGGCAACCAGCGACCGTCGGGGCCGGTGTTGCCGGCCGCGGGGGCGTTGCGGGCGCCGGGCACATGGCCGGCCACCGGGTCGATCGGCTCGGTCTCGCCGGCGAACCGCTCGGGGGCCCGCGCGTCGAGCAGCACACCGCCGCCGGCGGCCAAGGCGGCGGTCTGGTCCGCGTCGAGCACAGGCATCCGGCCGGGCCGGACCTCGAAGTCCCCGGGAATGGCGGCGGGGCCGGGCGGCCCGGTCTCCACCTCGTGTCCCAGCGCAGTCCAGGCGGCGTAGCCGCCGTCGAGCACGGCGACCTCGCCGTGGCCGGCCCAGCGCAGCAGCCACCACGCCCGGGCCGCGACCGAGCCGTCGCCACCGTCGTAGGCGACCACCGGACGGTCCGCCCGCACCCCGAGCCGGCGAAGCGACGCCTGCAGGCGCCGTGGGTCCGGCAACGGGTGCCGGCCACCGGCACCGGGCGGGTCGGCGAGGTCGGCGTCGAGGTCGACGAACGCGGCGCCCGGCAGGTGACCGGCGGCGAACAGCTGCACGGCCGGCGGTCCGGCCAGCGACCAGCGGACGTCGAGCAGGACCGGCGGGCGCGGCCCGGCGAGCTGTTCGGCCAGTTCGGCGGTACCGGTGAGCGGGTCCACGCCGTCATCCTCACTGGCGGCACACCACGCGCGGCGGCCAGCCCCCGAACCGGCCTCACCCTGCCCGCCCGCCCCTCACCGGAGCGCACTCGGGGAGCCCTGGTTCCGCAGGTGGAACTGAAGCTCCCCAAGTGCGCGAAAAGGAGTCTCCGTTCGGTGTCCGTCGCGGTTTCGGCGGGACGGCTGGGACTAACATCGTCCACAGCAGAAGGGGACCGGCCGTGAACGACCTCATCGACACCACCGAGATGTACCTGCGCACCATCTACGAGCTCGAAGAAGAGGGTGTCGTACCGCTGCGCGCCCGGATCGTGGAGCGTCTCGGCCAGAGCGGGCCGACGGTCAGCCAGACGGTGGCGAGGATGGAGCGCGACGGCCTGCTGGTGGTGTCCGACGACCGCCACCTGGAGCTGACCGACACCGGCCGGGCCCGCGCGATCGCCGTGATGCGCAAGCACCGGCTGGCGGAGCGGCTGCTGGTCGACGTGATCGGCCTGGACTGGGAGCACGTGCACGCCGAGGCCTGCAGGTGGGAGCACGTGATGAGCGAGGCCGTCGAGCGCAAGCTCGTGGAGCTGCTCGGGCACCCGACGACCTCGCCGTACGGCAACCCGATCCCCGGCCTGGACGAGCTGGGCGTCGGCGAACCGGCGGCGCCGGCCGAGCCGGGCCTGGAGCGGCTGGACGCAGTCGCCCGGCGCGGCGGCGGTCGCGTCGAGGTGCGGCGCATCGCCGAGCACCTGCAACTCGACCCGGACCTGATGGCACAGCTCAAGTCGTCCGGCGTGATGCCAGGAAACGGGGTCGACGTCGCGGCCACCGCGCCCGCCGGATTGGTCTCCATCCACGGCAGCGACCAGGGCGCCGAGCTGCGGGTCTCGGTGGCGCAGGCGGTGCTCGTCCGCGCCTGCTGACCCTCGCACCGGCTCCCCGCACCCGGCGGGCACAGTAGGCTCGCGAACTCCCAACCTGGGCGAACCCACGAGCGGAGGCATGGCGTGAAGTTGTTGGTGACCGGTGGCGCTGGCTACGTCGGCAGTGTGTGCGCGGCACACCTGGTCCAGGCGGGACACGAGGTTGTCGTGCTGGACGACCTGTCCACCGGGCACAAGGACGCCGTGCCCGAGCAGTGCGAGTTCGTCGAGGGCGACGTGGCCGAGGCCGCCGTCGACGTGCTCGCCGGCGGGTTCGACGGCGTGCTGCACTTCGCGGCGAAGTCGCTGGTCGCCGAGTCGGTCGAACGGCCTGAGCTGTACTGGTACGGCAACGTCGTGACCGCGCTGGTGCTGCTGGAGGCGATGCGCGCGCACGGCACGCCAAGGCTGGTGTTCTCCTCCACCGCGTCCGTGTACGGCCAGCCGAAGCAGGTGCCGATCACCGAGGACGCCGAGACCAGGCCGACCAACCCGTACGGGGCTTCCAAGCTGGCGATCGACCACGCGATCACCTCGTATGCCGCCGCGTACGGCCTGGCCGCGACGAGCCTGCGGTACTTCAACGCCGCCGGGGCCTTTGACCGGTTCGGCGAGCGGCACACGATCGAGACGCACCTGATCCCGATCGTGCTGCAGGTGGCCGCCGGCGACCGCGAGCGGGTGTTCGTCAACGGCGAGGACTGGCCGACCGCGGACGGCACGTGCGTTCGCGACTACATCCACGTCAGCGACCTGGCGCAGGCTCACGAACTGGCGTTGCAGCGCGGACCTGCCGGTGAGCACCGGATCTTCAACCTGGGCAGCGGTACCGGCTTCTCGGTGCGCGAGGTGATCGACACCGCCCGCCGGGTCACCGGCCACCCGATCCCGGCCGAGCCCGCACCGCGCCGGCCCGGCGACCCGGCGACGCTGGTGGCCGCGAACGCCCGCGCCCGCGCCGAGCTGGGCTGGACGCCCAGCCGCACGGACCTCTCGGTGATCATCTCCGACGCCTGGGAGTTCGCTAGGGGCCACAGCACGCTCTAGCCACCGGCGGCGGCCCCGGTCAACGATCGGTCGCGACCGGCTCATCGGTGTCCTCGATCATGGTCAGCTCGGCGTCATCGGCCGCCTCGTCGACGAGCCTGGCCAGCGACGACGGCGGCAGGCCGGCGTCCAGCGCCGCCGCGAGCAGCGTGGCCAGGTCGTGGCCGGGCCAGGCCTGCAGCGCACAGTCCAGCGCCATACCGGCCAACGCGCCGTTGCCGCGCAGGTAGGCGGTGAGCCCCGCCAGCGTTGCCGGGTTGGCCGACTCCGGCGGAGGCGTCGCCCTGGTCAACGCGAGCCACAGCTGTTCGGCGGCGGCCGCGCGGTCATCCCCCGCCGCGCCGGAGCGATCGCCTCGGCACCATCGCAGGCACCAGTCCCGGACCGACCGGTCCGCCAGGGCCAGTGCCAGCGCCACGACCTGGTCGTCGGTCGCCGGCAGCTCGCCGCGGGTGGCGGCCTCGACCGCGTCCCGGACGACGGCGAGGTGCCGACGCAGCACCGCGCCCGGATCCTGTGCCAGCTCACGGTCGAGCTCAACCACGGCCCCGTCCAGCAGCGCACCCCGGCGGGCCAGCACGTCCCCTCCGTCCGGCGCGACCAGCCGGCGCAGCTCCTCCCGGTCGGCGAAGGTCACCTGGCCCGCGACGGCGGCCGCCGCCGCGACCGGGCTGGCCTGTGGCGTCGGCAGCCGCCCGCCGCAGCAGCGCTCGTAGCATGACCATCGCGCGTTCTCCTGCAGCGCCTCGACCCACATCCGCTGCCTGGTCGGCACGCCGTGCTCGTCCAGCGCGCCGGCCACCGTCGCCACCGCGGCCGCCGCCGGGAATCCGAGCACCGGGTGCGGCCGGCCGCCGCCGACCACGACCAGCACCACGGAGGACGGGCGGGTGGTCACGACCGGGGCGAGCAACGACCTCGCCAGCGCACGCTCCTGGCCGGGCGGCGGCAGGTCGACCCGTACGACGAGCCCTATCCGCGGCCGCGGCCCGTGCAGGCACACGACGACCAGCGAGTCTCGCGGGAAGAAGCCGACCAGGTAGGGCAGCGCCGCGACGAGCTCGGCTGGGTCGGACAACCGGATCTTGGTTGGCACGCACGTCTTCATGCGGCCAACCATGGACCATCCGGCGGCCGGTCAACGGCGGTCATCACGCCGGCTGTGGACAACAGGTCTCGTGTGGACTACTGCCCGCCGGACGGGCACGGCCGCGCCGGAACCGTCGGCCGGGCCACTACGATGCCGCGCCGGCCAGCGATACGGGCGGCGAGCCGTGACCTGGTCGGACCGGTACCGCGTCCACGAGAGCGGTACCGGTCCGAAAGGCCGGACTAACCCAGCGCGATCAGCCCAGCGCGGCGGCCAGGGCGTCGTGGCCGCCGACGACCGGGAGCACCAGGCTGGTGTGCCGCAGGTCGACCGAGGTCCCGATGCCAGGCGGTGGCCGAAGGGTGTAGTCGTAGTCGCTGGACAGCAGCACCAGGCTGATCCGGTGCCCGGCCGGCACCACGTAGTCGTCCGGCTGCATCTCGACGTCGAGCGAGTACCACTGCCCTGGCTGGATCGGCTGCGTCAGGTCGGCCTGGTGCCGGTTCTGCGGGTCGGTCCAGCCTCTGGTGATCACGTGCACGGTGCCGTCCGGCGCGCGGTCGACCAGCAGGGCGGTGACGTTGGCGGCCGGGTGGTCGAACGAGAGCCGCTCGATCACCTGCACGGTCCCGGAGAACCGCACCGGCGCCTGAAGCGGCGCGGTGTCGTAGACCAGCCGGTGCGGCGAGGATGGCGCCGCGGCCAGGTCCTCGGCCAGGATCTGGGCGTTGTCGGTCAGCGACTCGACCACCGGGGCGCCGAGCTCCGGGGCAAGCGCCAGGCCGCCGCTGGTGGGCCCGCCCGTCCTCGGGTGCAGCGAGGCCGGACTGGCCGAGGCGTTCGGCCAGTCGGCCTCCTCGGTCCAGCTCAGGTCCTCACGCTGGATGGTGGCCCGCGGCTCGGCCTCGACGCCGTTGGGCACGTCCCACAGGTAGCGGGTGAACCAGCGGTTGAGCGTGCGCAGCCACTCCTCGCGGCGCAGGCCGAGCGGGCCGCGGTGGCCGAACTGGTGCAGCCAGATCTTGTGCGGCACGCCGTTGCTGCGAAGCGCCTCGTACCACTGGGCGACGTGCTTGGTCTTGACGTTCCAGTCGTTGAGCCCGTGCACGGCAAGCGTCGCGGCTCGCACGCCGCCGACGTCACGCAGGTAGTCACGGTCGGCCCAGAACTGGCTGTAGTCGCCGGTGAGGCGGTCCTGGTCGCGCGTCAGCGACTCGACCACCGACCGGCAGACCTCCGGGTTCTCCCTGGTCAGCACGTACTCGGCGAGCACGTCGGTGTCCTCGCCCTGGAACGTGCCTGGCGCGACCACGGCGCCGTCGGCGCGGTAGTAGTCGTACCAGCTGGAGATCGCCGCGATCGGCACGATCGCGTCCAGCCCTTCCACGCCGGTGGTGGCCACGGCGTTGGGCAGGGTGCCGTTGTAGGAGACGCCCATCATGCCGACCTGGCCGTTGGTCCAGTCGGCGACCTGCGTGGCACCCTCGGCGTCGCGGGCCGTGGCGCGCCCGTTGAGCCAGTCGACCACCGCCTTGGCGCCGATGGTCTCGTTGCGGTCGCCGGTGGTCGGGCAGCCGGTGGAGTGACCGGAGCCGAGCGACTCGGCGAACACCATCGCGAACCCGCGCGACATGAAGTAGTTCTCGTACGACGGCGAGCCGATCGGGTGGTTCGGGCCGGCGATCGTGTGCAGCCCCGTCGTCGAGGCCGGCGAGCCGTCGCGCCCCGGGTGCCAGGGCCGGCCCGGGTACCACAGCGGCACGTCGACATCGTGGTTGAACACGTCGTTGCCGCCGGCGTAGTACGGGCTGACCTCGTACACCACCGGGCTGTCCAGGCCCAGCTCGGTCGCCCGGTGCCGCAGCACGACGGCGTGCACCTCGTCGTCCTGGCCGTCGAAGTCGGAGTCGACCGGGGCACGCACCCACACGTCCTCGCGGATCACGTCGGCCGGGTCGAACACGGGTTGGGCCTGACCGTCCTCGAACACCGGCGCCGTCGGCGGGTCGGCGCTGGCGGTCGTGGTCAGGACTGGCAGCACCGGCACCACGAGAGCGGCGGCGGCCAAGGACAGTGCGAGTCGGGACAGTGCGATTCGGGCCAGCGGACGGGCCACGGGCACCCACCTACCTTCAAGCGACAGTGCTTGGGCGCGTCCGACCCTTCACCCCGCCGAGGAGCCCGTCAATCCTGCGGAGGTAGCAGCCTCACCTGACGATGCGCAGCAGGCCTTCCTGCACGACCGTCGCCAACAGCCGACCGTCGCTGGCGAAGTACCGGCCGGTGGCCAGGCCGCGAGCGCCCGAGGCCGACGGCGAACTGCAGTCGTAGAGCACCCACTCGTCGGCCCGGAACCGCCGGTGGAACCACATCGCGTGGTCCAGGCTCGCGCCGAGCACCTTGTCCAACCCCCACGCCACGCCGTGCCTGGCCAGCACCGAGTCCAGCAACGTCATGTCCGAGGCGTAGGCCAGCACGCACACGTGCACCAGGTCGTCGTCGGGCAGCTTGCCGTCGGCGCGCATCCACACCCGGTTGCGCGCCTCCCTCGGCCCGTGCTCGCGGGACACCCACGGCGGGTCGTCGACATAGCGGACGTCGATCGGGCGCGGGAACCGGCCCCACGGCCCGAACTGGTCCCGGTACGGCGCGATCCGCTCGACGAAGGTCGGCAGCTCCTCCGGACCGGGCACGTCTGGCATCGGCTCGGCGTGCTCGAGCCCGTCCTCCTGCACCTGGAACGACGCCGACAGCGAGAAGATCGCCCGGCCGTGCTGGATGGCCACGACCCGGCGGGTGGTGAACGAGCGGCCGTCGCGGATGCGGTCGACCTCGTAGACGATCGGCGCCGAGGGGTCGCCGCCGCGGATGAAGAACGCGTGCAGCGAGTGCACGCGCCGCTCGGTCGGCACCGTCCGGCCGGCGGCGACCAGCGCCTGCCCGGCGACCTGCCCGCCGAAGACCCGGATCGGGGACGCCTTGGGCGAGACGCCGCGGAAGATGTTCTCCTCGATGCGCTCAAGGTCGAGCAGCCGCACCAGCCGGTCGAGCACCGGTTGGCCGTGGGCGACGCCGTCGGCTAACGGGGTATCCGCCGGCAGGTCGTCCACGGTGTCGCCTGGCACGACCTGGTCAGGCATGATCCTCCTCGCCCAGCCGGTGCACCCTGATCAGGTTCGTGGTGCCCACGGTGCCAGGCGGCGAGCCGGCGACGATCACCACGCTGTCCCCGCGCTGGTAGCGGCCGATCGAGAGCACCGCGTGGTCGACCAGCCGGACCATGGCGTCGGTGGACGCCACGCTCGGCACCAGGAACGTCTCGACTCCCCAGCTCAGCGCCAGCTGGCTACGCACCTCGGGCTCAGGGGTGAACGCGAGCAGCGGCAGCCTGGTGTGCAGCCGGGCGAGCCTGCGCACGGTGTCCCCGGACTGCGTGAACGCCACCAGCGCCTTGACCGGCAGCCGCTCGCCGATGTCGCGCGCGGCGTAGGAGAGCACGCCGCGCTTGGTGCGCGGCACGTGGTTGAGCGGCGGCGGTTCGGCCGGGCCGGCCTCGACCGCCTCGATGATCCGGCTCATCGTGCGGACGGCCTCGATCGGGTACCGGCCGACCGAGGTCTCGCCCGAGAGCATCAGCGCGTCGGCGCCGTCGAGCACCGCGTTGGCGACGTCGGAGGCCTCGGCCCTGGTCGGGCGCGAGTTCTCGATCATCGACTCGAGCATCTGGGTGGCGACGATGACCGGCTTGGCGTTCTCCCTGGCGATCTGGATCGCCCGCTTCTGCACCAGCGGCACCTTCTCCAGCGGCAGTTCGACACCGAGGTCGCCACGGGCGACCATGATCCCGTCGAAGGCCAGCACGATCGCCTCGAGGTTGTCGACCGCCTCCGGCTTCTCCAGCTTGGCGATCACCGGCCGCCGCGGCGCGCCGACCCGGTCCATGATCTGGTAGACGGTCTCGATGTCGGCCGGCGAGCGCACGAACGACAGCGCCACGAAGTCGACTCCCATGCCGAGCGCGAACTCGAGGTCCTCGGCGTCCTTGTCCGACAGTGCCGGCACCGAGACGTTCATGCCCGGCAACGACAGACCCTTGTTGTCGCTGACCGGGCCGCCCTCGGTCACCTCGCACACCACGTCGGAGCCCTCGACCCGCAGGACGGTCAGCCCGATCTTGCCGTCGTCGACGAGCAGCCTGTCGCCGGCCCTGGCGTCCTCGGCCAGGCCCTTGTACGTCGTCGACACCCGGTCGTGGGTGCCAGGCACGTCCTCGACCGTGACCCGGACGACGTCGCCGGTACGCCATTCGACCGGGCCAACCGCGAAGCGGCCGAGCCGGATCTTCGGTCCCTGCAGGTCCGCCAGGATGCCGACCGCGCGGCCGGTCTCGTCGGAGGCCTCTCTGATCATCTGGTACACGTGCTTGTGGTCGGCGTGGTTGCCATGACTGAAGTTCAGCCTCGCCACGTCCATGCCGGTGTCGACCAGTTCACGGACCCGTTCCGGGGTGGCCGTAGCTGGTCCAAGCGTGCACACGATCTTCGCGCGACGGCTCACGTCAGGTGAGCGTAGACGGCGCCGGGTGAACAACGGCGGGTGGTGTCAGCAACGATTCAGGAAACGATTCAGTCAGGTCGTGGCTGCCGCTCTGGCCTGCCGGACGGTCTGCTCGACGTCGAACCCGTGCAGCCGCAGCAGGTTCTCCCCGAGGATCTTCCGCTTGGCCTGGTCGGTGAGCTGCGGGTAGCCGTAGCCGGCGCACAGGTCCGGCGGGATCTCGAAGTCCATGAACGCCTGCAGCGCCCACTGCGGGTGGAAGATCGGTGCCTCGGAGCCGTAGATGATCTTGTCCTCGCCGCACCAGAACAGCAGCTTGCCGAGGATCTCGGCGAACATCCGCGGCGCCCGGACCAGGAAGTTGATCGTGGCGGCGATCGAGGCGTACAGGTTGGGGTAGCGGATCAGCTGCCAGCACGTCTCGTCCAGGAACGGCAGCCCGACGTGGAAGATCACGAAGTTGAGGTCGGGGAAGTTGGCCGCCGCGCCGTCCATGTCCCAGGTCTGCGTATGCTCGATCGGCTGCGGACCCAGCGGCACGCCCTTGTGCACCCCGATCAGGTTGATGCCCAGCTCCTGGGCCTTCTCGAAGACCGGGAACGCCACCCGCGGGTCGTCCATCCGCCACGGGTACGGCGTGCCGTAGTCGTAGCGGACGTTGTAGAACTTGAACGCCTTGGCGTTGAACTCGCCGACCTGGCGCTCCATCAGGTCCAGCGCCTTGCGGCCCTCGAGCGGGTTCACCGAACCCCAGAAGATCGTCCGGTCCGGGTCCCGCGCCGCCAGCTGGGCGCACTCCTCCCACGGCGACAGGCCGTCCCGGTACAGGTCGGTCAGCGGCAGCGGCATCGCGACCAGCATGTCGGTGTCGGACTCCTCGTACACCATCTGCCGGATGTCGCCGATCGTCCACTGGCGCAGGAATTCGTCGACCGGCAGCTTCGGCTCGTGCTCGGGCGTGAGCGTGGTGTGGAAGGCGTACAGGTGGTTGGAGAACATCTGCCCGGCCGGGCCGTAGGCGTTCTTCTGGTCGAAGTTGAACACGTGCGCGACACCGTCGAACACGAACGCGTCACCGATCATCGCCGGTTCCTCTCTGCGATGTAGGCCTCCCGGTCGGCCACCTGCGACGGCGGTGGCAGGAAGCGCAGCTTGCTCGCGGCCGACGGCGAGAGCCGATCGGTCGTCCACACCTCGTCCCAGACGATCTCCACGTCGGCGCCCTCGATGCCGGGCTGCGCGGCGATGCGGTCCCGCACCTGCGTCAGCACGCTGGCGGCGAACGGGCACCAGCCGGAGGTCAGCAGCAGTTCGACCCTGGCGTGACCGCCGGTGACGTCGACCGCGCGGACCAGCCCCATGTCGACGACCGAGATGCCCTTCTCCCGGCAACACGGGTCGTACACGTCACCGAGCGCATCCAGGGCCCACTGCGGCACCATGGCGCCCATCCTGTGCCGGCTCGGACGCCTCGGGACAGCTCCGGGTTTTCAAATAGTGCACGGTCAGGTGTTCCGCGGCCGCTTCCTGCAGGTTCATGCTGGTCGGGTGCCTTCGCCCACCGGCGAGCCGACGCCGACCGACCTGATCCGAAGCGTGTCCCGAGCGCTGCGGGTGCTGGAGACGGTGGCCGACGCCGGGCGGCCGTTGCCGGTCAAGGCGATCGCCCGCCGGTGCGACCTCAACCTGTCCACGGCCTACCACCTGGTGCGCACGCTCAGCTACGAGGGCTACCTGCGGCGCCTGACCGGCGGAGGCTACGTCGTCGGGCCGCAGCTGGCGTCACACTTCGGCGAGCTGGCCGGTTCGCTTGGCCAAAGGCCTGCCCCCAACGCCGTGCTGCGGCACCTGGCCCAGACCACCGGGCACACCGCCTACCTCGCCCGGCTCGAGGACGGCCAGGTGATCATCATCGACGTGGTGGAGGGCGCGCGCTCGCCCTACCTCGAGGACCTCCAGGTCGGGCTGGAGACCGCGGCGCACGCGACGGCACTGGGCAAGGCGCTGCTGGCGACGCTGCCCGCCGGCCAGCGCCGCGGACTGCTAGGCCGCACCGGACTGCGCCCGTTCACCCGGAACACGCCGACCGAGCCGGCGCAGGTCGAGGCCGAGATCAAGGCGCTGCGGCCCGGCGACGTCGCGGTCGAGTCCGGGCAGTTCCGGGAGCAGGTGTCGTGCGCGGGCACCGTCGTGCCCGGCGAGCGCCCCGGCCACTGGCTGGCCGTCGGCGTGTCGACCAGGGGCCTGGACCTGCCTGGCCCGCTGCTGCTGCGGCTTCGCCTGGCCGCGGACGACCTGCGCACCGGCGCCGGGTAGCGCTCGTCAGCGCCTTGGCTGGGTAGAGGCGCCGACGTGGTCGTCGAGCCACTCGTTGAGTGGGATCAGCGTCCGCCACGCCGCCCGCACGACCTTGGCCGCCTCCGCGGTGTGCAGCCACTCGTCGGGCTCCCAGCGGCGGTAGGCGTACAGCGACTTGTGCCGCAGCAGGTCGATCCGCGGATGGTCGGCGTCGTAGCCGCGCGGTCGGGTCTTGAGCTGGTTGCCGGCGATCTCGAAGCCGTCGCCGTCCAGCGCCGCCAGCCGCCGCCGCAGGTCGGTGCCGCGGCGCTCGTCGGCAACCGCCACCCGGAACCGTTCGACCTGGTCGGAGTTGGTGTCGTAGTAGCCGGAGGCGACCATCAGACCGTCGGCGCCGACCTGGACGTAGTGCCCGCCGAGGCCGCTGCGCCCAGTGCGCCTGGACACGATCGCGCCGCAGTGGTCCTTGTACGGCGTCTTGTCCTTGCTGAACCGCACATCGCGGTAGGGGCGGAACACCTTGCCGTCGCCGAACTCGTCGGACAGCTCCGCCAGCAGCGCCACCATCGGGGCGTGCACGTGCTCGTCGTAGATCGGCTTGTGGTCGGTCCAGTAGGCCTTGGAGTTGTCCGCCTGGAGGCCCTCGTAGAAGTCGATCAGCCGGTCGCCGAACCCGGAGAAGCTCACCGGCGCAGCGTACGCGCCGCGGCCGACGACCTCGTCGCCGTGCCGTCCGGACGGAGCAGATGGTGACGACTCGTTGACAGGGCGTGCTGAGAGCGCTTCCATTAGTACACACAAACTTTGCGCTCGCCTCTCTCGATCCGAACGGGAGGTCGACTTCCATGGCAACCGAAACCACCAACTCACGTACCCGGCTCGCGCTCGCGGCCGCCACCGCGGCGGCAGCGGTCGGCGCGGCGCTGACGATCTCGGCTCAGGCGGCGGTTCCCCCGCCACCGAGCGGCTGGACCCTGGCCTGGAGCGACGACTTCAACGGAGCGTCCGGCAGCCTGCCGTCCTCGACGAACTGGCAGATCGACACCGGGCACGGCTACCCGGGCGGCCCGCCCAACTGGGGCACCGGCGAGATCCAGAACTACACGTCGAGCACGTCGAACCTGAGCCTGGACGGCGCGGGCAACCTGCGGATCACGCCGCGACGCGACGGCGCCGGCAACTGGACCTCGGCCAGGATCGAGACCAGGCGCGCGGACTTCAAGGCGCCGGCCGGCGGCATCCTGCGCATCGAGGGCCGCATCCAGATGCCCAGCGTCACCGGCAGCGCGGCCCTGGGCTACTGGCCGGCGTTCTGGGCGCTCGGCTCGCCGTACCGCGGCAACTACTGGAACTGGCCGGGCATCGGCGAGTTCGACATCATGGAGAACGTCAACGGGATCAACGCCGTGTGGGCCGTCCTGCACTGCGGGG
>OBLK01000242.1_pt1 | contig 15563 bp, 10 predicted proteins | sample 1518871 | NCBI WGS metagenome assembly OBLK01 (sample SAMEA2464837, study PRJEB22497) | soil metagenome | biome: Grassland; feature: Farmland; material: Clay | place: Australia | collected 2013-02-01 | depth 0.8 m
TGCTGCCGACGAACAGCCCCGCCCCGATGATCCCACCGATGGTGATCATGGTGACATGCCGGTGAGCCAGCGAGCGGCTCAGGCCTGTTTCGGGATTCTGAGAAGTATCCGTGTTCATCTGCACCCCCAGAGGTTCGCTTGTATCAGGCCTTCCGCGGCCTGAGCCCCAATACCTGTGTATGTCCGAGGACTCATCGGTCGGCTGTTTCATCCTGTCGGACCAGTCCCTCGGTCCGCGGACTACCGCCGTCGCCTGCGGATGTGGTCCCTGCGCGCGCCGAGCGCAGCATCGCCACCGCGGCGTACGTTACCACCGCCGCCACGAGCCAGCGCAGCGTATCCAGGGGCAGGCTCTTCACGACCAACGCCGCAACCAGAGCGCCGACCACTCCGGCGATGGACAGGCCGAGCGCCGGCCCCCAGGCGAAGCGCCCCGTGCGCAGGAAGCGCACGCCGGCCACCGGCAGCATGACCCCGCCCGTACCCATGATGATCGGGTAGACGGCGAGCGGATTGAGGCCGAGGACCGCCAGAACCACCATGCTCGGAGCGTACCAGCCGATCCCGATGGTATTCAGCGCGCCGAATACGAAGTTCGCTCCCACAGCCACCGCAAACCGCCAGCCGCCAAGCGCCCGCGCGACACCGCCCACCGGGAAGGCCCCGACATTGCCCATGATGAAGAACATCGCCGCAATCAGCAGGGCGGCGCCCATGAGCAGTTGGATCGAGCGCCGCTGCATGCGGCTCACGATGCCCGCACCGAGCCACGCCCCGGCGGTGGCGCTCGCCACCATGGCGAGCAGCAGCTTCGGATCGACGGCAATGATGGTCACGAAGACGACGGTCTCGGCGAGGCTCACGGCGACACTGCCGACGTTGAGCGTGCCCGGAATGAGCTCGTCGCTGGGTCGGCCGCGGAATTTGTAGAGTGCAGTGGTCGGGGCGTAGGCGCCGATGCCGAGAGCGTCGAAGAAATTGGTCAGCAATCCGATGCCGAGATCGGACCAGGTGGGACGCTCACGCAGCTCGCGCCGACGCGCCAGGCTCAGCCACTGCCCGAAGAACGCCACGCTCAGGACCGCAATCAGCGCGAATAGCCCGATCTTGGCAGGCGTCATGCGCGGGCTCTCGAAGGCGGCCCCGGTGGCGGTCCGTGACGGTGCGCCAGTCCGTCACGGGTCATCGTCACAGGAGGGCGCGGGGGCTCATCTGCGTCGGTCACGAAGAATCTCGCGGGCGGCATTGCGCCCCACGACTGCTCCGACACCGCCGCCCGGGTGTGCGGAGGCGCCGCATTGGTAGAGACCTTTGATGGGACTGCGGTAGTCAGCCCAATGAGGCGCGGGTCGCGACCAGAACAGCTGATCGAGCTGCAGCTCGCCGTGGAAGATGTGGCCGTGGGGGCTGCCGATGGTCGCTTCGATGTCCGGGGGTGTCAAAACCTGCATGCCGATGATGCCATCGGAGAAACCGGGCGCGGCTTCATCGAGGACGCCGAGCACATTGCGCACCAGCTCGTCCTTGCGCGTGGTCCAGTCCCCTTCGCGAAGATGATAGGGAGCATGGCCACCGAACAGGTTTACAACGTGCTTGCCGTGTGGCGCAATCGAGTCATCGACAAACGTCGGCGTCACGGGAGTAACGAACGGCCTGCGGGAGATGTCGCCGTACTTGGCATCGTCATACGCGTGCTCCAGGTACTCGATCGTCGGGCCGATGTGTACGTAGGTAGGGTAAGGGATGCCGCATTTTTGCGCGTCGAATGCCTTGTACCTGGGCAGGCGTTCGCAGGCGATGTTGATCTTGAAGGCGCTCGAGAGCGTCCGGTACGTCTCGATGTCCCGGACGAATTCCGCCGGCAGCTGTTTCCTGTCGAGCAGCTTGAGAAATGTGATCTTCGCAGACGCATTGCTGGCAACAATGTCGGCGAGATGCCGCGAGCCGTCCGCCAGCGTGACGCCGGTCACGCGGCCGTTGGACGTTTCGATGGCCGAGACCTCCGCCTCCGTCCGGATCGTCACGCCTTTCTCCATGCCGGAGCGCGCGATGGCCGTGCTGATGGCGCCCATGCCTCCGCGCACGAATCCCCAGCCGCCTGCGCCGGCGTGCTCACCCATGACGTGATGCATGACCACGTAGGCGGAGCCTGGGCTCTTGGGGCCGGCGAACGTGCCGATGCTCGCGTAGTAGGCGAGAAGCGCCCTGATCTCCGTGCGCTCGAACCACTCGCACAGATAATCATCCGCGCTCATCGTCATCAGATCGATGAGGCGGAACAACTTGCCGCCGATCCGTCGGTATCGCCACAGGAATTTCGCGGTCTCCTTGAACGAGCGCCAGTCGCGGCATGACGGATCGGGAGGAGTCTCGAGCAGCAGGCGGCGCATGATCTTCACCGAGTCCATGAGGTAGCGATCAAACTCGGGATAGATCTCGGCGTCCTTCTTGGAGAAGCGGGCGAAACTGTGCTGGGTGCGCGCTATGTCGTCCGAGAAAGTGATGTAGTCGTCATCCGGCAGGGGCGCGAACATGTCGGTGGCCGGCAGCACTTCGTAGCCGTAGCGCGCGAGCTCGAGTTCCTCGATGACCCTTGGATGGAGCAGGCTCATGAGATAGCTGAACACCGAGAACTTGAATCCGGGAACGACTTCCTCGGTGACGGCGGCACCGCCGACGACGTGCCTTCGCTCGAGGATCAGGACCTTCAGTCCAGCCTTGGCGAGATATGCCCCGCAGGTCAGGCCGTTATGACCCGCGCCGATGATGATTGCGTCGTACTGATTTGGCACGCCGGACCCCGCTGTAGTTCGCTTGACTTAAAATTTTCGGTCCATTATCGTACCTAAAAGTGAAATTCAGCACGCTGATTTTTAGTATTAGATAACCGCCGGTCTGGTGAAGATTAAAGGGGGGCGCTGAAACTCGAACGCTGGGATGTGCTTGCGCACATTTTGCGGTGTACGCGATTTCGGCGGCCGAGGGGGGATTTCGCTGGCATGCGCCCCTTTGCGGGCGGCAGGGCAGTGAATTTCGGCAGGATCCTGTTTCGCGCAGCTGGCGATGATTGAGAACAGGCCCGGCCCGACCCCCCCCGGGCCCGGCGAGCCGCTGAGCTTGCCGGAGATTGGCTCGGACAGCAGGGGTCGAAGATGATCAAAGATGATCCAAGATGATGAGTCCGCACGACCGCGCACTGACTGCTTCGGCGGCATCCGAGACCTCGGACGCATCCAAAGCGACACCGAGTCGTGTGGGCGCCGAGATCCGGGGGTTGAGGAAGGCTCGCAATGTGACACTGAGCCAGCTCTCCGAAGCCAGCGGGTTGTCGGTCGGGTACCTGAGCATGGTGGAGCGCCAGCAGTCGACGCCCTCCATCAAGGCGTTGATGTCAATCGCAAATGCTCTCGGTGTCACGATCGGTTGGTTCTTCGAGGGGGATGCCGGCAGACCGCATGAGAGCGGACTGGTCGTTCGCCGCTCGCGGCGGCGGCGGATCGACTTCGCCGCGGGAATCGTCGATGAATTGCTCAGCCCGTCGCTGGAGGGACGTCTTGAGTTGGTGCTATGCCGCGTGGCGCCCGGCGCGTCGTCGGGGGGGGAGCCGTACTCGCACGTTGGCGAGGAGGCCGGAGTGGTCGTGCGCGGCCGCCTCGAGCTATGGGTCGATGGTCAGACCATGCTGCTGGAGCCCGGAGACAGTTTCGGCTTCGAGAGCACGCGTCCGCATCGATACCGGAATCCGGGGTCGGACGAGACCGAAGTCGTGTGGGTCATCACACCACCGAGCTATTGAGCGGTCACCCGGTTCTCCGGAGAGTATGGCATCGATGCCAGTTGTTGACGATCAGGATTACGAGGTTTCTGTTGATGTAGCAGATGGTTGACGAATCCGCTCAGTCCGCGGTGTAGGTCTCAATTTCAATGCACCCGTGATCGAAGGCTCGGCCGGGCCCACAAGAATTAGTTTGGAGGGTTTGCCATGAATTCGAAAGTTTCTTATGCGGTGGCCGCGATCCTGAGCGGCGTGTCACTGAGCGCGCTCGGCGCGCAGCCCGCACCCGAGCGGAGCGCCGCCGATGCGGCCGCTCCGGCGCCGCAAGCGCTTCCCGCCCCCGCCAAGCGCGGCAGACGCGCCTCTTCGAGCGCCGGCACTTCCTATCGGGCGTTGAGCGAAATCGTCGTCACCGCCACCCGCCGCAGAGAGAACATCCAGAACGTACCGGTCACGATGCAGGCTCTCACGGGGCATATGCTGCAGCAGCTGCATATCTCCTCGTTCCAGGATTATGTCAGGATGTTGCCGAACCTGACCTCCGCGGACAACGGGCCGGGCCAGAACGAGATCTTCATCCGCGGCATCGGCGCCGGCTCGCAGGCCACGCAGTTCAGCGGCGGGACCGCCCTGTGGCCCAACGTCGCCATCTACCTGAACAATCAGGCCATTCAGCTCCCGAATCAGAACATGGACCTGTACGCTGTGGACCTGAACCGCATCGAGGTGCTCGAAGGCCCGCAGGGGACGCTGTTCGGCTCGGGAGCCGAGGCGGGCGCGATCCGCTATATCACCAACGACCCGAAACTCGACGTGGTGGAGGGAAACGTCACCGGCGACTACGGGGTCACCGCACACGGCGATCCAAACGCCGCGGTCAGCGGGGTCCTCAATCTGCCGATCATCCGGCACCACATGGCCATGCGCTTCGTGGTCTACAACGACCGCCGTGGCGGCTACATCAACAACGCGTTCGGCACCTTCACCCGTCACGACAGCGACCTGGGCATACACTATGCCAATTATTTCGTGCCCCTCGGCAGTCAGTGTCCCGACGGCGGTCAGCCGAACTCCTTTCGCGCCCCGGCGGGCGTGGGCGCTTGCGTGCCCCCCGGCAGCCCCGTCGCCGACAACGTGAACCTCGCGAAGAGAAACTTCAATCCGGTCACCTACCAGGGAGAGCGGGTGGAGGCGCTCTACAAGTTCAACGATGACTGGAGCTTTCTGGTCACACAGCTGCACCAGGACCTCGACGCCGAGGGGGTGTTCTACCAGTACCCGAACGCCCCGGATGGCGGGAAGCTCCCGCCCCTTTCGGTCGTGACGTTCGTGCCGTCATACCACCGTGACAAAGACTCGAACGTCGCGTGGACGCTCAAGGGCAAAGCCGGTCCCCTCAGTCTCCTTTACACCGGTGGCCTGCTCACTCGTCAGCTCGAGACCCAGACCGATTACACCAATTACGCGCGCGGAGTCTATGGCGATTACTACGAGTGCTTCGGTCCGGGCAGCGGCTATATCAACAGCCTGAAGTCCACCTGCTTCTCGGCGCCCGCGGGGACGCACTCGGCACAGCAGAATCGGGTGCAGCAGAACGAGTTCCGTGTTACGACGCCGCGTTCCTGGCGGTTGCGCGGCTTGATGGGCGTTTATGAGGAAGATAACGTCCTTCTGGACCAGACCTCGGACCTGTACGTGACCATTCCCGCGTGTACGTCGAATGGCGCGCCCGGAACCCCGGGCAATACGGGCTGCTTCACGACCCTCGGCACGATACCTGGAACGACCGTCAAGTACCCCGGCAAGTATCCCCTGCACACCTCCTTCGGCACCGACGACAGGCGGGAGCTCAAGCAGATCGCCGAGTACGCCTCGGTCAGCTTCGACGTGACGCCACACTTGACCGTGACCGGAGGCGCCAGGCACTTTCTGTTCCAGAACAGCTTCGTCGGCTCCGTCGAGAGCAGCTTCGGCTGCTTCCAGGGCGGAAACCCGCCGGGTGGTTGCTACAATAATCCCGACTTCCAGTTCAATCTCGACGCACAGCACCTCAGGGACACCGAGCAGGGCTGGCGCGCTCAGGCGAACGTCTCCTGGCGCATGGATCCGACGCTGTTCGGCAACCGACAGCACATCATGACGTACTTCACGTTCTCGCAAGGCTTCCGTCCGGGCATGTTCAATCAGAACGGCGGCGCCCTCTACGGACCCGGTCCGGACGGCGTGCCGCAGTTCGCCATTCCCAGGGCCATCCATTCCGACACGCTCAACAACTACGAGGTTGGATGGAAGAGCGACTGGCGGCTGTTCAATCGACACTTCCAGTGGAATACCGCCTTTTACCGCGAGTACTGGGACAACGTGCAGATTCAATTCTTCGACCCGGGCTTCACGGGCACCCTGTTCTTCAACGATAACGGGCAGAACTTCCGTATCAATGGCGTCGAGACCTCGTTCATCGCCCAGATCTGGCGAGGGCTGACACTCCGGGGCACGGGTGCCTGGAACAGCAGCGAGCAGGTGAACTCGCCGCAGATCATCGACAACAACCCCGCAAGCGCGAATTTCGGCAAGCCGATCACGGAGCTGTGCGACTACAGTGGCGCCAATTGCAGCCCGTTCGTCGATCCATTCGGGCCAAAAGGCGCCCCCACGTCCGACTCGCCGCCGATTCGCTACAGCCTGCTCCTCAGCTACGACTTCCCGCTCGACACCGCCGGCTCTTTGGGATACCTGAACGGCGCGGTGGTGCACATGCAGGTCGGGATGCAGCACCAGGGGCATTCGTTCACCCAGGCGGGCGCGAATCCGCCGTTTGTCCCGGGCGTCACCATCAGCACCTCGAGGCTCCGGTTCGAGGACCCCGCCTACACGATCTACAATGCCTCCGTCGGAGTGTCGAAAGACGACTGGACCTTCACCTTCTACGGGGAGAATCTCGCCGATTCGAAGGCGGTCGTGTTCACCACGACCGATAATTTCATCGAGGCACAGACGCCGCTGAGACCGCGGGTGCTCGGGGCGAGGTTCCAGTACCGGTTCTGAGGGCAAATCTTGACTGTCCCGCTGCAGGAGCCGAGTGTCGCGCTGAAGGACCTGCCCGGTCCCTCGCCGGTAGAGCTCGAGGTCAAGCGGGCGCGCCGGCTGATCGAGGAGCAGCGGTTCGCGGAGGCCTCGGCTGCGGCCGAGGCGCTCCTGGCGACAGTGCCCGAAAATCGGGACGCTCTCTATGCGCGCGCGCACGCCCAACGCCGGCTCGGGAACATTCAGGCTGCGCTCGAGACGCTCGCGCAACTGGAGCGTGTGCATCCGCGCTTCAGCCGCTCCTACCAGGAGCGCGGCTTCTGTCACGTCGCCCTGAGACAGGCCCCCGAGGCGATCGAGGCTTTTCAGCGCGCCGTGAACATCAGCCCGATGTTGCCCGTCAGCTGGAGCATGCTGGAGGGCCTGTACCGGATGAGCGGGCAGGTGGCAGAGGCCGCACAGGCTGCCGAGCAGGTCGCCAGGCTGCGCGGCCTGCCTCCCGAGGTCGTGACGGCAAGCACCCTGTTCTCGGACGGCGAGCTCGTGCGGGCCGAGGAGCTCGTTCGCGCCTTCCTGATCAAGCATGGGCATCACGTCGAGGCGATGCGCCTGCTTGCGCGCATCGCCATGGAGAGCGAGAGCCTCGATGATGCTCAGTTGCTGCTCGAGGGTGTGCTCGAGCTCTCGCCCGACTACCACGCCGCCCGATTCGATTATGCGCAGGTGCTGGTCAAGCGCCAACTGCACCTCAAGGCCGAGGAACAGGTCGAGAAGCTGCTCGCAGTCGACCGGGACAACCGAGGCTATCGCACGCTCCATGCCCTCACTCAGTTGGGCCTGGGGCGGCACGAGCGCGCCATACAGCTGTACCGGGAGCTGCTCGTTGGCGCACAAGAACCTGCGGAGCTGCATCTGTCGATCGCCCATTTGCTGAAGACGCTTGGCTCGACCGAAGCGGCCATTGACGAGTATCGCGTTGCGGCCGCCGCCCGCGCCGGCTATGGCGATGCGTACTGGAGCCTGGCGAATCTCAAGACCTATCGCTTCACCGAAGAGGAGCTCGAGAGGATGATCGCGGCGGAGGCGAGTGCGTCGACCGCCGTCGAGGACCGGTATCATCTGTGCTTCGCGCTGGGCAAGGCGCTCGAGGACCGCAATGACTACCGGCGTTCCTTCGAGTACTACAGCCGCGGCAACGCGTTGAAGCGCTCGGAAAGCTCCTACCGGCCGGAGTTGATCGAACGGAACACCCGGCAGCAGATCGAGGTGTGCACGCCCGACCTGTTCGCCCGTCACCGCGGCAGTGGAGCGCCCGCCGCCGATCCGATCTTCATCGTCGGACTGCCCCGCGCGGGCTCCACGCTGATCGAGCAGATTCTGGCCTCGCACTCCCAGGTCGAAGGCACGCACGAGCTTGCGGACGTGCCGCGTATCGTGGCGGAGCTGCAAGGGCGGGACTCGCGCTATCCGACGGCACTCTCGAGCATGAGCGCGGAGGACTTTCGCGGGCTGGGCGAGAGGTACCTGACCGATACCCGCGCGTACCGCGCAGCTGGGCGGCCGCGCTTCATCGACAAGATGCCGAACAATTTCCGACACATCGGCTTGATCCATCTGATGCTGCCGAATGCGAAGATCATCGATGTGCGCCGGGAGCCGATGGCCTGCTGCTTCGGCAACTTCAAGCAGCTGTTCGCCCAGGGCCAGGTGTTTACGTACAGTCTGGAAGACCTCGCTCGCTACTACCGCACGTATCTGGAGCTCATGCACCACTGGGATGCGGTCCTTCCCGGACGAGTGCTGCGTGTGCACTACGAGGATGTCGTGGATGACCTGGAGAGCAACGTGCGCCGGCTGCTCGAGTTCTGCGAGCTCGACTTCGAGCGGGCGTGTCTTGCATTCCACCAGACAGAGCGCAGTGTCCGGACGGCAAGCTCCGAGCAGGTCCGTCAGCCGATCTATCGCGGAGGGCTCTCTCAGTGGCGTCATTACCAGCCCTGGCTCGGGCCGCTCAGCGAGGCTCTGGGCGACGCCCTGACGCGCTACCGCGAGTAAGGAGAATCACATGACGAACCCCAGGGGGACCCTTGCGGCCAGGGACGTCGCCCATGTACTGCACCAGTACACGAACCTCGAGCAGCATCCGCGCAAAGGCCCCCTCATCATCGAGCGTGGCGACGGAATCTACGTCGAGGACAGCGAAGGCCGGCGCTACATTGAGGCAATGGCCGGCTTGTGGAGCGTCGCGCTCGGATTCAGCGAGCCGCGCCTGGTGGAAGCCGCATCACGACAGATGCGGCAATTGCCCTTCTATCATAACTTCTCTCACAAGTCGCACCGGCCGCTGATCGAGCTGGCGGAAACGCTGATCGAATTGGCGCCTGTGCCCATGAGCAAGGCGTATCTTGCCAATTCCGGCTCGGAAGCCAACGATTCCGCGATCAAGATGATCTGGTATCGGGCCAATGCGATGGGCAAGCCCGAAAAGAAGAAGATCATCAGCCGCTCGGGCGCCTATCATGGGGTGACCGTCGCGGCGGCGAGCCTGACGGGGCTGACCGCCAATCACCGCTCTTTCGATCTGCCGCTCGATCGGTTCCTGCACCTGCGGCGCCCTCATTACTGGCGGGAAGGCCTGCCGGGCGAATCCGAAGAAGCCTTCGCCGATCGTCTGGCCGCCGAGCTCGAGCGTCTGATCGAGGTCGAGGGCGCCGACACCATCGCGGCCTTCTTCGCCGAGCCGGTGATGGGGGCCGGAGGGGTCATCGTTCCGCCGAAAACCTACTGGCGAAAAATTCAGGAAGTCCTGCGGCGCAATGACATTCTCCTGGTCGCTGATGAGGTCATCTGCGGCTTCGGCAGGACCGGCCGGATGTTCGGCTGTGAGACCTTCGGGATCGAGCCCGACATCATGGTCCTCTCCAAGCAGCTGTCTTCCTCGTACCTGCCGATCTCCGCCTTGCTCGTCAACGAGCGCGTGTATGAGCCGATCGCGGAGGAGAGCGGCCGGATCGGAACGTTCGCCCACGGCTTTACGGGCGGGGGGCATCCGGTTGCCGCCGCAGTCGCATTGGAAACGACCCGGATCATTCGCGAGAGAAATCTGGTGGCACACGCTGCCGCTGTGGGCAAACACATGCAGGAGCGGCTGCGCGAGCTCGCGTGCCATCCGCTTGTCGGTGAGGTGCGGGGCGTCGGCCTCATCGCCGCAGTGGAATTGGTAAAGGATCGGACCACGAAACGGGCTGGAGAGCGCCCCGGGCAGTTGGGTGCCGCGGTCAGTGAGCTTCTCCTGGCCCGGGGTGTGATCAGCCGGAACATGGGCGATGCACTCGCCTTCTGTCCGCCACTGATCATTACCCCGGAACAAGTCGACGATCTGGTCGGGAGAGTGCGTCTCGCGCTCGAAGATGCGTCGACTGCGCCGGACGTCGGATTGCAGCGCGTCTGATCATTGCCGGACCGGCCGTTTGGCCACCGTTCAGAGGGGATCATCATGGGAACGCAAGACACCAGCCGGTTGAATGCCCGCCGGGCAGCAGCCGTGGCGCGCGGCGTTGCCAGCGCTACGCCGGAATTCGCCGTGCGCGCTGAGAATGCCGAGGTCTGGGACTGCCTCGGCCGCCGCTATGTGGATTTCGCCGGCGGCATCGGCGTGCTGGCCACCGGCCATCGCCACCCGAAAGTGATGGCGGCGGTCGCCTCGCAGCTCGAGCGCTTCACGCACACGGCGTTCCAGGTGATGGCGTACGAGTCCTACATCAGCCTGGCCGAGCGGCTCAATGCCACCGCACCGTTCAAGGGTCCGGCGAAGAGCCTGCTGCTGACCACGGGCGCCGAGGCGGTCGAGGCGGCAGTCAAGATCGCGCGGATCGCCACCGGCCGCACGGCCGTCATCGCCTTCAGCGGCGCTTTTCACGGCCGCACCAGCCTCGGCATGGCGCTCACGGGCCGGGCGGCGCCGTACAAACGCGGCCTGGACACCGCGCTCCCGGGGATCTTTCGCGTGTCCTTCCCGGTCGCGCACCGAGGCGTCAGCGTGCACGAGAGCCTCCGCGAATTGGATCTGGTCCTGCGCGGGGACGTGGAGCCTGGTCGAGTCGCCGCCGTCATCATCGAGCCCGTTCAGGGCGAGGGGGGGTTCAATGTCGCGCCGACCGAGCTGCTTGTCGAGCTGCGCCGTATTTGCGACGCGCACGGCATCCTGCTCATCGTCGACGAAATCCAGTCAGGCTTCGGGCGTACGGGCCGGATGTTCGCCATCGAGCATGCCGGAGTCGAGCCGGACCTCGTGACGCTCGCCAAGTCGCTCGCCGGTGGCTTTCCGCTCTCGGCAGTGCTGGGCCGTGCCGCCATCATGGATGCGGTGGAGCCCGGTGGGCTCGGTGGCACCTACGGCGGCTCGCCCATCGGCTGTGCGGCCGCCCTCGCGGTGCTGGATGTCATGAGGGAGGAGAAGCTGCTGGCGCGGGCCGAGGCGATCGGTGTCCGCCTGCGCAAGCGCCTTGCGGCGCTCGCCGAGAGCGACACCGGCGTTTGCATCGGTAATCTCCGCGGCCTGGGCGCCATGATCGGCTTTGACGTGCTCAAGAGCCGCGGCGGCGAGCCCGACGGCCCGGGCGCCAAGCTAGTGACCCGGCGTGCACTCGAGGCGGGGCTGATCCTGCTCTCTTGCGGCATGCAGGGCGAGACTATCCGCGTCCTCGTGCCCCTGACCATCGCCGATGCCACCCTGGAAGAGGGACTCGACAGGCTCGAGCAGGCATTGCGCCCATGAAGCATCGCGATTCGAGCCTCGAGCATGCGCAGGCCCGTATCGGCGGCCGGCGGGTGGATGGCGGCCGCGGCGCCGTCGCCGAGGTGATCGTCCCGGCCGCGCACGAGAAACGCCGCGCGGCAGTGCCCGGCCGGGCCTCGCGCGCGGCAATGGGCATTGGTAACGTAGGCTCCGCATCATCGCAAACACAATCTCTCGACGCCGGGGGCGTTTATGCCGAATCGCACTTCCATCAGTACCGACATCAGCCGTCGCCGCTTCCTGACCGAGGTCACGCCCGCGGTGCTTTCTGCGCTCGGGGCGGCTCCGTTGGTCCGAGCCGCGGCGTCACATGAGACGGCCGCTGTTGTGGGCGCACCCGTGGCGGGAACAGATCTCACTACGCTCACGGCCGTGGAGGCTGTACGCGCGCTGGTGCGTGGGGAGGTCACAGCGGAGGATTACGCGCGCTCGCTGCTGCGACGGTGCAACGCAGGCGCAAGTCTCAACGCGTTCATTACCTTGCGACCCGAGCTGGTGCTAGAGGCCGCTCGGGAGTGCGATCGCAAGCGACGCTCGGGTGCGAGGCTCGGTCTCCTGCATGGGTTGCCGATCCCCATCAAGGACAGCGTGAACACGCGTGACCTGCCGACGACCGCCGGAACCGGCGCGTTGCGCCATTTCCAGCCGCGCGAGGACGCGCCGCTGGTGCGTGCGCTGCGGGATCACGGCGCGATCGTGCTGGGCAAGAACAATCTCCATGAGCTTTCCTACGGCTGGATCAGCAACAATTACTTCTACGGCGCCGTGCATAACCCGTACGATCCGACTCGGATTCCCGGAGGCAGCAGCGGCGGAACCGCCGCCAGCATCGCCTACCACATGGCGCCGCTCGGGGTGGCGGAGGACACCGAGGGCTCGATCCGAGTGCCGGCTGCCCTGTGCGGGATCGCCGGGTTTCGCCCCACCACCGGCCGGTATCCAACCACTGCCGTTGCGCCGATCTCGCCGCTTTTCGATCAGCTCGGTCCGCATGCTCGAGACGTCGCCGACCTGCTGTTGTTCGACCGCGTGATGAGCGGGGGGCCGATCGAGGCACCGCCGCCGTCGTTGAAGGGCGTGCGCCTCGGCGTCGTTCGCTCGTATTTCTGGACGGGTCTCGATCCCGAGGTGGAGCGCATCGCCGAAGCCGCCCTCGACAAGCTTCGCGGAGCGGGAGTCGAACTCGTGGAGGGCGAGCTGCCGGAGCTGCGGAGTTTTGTCGAGCGCATCACCAATCAGGTGCAGAACCACGATTTCCGGGGCTCGATGACCCGCTACCTCGCGAGGTATCACACCGGGGTGACTTTTGACGAGCTCGTCGCGCAGGCAAGTCCCGACATCCGGCGGATGATCGAGCCCGCGATAACGCCGGGCGGGAAGGAGTTCGTGCCCGAGCGGCAGTACGAAGAGATCGTAAAAGTGTATCTACCGGCGATGCGTGCGATGTATCGAGACTATTTCGAGCGCAGCGGCGTCGCAGCCATCGTTTTTCCGGCCTGCATCCTGCCGGCTCCGCCGATCAAAGGCTCCGCGCGGGAGGAAGACATGCACGTGCAAGTCGGGGGTCGGCGCCTGCTGTTCGATGATGCCATCAGCCGCAACATCGCGCCGGGAAGCACCGCGGGCCTGCCGGGACTGGTGTTGCCAGCGGGTCTGACCCGCGATGGCCTGCCCGTGGCCCTCGAGTTCGACGGACCCTCGGGCACCGACCGCAGGCTTCTCACCCTCGGGCAGGCCCTGGAGGGCGCGCTCGGCAAGTTGCCGCCGCCGCCGGGCGTCGCTGTGAGGGGATAGCGCGGTACGGGTCGCGGTGAGCCGAATACGCCCGAGGTCGGAGGCGAACTCTGGGCATAAGCATATGAAACTAATGAGGAATGGCCGGAAAGTGGGTCGAAGTACCACGACTTGGTACCCCCGCGGTTCTCTGCGGCAGCAGTCCGGTACCCCCCAGCCCAGTCGGTGAGCGGCGCGCGAGTCGACGCGCAGATACCTCTCGTCGCCGTGAACGTCAGTTCGGCCCTCATTCCCGGATGGACGACAAGTAATTCCCAATTGGACGTTGCCGTGCTCCGAAAATGTTCGCGGCTGGCGCGATTGAGTTGCTTGTTCAGTCGATTCCGGGGCTGGCATCCTCGGTCACTGACTGCCGAATATTCCGGGCAGATGCCGTGCGCCATGGAGGACACGCAGGATGAGAGCACCGTCCGGGAACGGCTCGAACACGACGAGGTAATTCCCATGTACACAGATGCGGATGGCGTCACCGAGGTCCGGGCGTGCCAAATAGCTCATTGGGGCATCGGCGATTTTCTCGCAGTGTCGCCGAATCTCTTGGATGAATGTCACCGCGCGCCTCGGGTTATCCAGGGCGATGTAGTCGCCGATCTCCTCTAAGTCGATTTCCGCCTGTGGGGTGAAGTACGCGGACATTCACTTTCCGGAGTCCCGGGTCGTCTTCGTGTATTTGCGCTCGAGACGGTCCAGTACGTCCGCAGCGGGCTTCGGTTTGCCGCTGCGTTGGCCTTTGACGATTTCTCCCCGAAGAGCCTCGAGCACGGCCTGGCGCCGCTGCTGCTCCTCCTCCAGGAGTCGTAATCCGTCTCGAACGACCTCGCTCGCGGATGAATACCGCCCACCTTCGACTTGCTCCTTAACGAAGCTCTCGAAGTGTTCACCCAGTGTGTAGCTTGAAGGCATGTGGAATTCCAGCAAGATGACAGTATCATAAAATAGCATAAAATAATACCACTGTCGCCGCTGGGCTCAAGCGTGCGGGAAGCCGACTCGGAACCGTGCGATATCCGCGCGTCGGGGTGGCAGTTGGCCAAGAGCGGACCGGTACCAGGACAGATCGGCGTTCCCATTGCGGACATTCGTCGGAGGCGCGCACACTGGCACCGGGGGTACTGGATGTGAACGCTTTACCAAATTTGGGGTTTAGGGGTTGTCTGAGACCCGAGTGGGTCCCGGCTGTTGTGTCGATCTTCGTCATCTCCGTGGGCTGTCGCGCAGCCGAATCGCCGGTGCAGGTCCCTAGTGCTGCCTCATACGTCGCATCGGCACATTCCGCTCGTGCCAAGTCTCTGCCACGAGTTCTCGTATCCGCTCTGGCGAAGGTTGAGGGTAACTCGCGCATTCCAATCTTGTTGCCTAGCGCGTTACCTGGCGGCGTTGAGACGGTCCGCCACGCCACCGTCGACAAAGCGACCCCAAAGGAATATCAGATTTCCCTGTATTACAAGGTGGGAGTCGGGGACGCAGGCTTTGCTGGAATGTTCTTCGCCAAGGCGAATCCGGGCTACAGCCCAGAGCGGCTATCAAATGTTCACGCAATCAGGCTTGCGCACGGAATCCGTGGATTTTTTAGGGCCGTGAGCTGTGGGGGATCGTGTGCTCCCGCGAACCTTTGGTGGGAGCAGGGCCGCGTCTTGTACCAGATTCAATTGGTATTGCCATCGCATTTTTCGGATTCAGAACAAGAGGACTCAATCGCAAAGATGGCTGATTCTGCAATTCTTGCAGGTCCGCGGTGACCACGAACGCAACGCTCAATCGCTCTTGCGCATTATCTGTGACCGCAGGTTCCATTCCGTGGCGCTGTTCAGGCGCGTCGATTCACGTCTCTGGTGGATGTCTGCTTTGCCAGAATTCACTGACCGCTCTGGAGCGCGGCGAATGTTCCAGAAGAGTCGGAAGCGGAAGCCAATTCTATGCGATCCGACGGATGCATCACTGTGAGTGTGCGGTCCCGGGCATCGCCATAAAGAGGGCAACATCGAAAAGACGCCGGTGCCGCTGCCACCCGCGTTGACGGCCGAATTGGCGTGTACCTTATTCGGTCTGCCTCGACCGTCCGTCTCCGGCGGCACAGCACCCCGCGTGGCTCGTTGGGCGCCCGACGACGGAGCGCGGGACACCGAGGTCCACTGCACGGCGATCCTTGAAGCGTTGATGGTGCCCGAGGTC
>OBLK01000243.1_pt1 | contig 15518 bp, 6 predicted proteins | sample 1518871 | NCBI WGS metagenome assembly OBLK01 (sample SAMEA2464837, study PRJEB22497) | soil metagenome | biome: Grassland; feature: Farmland; material: Clay | place: Australia | collected 2013-02-01 | depth 0.8 m
GGTTGCGCCAATGCGCTGGCACGGCGGCCATTGTCGTGCCGCTTCAGTTCGACGAGCCGCACCGGCTGGCGTTTCTGCACCTCGACGTCGGCCAAGGCCAGCCCGCCGGCGCCCAGGTTCTCTGCCAGATCGACGGCAACCCCCGGCAGACGCGATTCCGGGTCGAGACGGGCGTCCAACTCAGCCCTGCGGACGGCGTAGACGGGCTGCGGGTTTTCGTAGACGGGAAGCGCTGGGGGAGGTGATCGGGCGGGTCCCGTTTCGGGAGCCGCCCGATCACCGTTCACACCAGGGTTATGGCGACTGGGCCTCCATTCTGGTGATGATGGCCTGGGCGGCGTCGAGCTGTGGCCGGTCGCCGGCCACGCCGGCCACGTCGCGCATCATCGTGTCGACGAATTCGTCTCGCGTCATTCGCGGCTTCAGGTTCTCCCGCTGGGCACGAGTCGACAGGACGTCGTAGAGGCCCTCCAGGTACTGGCGGTACTGGCCCTGGTTCCGGTTCGGGTCGTCCGGGCGGGTGCCGTGGCTCGCGTGACCCGTCGGCGCCTCGTACATGCACGGGCAACCTTGCCGGTCTGCGGTGGTGAGGTCGACGTGCGAGAACGAGTCTCCGAAGCCGTGCAGGACGTTCTCCTGCTGCCTGTTGAACCTGGGGTTGGCCAGGTCCATGTTGTCGACGGCCTCCTGGAACCGCTGCCGCGCCCGCTGCTGGGTGGCGGCGGCGTTGCCGCCGGTCAGCAGGTGGATCACCCGCTGATCCGAGTTGTTCAGGAAGGCCCCGCCGAAGACCGAGCCGGGGTGGGTCGCACTGCGGTCGTCGGTGTCGGGAGCCCAGGCGGCACGGCCGATCTCCCGAGCGACCGCCGGCGAGAAGCCCACGGCCAGGGCGGCGGAGTGCGGGGTGTGCTGGTGCCCGACGAGGCCCCACAAGCCGTTCGGGTCGATGAACTTGACCGGGTTGTTGGCGGCGTAGGTGTAGAGCGCGAGGTTCACCGGCGCGAACACGCCGTTGTTGGGCGCGCCGTCGAGGTAGTCCGGAAGCGCCGGATCAGGTGTCTGCCACAGGCTCGTGCGCGGGTTGTAGTAGCGCGCACCGAAGTAGTAGAGACCGGTCTCCTCGTCGAGTTCCTTCGCTCCGTACTGGTACGGGACCCGGGGGGGCTGGGGGGGGGGCTCGTTGACCCAGGTCTCACCGGAGGCGAAGTACTCGAGGCGCTCGGTCGGGGTCCTGTGTTCGTCGGGGTCTTAACCCGACGAGCCGAGATGGTCGGGGTGGAAGTAGAAGACGTGGTTCTCGTAGGTGTCGTCCGTCTTGACGGTCTTGGTCAGCAGCCGCGTTTCGCCGACGTAGATGTGCTTGAAGCCGGTGCCGTTGCGCTCGCTGAAGTGCTGGTTGGGGTAGATGTGCTGCGGTCCGGCGATCTTGACGACGCGGGTGCCCTGGTCGTCGTAGTAGTAGCGGACGGTCGCCGGCTGCTGCGGGCTGGTGCAGGTGCTCGGGTCCTGGAGCACGGTCTGGTTGCGGTTGTGGTCCTGGTTGCAGGCGAGGCGGTTCTCCTCGTCCCAGACCAGTTGCCGGCGCTTGCCCGGTGCCGGCGGCAACGTGTTGACGGTGTCGACGAGGTTGCCGTTGGCGTCGTAGCCCTGCTGGATCGGGCCGATGGCGCTCGGGGCGTGCGGCTTGGCGCCGGCGTAGGCGTAGGCGTACTCGTAGCTGGTCTTGCGCTGCGGCTGGATGGTCTCCTGGATGCCGGCTTCGCCGCTGGACGAACTGCTCGACATGGCGACGTTGTCGATGCCCTCGGGCTGGGTGACCTCCTCGGGCTCCTCGATCACGCCGAGCGGCGGGTACAGCGGTGCCGGCTCGGTCGGGTCCTCGGTCATCGGCTCGCTGGACACGCCCGACTTGAGCTCGTCGGCCGCTGCCTCCTGGGCCGCGGTCCCCGGGTCCAGCACGATCTCGTGCCGCTGGTCCTTGGTGATCACGTTGTTGATCGAGTCGTAGGACAGGTCGAGGAAGTAGCGGTCGAGCTTGTTCTCGGCAGCGCGGTACTCACCCTGGGCCGAGGTCAGCCGGTAGAGGTCGTCGTAGCGGTAGGTCTGTGTGCTGGGCCCGCCGATCGGCTTGCCGTGCGGCAGGGCGACCTCGTTGTGCAGTTGCAGGATGTTGCCCACGTCGTCGTAGTCGTAGGTGATGTCCTGGAACCGGTACCCGTCGGGTAGTTGTGCCCGCAGGTTGGCCAGCCGCCGGTCCTCTGCGCCGTAGGCGTAGGTGGTGCGCACACCGGTGCCGGTGTCGGTCAGCAGCCGCTGGCCGAACTTGTCGTAGTCCTGGCGGGCGAGGTACGTGTAGTCGAACGCGCCCTTGCGGCCGGTGGCACGGTTGACCAGGCCGCCGGTGTCGTAGGTGTAGGTGAGCCGCTCGCCGTCCGGATAGGTCATGCCGAGCACCCGGTTGAACGAGTCGAACGTGTAGGACGTGGTGTAGCTGCGGGCCGGGCCGTTGAGCACCGATTCGGGCACGGTCCTGGTCTCCCGCACGGTCTCGCCGAGCGGGCCGTACGCGCGGGTCTGCGTGCCGGCACCGTCGGTCACCTGGACCACGCGGTCGGCGCCGTTGTCGGGGGCGCCTGGGGCGCCGTAGGTGTAGGTGACGTTGTTGCCGGTGAAGGTCGGGTAGCGGATCGCGGCCACGCGGTTGAACTGGTAGTCGTACTCGATCATCCGGTTCGCCGCGCGGAGCTTCGACGTGATCTTCGCGGTGGTGTTGTCCGCGAGGTCGTAGCGGGTCTCGGTGCGCCCGGAGTCCGGATTGTCGATGACCGTGCGGCGACCGAGGTTGTCGTAGGTCGCGGCGGTGGTGTTGCCGCGGTCGTCGACGGTGCTGGTGAGCTGGCCCATCGCGTCGTGGCCGTAGCTGGTCCAGATCACCGGCTGCCCACCGGCCGGGTTGAACTCCTTGACCGAGGTCGTCTGCTTGCGCACGTCCTGGTAGGTGCGGCGCTGCTTGCCGTTGGCGTCGGTGGTGACCGTCTCGAACTGGGTGGTGCCGACACGGTCGGCGCCGAAGCCGTAGGCGATGGTGGTCGCGGTGTCGTCGGGCAGCACGGTCCCGGTGGTCCGATCCAGGACGTCGAAGCTCGTCCTGGTGGGTGCCACGGAGTCGAAGGCCGGGTTGAACACGGTGTTCGCGCCGCCCTTCGGCTCGGTGACCGGGTAGTACTCCTCGACGGTGCGGCCGACGAAGTCGACCTTGGTGCGGCCGGACACCGTCATGACCGACTGCGGATCCTCGCCCGCGGTCGCTGCCACGCTGGCGTCCTTCTTGGTCTGCAGCAGCCGCTTCAGGCCGTCGATGAACGTGATGGTGTCGATGGTGTCGTCCCGCACGCCGGTGGCGGCGCGGTCGACGTGGCGGGTCACCGCGAATGGGACGGCGGCCTCGGGGTGGTACTCGAAGTCGATCGTGTACCGGTTCTCCGGGATCTCGTACGGTCCGGTGACCGTGTCGACCCGGCCGGCGGCGTCGTAGACCGTGCGCAGCTGCTGGTTGTTCCGGTCGGTCTGGGTGTTCACCTCGCCGAAGCGCAGATCGTGCGTCGCGGTGGACCGGTAACCGAAGCTGTCGGTGACCGACTCGACGTGGACGCCGACGACCGTGTCGTAGCCGTAGTCGAGGCGGTAGCGCTGGCCGTGCTTGGTGACCGGATCCGTGACCGTGCGCAGGTTCCCGTCGGGGAAGTAGGCGAGGTCGGTGACCGCCGCCGTGCCGTCGGCCAGGTACTTGCGCACCTGGGTGACGTCGGCGGAGACGCAGTCGACGGTCGCCTCGCGGCGGCGCAGCACCGTGCCGCTTCCGGTGGCGAGCTCACGCACCGAGGTGGCGATGCCCACGATGTGCCTGGTGCGGCAGGCCGGGTCGGACCCGGAGTACCCGACGATGCTCTCCAGGTCGTCCGCCGTACCGCTGTCGGCCACGTCGAAGGTGCGGGTCACGTTGCCGAACTCGTCGTAGGCCATCTCCGTGAAGGTGGTCTTGCCCGGCGCCGCCTGCCCCTCGTAGAAGTTGTGATCAGTGCGGCTCAGCAGCGGGAACACCGTGGCGGTCGGGCTGGCACCGTTGGCCGGCCCTCCCGTCGTGACGTCGCGCAGCTGGTAGCTGTTGCGGGTCTCGGTGAACAGCCGGCCCGCGCCGTCCGCGGTCGCGATCCGGGCGACCAGGCCGCGGGTGTAGAAGCTGTCGGTGCGGTACTCGGTGGTCAGCGTGCGGTAGAGCGCGTCGCCAGCGCCGGCGTTGCGCTCCTGGGCGACGACCGTGCCGTAGCCGTAGAACTCCCGCTCGAAGCGGTCGTACTTGCCGTTCTCGTAGCGGAAGGTGGTCAGGCGGGTGTCCTGCCCGTCGCCGGGGTGCCCGTCGTGCAGCGCCGACCGCGACAGCACCCAGCGGGACTCGGGCTGGTCGTAGGTGTTGCCGTCACGGGTGTAGTCCAGCTCGATGTGGCCGCCCAGCGGGCGGTCGACGGTCCGAAGCAGGTTCGTGCGGCCCGTGCGGTTCTCGGCGACGGTCAGGTCGCCGTCCCCGCCGGAGCGGACGTGGTCGACGTAGCCGTCGCCGTTGACGTCGCGCAGCGCGAGCTCGGTGCGGCTGATGCCGGTGCTCGTGTCGGCGCCTGGGTTGAACACGATGCAGCCGAACCCGAAGCAGAACCCGAAGGTGAAGTACGCGCCGCCGCCGAAGGAGGCGTTGGCGTCGGCGCTGAGCCCGTCCAGGCTGCCGCGGAACGCGGTCGGCGCGGCGAAACCGTTCCCGGTGTTGAGCGCGACCATGACCGGGCTGCCGGCGAAGACGCGGTCCATCAGGCCGTCGCCGTTCAGGTCCATCAGTGACGCGTCGCCGGTCGCCGTGCCGGTGGACGCGGAGACGCCCCCGGCGAAGCCGTAGAAGTTGGTGTTGAAGCCGAGGTTGACGCCGACGTTCTCGGTCTCGCCGGTGTTGAGCGGTCCGCCGGGCCACGGCTCGCGGCTGGCGAACGAGTAACCGAGGTTGAGCGCGGCGTCGCCGTTGTCGTAGACCTTGTCCGGCAGGCCGTCGCCGTTGATGTCGATCAGGTCGTGCCTGGCGTCGGACTCGCCGCCGCCCATGCTGCCGCCGAAACCGAGGCCGGGCATCTCCAGGCCCGCCTCCGCAGTGTTCGCGCCGCCGCGGCCGGTCGGCATGTCCTGGCCGCGTGCGCTGGCGATGGTGCGGGCCGGGCTGCCGCCACCGGCGGAGACGGAGAACGCGGTCGAGTCGGTCTCGCGGACGTTGCCGCCGAGGTTGCCGCGGGTCGAGCCGAGGCCGCCGGTCATGTCGGTGTACTGAACGCCGCCGGAGCCGACGACGTCGGGGTAGCGGTCGCCGTTGAGGTCGAGGAAGTCCACATTGGACTCGGCGTCGCCGTTGGCGAGGCTGCCGCCGAGCGGCCCGGCCCCGAAGGTCGTGGAGATCTGCTCGGTGCGGCCGCGCCGCGACACCGCGGTGGCTCCGGCGAAGTCGGCGTCGGAGGCCACGTCGATGGTGTCCACGCCGAGGCGGGAGCTCGACGCGCCACCGGCGGTGACCCAGGTGTTGGCGTCCGACCCGGCCCAGCGGTTCTCGGCCGGCATCGGCGCGAACACCACGATCTTCGGGGTGGCCACGCTCGGGTCCGCGGTGAAGCCCGGCACCTCGTCCTCGGTGGGACCGTCCGGCAACGAGTCGCGGAAGTTCTCGTCGAGCACCAGGTCCGACTGCACGATGGGTGCCGTGGCGCGGGCCCGGTTGCCCTGGTAGCCGATGGCCCCCCAGCCGCGGTACGGCTGCGCGAACGCACCCTGCTCGGCGGCCGCGTGCAGCGCGCTCGGCACGGTGACCGGCACCAGTCCGGCGGAGGGCACCCGGACCGACTGGTCGGTGAGCCGGGACAGCAGCGTGGTGTCGCGCGTGGAGAAGTCGAAGAACAGCTGGTCGCCGGCGGTGACCGCGACGTCGAACACCGGGATCGCCGGCACCACACCGTCGACGATCGCGATGCTGCGCTTGGCCAGCAGCGTGCCGCGCTTCTTGACCGTGAACGTGACCGTGGCGTCCGGGGTCTGGCCGGCGAAGTCGAACGCCAGCGCCGGCTGCACGCTGATCGTCCCGGTGGCCGGCGCGGTGTAGGACCCCTGCGGTGCGGTCAGCGTGGTCGCCGGGTACACATCCAGCTCGTACGGCGGGTTGATCACGATGGTGGGCTCGCCGGCTGGGTTGGTCACCGGGACGCCCTGGGCCGCGGTGTAGTGCGCTCGCGGCGTCCAGCGCAGCGCGCCGGCGTCGACCGGCGAGTCCGCCCGCAGCGCCCAGGACAGCGTGTCGCCCGCGGTCACCGGGATGTCCAGGTTCACGGCCGCGGTGCCGGGGGCGCCGGCCGGCAGTGTCCTGGTCAACACCGGTGTGCCGGCCCGGCTGATCACCACGGTGACGTCGTCGGTGGTCGGGCCGGACTTCACCACGTCACCGGAGAGGCGCAGGGTGCCGGTCAGCGGCGCGACGACGGTCGACGGGCGGCCGGCCAGGGTGAAGTCGCGCGAGGCGAGGTAGCGGTGGTTGTCCAGGCCGTTGACGTCGGTGGACGCGGCGAGGCCGGTGTAGGTGACCCGCGGGTCCCAGGCGACCTGGTCGTAGCGGCCGTCGAGCACCGACTGGACCCGGAAGTACAGCGCGTCGCCGCGGCTGACCGCGATCGAGCCGACGCCGGTCGGGGCGAACTCGATGTAGTCGGTCGGTCCGATCCGCTGGGCCCACAGCTCGGTGTCCTCGTGCTGGATCGCCACCCGGACGCCGTCGGCGCGCCGGTACTGCGCCCGCGCCGGGCCGGTGTCCTCGACCAGCCGGACCCGGCCGTCGACGGCTACCACGCCGTCGTACGGCGCGACCCACCGGCGCACGCTGTCCAGCAGCGGGAAGGCGTCCACCTGGCGCTCGAACTCGGCGGTCCGGTCGCCGACCACCGGGCCGTTGACGGCGCCGGCGCCGATCGGCGCCGGAGTGTCGGCGCTGTTCAGGGTGTAGGTGGGGTTGCCGTTCGCGTCGAGGTGGCCGAACAGCACCCCGCCGTTGTTCACCAGGTCGATGATCCCGTCGCCGTTGACGTCGGCGAAGTACCGGTCCGAGGTGGTCGTGGTCGACACGTAGTCCAACTGCGCCGCGACGCCGAAGTAGGACTCGACGCCCACGGTGCCCGAGCTGCTGTCCTCCGAGGAGATGCCCGGCAGGTTCGTCAGCCGGACGGGCGTGTCGGCGAAGCGGGGCTCCCCGCCTGGGCCGGACAGGTTGGGCCGGTAGAAGATGCCGCCGCCGGTGCGGAACACCTTGTCGGGCAGGTTGTCGCCGTTGACGTCGGCAAGCGCGAGCAGGCCCTCCGTGGAGCCCTCGTGGTAGCCGACCTTCACCCCGGCGGAGTTCGACTTGCTGACGGTGGTCGGGTTGTACCCGACGTAGAGGTGACCGCCGGCGCCGTCGGCGGAGTTCGCGCCGAGTGCACTGGCGTCGCCGTCGATGATGCCGGCCGAAAGGCCGTCGCCCGGGATCGACCAGCCGGTCGAGGCGGCGAACGCGTCGTAGGCACCCGACGAGTCGCGAATGTCGTCGAAGTAGTCGAAGGAGTGGGTGGTGAACAGGTGGTTGTCGGCGTTGAACAGCGACACCGACTGCAGCAGCGTCTTGTGGAACGCCCCGGTGCGGTAGTTCAGCTCGTAGGCGCGGATCAGGGTGGCGTCGAGCTTGACCTCCACGCGGCGCAGCAGGTCGGCCGTCACCTTCTTGAACCCGAGCCTGGCGTCGATCATCACGTCGGTGCGGCGCGGCTCGCTGCGGTCACGGTCCCGCAGGAACGTCACGGAATAGCGGCCCTCGGCGTCGCCGTGCCCGGTGTAGGTGATCCGCTGCAGGTACAGGTTGCTGCCCGGCGCGGTCGAGTTCGCCACGCCGCCGTCGTCGACGCGGGCATGGTGGTAGCGCATGAGGTTGCCGTTGGCGTCGCGAACCTCGCGAAGCGCCCAGGTCGCGATGTTGCCGCCGGCGGTGGTCAGCCTGGTCGTCGCGTCGGTGCCGAAGGTCGACACCGTGCCCTTCTTGTCCGTGATCTCCCACGAGTAGTTCGCCGGCCCGGTGCCGTGCCGCACGATCTTGGCGAACTCGCCCTCGACCCGGGTGTGGAACACCTTCTCCGCGGTGCGCGCCTGCAGTGCCGTGCGGTGTGCCACCGGCGTCAGCTGCACGCCGTTGAGCAGGTACGTCTCGGTCTCCAGCGCGCCGTCGTAGCGCGGCACGCCCCAGCGGGTGTCGATCGTGATCGACGGCGTCGCCACGTCCCAGCCGACGCCCAGCCAGCCGTTGCCGCCGGCCGAGTTGTACTGCAGCGCGAGTTCGGGCTCCACGTCACCGCGGCCAGGCGGCGTCTGCAGCGGGTAGCTCAGGCGCGCGTCCCCGGTGTTGGCCGCGGTCGGTGCCTCGATCAGGTCGATCCCTGCCCCGGGGTCGGCCGCCTTGATGTCCTTGATCTCGTTGGGGTTGAAGCCCTTCCCCTCCGGATGCTCCGGCACGGCCACGGCCTCGCTGCCGGTGGTCGGAGCCGGCGAGAACGCCTGGCTAGCCGGAATCAGCCCGGCCGCCACGAGGGCCAGAATCACGAGCAACGGGACAACGCTACGACGATCGAGCACGGACACAATGGCCCCCTCTTGGCGCGCGCCGAAACAGTCGCACCAGGATCGACAGGGCCTCCAGGGGCGTTAGCGGGCCGAGCCGTCACCGGCTGAACTACACCCGAATGTTGTAGTTTAAACCTGTACTTTCTGGTGCGCGCCACGGACGGTTACGCACATGAATCCGGACGGTCTATGGCGCTCAACATCAGAAACTGGTAGGCCGCCGCCTGGGACCCGCGCCATTCGCCAAATTAATTAGGCCAATCAGCCCTATGCCGTACCGGGAAATGGACCTCGACTTCGGCATCGAGGCTGGCTACGTGGGGCTGTCCGAATCGTGGGCCGGACGCCGATGGCGGCGGAACCAGCCGAACCTGCCGGGCAGCCGGACAGGATCGGCGGGCTGGGCGGCCGGGACCGCGGCCGGCTTGACCGCGTCCAGGGCCTGCCTGAGATAGAACTCGAGGACCTCGTGACCTGCCGGGTCACCGCCGAGCAGATCGGCGCTGGCCCGCAGCAGCTCCAGGGCGACGGCGGGCCGCCCGAAGTGCAACTCTGCGGCACCGCGGTGTTGCAGGCAGCGGGCCTGCCCGATGCGCTCGTCGATGTCCGCGTAGAGCTGCTCGGCCTGCTGCCACCAGCCCACGGCCTCACGCTGCTTGCCTTGTTTCAGCCAAGCCGCGACGCCGATGAGCTCGTGCACGTGCGCGTTGGCGCTGGCGTCGTGAGTCGCCGCGGCGCGAGCCTTGGCCAGGCGCAAGTGGTCGATGGCCTTGTGCCGGTCGGACTGGTACAGGTAGGTCACGGCGAGGTTGATCTGGATGGCGAGGTCTGCGGCCAGGTCGGCGCGCGGAACGGTGACGGCGGCCTTGTCGAAGCAAATCCTGGCGCCGCGGATGGCGTCGTGCAGGTTCGCAACGGAGGCGTCGTCGCCGGGTACATACCGGGCCGCCCTGGCCAGGTTCAGCAGGCCGTGTTCGTGCTGGCTCCTGGTCTGGAGGGCGGAGGTGACCCGGTGGCGGGGGCCTGCGGAGGCAAGTCCCAGCCGGGCCTCGGCAGCAGGTTCGTCGTCGAGCAGCCGGTACGCCGCTGCCGCCCGGACCGCCGCGAGTTGTTGCAGGTCGACGCGGTGAGCATGCTCGCCGATCGTGGCCAGCCGCCCGCTCAGCTCCAGCAGCGCATCGCCACGGCGCTGCCGCACGTACCAGACATCGAGCGCATCGCCTATCGCGGCGAGGTCGTCGACCCGGCCCGCCGCAGGGTCCGTGGTGTCGATGAGTTCCTTGAGCGCCGGCTCGTTGCGTTCGAACCACTTGGCCGCGATCGAACCGCTGCCCTCGGTGGTCAACGCCGCCGACCATTGCCCAGCCTGCTCCGCCTTGGTGCGTAGCTCGTCGGCTGGTGCGCCGGCCGTCGCCGATCCGCCGCGGATGATCGCCCAGATCAGTCGCCAGATCGGGTGGCGGAAGGTGAGTGCCAGGGCCACCGCAAGGACGATCCCCAGGACCACGCCGCGGCTGTCCGCGATCCGTTCGGCGAGGACCGCGACCAGGACGGTGACGCCGACCTTGGTGGCTGGGTGGGTCACGGTTGGGTGGGTCACGGTGCCGATCCCACGGTGAGGCCACGGACCACCGTGGACCAGGTGGTGAGCAGCAGCACCACAGGCACGACCGAGGAGAGCACCGCGGCCGCGGCCACCGGCCCGGCCGAGGTGGCGAACTGCTTGGCCTCCCCCCACAGCACCAGGGACTGGGGCGTCGAACCGGCGCCACCGATCAAGAACCTGACGATGAAGTCGTTCCACACCAGCACGAACTCCAGCACGGCGACGGCGACCAGTGCTGGCCAGCACTGCCTGCTCACCTGGGCCATCGCCCAGCCCTGGCCTGCCTGCCCGTGCACGGCCTCGGCGATCAGGCTCGGCGGCACGGCGGCGAACGCGGCCCGCAACAGCAGCACGGCGAAGGGCAGACCGGCGGCCGCGTGCACGATCCCGAGGCTCAGCGGCGAGGCGCCGAGCCGCACGCCGGTCAGCAGCGACCGCAACGGGTCGGCGTACATCTGCACCGGGATCACTGCCAGGATCGCGAACCCGGTCAGCGCCGCCCGGCCCAGCCACTGCGGCAACCCGCCCCAGGCCAGCAGGTGTGCGGTGACCGCGCCGACGATCACCACGAGCACGGTGGCGAGCACGGCGATGAACAGCGTCACCAGCAGCGCCTGCCCCAGTCCCGCCCGCAGCACCGCACGCAGCGAGTCGAGTCCGATGCCGGAGGGCCGCCACCACCCGTACAGCCCTGCGCTGGCCGGGTCGTGCAGGGCCGTGACTACGAGCACCAGCGCCGGAAACGCCCACAGCAGGCCGACCGGCACGGCCACGGCGAGCGCCAGCGCCGATCGCCTCGGCGCCACCGTGCGCTGGCCGGCGTTGCCGGCGCTGATCCGATCCGGCAAGGCCCACGACCGGCGCAGACCGCGAACCCCGATGACCGCGACCAGCGCGACAGTGGCGAACAGCAACAGCGCCAGCGCGGCCCGCCGGCCATCGTCGGACGGGCTTCGCCACCAGAACAGCGACAGCACCTCGGCGTCGTCGTGCATCGAGGGCGGCACGCCGATCAGCACCAGGTCGAACAGCCGCACGGCTGCCACGACCAGGGTGAGCGTCACCACGCCGAGGATCGTCCGAAGCAGTGGGAGCTCAACGCTGCGCAGCCGGTGCCAGCCGCGGACGCCCTCCACCTTGACAGTCCGAGCCAGATCGTCGGGGATGGCGTCGAGCCCGGCTCGAAACAGCGAGGCCGCGTAGCCGAGCCAGGTCCAGGCGAACGCGGAGATGAGCACGACCCAGAACAACCGCGGCCCGAGCCACTGCGGATTGCCGCCGAAGACGTACTCGATCGCGGCGGTAACCGTGCCGCGCTCCGGAGTCGGGTCGAAAATGAGCCGGAACGCCGCCCCGGACACGATCACGGCCACCCCGAACGGAAATATCACCAACGGGCTCAGCCACCGCCACACCCGCGGAACTCTCCGGCTGGCCAGCGCCACGACGAATCCCGCCGCGACCAGCGCCAGCGCCACACCCACCCAGATCAGGCTCCGACCGAACGCACGCAGCGCGTCCTGGTCCTGGAACACCGCGACGAAATTGCCGAAAAGGCCACCGTCACCAGAACGGAATGCCGTCCAGGTCGTGACCGCTGCCGGTACCAGCAGCACGCTCGTCAGCGCCAGCGCCGGCAGCCCACGCAGGTACGGCCCGTACGAACGGCGGGGCCGACCCGGCACCGGCGCGCCGGTGATCTCCCGCCCGACCACCTCGATGCGCAATCCATTCGCCGACAGCGGCATGCCCTCATCTCCCCGTTCCTGCCAACTCGTCGACGACCCGCTTCGCCTCGCGGGTCATGTCCACGTCGGCTCCGCGGCCACCCACCCGTTCGAGGAAGTCCTGAAGGGCGCTCCCGAACTCGCCGCTGCCACCGATTGCACCGAGCCGATCGGAAAGGTCGAACACGACGTCGCGGTCCCTGATGTCATTGGCGAGCACCGTCAACTGTTCGCTGTACTGCGGACGCGCGTCCAAATTGGCAGCCAGGAAGCCGCCGAAGTCGGTGATCCACCGATCCGGCGCATTCTTCGTCCCAAGGCGGTTCACCAGGTCATGCGCGTTCTCGGTGTTGTCCTTCGACACCACCACCGCCACGTCACCGCCCACGACCAGCGGCCGCGGCCCGGTTCTGTGATCAGCGCCTTCGACCGCTGGGAAGAGGAACACCCCGATGTCACTCATGTCGTCGACGAACTCGCCTATCACCGACTCGGCGAAGTCCGGTGCGACCACCATCGCGGCTCGCTTGTGGACGAAGACCTGCACGACCGCGTCGGCAAACTGCCGCGCCAGCGAGCCGGCGACACCACCCAGGAGCGCACCCTCCGCCGCCCACATGTCGCCCAGCCCGGCCAGCGCGGTCCTGACCTGCGGCGGCTCATACAATGGTGCGTTCCCCAGCGCGATCGTCTGGTACACCTCGGGCGCATGACCAGCAAGCACGTTCTCGAAGAAGTCGGTCAGCGCCCAACCGTCCGCACCGGCCAGCGCCAGCGGCACGACACCGCATTTGACCAGCGACTCGTTGACGGCGCGCCATTCGCTCCACCGCTCGGGCACCGACAGCCCACACGCCTGGAACACCGACTTGCGGTACCAGACGACCGACTTGTGGGTGACCTTGAACGGAATCCCGTACAGCTTGCCGTCCTCGAGCCGCAGCAGCGGATCCCACACGTCCCCGTACGGCCACGAGGGTGGTTCCGCCAGCGGCGCAAGCTGCTCGCCTTTGGCGGCCACCAGGCCCGGCTGCGGAACCAGCACGACGTCGGGCCGGTTGGCCGGGTGCTGATCGAACACGGTGGCGATGTCGTCACCCAGCGGAACCGGCACGGGTCGGTAGCCGAGTGGTTCCAGCCCCCGCAACACGGACCGGAACGCCTCGAGCTCCGTGCCGCTCCACGGCACCGCGACCTTCACGGCCGGACGCGTCAGCCCCGAGCAACCGGCCAGCGCGGCGAACCCGGCGACCGACCCGGCCAGGAACGTCCTGCGGTCAACCATCGCCAAGCTCCTCGAATCCGGCAGCCCGGGCCCTGTCCGGGGTGATGAGCAGCAACGCCGCCCCGAGCAGCCCTGGATTGAGCTCGGGGTGCAGGAGCACGTCCCAGGTCGGCAGCCCGTCGGAGTCCTCCAGGACGATCACCGTCGCCTCGCCGCAGAGGGCCCGCGCCACCCCGGCCAGCCGGCGGCGGCCAGGAGCGATCTCGTACGGGTATCGCGCCAGGACATCCCCGATGCCGCACTGGGTAGCCAATGCGTGGCACGCCTCGACCGCCCTGGCCCTCGGGACTTGTCTGCGCGCCGCTCGGTACGCCCGGACCAGGTTCTTCAGCACGGTCAGGTGCGGCAGCAACCCACCCTCGGCCGGCACCAGGCGCGCCGACCCGAACCTTTCGACCACCGCGCCCACCGGTGGGTCCGCCAGCCCGGTCATCAGATCAGCCAGTCTGCGCGCGCGGCCGGGGTCGGCGATCACGGCCGCATACCGCATCCCGACATCGAGCTGTACGACCGCGGGAAACCCCTCGATACCCAGCCCGGAGATCGTCACTGCGCACATCCGATGTCCAGGCGACCACGTGTCGCTGCCGACGACGGCCTGAGGCGGCAGGGACGGCGCGAGCTGGCTCACCGGCGGTCGGCGCGATGGATCCTGGTTGGCCATTCTCCCCACAGGATGTGAACCTGCGACCCTGGCGCCCGCCAGCAAACAGGTTCGCGGTGCCCTAGCGGCGGTGCATCCAGGTCGCGACCGAGCGTAGCAGCGGCACCGGGGGCAACGGCCGGCGGGCGCCGCTCTCGCTGCTGCCGTACGCCGAACTGCCGGACGTCGACCTACCGCAGGCGCCGGTCGCCTCCCGAGGTCCGGCGCCTACTACTTGATTGATTCCAGAATATCGGCAAGGCTTCGAAGCGTGCCTACTACGTCGGACTTCACACGTATGACGCGCGGGGTTGCTCTGCGTGTCCCACCAGGTGGTTTATGACGTGCGTTGACGTGCCGGGCGGCTTGACAGCCGCGGGTCCGGCTGTCAAGCCCACGGCACGCGGGTGTCGTGGCAACTTCTGCCACGTTCTGTGGCCGACCGTGGACACGCAGTGTCCCGGCACCGGTAGAGCTACCAGACTTGGATCCGGCGCAACCGACGTCAAGGGCAACAGCCATCAGCAGGAAACGGCGAGACAAGAAGGGCCGACGTGTCTGACCGCGGCAGTGAAAGCGAAAACCCAGTAATCCCGTCTCCGACTCCGAAGCCGTCTCGGCCGAGGACGAACCAGGACTGGTGGCCGAACCAGCTGAACCTGCAGGTTCTGCACCAGCACTCGCCACGGTCCAACCCGATGGGCGAGGACTTCGACTATTCAGCAGAATTCACGAACCTCGACGTCGAGGCACTCAAGCGCGACGTCTTCGAGGTGATGACGACCTCGCAGGACTGGTGGCCGGCGGACTACGGCCACTACGGGCCGCTGTTCATCCGGATGAGCTGGCATGCCGCCGGCACCTACCGCATCGAGGACGGCCGGGGCGGTGGCGGCGACGGCGCTCAGCGCTTCGCCCCGCTCAACAGCTGGCCCGACAACGGCAACCTCGACAAGGCGCGCCGCCTGCTCTGGCCGGTCAAGCAGAAGTACGGCAACAAGATCTCCTGGGCCGACCTGCTGGTCTTCGCGGGTAACTGTGCCCTGGAGTCGATGGGGTTCCAGACCTTCGGCTTCGGCTTCGGTCGGCATGACGTCTGGGAGCCCGAGGAGGTCTTCTGGGGCCCAGAGGACACGTGGCTCGGAGACGAGCGCTACAGCGGCGACCGGGACCTGGCCGGCCCGTTCGGCGCCGTGCAGATGGGCCTGATCTACGTGAACCCGGAGGGCCCGAACGGCAACCCTGATCCGCTGGCCTCCGCACGGGACATCCGGGAGACCTTCCGCCGGATGGCGATGAACGACGAGGAGACCGTGGCGCTCATCGCCGGCGGTCACACGTTCGGCAAGTGCCACGGCGCGGGCGACCCGCAGCTGGTCGGCCCCGAACCCGAGGGCTGCCCCGTCGAGCACCAGGGGCTCGGGTGGAAGAACGCCTTCGGCAGCGGCAAGGGCAAGGACACGGTCACCAGCGGACTCGAGGGTGCCTGGACGCCCACCCCTACCACCTGGGACAACAGCTACTTCGAAACCCTGTTCGGCT
>OBLK01000244.1_pt1 | contig 15516 bp, 10 predicted proteins | sample 1518871 | NCBI WGS metagenome assembly OBLK01 (sample SAMEA2464837, study PRJEB22497) | soil metagenome | biome: Grassland; feature: Farmland; material: Clay | place: Australia | collected 2013-02-01 | depth 0.8 m
CGCGGGCACGGGAGGCCGCAGCTCACCGGCGGGTCGGCCAGGTCGGGGGAGTCGCGGGTCGTCGGCCGGAGGACCGGGTCGGCCGGGCCGGGGGTCGGGGGCTTGACGTCCGGGCCGGCCGGATCGGCCGTTGTCGGCTGCAAGTGCGGGACCGGGCGGTCGGCTGTTGTCGGCGTGTGGTCCAGGTCGGGCGATTCGCGGGTCGTCCCCGGAGCGTGAGGAGCGGTGGGGCTGGAGGTCTTCGGGGTGCCGTCCCGGACTGGGGAACCGACGGTCGTCGGCAGGACGCCCGGGACGCGTCCACCCCGCCGAGCTGTGTCGGCCCACCGAATCGACTCCCTCGCTCAACTAGCACCGACCGCCTCTACGTGAACGACGCACCGACGCCCCGCCAGGTTGCCTACGACACTAGCGGCGCGTGCCGGAGTCGTAGCCCCGAGGTTACGACCATCTATCAGAGAGCAGCGTTGCCAGGAGAGGCGGTGCTGTCCAGTACTCGCACCAACATGTGCTTTCAGTGGCGCCTCCACCGCGGTAGGTGACGGACGGCGGTGCAGATGCGGCGTGGGTAGCCAGCTGGGGCAGAGCAGGTCAAGGCCAAGGCGCACCAACGCATCCAGGGCCACGGCGCGGCCTCCGAGCGGGGCCGATTCGTTGACATTCTCCGGCATCTCCTGAGTAGTATCGAACACATGAGCGATACATTGGCACAACGACCAGCTCACCGGAAGCTAACCGGACCGGACCAGCCTCCCCGTTCGTCGACGTGGGACCGGCGGAGGGTCGAGGATGACGCACACACTGGTGGTCGGGTTCAACCGGCCGTACCTGACCGCGGTGAACGACCAGCTGCCGCCGCGCAGCGTGGTCGTGCTGGAGGAACCGGACATCATCCGCAAACGCGGAATCGACGTCGACGTTCCGGACTTCGAATGCCTGGAGGCGATAGTGCCGGCTGCCTACCAGCAGGCCGGCGACTGCGTCGACGTGGCCGCGCAGCTGCACGAGCGGTACGGCTTCGCAGCGGCGTTGCCCGGGCTCGAGTACGCCGTGCCCGCGACCGCGGCGGTGGCGACCAAGCTGGGTCTGCCGGGTGCCGGCGAGAGCGCCGCCGCGGTGCTTCGCGACAAGGAGCTGTTGCGGCAGGCCGCGTCACGGGCCGGCATCCGCAACCCACGGTGGGCCAGGGTCCGGTCGGCTCAGGACATCGTCGAGTTCGGTGCGGGTGGACCGGTCGTCGTGAAGCCGGCGAACCGGCAGGCCAGCGTTGGCGTGCAGTTGCTTGACCGGTCGGAGCCGGAGCAGGCGGCGGCAGCCTGGGCGGCGACGCTGGCCGCGGGCGAGTACGAGCAGGTGCCGGACCGCGAGCTGCAGTGGCGATACCTGGTGGAGGAACGGCTCTACGGCCCCGAGTACAGCATCGAGGCGCTGGTCCACGAGGGTGAGATCGTCTTCGAGAACGTCACCGAGAAGGCCGTGATCGCCGGTTCGCTGCCGATCGAGCTCGGCCACGCCGTGCCGGCACCGTTCGAGGCGGACGACCTCGGCATGTGGCGGGACGCGATCAGGTCGCTGGTCGACGCGGTGCAGTTCGGCACCGGCATGCTGCACGCCGAGTGGATCCTGACGCCGGACGGCCCGGCCCTGGTCGAGTGCGCGGGACGGTGCCCGGGGGACCGGATCGCCGACCTGATCGACCTCGCCTACGGCACCCGGATCAGGGTCGCCTTGATCCAGCTGCTCGCCGGACGCCGGCCGGAGCTGCCCAGCGAACCGCGACAGGGGGCCGCTATCAGGTTCCTCGGCGCGGCGCCCGGCCGGGTGCTCCGGGTGGACGGGGTCGATGTCGCGCGGCGGCTGCCAGGGGTCCGTGAGGTCGCCGTGCGGGTGTCGGTTGGCGCGCGCGCGGCGAACTGGCTGTCGTCGTGGGACCGCCCTGGCCTGGTGATCGCGACAGGGGCCGACGGCCGGCAGGCGAGGCTGCGGGCCGGGGCGGCGGCGAGTGCGGTCCGCATCGTCACGGAGCCCCAGCCGTGACGGCCGCGGGCGTGCCGGCGCGCATGCGATCGTGGCTGGTGGACGCCGTGCCCGGCGGGGTCGTCGGGCGCCGGCTGGGCCTCATGGCTGCCGTCGACGCGGTCGGCACGGGCGCGTTCCTTGCGGTTTCGGTGGTGTTCCTGACCCGCACGGTCGGGCTGTCCGCCGCCCAGGTCGGGCTCGGCCTGACGCTCAGCGCGGCGATAGCGCTGCTGTCCACGGTGCCGGTCGGCGCGCTCGCCGACCGCTACGGTCCGCGCCGGATGATCGTGATCTGCAGCTTGTGGCGCGGCGCGTGTTTCGCGGTGTACCCGCTCGTCGACAGCTTCGCGGTGTTCGTGATCGTGATGTGCGTACTCGGCCTGGTCGACAAGACGGCGCCGCCGCTGGAGCAGGCGTTGGTGGCGCAGGCGGTGCCCGAGCCGGATCGGGTGCGGATGATGGCGGTCCTGCGGGTGCTGCTCAACGTCGGCTTCACCGTCGGCGCGCTGGTCGGCAGCGCGGCGTTGCTGGTCGACACACCGACCGCATACATGGCGGTGCTGCTGGCGAACGGGGCGTCGTTCGTGGCGGTGGCGGTGCTGGCTGCCAGGATGCCGCTGCTGACCGAGCACGCCGGCTCGGTTCGCCGGTCGATGTCGCTTCGGGTGCTGCGCGACCGGCCGTACCTGGCGCTGGCCGTGCTCAACGCGCTGCTGACCCTGCACATGACGCTGCTTGCCGTCGGTATGCCGCTGTGGATCACGCAGCACTCGCGGGCGCCGGTCGCGGTGGTGGCGGTGCTGCTCGCGGTGAACACCGTGCTGGCGGTGACGTTCCAGATCAGGGCGAGCCGCCGGGCCGAGACCACGCAGGGCGCGGTGCGCAGCCTGCGGCTCGCGAGCGTCTCGCTCGCGGTGTGCTGCCTGCTGCTCGCCTTGGTGCCGCCGCTGCCGGCGGTGCTGGCGGTGGCGGTGCTGCTGCTCGGGATGCTTGCGCTCACCGCCGGCGAGCTGCTGCAGGCCGCCGGCGGCTGGTCGCTGTCGTTCAGCCTGGCCAGAGCGGGCCAGCAGGGGGCGTACCTGTCGCTGTTCTGGCTCGGCGTCAGCGTGCAGCAGATCCTCGCGCCGGTCGTGGTGGTCGGGGTGATCTCGGTCGGGCCGCTTGGCTGGGTCGGGCTGGCGGTGGTGTTCGTGCTGACCGGCCTGCTGGTGCCGGTGGCGAGTGCCTGGGCCCAGCGCGAGCGGGCCCACGAGGTCGCCCGGGAGGCCGCCAAGCAGCCGACCGACTCGGGTCGAGCTGTCCCGGAGGTCGCAAGGCAACCGGTTCGTGACGATGATCTCGCAATGACCTCCACCGCCGGCTGATAGGAAAGGACGGACCGCGTTATCAATTAATGCCGAATTGTCAATTTCGTGAACAATCGCCGCCAATCTGGCCCACTCGATCCGGGTGGAACGGAGTCGGCGATGGAATGAGCGTTCCTTCCGGCGTGCCGCTGGCCGTGGCCAACCGGCCGCGGCCCGTCGGCCGGCGCGAATATGGGCGGGCCTGGCGACGTCGCCGCTGCACCGGGACCTGCACGGGCACTGGCAGCCCCGCCCGCGCGAAGGCGGGCGGGATCCCGACGGCTGGCTGTTGACATCGTGGGACCAGGGGTGTTGCGTGGCCAGACGTGCGCACTCGAGTCGGGTTCCTGGCCGCACTGCTGATGGTCCTCTCGGTGGCGCCCGGCGTCGCCATGGCCGGCCAGGCGCCGGCATCGCAGGTCCCTAGCTCGCCGGTACTGGCCGGTATCGACCTCGAGCGCGCGACGATCCTCGACCTGCAGCGCGCGATGCGCACGGGCCAGCTGTCGTCGATGCAGCTGACGAGGTTCTACCTCGACCGCATCCGGCGCCTCGACCCGCGGTTGCACTCGGTCATCGCGACCAACCCGCATGCCATGCGGATCGCCGCCGAGAGCGACCGCCTACGCCGCCACCACGGGCCGCGCAGCCTCATGGAGGGCATCCCGATCCTGCTCAAGGACAACGTCGACACCGACGACCAGCTGCGCACCACGGCCGGCTCGTTCGCGCTCTACCACGCCCGGCCGGCGCGCGACGCGCACCTTGTCACGCGGCTGCGCGATGCGGGCGCCGTCGTGCTCGGCAAGGCGAACTTGTCCGAGTGGGCCAACTTCCGCTCGACGATGTCCTCCAGCGGCTGGAGCGCGGTCGGCGGGCTGACCGCCAACCCGTACGTGCTCGACCGCAACCCGTGCGGCTCGTCGAGCGGCTCCGGCACGGCCGTGTCGGCGCACCTGGCGACCGTCGCCATCGGCACCGAGACCGACGGCTCGATCGTCTGCCCGTCCGGCGCGACCGGCATCGTCGGCGTGAAGCCGAGCATCGGCCTGGTCAGCCGCAGCGGCGTCGTACCGATCTCGGCCGAGCAGGACACCGCCGGCCCGATGGCGCGCAACGTCACCGACGCCGCGATCGTGCTCGCCGCGGTCAACGGGCCCGACCCCCGCGATCCGTCCACTGTGGAGGGGGCGCCGTTCGCCAGGGACGACTACACCCGCTTCCTGGACCCGAACGCCTTGCGCGGCAAGCGGATCGGCGTGTGGCGTGACGCCACCGGCGGCACCAGCCCGGAGACCGACGCCGTGTTCGACGGCGCGGTCCAGCAATTGCAGGCGCTCGGGGCGTCCACCGTGGACGTCACGATCCCGTACCAGGACATCGTCAACGAGAACGAGTTCCCGGCGCTGCTGATCGAGTTCAAGCACGACATCAACGCCTACCTCGCCGCGACCGGAGGACGGCATCCGAGCGATCTCGCCGGGCTGATCGAGTTCAACCGGGACAACGCCGAGCGCGAGATGCCGTACTTCGGCCAGGAGATCTTCGAGGCGGCGCAGGCCACCTCGGGCGACCTGACCGATCCCGAATACCAGCAGATCAGGGCCGCCGCAACCGACGCCGCCAGGCGCGGCATCGACGAGACGCTCGCTGCGCACCGGCTGGACGCGATCGTCGCGCCGACGAACAGCCCGGCCTGGCGCACGACGCTCGGCGAGGGCGACGCGTTCCTGTTCGGCAGCTCGAGCCCGGCCGCCGTCTCCGGCTACGGCAACGTCACCGTCCCGATGGGCTTCGTCGGGCCGCTGCCGGTCGGCATGTCGATCATCGGTGGCCGGTTCAGCGAACCGACCCTGCTGGCGATCGGCTTCGCGTTCGAGCAGGGCACCCAGGTCCGGCAGCCACCGACGTTCATCCCGTCCATCGGCTGACCGAGCGCCCGATCAAGCCTGATCAGGCCTGATCAGGCTTGATCAAGCACGGCCGGCGACCAGGCGGATCGTGAAGCCCTGCTCGTCCCGGCTCATCGTGACGTGCCGGCACAACTGGTGTGCCAGCCACAGGCCGAGGCCACCGTGCGGGCTGTGCGGCGCGGGCACCAGGCCGGCGAACGGGTCGGCCGGGCCGGCGCCCCGGTCCGTCACGGCGACCACGGCGCGCTGGACGCCGGCCCACACCCTCAGCCGGACCGGGCCCTGGCCGTGGATCAGCGCGTTGGCGACCGCCTCGTGCACGGCGGTGATCAGGTCGTCCGCCTCGTTCCGGAGCATCCCGCCGGCGAGCACGACCGCCTGCACGGCGCGGCGTGCGATCGCCGGCGACGGGTTTGCCAGCTCGAGCACCGGCTCCGAGACCTCCAGCGGGTCGGTCTCGGGCGAGATCCGGCTGTCGAGGAACTCCGACGGCTCCAGGTACTCACTGTTGACGGTGCGCTCGCCGCCTGGGGTGACCAGAAGGGGATGGGTCCTGACGATGTCGGCCAGGACGTGGTCGGGCGTGATCCGGGTGTCGCAGGGACACAGCCCCCACACCGGGAACTCGGCGAGGGTGTGGTTGACCGCCGCCTCGTAGCGGGCCCACCCGCTCCACGGTGAGCCGAGCCCGGGATGTGGCACCTCGCCGGTGACTCGAATCTGCGACGCACCCGCGGCCACCAGGTCACCGAACCTCTGGCGGTAGTCCCGGATGGTCGACGCCGGCCGGTTGTACTGGGCGTCGCCGACCAGGAACGTCACCGCCGAGGCGTCCGGCAGGGCCTGCCGCAGCATTGCCGCCTTGGGCTCGGGGAACGCCACGAGCACCGGTTCGCCGGCATCGACCCCTTCGGTGAGGAACGGCACGACCAGGGCGAGGAACTCCTCGTCGGAGTCGTAGAACGCACCCTCGTGGACGAACCCCACGTGCCCGGCCGCTGCTCCAGATCTCATCGCGGTGGCTCCACCCGCACGTCCTGCAACTCGAGGACGTCGACGATCCGCGCCGGGTTCGGGTTCGCCGTCCGGAGTACGGCGACCGCGCCTCGGGCAGCGGCGAACTGGCCGAGCATGATCAGGCTGCGGTGGTCGATGAAGGTCAGCTCGGCGGCGTCGATCACCAGCTCCCCGTTCGTCGGCCGCAGGCCAGCTCGCTCGAGCGCGAGTGCGAGCAGCCGGCGCACGTTGATGTCCACCTCACCGCCGAGCGCGGCGGCGGCCCAACTGCTCGCGTGCAGCCGGAACTGGGTCGCGCCCTCGTTGGCGTTCGGGTGCATGCAGGCAATCTGCGTGGTCAGCTCGGGGCCGAGCTCGCGACGGTCGTAGGCGCACAGCGCCGCGAACGGCTGCCCCGCCAGGTACCGGTCCATCAGGTGCTCGTAGCGCAGGAACGCCTCGAGCTGGGCCGGCGTCCGGACCAGTGGCGTCGCATCGGCGGCCACCCGCAGCCCGGTGAACCCGTCGGCCCTGGCCTGGTCGGCTTCCTCTGCGTGGGTCTGCATCTGCGCCAGCTCGTCGACCGGCGGGCCGTCCGGGTACACCTGGTCAAGCGACCGGACCTGCACCGCGCCCTTCTTGACCCAGTCCTGGAGGCCATCGAGGCCGGCCAGCTCCGCCAGCAGCCGGTCCAGCGCACCGGCAGCCGTGTAGCGAACCCGCTGGCCGAGGGCGATCCCGTCGGCCATGAACTCGAGCACCCGACCGGTGAAGTCCGGGCGGTCGTCGTAGATCCAGCACAGGTGCCCACTCGGGCCGAGCCCCCGAGCCCCGCGCGTCACGCCGGCAAGCCGCACGCGATCACTGTACGCGCCGGTAGCCGGAGGTTCAGCGCGTTCGCCGGTCCGAAACTGGACGGCCGGTCAGGCGGTGGCGCCGGCCGGTACGGTCCGGGCGCCGGCGGTGGCCGGTTCGCCGCGGCTGGCCAGGACCGCGAGCGCCCAGAAGAACCAGAGGTTGGCGGCGAGGCCGCGGATCCAGCCCGGGCCGACCGGCAGCAGCGGCACCATGACGACGAACTTGTCGAAGGCGTCCAGCAGGGCCAGGCCCCCGAGGACCACGGTGAACCAGCCGAGGCCCGCGCTGCTGCGGCGCACGAGCAGGCCGACGCCGACCCACCAGACGCCCATCAGCACGAGTGCGGCGGCCGGAAGCGCGGTGTACTCGTTCCACGCGCCGACGACGTCGAGCACCAGGCCGGCCAGGCCGATCACGGTGAAGACCAGGCCGAGCGTGGAGCGGCCCAGCCGGCGCCACCAGAACAGCAGCCCGGCCAGCGCGAGCAGCACCGACGTGACCAGGGCGAGCTGCACCTCGATGCGCCCGAACCCGCTGGCCCCGTACCAGTCGCAGCCGCCCGGCAGCTCGCGCTGGGCCAGGTCGTAGCCGCTGCAGGCATACAGCTTGACGAGCTTGACCGGCTCGCCGAGCACGCGGTCGGTGCCGCCGGCGACGTCGCCGGGGATGGCGCCGCACACCGGCAGCGTGTAGGGCGTCGACCGCTGCGCGTCGGCCTGCCAGCAGTTGCCCTCGCCCTGGCCGTCCCACCACACGTCGGCGCCGTTGGGCCGCATCTCGCCCACCGGGCCGCTGCCGAGGTGGTTGCCGGTGTAGAGGTTGCGGTGCGAGGTGTCGAACTGCATCCCGAGCGCGCTCTCGCCGCGCAGGAACGCCGGCACCGCGACCAGCATGAACGCCGCGTTGTCGTGACCGAAGACCCAGTTGTCGCGGAAGATGTTGTCGTTGCCGCCCGCGGTGAGGATGCCGGTGCCGCGCGGCACGCCGACCGCAGGGCACACGACGCCCTGTTCGTAGCCGCGCTCGACCGTCGGCCTGGCGCACGTGCCGTCGCGGACGTGGCGGTAGTAGTCCTGGTTGTTGTCGCGGATGACGTTGCGCTCGAACTTGGCGTGGTTCTGGGGCAGTCCGGGATGGTTGGGGAAGGCGCTGTCCATCGAGGCGCCGGCCATGTTGTCGAAGAACTCGTTGTCGTGCACCCACACCGAGTCCCCGGCGGTGCCCGAGTAGCCGAGCATGTTGTGGTGGCTGCGGCAGTTGCGAATCTCCATCGCGTACCGCGGGACGTCGTAGCCGCGGCCGCTGTTGAGGTCGGCGGCGCTGCCGGGGTAAAGGCCGGAGTCGCCGTTGCCGTACGACTCGCAGTCGGTGTAGAGGCCATGGTCGGAGGCGAAGGTCAGGAACCCGTACTCGTCGTTCCAGCGGGTCAGCATCAGGTCGATCGCGAACCCGTCGGTGCCAAGCACGTACACCGAGTTGAACGTGGTGCGCTGCGCGGTGAAGTTGCGCAGGTAGATGCCATCTGCCTGGTCGGCACGGATCGCGTTGAGCCGCTTGTACTGGGCGTCGACGATCACGTCGAGCGGGCCGGCGCCGGTGCCCTCGATCTGCAGGTCACGCACGCCGAGGACGGCCACGAGGTTCTGGTTGTGCGGGCACCGCCGCTGCTGGTCGTAGCTGAGGATCTGGTGGCCGAGCTTGGCCCGCGGGGCGTCCAGGCTCGCGCACTCGCCGGCCGGCTCGGCCAGGCCCGGTTCCTCCAGGTACACGCCGGGCAGGATCGCGATGTTCGTGCCGGGGCCCGGGACGCGGTCGACGGCCTCCTGCAGGTGACGGAAGCCGTCGACAAGGCAGCGCTCGAACAGCTGCCGGTTGCGTTCCTGCAGCTGCGCCGAGAAGCCGGCGATGCGCCGTTCGAAGTCGGCCCGGTCGGTCTTGCACACCACCAGGTCGGGCTCTTCGGCGCGGTAGGCCGGCACGGCGCCAGACCCGTCGGGCGGCTGTACCGGCCGCTCCTCGTGGGCCAGAGCGGCCGGCGTCAGGCCGAGCATCACGATGACCGTCAGCATCACGACGCCGGTCACGACACCGGACGCTGCCGGCGTTCGCCTACGGTGCACGACGTGACCCTAGTGCTGCGGCTGTCGGCCCGACATGAGCAGCACGGTCACTGACTACAGAAGTGTGATTCTAGAAGCGGACCAGCGGGCCTCCGGTGATGAACTCGAACACGAAGTTGACGAAGAAGAAACCGAAGAACAGCACGTTCAGGACCAGGATCACGTAATGCCACGGGCGCGGCCGGGCCGCCGTGGGCAGGCGCGAGTTCAGGTACATCAGGACGAACGGGAACATCAGCGCGCCGAGGTTGGACATGTTCGCCGAGATCGACACCAGGTCGGTCGGCAGTGCAAGGTGCAGGGCCCCGGCGATCACCGCCAGCACCACGAGCATGAACGGGTAGTAGAACTTGCGAGGGTCGCCCTCGAGCAGCCGGCGCAGCCGCGGGCTGGTGGCGTGCGTGGCGTCGGTGAAGTTGCGTACGAGGGCCTCGAAGATGCCCAGCTGCGTGGAGAACAAGATCATCACGCCGACGACCAGAAGCAGGTAGAACATGCCCTGGCCGTACTGGTCGCCCAGCTTCTCGGCCATGAACGTCGGCACGTTCGCGGTGGTCGGCTTCTCGCCGCTGGTGGCGACCACGTGCGACATGAGCATCGTCGGAAGCAGCATGCCGAGCATCGCGCCGCCGAAGAACACGATCCACAGGTCGATCAGCAGCAGCCGGTACCAGCGCCGCCAGCGGGTGGCGTTCTCCGGCGTGTCCCGGAAGGTGACGCCGACCGGACGGATCTCCTTGCGCTCGCCACGCATCCCGGCAATGAAGCCGACCTTGTGGCCCATGCCGTATCCCTTGTCGCGGTAGTGCGCCATGACGTACCAGTTCAGGCCGGAGGCGAGCGCGGTGAACCCGGCGAGCCCGCCGAGCTGCGTCGCGCTGATCCCGCTCGGCGGCGCGGCCGGGGTGAACAGGCCGCGGATCGCCTCCCACCACACCGAGAACGGCACGATCGCCAGGTTGATCACGACCAGGATCAGCAGGATCCCGCCCACGAGCGCCCAGTTGGCCAGCTCGAGGGTGCGGGAGATCTTGCGGGCCAGCACGGTGATCACGAAGACCAGGCCGAGCAGCCCGATTGCAAGCAGGCGGGTCCACTCCAGCTCGTTCGGCGCGTGCGTACGGCCGGTGATCAGGGCGAACAGTCCCTGGCCGGCGGCGGCTGCCCAGCCGCCGAAGATGAACGCGAAGTACAGGACGAACAGCGAGAACGGCACCCAGAGCTTCCAGCCCGGTGGCACCCGGCCGAAGCCGACGACCGGTACCTCACCGGTCGCCACCACGTACCGTGATATCTCGACGTTGTAGAAGGTCTGCAGCACCGCCGAGATGGTGATCACCCAGCCGACGCCGACGAACCCGTACGTGCCGACGGCCTGCGGTCCGAGCAGCCACTCGCCGCTGCCGATCGAGATGCCGAGCGCGATCAGGCTCGGACCTATGACGAACTGGACTATCTGGAGAAATCCGAGCCGCCGGACCTTGAACACGGTCTCCGGCTCCGGAAGATCGTCCACGTCCAGAGGCGGTCGGCTCGTCCCAAGGGGGTAGTTGTCGCGATCAGCTTCCACCGTCATCGTCGACCTCCCTGATCAGGATTGCCTACCCCGCGTAACACCGCGGGGCGAACCCGTCAAGGGGTCAACGATCTTTAGGGGCCGTTCAGTCGATCAGCTCGTAGGCCGGAAGGGTCAAGAACTCGACGAAGTCGTCGGCCAGCGCGACCTCCTCGAACAGTCGCCGGGCCGCTGCGAACCCCTCCGGGTCGTCCAGCTTCGCCAACTCCTCGCCGAGCACCCGGCTGACCAGCTCGGTGGTGACGGTCTCGCCGGTGTCGAGGCGGACCGCGTTGCGCGTCCACTGCCACACCTGCGAGCGGGCGATCTCGGCGGTCGCGGCGTCCTCCATCAGGTTGAAGATCGCCACGGCGCCGTTGCCGGCCAGCCAGGACCGCAGGTACTGCAGCGCGACCGAGACGTCGTTGCGCAGTCCGGCCTCGGTGACCTCGCCCGGCGTGGCCCCGATGGCGAGCAGCCCGTCGGTGCCCGGCGGCACGTCCTCGCGCGTCCGGTCGAGCTGGTTGGGCCGCTGTCCGAGCACGTCGTCGAACACCTCACGGCACACCGGCACCAGGTCGGGGTGCGCCACCCAGGACCCGTCGAAGCCGTCGCCGGCCTCGCGCGTCTTGTCCTCTGTCACCTTGGCCAGGGCGCGCTCGTTGATCTCGGGGTCGCGCCGGCTCGGGATGAACGCGGCCATCCCACCGATCGCGAACGCCCCGCGCTTGTGGCACGTGCGAACCAGCAGTTCGGTGTAGGCGCGCATCATCGGCGCGGTCATCGTCACCGAGTTGCGGTCGGGCAGCACGTAGTCCGGGCCGGCGTCGCGGAAGCACTTGATGATGCTGAACAGGTAGTCCCAGCGCCCCGCGTTCAGCCCGGAGGCGTGCTCACGCAGCTCGTAGAGGATCTCCTCCATCTCGAATGCCGCCGGGAAGGTCTCGATCAGCACGGTCGCCCGGATGCTGCCGGTCGGGATGCCGAGCCGCTGCTGGGCGAACGTGAACACGTCGTTCCACAGCCGCGCCTCGAGGTGGCTCTCCAGCTTCGGCAGGTAGAAGTACGGTCCGCTGCCACGTTCGAGCAGCTCGGCGGCGTTGTGGAAGAAGTAGAGGCCGAAGTCGACCAGGGCGCCGACCGCCGGGGCGCCGTTGACGGTCAGGTGCCGCTCCGGCAGGTGCCAGCCGCGCGGGCGCATCACGATCGCCGGCAGCGGGGCGTCCTGGCGCAGCTGGTAGTCGCGGCCGTCCGGGCCGGTGAACGCGAGCCGGCGGCGCACGGCGTCGTACAGGTTGACCTGGCTGGAGACCACGTTCGACCAGTGCGGGGTGTTGGCGTCCTCCAGGTCGGCCAGCCAGACCTTGGCGCCGGAGTTCAGCGCGTTGATCGCCATCTTCCGCTCGGGCGGACCGGTGATCTCCACGCGGCGGTCGCGCAGGTCGGCCGGCGCGCTCGCCACCTGCCAGTCCGATTCCCGGACCTCGGCCGTCCCGGCCAGCAGGTCCAGCCGGTGCGTCCTGGCGATCTCCGCACGCCGCTGCACCCGCAGCGCGAGCAGCTCGTCGCGGCGCGCGCCGAACTCGCGCTGCAGCGCCGCCACGAACTCCAACGCCGACGGCGAGAGGATCAGCTCGCTCCGCTCGACGTCCGCCGCCACCGCCGTGTCAACCGCGCTACCTACCACGCGTCCGACCCTAGTTCAGCCGCCGCCGAGCCGTGTGCCGCCCACGATCCGGATGGCGGGGCGGCGACCCGAGGGTCACTGCGGGTCGGAGCGGCGCTCCTGCCACCGCTTCAAGAGCTCGGGGAGTTCGGACTCGATGAACTCGACGAAGCGGATGGTCTCGGCGATGCGCTCGCCGGCCGGGGTGTCGGTACCGAGCGCGTCCAGGCCGTCGCGCAGGCTGGCCTCCCACTTGCGCAGCATCTGCTCGCGGCGCAGCAACGCCTCGTACCAGGAGTCGTCGAGCAGCCGGAAGACGTCGCGCCGAGTGCCGGGCTCGCGCTCCCGGGCGGCCAGGTGCACCTGGACCAGGTACCGCACCGCGCCGGAGATCGCGGCCGGGCTGACCTGCACCTTCTCGGCGAGCTCTGCGGCGGTCAACCGGCCGGAGTCGGAGGCGAGCAGCGCGACGAACGCCCTGGCCGGCATCCTGGGAACGCCGCTCTCGGTCAGCACCGAGGCGAACCGCTCGATGAAACGGCTCACGGCCTCGTGATCCCTGGCGGGCTCGCTCGCCATCGGCGTCTCCGTCCGTCAGATGATCTTTATGGTTTACCTACGCGACACAACATTCACAATCTTGTGAAACAAATGTATCTTCCGAACCATGACAACCGCAATCGAGGTGTCCGGGCTGGTCAAGACGTTCGGCCGGACCCGGGCGCTGGACGAGCTCGACCTCACCGTCAACAGCGGGGAGGTGCACGGGTTCCTCGGGCCGAACGGCTCCGGGAAGACCACGACCATCCGAGTCCTGCTCGGGCTGCTGCGCGCCGACTCCGGCTCGGCGTCGCTGCTCGGCGGTGACCCGTGGGCCGACGCCACCACATTGCACCGCCGGCTCGCCTACGTTCCCGGAGAAGTCACGCTCTGGCCGAGCCTGTCCGGCGGCGAGGTGATCGACCTGCTCGGCCGGCTGCGCGGCGGCCTTGACCCCAAGCGCCGGGCCGACCTGCTCGAACGCTTCGAGCTCGACCCGCGCAAGAAGGGCCGCGCCTACTCGAAGGGCAACCGGCAGAAGGTCGCGCTGGTCGCCGCGCTCGCCTCCGACGTGGAGCTGCTGCTGCTCGACGAGCCGACCTCCGGGCTCGACCCGCTGATGGAGGAGATCTTCCGCGACTGCATCGAGGACGAGAAGCGGCGCGGCCGCACCGTGCTGCTGTCCAGCCACATCCTGGCCGAGGTCGAGGCCCTGTGCGACCGGGTGAGCATCATCCGGGCCGGCCGCCGGGTCGAGACCGGCAGCCTGGCCGAGCTGCGACACCTGACCCGCACCAGCATCGACGCCGAGCTGGCCGGCCCGCCGAACGGCCTGGCCGAGCTACCCGGCGTGCACGGGCTGGACGTGCAGGGCAACCGGGTGCGGTTCGAGGTCGACACCGCCCAGCTCGACCAGGTGCTGCGCCGGCTCACCGAGGCCGGCGTGCGCAGCCTGACCAGCCAGCCGCCGACTCTGGAGGAGCTGTTCCTGCGGCACTACCAGGACGAACCGGAGCCGGTCCAATGAAGGCGGTGTCGACGCTGGCTGGCACCGGCGGCCTCGTCCGGCTGATCCTGCGCAGGGACCGGGTGCTGCTGCCGATCTGGGTCCTGGTGTGCGCGCTGTTCCCGATCCTGTACACCTCGGGCACCGACGAGCTCTACCCCACTGCGGACGGCTTGCGGCAGTACCACGACTCCATCGCCGGCAACCCGGCGATGGAGTCCACCCTGGGCCAGGTGTTCGCCCCGAACCTCGGAGCGATCATCGCCTGGCGCTGCGGCACCCTCATGGTGATCGTCGCGGTCATCAGCGCGCTCGTGGTCATCCGGCACACCCGTGCCGAGGAGGACGCGGGCCGCCGCGAGCTCGCCGGCTCGGCCGTCGTCGGGCGGCACGCGCCGCTGGCCGCCGCGCTCACTGTCACCGGTGCGGCGAACCTGGTGCTCGGGCTGCTCGTGGCGGCGAGCCTGGCCGGCTACGGCCTGGACGCTGGCGGCTCGCTCGCCTTCGGCCTCGCGTTCGCGGCCAGCGGCATGGTGTTCGTCGCGGTCGGCGGCCTCGCCGCCCAGCTCACCGAGGGCGCCGGCGCTGCGCGCGGGATCGCGATGACCGGGGTCGGTGTGGCGTTCGCGCTGCGGGCGGCCGGGGACGCCGGCGGCCACGACAGCGCCGTGTCCTGGCTGGCGTGGGCTTCACCGTTCGGCTGGGCGCAGCGGGTCCGGCCGTTCGCCGGCGAGCAGTGGTGGGTGTTTGCCCTGCTCGCGGGGCTGTTCGCCGTGCTGGCAACGGCCGCGGTCGTGCTGAGCAGCCGCCGCGACGTCGGCGCCGGGGTGCTGGCGGCCAGGCTGGGGCCGGCGGCTGGGGCGGCTCCATTGCGCAGCCCGCTCGCTCTCGCCTGGCGGCTGCACCGCGGCTCGATGCTCGGCTGGACCGCGGGCTACGCCGCCCTCGGGCTGGTCACCGGCGCCGCCGCGCTGAGCATCGACTCGCTCGTCGAGGACAGCCAGCAGCTGCGCGACATCATCGCCCGGCTCGGCGGCACGTCGTCGCTGACCGACACCTACCTGGCCGCGGCGCTGGGCCTGTTCGCGCTCGGTGCGGCCGGCTGCGGCATCCAGGCCGCCTTGCGGATGCGCGCCGAGGAGACCGCCGCGCGCGCCGAGCCGGTGCTGGCCACGGCGACCGGGCGGCTGCGCTGGGCCGGCGCCCACGTGCTGTTCGCCCTGCTCGGCCCGGCCGCGGCGCTGGCCGCGCTCGGCGTGACGACCGGCCTGACCGCCGGCCTCACCAGCGGCGGGGACCTCGGCAGCCGGCTCGGCGGCACCCTGGCCGGCGTCGCGGTGCAGCTACCGGCCGTGTGGGTGCTCGCCGCGCTCGCGGTCGCGCTGTTCGGGTTGCTGCCCCGGATGGCGACGGCGGTGGCGTGGGGCGCCCTCGGCGTGTGCGCCTTTCTCGGCTTCGTCGGCCAGCTGTTGCAGCTGGACCAGCGCGTGCTCGACG